>ENA-ORXT01000823-ORXT01000823.1-marine-metagenome-genome-assembly--contig:-NODE-823-length-45867-cov-8.900852_pt1 | contig 45867 bp, 40 predicted proteins | sample MGYA00237868_ERZ511482 | MGnify/ENA metagenome assembly ERZ511482
GCCAATCCACTCCATGCAATGGAGGGGCAGATTAATATCATTTGCCGAAAGGCAGATGAATTAATCAGGGAGGCATCCCCCTATATTTTCTTCCAGATAAAGTACATTCAAAACACAAGAGTTGCGATTGCGTACCTCCAAATATTTCAATAAAAATAGCAGTAAATCGGAAGCCAATCCACTCCATGCAATGGAGGGGCAGATTAATATCATTTGCCGAAAGGCAGATGAATTAATCAGGGAGGCATCTATATCCCTCCCAAATAACTCTTTATATCATCCCTAGATATCTCCAAGTCATCGACATCATTTTTAAAATAAGCCCACCAAGTAATGGAGCCTAAAAGGATAGCCACAATACTAGTACCGATCCATCCTGCTGTACCTTGCCCTTGAAAAAAATCACGAACGAGTAGAAGAATGAAAGGAAACATCACCATATAGAGAATACGGATAGATTTGGTCCTTGTATATTTTACCATCACACCCGAATACAGGTATTGTAGTTTGGTTTTTAGATAAGTTACTTCATCTACCTCTTTGTAGCTCTTGTAATTTGCACTTGCAGAATTTTCTTTGATTGCAGTCTGCATACTCAGTCTATAGATAAGCATCAATACAACCAAGGCAACGATTGAAAGGGTCAATAATATCGTGAAATCAAATTTTATGTAATGTGCACTAGCAACAATCAGATAGAGACCAAGTAAAAAGTATAACGTTATGTTACTTCTGCCCACATGATTATCTCCTTTCAGCAATTCAAGAAGATGATCTGCTTTACTGCTTATAAAATCAACTTTGTTATTCATAAATTCAAAAACCCTTTTGGTGGTTACGTGGGTAAATATAAAAAATTAATATCAGCTAACTACACAAAAAAAGGCGATCAAAAATGATCGCCTCGAAGAATATGAGTTTGTGGTTTTAGTTTATCCTAACTTAATCCCTGCACTAGCAGAGATACTTCATTGTCAAGTACTTCGATAAATCCACGTTTGATCGTATAGCTTATTCGTTCTCCTTTTTCATCAATCAATCTGATTTCACCTTCCTTCAACGCTGATACAATGGGTGCGTGTCCATCAAGAACTTCAAATTGACCTGTTATACCAGGAACCTTCACTGACTTGACAGTTCCCGTAAATACTTCTTTTTCTGGTGTTAGTACGCTACAATTCATGATTATGCATTTTGTTCTGCTTCAGCAATCAACTTCTTACCTTTTTCAATCGCCTCATCTATCGAACCTACAAGGTTAAATGCCGCTTCTGGATATTCATCAACTTCTCCATCCATGATCATATTAAATCCTCTGATGGTTTCTTCCAACGGAACCAAAACTCCAGCCAATCCAGTAAACTGCTCTGCAACGTGGAATGGTTGTGAAAGGAATCTTTGAACTCTTCTTGCTCTACTTACGATCAATTTATCTTCCTCTGATAATTCTTCCAATCCTAAGATCGCAATAATATCCTGAAGCTCCTTATATCTCTGTAGTATACTTATGACTCTTTGTGCCGTATCATAGTGAAGGTCACCAATAATCGCAGGATCCAAAATTCTTGAAGTAGAATCCAATGGATCAATCGCTGGATAGATACCCAATGATGCCAATTTTCTACTCAATACGGTTGTTGCATCCAAGTGAGCAAAGGTAGTTGCCGGTGCTGGATCCGTTAAATCATCCGCCGGTACATATACCGCTTGTACTGAAGTAATCGATCCTCTCTTTGTTGAGGTAATTCTTTCCTGCATCACTCCCATCTCTGTTGCTAACGTTGGCTGGTAACCTACGGCTGATGGCATCCTTCCCAGTAGGGCTGATACCTCAGATCCCGCTTGCGTAAATCTAAAGATGTTGTCGATAAAGAAAAGGATATCTTTTCCTCCTGATGGATCACTTAGGTCTCCATCTCTATAATATTCTGCCATCGTCAATCCTGACAAGGCAACTCTTGCTCTTGCTCCTGGTGGCTCGTTCATCTGACCAAATACCAATGTTGCTTTTGAATCTTCCAAGGCTTTCTTATCAACCTTTGATAAATCCCATCCTCCAGCTTCCATAGAGTGAACAAACTCTTCTCCGTACTTGATAACATCCGACTCCAAAAATTCTCTCAACAAGTCATTTCCTTCTCTCGTTCTTTCTCCAACACCTGCAAATACTGAGATTCCATCATATCCTTTGGCAATATTGTTTACCAATTCCATGATCAATACAGTTTTTCCTACTCCTGCTCCTCCAAACAAACCAATCTTTCCCCCTTTTGAATAAGGCTCTACCAGGTCGATAACTTTGATTCCTGTAAGTAGTATATCAGAGTCAGTAGACAACTGATCGTAGGGTGGTGGCTTTCTGTGGATAGGATATGCATCATCTCCAATTGGTACTGCACCAATTCCATCAATTGCCTCTCCAATTACATTAAAAAGTCTTCCTTTAATCTGATTGCCAATCGGCATAGAGATTGGTTTTCCAGTATCTGCAACCTCCATTCCTCTAGTTAATCCTTCTGTTGAGTCCATTGAGATGGCTCTTACAGTATCTTCACCAAGGTGTTGTTGCACTTCGAAAACCATGCGGTCTCCATTTTCCTTTTTGATTTCTAAGGCGTTGTATATATCTGGAAGATCATTAGATTCTCCTGCAAAACTGATGTCAATTACAGGTCCAATTACTTGCTTGATTCGTCCGATGTTTGCCATGCGTATTATTATTTTTGAATAGATTGAGTCGAAATTCGGTGCAAAGATAATTTTTCCTACTTATTATACTTAAGACTATGTATAATTATTCTATAGTAAAATCTTCTTCTAGAATTTGCGCTGAGCCTAGGTTTTTATTCGCTTCCGCAAATATTTTACGGTTATTTATATCCAGAATTTTTAGTCATTCAGAACATTACTTTGCTTGTAAATCCTACCAACAAAATTTTTCTAAGTTTTTTGCTTATAAGATTGCATTAGATTCTTTGATATTTTGAATCTTTGTAATACGTTTTTAATGTTAAAAGAACCATCTTAGTCATTCAATTTTAATAAGCAAACACTTACATGAAGGCCTATCTTGATCTATTGAGTCACATTCTGGAAAACGGTGTCGAAAAAGAAGACCGTACTGGAACAGGTACAATTAGCTGTTTTGGATACCAGATGCGCTTTGATTTGGCAAAAGGTTTTCCGATGCTTACGACCAAAAAACTTCACCTAAGGTCTATCATACATGAATTGTTGTGGTTTCTAAAAGGAGATACCAACATCAAGTACCTCCAAGAGCACAAAATCAAAATTTGGGATGCATGGGCCGATGAAAATGGTGACCTAGGTCCTGTATATGGCAAACAATGGAGATCGTGGCCAACACCTGATGGCAAAAGTATCGATCAAATCTCTAAGGTCATTGACACCATTAAAACCAACCCCGACTCGAGAAGAATGATCGTCAATGCATGGAATGTAGGTGAATTAAGCGAAATGGCCCTTACTCCTTGCCATTGCCTCTTCCAATTTTACGTGGCAGATGGAAAACTTTCCTGCCAACTTTATCAAAGATCAGCCGATACATTTTTAGGCGTTCCGTTCAACATTGCTAGCTATGCTTTGTTGACAATGATGATGGCACAAGTCTGTAACCTAGAACTCGGGGAATTTGTACACAGCTTTGGCGATGTACATCTTTATAAAAATCATTTAGAACAGACATCTTTACAATTATCACGAGAAACCAAGCCCTTACCAACGATGAAAATCAACCCAAATGTGAAGGATATTTTTGACTTCAAATTTGAGGATTTCGAGCTGGTTGGATATGAACCACATCCTCATATAAAAGCAGCGGTGTCCGTATAGTTATTTAGATTTAATCTAAATAAATTTTGTGCATTTATAATAATTGTTAATAATGCATTGGAAGTTTAAATTTGCCGAAAATCCAAGGGGCTTAACAGTTTATTAAGACTCTCTGACCAATAAAACATATAATCGTAGATGATAAATCATACGTTTTTTAAGCGCTTCACACTTCTGCTGGTATTTTGCTTGCCTATGATTCTGCATGCAGAAGTAACTATTAACGAAGGAAAAGCACTTTTCAAGGTTAACTGCGCCAGTTGCCATAACAAGAACATGAAAGCCAAAGCTACTGGTCCTGCCTTGGGCGGAGTAGAAGAAAGATGGAGTGCATACCCTAAGTCTGATCTTTACGGCTGGATTAGAAATTCTGCTAAAATGGTAGCTGCAGGTCATCCAAGAGCTGTAGAGATTTATAACGAGTGGGACAAATCTCCAATGACTGCCATGCCTCAATTGACCGATGAAAACATCGAGTCTATATTATTATATATAGATGGTGTTTATACAGGTACAATAGACCGCAAACCACCTGGTCCTGGCGATGACAGTGTAGCAGGAGCAACATCAACGGAAAAAGGAATGGGCTCATGGGTTTATGGACTACTATTATTACTGTTAGGCTTTCTAGCGCTTGTCCTAACAAGAATTATTGGTAACCTAAACAAAATTGCTGCAGCCAAAGAAGGAAAATTCTTAGAATCTAGAACACTTACTCAGACTCTTACAAGCAAAGGTGTCATTACATTTTTGATATTCGCAATGATTATTCTAGGTGGTTATACAACGATGAACAATGCAGTAAATCTAGGAAGACAGCAAGACTACGCTCCTGAGCAACCGATCAAATTTTCTCATGAGACACACGCTGGACTTAATAAAATAGATTGCCAATACTGTCATGATGGTGCAAGAAGATCAAAGCATGGAGTTATCCCTGCAACCAACACATGTATGAACTGCCATAAAGCAATCGTAGTTGGATCGGAACACGGTACGGCAGAAATCACCAAGATATTTGCATCAACAGGATTTGATCCCAATGAAAATAAATACATCGAAAATCCTGAGACAGTGCATCCTGATACCATTAAGGCCATTTACACTAAGTGGATATCAGATAATTATCTAGAAGCAAATGAATTAGATGAGCTGAGCGATGCAGGAGAAAGTTTTGTAAATAATCAGTGGGATGACATCGTAAGTTCCTTGACGAATGAACAAAAGAAAACAGTGTACGGACCTATCGAATGGACAAGAATACATAACCTTCCTGACCACGTTTATTTCAACCACTCACAACACGTAACAGTTGGAGAAGTTGAATGTCAAACTTGTCATGGTCCTGTAGAAGAAATGGCTGTACTAGGACAATATGCTCCACTGTCTATGGGATGGTGTATCAATTGTCACAGACAAACAGAAGTTCAGTTTGAAGGAAACGAATACTACAATAGCTACGCTAAGTATCACGAGGAATTTGAAAAAGGAACAAGAGAAAAAGTAACAGTAGAAGATATAGGCGGACTTGAGTGTCAAAAATGCCATTACTAATTAACAAGAATCATTTTCAAAAATTGATAACAATTGTCAATGGAAAACAATAATATCTGGATAGGCGGTAAAGATCTCACAAGAGATGAAGAGTTTATCAAAGAATCTCAGAATGAATTCAATGGTCTGACGCCAGAGAAAGCAGCTGAGGCCGCTGAGAAAGTTCCAACAAATAGAAGAGACTTCCTGAAGTATTTAGGGTTTGGTCTCGGTGCAGCAACAGTTGCTGCAGGTTGTGATATCCCAGTCAAAAGAGCTTTACCATATGTAGTAAAACCAGATTCAATCGTACCAGGTGTGGCAACTTATTACGCTTCATCTTATGTTGAAGGTGGTGACTACTGTCCGATTATCGTAAAAACTCGTGAAGGTAGACCCATCAAAATCGAAGGAAACTCTATGAGTGCCATGACAGGTGGTGGAACCTCTGCTCGAGTACAAGCAAGTGTTCTTTCTCTCTACGATACAAACAGATACAAAAAGCCAATGCTCGACGGTGAAGCTACTGATTGGGCAAGCCTTGATAAAGCTGTAAAAGCTAGACTCGCTTCCGCAAAAGGAATTGCCTTGGTAACCAATACAGTGCTAAGTCCAACAGAGAGAAAAGCAATTGAGCAATTTAAAACAAAATATAATGCCAAGGTTATTACCTATGATCCAGTATCAGCAGGTGCAATCTTAGAAGCAAATGCAATTTCATTTGGAGATAGAGTTGTTCCCAATTATAGATTTGATAAAGCAAACTTAATCGTAAGTTTTGATGCAGATTTTTTAGGAACATGGATTTCTCCAGTTGAGTACACTAATCAATACATGAAAAACAGAAAGGTTTCTGGTGCAAACTCAAAAATGTCAAGACATATCCAAGTGGAAAGTCACATGTCAATGACAGGATCGAATGCAGACAACAGAATCCTAGTAAAACCTTCAGAGCAAGGAGTAGCAATTGCTTACCTAGCTTCTAAAATTGCTGGAGGATCAGCACCATCGTTTTCAAACACAGATGCCAAAAAAGCGCTTGATAAAGTTGCAAACCAATTGAATGCCAACAGAGGTAAATCATTGGTGGTTTCTTCATCAAATAACTTACACGAACAAATATTAGTTAACGCTATCAATAGTTCATTGGGTAACCTCGGAACGACAGTAGATTTTGCTCATGCATCTCTACAACGACAAGGAAGCGAGCAAGAATTAAATGAATTGCTTGGGAACTTGAAAGGTGGATTAGTAGATACAGTAATTTTCAACAATTGTAATCCAGTTTTTGAATATGCAGATGGAGCAGCATTAAATGAAGCCATGAAAGGTGCATATAAAATTGCATTGGGTTATACACCTAGTGAGACAAACGCTTCCGCAAATGCAATTGCTCCAGTACACCACACACTTGAAAGTTGGGGTGATGCTGAACCAAAGAGAGGCCATGTTTCAATGATTCAACCGACTATTGCTCCTTTATTTGATACAAGACAAGCAGGATTGACTCTATTAAACTGGGCTGGTAAAGCTCCAAGTGGTGCTCAACCTTATTTAAGCTATTTAAAAAATGCCTGGAAAACTGGCGCTTTCGCAAATCAGACAAGCTTTATTGGCTTTGACGGATTTTGGAATAAGATATTAAAAGATGGTGTGTTTAAATCTGGTGGTGGGGTTTCAGCTCCAGCCTTCACGGCAAATCCATCTGCACACATGTCAAAAGTAAACAAGCCAGCAAATTCTGATCTTGAAATTTCATTCTACGAAAAAGTAAGTATTGGAAACGGAGTATTCTCTAACAACCCATGGTTGCAAGAAATGCCTGATCCAGTTGATAGAACTTCTTGGGGTAACTACCTAGCTGTACCTATCGACTTTGATGGCGTAAAAAGAATAAATGGATTTAATGGTTTGGTAGATGGTGATCTAGTCGAACTAACTATTGGAACTAAAACAGTTACAGTTCCAGTTATTCAACAGTTTGGACAGATGGCAGGAACCGTAGCCTTGGCAATGGGATATGGAAGAGAATCAACAGGCATATGCGCAGACGGAGTTGGTGTGAATGTAAATGACTGCATGACGATCGATGGTGGATTGACACAGTATTATAATACTAATGTTGCTGTATCAGGAAAAATCGGAAAAGAAAAGAACTTCTCATGTGTACAGTACCACAATTCATATGGTGTAACTGCCAAGGATGAAGACGGAAACACAATCAATGCGGATGAAGCTGCATTGGGGATGGCATATGGAATGGGTGGTTATCAAGGAGCTTTGGTCGATAGATCAGTTTTATATACAACCAATCTTAAAGATTTAGATAAAACTTTAAAGAAGGTACATCATAAAAGAGAAGAAGCTCAATACCTAAATGATCAAACACTTTATCCGTTTGATGAATATACCGCAGAAAAATATTCTCAGGGACACCACTGGGGAATGCATGTTGATACACAGACTTGTACAGGGTGTAATGCATGTACTGTTGCTTGTATGGCAGAGAATAATGTGCCCGTTGTAGGTAAGAGAGAAGTAAGTAGACACCATGAAATGACATGGTTGAGAATCGATAGGTACTATTATGGTGATTTAAAAAATCCAAACGTAGTATACCAACCGATGATGTGCCAACACTGTGACAACGCACCTTGTGAAAATGTCTGTCCAGTAAACGCAACAAACCACAGTTCAGAAGGATTGAACCAAATGGCTTACAACAGATGTGTAGGAACAAGATATTGTGCCAACAACTGTCCTTATAAAGTTAGAAGATTCAACTGGATGGATTATACAACTGCAGATATATTCCCTGCAAACCAAGTACCAATCAATGGTGAGACAATGCCTTTCGGAGCAGATAACCTTACTAGAATGGTATTGAATCCAGATGTAACAGTAAGATCGAGAGGAGTTATTGAAAAGTGTAGCTTCTGTGTACAAAGAATCCAAGAAGGAAAACTTCTTGCAAAGAAAGAAGGAAGAAGATTACAAGATGGAGATGTGAAAACAGCTTGCCAGACAGCTTGTCCGACAGGAGCAATCACATTTGGAGATAGAAATAATAAGAAAGGAGAATTGGCTAAGAAATTAGCTTCACCACTGAATTTTATTGCCTTAGAAGAAATCAATGTTAAGTCATCTGTGAATTACACAATCAAGGTGAACAATAGAGATACTTCTTTAGACGCATAATATAAAAGATTAGAAAAAGCAAAGTGAATGAGTTCATACACTAGTCCAATTAGGGAACCTTTAGTAACTGGTCATAAAACCTATCACCAGATTACTGAAGATTTGGTTTCTCCAACAGAGAAAGCACCAAACGCAGCATGGATCACAGGGTTTTTAATCTCTGTGAGTTTGTTGGGATTTGGTTTGTTCTGTATTGCCTGGACCATCTGGCATGGTATCGGTACATGGAACCTAAACAGAACCATAGGATGGGGATGGGATATTACCAACTTCGTTTGGTGGATCGGTATCGGTCACGCCGGAACCTTGATTTCTGCCATTCTATTATTGTTTAGACAAAAATGGAGAACGGGTGTAAACAGAGCCGCAGAGGCAATGACTATATTTGCCGTTTTATGCGCAGCGCTTTTCCCAGGGATTCACGTAGGAAGAGCATGGGTAGTATTTTACTTCTTCCCATATCCGAATACAAGAGGACCACTTTGGCCTAACTTTAACTCACCACTACTTTGGGATTTATTTGCCATCAGTACTTACTTTACCGTATCACTTTTATTCTGGTACACAGGTTTGGTGCCTGACTTTGCAACAGTAAGAGATAGAGCAAAAGGATTCAGAAGAAAAATTTATAACTTTTTATCATTTGGTTGGACTGGATCAGCAAAGCACTGGCAGAGATGGGAGTCAATCTCATTGGTATTGGCTGGTATAGCAACTCCACTAGTACTTTCAGTACACACCATTGTATCATTTGATTTCGCCACTTCAGTAATTCCTGGATGGCATACTACAATCTTCCCTCCTTACTTTGTGGCAGGAGCGATTTTCTCAGGATTTGCCATGGTATTAACCCTGATGATCATCACGAGGAAGATTCTAAATCTAAAAGACTATATAACACTGGCTCACATTGAGTCAATGAATAAGGTAATACTAGTTACTGGAACAATCGTAGGGGTAGCTTACTTGACAGAGTTGTTTATCGCTTGGTACTCAGGTTATGTGTATGAGCAATTTGCATTCTTCAACAGAGCACTAGGACCATATTGGTGGTCGTACTTTGGGATGATGTTCTGTAACGTACTGTCTCCACAGATTTTCTGGTGGAAGAAAAATAGAAGAAACATTGCTTTGACTTTCTTTATTTCAATTGTTATAAATATCGGAATGTGGTTTGAGCGATTTGTAATTATTGCTACAACACTTGCAAGAGATTACCTTCCATCAAGTTGGAGTTACTACTCACCTACATGGGTGGAGATGGGAATCTTCTTAGGGACGATTGGATTGTTTTTTACACTTTATCTTTTGTTTACAAGAGTTGCACCAGTGGTTGCGATTGCAGAAATCAAGCATATCTTGAAATCTTCTGGTGATCAATATACTGGTCCTAATGCAATTCACCATGGAAGCCATGCAGATCACGATGATTCCAATCATGGAGTAAAGCACGATACAGCTACACATGGTGATGATCACAGTCACTCGCATGAAGCATCAGATAAATCTGGAACCAAAGCAGCACCTTTCATGAAGGTTGTAAAAGATGACTTGAAGAAAATTGAAGGAATTGGACCGAAGATAGCAGAGACATTAAACTTAGCAGGAATCACAACATTTGAAGAATTATCAAAATCAAATACTGATACTCTTCAATCTATTTTAGATAATTCACCAGGTAACTTTGGAGGAAACTCTCCTGAATCTTGGGCGATGCAGGCACAGTTAGCTTTTGAAGGAAAGTGGGATGAATTGAAAGAATTACAGGACAGGTTAGACGGAGGTAAACTTTAATAAGGAACAATCATAGATAATGGCAGATTATAAAGACATAGTTTACGGTATTTACGATGATGAAGAAGATGTGTTGAGAGCAGTGAAAGTCGCTGGAGAAAAACACATTGAAATCATGGACGTTTATTCCCCATTTCCAATACACGGATTAGATCCTCTATTAGGGCTTTCTGAATCAAGATTGCACATAGCAGGTTTTGTCTATGGTTCTTTGGGATTACTGACTGCATTCTTAGGGATGACTTGGATATTTACCAAAGATTGGCCAATTATTTTTGGTGGAAAGCCACACTGGTCAGTACCAGCTTTTATTCCAATCACATTTGAGTTGACAGTATTGTTTGCCTCTATTGGAATGGTTGTTACTTTTTACTTGGTCAATGGTTTGGGCCCAGGTGTTGTGAACCCAACAATAGATTTAAGAATTACTGACGATAAATTTTGCATTGCATTTGATACTGCAGAAACAGATAAGGCTTCAGCTGAATCATTTCTAAGATCAACAGGTGCTGCAGAAATCCATGCAAAAACAATATAAATGAGAGCAGTTCAATTATATAAGGTTCTAACAATGGTTGTTTTGATTGCGTCTTTAAATGCGTGCCAGCAGCCAGGTGGAGAATCACCAGGAAGTGAATTTATGCCAGATATGGCACACTCCGTCGCTTATGAGGCAAATTATTATAACTACTATTATAATAATACTTGGGGATCAGAAGAAGAGTACCATAAGATGGCTATGCCTAGAAAACCAGTGCCAGGTACGATTCCAACTTCTTCATCAAGTCATATGCGCATTCCTGCAAATGGTTCCTCAGTATATCCATATGGGGATACAGAAGAAGAAAGAACAAGAGCTTCTAATGAAATTATTTCTAATCCTTATCCTATCACGCAAGAAGGATTGGATAGAGGTAAGCTGTTATACAACATCAATTGTGGAATTTGTCACGGTGAAAAAGGAGATGGAAATGGTTACTTGGTTAGAGACGGTGGCGCATACCCAGTGCAACCTGCTATCCTAACAGATAGTGTGTTTGTGAATGCATCAAATGGAAGATTATACCATGCCATTATATATGGAAAAAATATGATGGGCGGTTATACAGATAAACTTTCAACTGAAGAAAGATGGCAAGTGATTCACTATGTCCGTGCACTTCAAGCTCTGGATAAAGAGTTGGTTTATAATCAATTAGAAAATACGCTTAACAATATCGATAGACCAGAAGGTGGGATCAATAAGGATTCTCTTGTAAGTATGAAAGTGGAAGTTGGTGAACCCAATGAAGAAGATGACGAAGAAGGAAAAGAAGGTATTGAAGGAACAGAGGGGACTGAAACTCAGGAAATAGATAATGGAGGAGAAGGTAAAGTGGAAGAAGGAAAAGGAAATGAAGAAGAAAAACATTAATCGAAAGACATAAAAGATCTATAAATGACCAATTTTGAAATATCGGGAAGACAAAGAACTTTACTACTATCAGGGATAGTATTGGGAGTTGTTTGCATGGCCTTAACTTGGTTCAACGATGATGGATTTCATTCCAGATTCTGGTCCAACTTCTTGCACAATTCTGTTTTCTTTACTGGAATCGCATTGATGGCAGCATTTTTTCTATCTGCAAGTATTACAGCTTGGGCAGGATGGTATGTTACCTTCAAAAGAGTTTGGGAGGCCTTCGGACTTTTCCTTATCGTAGGATTGATTCTGATGCTTATTATTGCTGCAGGTAACTACGGTCATTGGCACCATCTATATCATTGGGCAGACACAGCATTTATAAATGATAAAGCAAGTGATCCAATATTGGCAGGAAAATCAGGTTTCTTAAATAGCAATTGGTACTTGGGAGCAACTGTACTTTTTGTAGGTCTGATGTATTTTATCATGACAAGACTAAGAGCCTTGTCAATAAGAGAAGATGAAGGAAATGATAAAGATTTTTCTAGTCATAGAAAAATGAGAGTTTGGGCAGTTGCCTATCTTCCAATTGCAGGTTTTACTTCTGCTGCTTTAGTTTGGCTATGGATCATGTCTGTGGACGCACACTGGTACAGTACTTTGTTTGCTTGGTACACAGGAGCAAGTTGGTTTGTTTCTATGATTGCACTTACCATCTTAACAATTATGTACTTGAAAGGAAGAGGATTTTTTCAAACAGTTACAAATGAACACATCCATGATTTAGGGAAGTTGCTTTTTGCCTTTTCTATTTTCTGGACATATCTATGGTTCTCACAATACATGTTGATTTGGTACGCCAATGTTGGTGAAGAAACAATCTACTTTAGAGAAAGATGGGATAATTACCCGGTACTTTTCTTAGGTAATGTAGCAGTAAACTTTGTGCTCCCTTTTCTTGTTTTAATGAGAAATGACACAAAGAGAAAGTGGGGTTCACTAGGATTCGTTGCACTATTCGTTTTTGTAGGGCACTGGGTTGATTTCTTTTTGATGTTGAAGCCAGGTATTCTTCATACAGCACACGAAGCTGGACAAGGAAATGTTGGTGGATTTGCAGGACCAGGGTTTTTAGAGTTTGGAACGATGATAGGTTTCTTATGCTTGTTTTTATTATTTGCCTATACAATGATGGCGAGAACAAGATTGGAGCCATTACATGATCCGTATTTAGAAGAAAGTTTACATCATCACGTTTAATTTAGAATTGATTTAAGAAAAAGATATGACAGCATTAATTATCTTATTGATACTAATTCTTCTTACAGTAATCATTATTCAAGTAAGTAAAGTAAGTGAGCTTTCTGCTAAGATAAGAGGTGAAGAAGAAGCATTCTACCAAGGAAATGATAGAACAGGCCTATGGATGTTCATCTTTATGATTGTATTCCTTGTAGCATGCGTGGTTTCAGCTATTTATTATAAAAATATTATGCTAGGCTATGGTCCGCTGCAGTCAGCTTCCGCACATGGAGGTAGCATTGATTCACTTTTCAACGTTACTTTATTCTTTACAGGTATCGTATTTGTTATTACCCATATTCTTTTGTTCTGGTTTACATATAAGTACAGAGCAAGACGAGGTGGTAAAGCTGATTTCTTTCCACACAACACCAACCTGGAAATTATATGGACGGTAATACCTGCCATAGTAATGACCTTCTTAGTTGTAAAAGGTTTGGTTGTTTGGAATGATGTAATGCCAGATGTAGACCCTAATGACACAGACTATATAGAAATCGAAGCAACTGGATATCAGTTTGGATGGGATCTAAGATATCCTGGAGCAGATGGCAAGTTGGGAACAAGAGATTTTACGCAGATCAATCTTGCAACAAATCCACTTGGACAGGTGTGGACGGATAGTAAAAACCAAGATGACTTTATGCCTTCGGAAATAGTACTTCCAAGAGGTAAAAAAGTAAGAGTAAGAATTATAGCAAGAGATGTACTACACAACTTTTATCTTCCACACTTTAGAGTAAAAATGGATGCCATTCCTGGTCTTCCAACCTACTTTATTTTTACTCCAGTTACAACAACTGAGGAATTTAGAGAAGAATTGAAAAAATATCCTGAATGGCAATTGCCAGCTGATCCCGATGATCCAGAATCTGGATCAAGAGCTGAAACTTTCGAATACGAATTGGCATGTGCAGAACTCTGCGGTAAGGGTCACTATAGTATGAGAAGACTTGTTAAGATAGTAGAGCAAGAAGAATATGATGCATGGTTGGCTGAACAACAATCGTATTATCTAACAAATATTAGAGGAACTGATGCCGACCCAAATTTAGGGAAGTTACTAGGTGTTGAAATAGCAAATAGAAATGCTGAATTAGAAGCCACATTTGCGGAAGCGGATGAAAATGGAAACGTTGGTGATATCATCTCATTGAAAAATGTATTCTTTAAGACAGGATCATCAAGTTTAACTGACAATTCAAAATATGAGTTGAATAAAGTTGCTGAGTTGCTAAACAAATACTCCACAATGACTATTGAAGTAGGAGGACACACTGACAGCACTGGTTCAATGGAAACAAATAAAACACTATCTGAAGCGAGAGCAATTTCAGTATTAAGTTTCTTGACAGATAAAGGAGTTACTGGAGGAAGATTGACTGCAAATGGATATGGTCCTGACCAACCAGTTGGAGACAATGCAACAGACGAGGGTAGACAACAAAATAGAAGAACAGAATTAAAAATAATTTCCAAGTAGGAAACAAATAATATCATATGGCCGAAATAACAAAAGTTTACGAAGAGGATATTCTGATAGAAGAGACAGGTTATGATGATCATTTTCATGATCATCACCATGGTGATAAGTATCAGTCTAACTTTATCAATCACTATATCTTTAGCATGGATCATAAGATCATTGCTAGGCAGTTTTTGATTACTGGAATTATCTGGGCATTCATAGGAGCTGCGATGTCCATCATCTTTAGACTTCAGTTGGGTTTTCCTGAATCAGATTTTCAATGGCTAAAGCCTTTGTTAGGAAAATGGATTGTTGTTGAGAACGGAGTTGGTTCACTAGCACCAGAATTTTATTACGCCTTGGTGACGATGCATGGTACCATCTTGGTGTTCTTTGTATTGACAGCAGGACTGAGTGGAACCTTTAGTAATCTATTGATACCACTTCAACTAGGAGCAAGAGATATGGCCTCGCCATTCTTAAATATGTTATCATATTGGTTCTTTTTTACAGCTGGTATTGTAATGTTTTATTCGCTTTTCATAAGCACAGGACCATTCTCTGGAGGCTGGACGGCCTATCCTCCGCTGAGTGCCTTACCGCAAGCCTCGACAGGATCGGGGACCGGAATGACCTTGTGGATTGTGAGTTTGGTTTTATTTGTAGTCTCAGTGTTACTCGGTGGTATAAATTATGTAACAACAGTGTTGAACCTTAGAACAAAAGGAATGACACTTTGGAGAATGCCATTGACGATTTGGGCATTTTTTGTAACTGCAATTTTAGGTATCCTTTCTTTCCCAGTATTGGCATCGGGATTTTTCATGCTGACTATGGATCGAACAATGGGTACCTCCTTCTTTTTGAGTGAAATATTTATTCAAGGGCAAGCATTAGACAGGATTGGGGGAAGTCCGGTATTGTACCAGCATTTATTCTGGTTCTTAGGGCACCCCGAAGTATATATTATTATCCTTCCGGCGATGGGACTGGTGTCAGAGGTATTATCAGTACATGCGAGGAAACCAATTTTTGGTTACAAAGCGATGGTGCTATCAATCTTGGCGATTGGATTTTTATCCTTTATCGTATGGGCTCACCATATGTTTATGTCAGGAGTAAATCCATTTATTTCAAACTTCTTTGTGGTCTTCACATTGATCATTGCGGTACCGTCCGCCGTGAAAGTGTTTAACTGGATTACCACCATCTATGGAGGTAATCTCCGGCTCAACACACCGATGTTGTTTGCTATTGGATTTGTATCCATGTTTATCTCAGGTGGTTTGACTGGAATCTTTTTAGGAAATTCAGCGATTGACATCCAATTGCACGATACATATTTTGTTGTAGCTCACTTCCACATTGTAATGGGTGTAGCAGCCTTCTTTGGAATGTTTGCTGGGATCTACCACTGGTATCCAAGAATGTTTGGAAGGTTTATGAGTGAGACAATGGGTAAGATTCACTTCTGGGGAACCATGATAGGAGCCTATGCAATCTTCTGGCCGATGCATTATATCGGAATGGCAGGAGTACCGAGAAGATATTATAGATTTGATGGCTTTGATGCTTTCAAACACTTTACTGAATTGAATCAATTTATTACGATAGCGGCTATCTTGACCTTTGCTTGTCAGGTATTGTTTATGGTAAATTTCTTTTACTCAATTTGGAAAGGGAAGAGACAGACAACTAGAAACCCATGGGGTGCGACGACTCTTGAGTGGTCATCACCAATAGATGGTGTTCACGGAAACTGGGAAGGTAAGATCCCTTCTGTACATAGATGGGCTTATGATTATAATAAAGATGAAAGAGAATTTGTGCCTCAGTACATTCCAATGGAGGAAGGTGAAGAGCATGGAGAAGATATGCATTAATGCCAATGGATAAAAAGACAGAAACATATAATTCAATGAGCAAGACTGCTGTAAAACAGCAATTAAGTTTATGGTCTGAATTCAAAACTTTGACCAAATTTAAACTGTCAATGATGGTATTGATGAGTTCAGTTTTAGGCTACCTAGTCGTTGCTGGATTTGAGACATCACCATTGATTTTGGCTCTATTGAGTGTAGGAGGATTCTTAACTACTGCAGCTGCTAATATTCTTAACCAAGTGCTGGAAAGAGAATATGATGGTCTGATGGAAAGAACCAAGGACAGACCTCTTGCTGCCAATAGAATGAAAGTATCTGATGCAGTTTTGATGGCAGGAATCTCAATGGTAGTCGGAATCGGAATGCTGGCGTTTATCAATCCATTGACAGCATTGCTAGGAACACTTTCATTATTATCTTATGCATTTGTCTACACGCCATTGAAAAGATACTCTACTGCCTCTGTAGCTGTAGGAGCGATACCTGGAGCATTGCCAGTATTGATTGGTACATGTGCCTTTGAAGGAAGTTTGAGTGTTTTAGGATTAACGCTTTTCGCGATTCAATTCCTATGGCAATTCCCACATTTCTGGGCTATTGGATGGTTGAGTTTTGAAGATTATAAAAAAGCAGGATATAAATTATTACCGATGAATGAGGAAGGTAATATTGATAATAATATAGGATTATACTCAGGCATTTATGCTTTGTTATTAATCCCGGTTTGCTATTTAGGCTTTATCAACGATGCACGTATCAGTATGACGATGTTTATACTATCTGTCGTGTTGAGTGTTGCCTACTTAGTGTTCTGTGTTTTATTGCAAAAAAGAAAAGATAGAAAAAGTGCTTTGGGTTTGATGTTTAGTTCTTTCTTTTATTTACCTCTTATTCTATTAGTATACTTAATATTTTAATGAACGAACTAGCGCTTAAAAATACTAGCAATAAAACACGACGCATTCACCCGCAGGTGTTTGCATTATGGATGGGCTTCTTGTCTATTATCATGATGTTTATTGCTTTGACAAGTGCTTATATCGTTAAGCAGGCTGCTGGAAACTGGCTGGAATTTATCATTCCAAATAGTTTTTATGTTAGTACTGCGGTGATCTTGATAAGTAGTGCGACCTTACACTTATCGTACAGTTCATTTAAAAAGGGAAAAGAACTTCTTTATAAATCGATGTTGGTTGTTACTTTAATTTTGGCATGTATATTTATTGTCATGCAGTACCAAGGATGGTTTCAATTATTTGATGGTGGGGTAGATATGAAAGGTAATCCAAGTGGATCATTTTTTTACTTGATTACTGGTTTACATGCGGTGCACATTCTAGGTGGAATTGCTGCCTTGATTGTTGCTTTATTGCATGCATTTACTTTACCATTCAGACCAACAGAGAGAAGAAGAGTTAGATTTTCGCTGGTATTACAGTACTGGCATTTTGTAGATATTTTGTGGATTTATTTATTCACATTTTTACTTTTTATTTAACAGAATCAGAATATGGCAGAAACGCTAACACACACTGATACTCATCACGACCACAACGACGGTGATGCTTGGGATGGAGGGGAAGCACCCTTTAAGGCGAGTTATGGAAAATTGATGATGTGGTACTTTTTATTGTCGGATGCATTTACATTCGCAGGTTTCCTGATAGCTTATGGAGCTCTGAGAATTGCCATGCCATCGTGGCCGATTGCGGACAAGGTATTTAGTACTTTCCCTGGAGGTTTTCACGAAAAGCCGCTTTACTTTGTAACCTTGATGACCTTTATCCTTCTATTTAGTTCTTACACGATGGTAAGAGCTGTACAAGATGGACATAGAGAATATAAAAAAGGAATTGTAATCTGGATGATATTGACCATTTTTGGAGGCCTTGCCTTTTTAGGATGTCAAGCTTGGGAGTGGACGACATTGATTGGAAAAGAGCACATGACGATTACTACCAACCCTTTTGGAACAATGACTGAATCCGGAACTTACATAGATCCAGAATTAGGATCTTTTGAAGCGGGTCATTCATATTTATTGCATAAGGTGCACGTTGCGCACAGTGATGATCACGGACATGGAGATGATCACGGACATGGACATGGAGATGATCATGGTGGAGAACCGCATTTACTTGCCGGCCAGTCATCCAAAGATGCTAAATATGAAAAGGGTACTGAGAATGACTATGCTGTAATAGATGATGCAGGATTTATAAAGCACAAGTATAAAGTAACGTCTGGAGAAGACATTGGTCTCATAAAAACAGAAACCTTAGGACCGAAAGCCTTTGGAGCCTTGTTTTTCTTCATCACTGGATTTCATGGATTCCACGTATTATCAGGAGTTATTTTCTTGATCATCATTATGGTTAATGTGGCTTCAGGTCTGTACGAAAAGAGAAGGAATGGTAATGAGATGGTTGAGAAGATTGGACTATATTGGCACTTTGTCGATTTGGTTTGGGTATTTGTTTTCTTGGTATTCTATTTAATATAATTAAAAAAAATAAAGCTGTCTTATGGGACACATGACACACGAAGAGTCTGTAAAAAATGCAACCAAATGGATTATCGTTCTTGCGTTAATCACCATTTCGGAGGTAATATTTGCCCTTTTGGGTAAAGGGTATATAATTGATGGTGTACACTTTCCAGTGATAGTTATGGCACTTGTCATGATTATCATGAGTCTAGTAAAAGCATACCTGATTGTATATGAATTTATGCACATGAAATATGAAGTTCCTGGCTTGGTCAAGTCAGTACTTTTACCTACTTTGTTACTAGTTTGGGCGGTCATTGCGTTCTTCTGGGAAGGTGCAGACTGGAACAAAAGAAGATCTTTGATCGATTACAAAAATAAGGAAACTGTTGAGACAGTTAAGGGTTCAAATCAAACTGGAGAACTCATTAAAAGACTAGAACAATAGGAATTTCCAACTAACCAAACAAAACTTGAGCTGTTGTACTTTTATTAGTGCAACAGTTTTTTTATATCTTCTTCTAAAGCCAAGCATATGAAGATTCTAAAATATATCGGTGTTACAATTCTTCTAGTAGTTTTCCCAGCACTTTCATGGTACTACCTTGATACAGGTTTGGAGTACAGAAAAGAAGCCCATGAAGCAATGCTTCCCAAGGAAGACTTAAACGAGCTGATTTCTGCTAGAAGATTTACAACTGAATTTGACCTGAGGGCAACTTGTGATGGAATGACAACGATACTCATTTCCCGTAAGGATGATAAAAAAGACGCTACCATCAAAAAGTTGTATGACCAATTTGATGATGCCTTTAATTTTCAAATGGTCTTGCTTAATGGGAGTGGGCTTACGCCAATGGCAGAATTTGAAAAGGATAATTTCCATGTAGTTCCAGCTCAGCTAAACTATGACAACGAAATTGTGTTATTAGATAATCAGATGCGGGTGCGCACAAACCATACTTTTGAGAAAGAATCTGTTCAAAAATTAGTAAGTTATACAGCATTACTGCTTCCGAGAACCAAAGGGAGAGATATCAAACAAAGAAAATAATGGGAATAGAGAAATATACTGCAAGGCCGGAGTTGGCAAAGAAATTACTGCCTATTTCCTATATATTATCAGTTGCTGTAATTGCCTTAATTGCAATCATGGGTGTTTACAAAATTGAGACAGATATTGACTTCTCAGGATTGCCATTTTTTCATTCAATTATGAATGCATGCACCTTTGTGGTGTTGTTAATTGCGCTCTATTTTATCAAACAAGGAAACATTGAAGCTCATAAGAAAACAATGATTTTAGCAATGATATTATCTGCTATTTTCCTAGTTACCTATGTGCTCTATCATATCACCACACCTCCCGTAAAATTTGGTTATATCGACGGGGTATTGCAGGATGGAGTAGGCACTATCAGAACGATTTATCTGACCATACTGAATACTCATATCTTACTCGCGGGTATTGTTTTTCCATTTATTTTAATCTCTTTTATCAGAGGAATTAGCTATCAGATTGAGAAACACAAAAAATTGGTTCGATGGGTGTATCCAATTTGGTTATATGTCACATTAACAGGGCCAATTTTGTTTTATATGTTGAGACCTTACCGTTAAGTCCGTATCTTTGCACTATGAATTTGAAACCTATATTTAGAATTCTATTTCTCTTTATTGTCATCATGATTGTGTCTTCGGGCATATCAGATCTTATGGCACAATGCCCTATGTGTAGAATGGCCGCAGAATCCAATCTTGAAAACGGAGGTTCTGAAGGTAAGGGCTTGAATAAAGGCATTTTATATATGCTAGCTACACCATATATTTTGGTTTCTACAGTTGGTTTTATCTGGTGGAGAAATAATAAATCGGTCAAAGCCGAAGAAGATTCTATTGAGTCACTTTCGTAAACAAAAGTCACCGAAAAGTCTTTACCAAAAAATAAAATTACTGCCAAGTAATACATCCACAACAACATGCGTTAAATTTAAGTATTAAAACAAAGCTTCCTATGTATAAATTCATGTTGTTCTCCGTATTTCTATTTGCTTCCTGCTCCAATAAGGAAGTGATCATAAGCTATGAAAATGGACAAAAAAATGAAGTCTATACCGTCAATGAAGAAAATCAAAAGGACGGAGTCTATAAAAAATATAGGGAGGATGGCAGCTTGCTGGAAGAAAGTAGCTACGCTGATGGTATATTGAATGGAACGCGAAAATTGTATTACGATGATGGGGAGAAAGTAGAAATAGAAGAATTTTATAAAAATGGCACCATGGAAGGTGAGCATTTTGTTTTTTACCCTTCCGGTAAATTGATGATTGAGTCCAATTACGAGGATGGTAAAATGAATGGGTTATTTATCAAATTTTTTGAAAGCGGAGATACAGCAGAAACCGTAAGCTTTGTAGATAATGAAGAGATGGGTCCATTTACAGAATACCATCCCAATGGTAAGATTCAATGGAAAGGAAATTATCTGAATGGAGACAAAGAATTTGGATTACTTGAGCAATTTGATGACCAAGGCACGCTGATAAAAAAGATGATGTGTGATACTTTAGGTGTTTGTCAGACCATTTGGACACCAGAAAAAGGTGATATTGTGCCTAAGAAATTAAATCTATCAAAGTCTTGAATCGAATATACCTAACTGCATCAATTTTATTCCTCAGTCTTGGCTGTTTTGCCCAGCTTGGAGGAGTTCACGTCTATGATTTCTTGGCTTCTCCTGCAAGTGCAAGAACAACTGGTCTAGGAGGTACTCTAATTATGATCCAAGATGGAGATGTAGCTCAAGTTCAACAGAATCCTGCATTAAGTAATAGCCTGATGGACAATAAGGTTTCAATTAACAACATTTTTCATTTTGCAGGTATTAATGAAGGGATGTTGTCTTACTCATTTTCCGTCGATTCATCAAAATATCATTTTCACACGGCTCTGCAATACGTTAGTTATGGAGAGTTTATTCAGGCCGATGCCACCGGTGCACAAATTGGTACTTTTCGAGCCAATGAAATGGCATTGTTGATGGGTGCTTCAAGGCAGATGAATGAACGAATCCGATTGGGTACCAATTTAAAAGTTTTGTTTGCCAATTACGCTTCCGCAAATGGCTTTGGTTTAGGTCTTGACCTCGGTGCTACTTACACAGTCCCCGGAAAAAACTGGTCAATAGGTGCTGTAGCACAAAATATAGGTTATAGTTTCAATAATTTTGAGACAAGTAGAAATAACTTACCCTTTGACTTAAAGCTCGGCTACTCTTACCGTTTGAAGCACTTACCATTTAGATATACAATTACAGGTCATCACCTTTATCAATGGGATGTAAGATATCGCGATGAAAATGTGACTGAAACCGATTTTACGGGTCAAATAATTGAGGAAAACAAATACAAAGCGTTTGCTGACAACTTCTTTCGCCATTTTGTTTTTTCTGGCGAATTCCTATTTGGACGTAGAGGCTTATTTAATATTCGATTTGCCTACAACCATTTGAGGCGGCAAGAATTAAAGGTATCTACTTTTAGAGGTATGGGTGGGTTCTCTCTAGGATTTGGAATGCACATAAAAAGATTTCAATTGGATTATGGTATGGGTTTTTACCACCTTGAAGGAGCAACAAATCATCTTGGGATAACAATGACGCTAGGAGATGATTGGAATAACTAAAATTTTTGTTATTTTAATGCAATCAAAGCGAAAGACTCCCATTAAAATCGAAGAACTCTAAAATCTTTGTTGATATTTCCTATAATTTATTAGTTGAGACCTGATCTCAACCCAATTTTTTCAAAACTAAGCGAAAATTATGAGGTGGCCAGTATGGATTCTTTTATTAATATTAGCGTTGTGGATATTTCTCGGATTATACTTTTGGAGAGACAATCCATTCACAAGAGCAAATAGCGGAAGTGATGATCCTTGCGTGGTTGCTTGGGAACTTTCAGATATCGGTGTAAAATCTAACGCAACTATTAACTTTGCAAAGTCATCTGCTAAGATGGAGAAGTTAGATTCCGGATTATCAGAAGCGATCAACTCAATCAGCGATTATTTAAAGAAAAACAAAAATAAGAGCATTACGATCATTGGTTATCATGACCTCACAGAATCTTATGAACCGAGTCTTTATGACCTGTCTCTTGCAAGAGCTAATCAAGTTAAAGAAATCATAACTAATAAAGGTGTTTCTGCAAGTCAACTTCACGTTTTCCCAAAGCAATATAAAGATAACGACGACTCAAGATGTTTACAAGGCAATCGTCTGAATCGTGGTGTAAGCTTTGAAATGGGAAAAGTGACAAAATAGAATTCCTGACTTACCAAAACCGACTCCTTTCTTAAAATTATTAATCGACAAAACATTTAAATTATGAATATTTGGTGGCTTTTTCCGTTACTCTTTTTACTTGGTGCTGCACTAATTGGTTGGTTCCTAAGAGCATATTGGGGTAGATCTGCAAATCTCAATAGTCAAAATGAATTAAACGAATACAAAAAGAGATATGCTAATCTTAAATCTGACTATGATACTCAGTTGGTAAAATATGATAACCTAGAAGGTGAATATTCTGCAGCTAAAACAAATTGGAACGCAGAGTCTGATGGTTGGAAAAATGAAAGAAGTGGTTGGGCTTCAAAACTTTCTGGTTGGAATACCGAAAGAACAAGTTTTGCTAGCCAATTGGAATCAAAGCCAACTGAAATAGAAGTAATCAAAGAAATTGAGGTAATAAAGGAAATAGAAGTAATCAAAGAGGTTGAAGTTGTTAAAGAAATTGAGGTAGAAAAGGTAATTGAGCAACCAATAGATGTTATAAAAGAAGTTGAGGTAATAAAAGAAATAGAAAAGATAGTTGAGAAACCAGTAGAGGTTATCAAGGAGGTTGAAGTTATCAAAGAGGTAGAGAAGATAGTAGAGAAGCCGGTAGAGGTTATCAAAGAGGTAGAGAAGATAGTAGAAGTAGAAAAGATAGTAGAGGTCGAGAAGATAGTAGAGAAGCCTATTGAAGTTATCAAGGAGATAGAAATTGTCAATGAAGTAATCAAGGAGGTAGAAGTAATCAAGGAGGTAGAAGTAGAGAAAATAGTTGAAAAGCCAGTTGAAGTTATCAAAGAAATAGAAGTAATCAAAGAGGTAGAGAAGATAGTAGAGAAGCCTGTTGAAGTGATAAAAGAGGTAGAAGTAATAAAAGAAGTAGAGTTAATCAAAGAGGTAGAGGTAGAGAAGATAGTAGAGAAGCCAGTGGAGGTGATCAAAGAGATTGAAATTGTCAACGAGGTTATCAAGGAGGTAGAGGTAATCAAAGAGGTAGAGGTAATCAAAGAGGTAGAAGTGATCAAGGAGGTAGAAGTAGAAAAGATAGTAGAGAAGCCAGTGGAGGTGATCAAAGAAATAGAAGTAATCAAAGAGGTAGAGAAAATAGTAGAGAAGCCAGTTGAGGTTATCAAAGAAGTAGAAGTAATTAAAGAAGTAGAAAAGATAGTAGAGAAGCCAGTTGAAGTGATGGTAGAGGTAGTGAAGGAAATAGAAGTTGTCAAAGAAGTGGAGAAGATAGTAGAGAAGCCAGTAGAAGTGATAAAAGAAGTAGAGGTAATTAAGGAGGTAATCAAAGAGATTGAAGTCATCAAAGAGGTTCCAATCGAAATTATCAAAGAAGTAGAAGTAGTGAAAGGATTTGATATGGAAATGCTGCAGCAAATGATGACTAGTGCAGACACAGTAGAAGTTTCTAGATCAACAGGGAAGGTAGTAAGTACAACGAGAGGTGAAGGAAAAGTTACAAAGTCAGCCGCGAAGGCCAGTAAAACAAAGTCTGCTAGCAAAGCAAAAGCCGCTAGCAAAACAAAAGCAGCACCAAAGAAAAAGGCAGCAGCTAAAAAAACAACAGCTAAAAAATCAAAGAAAGACGATCTAACAAAAATTGAAGGGATTGGTCCTAAAATTGCAGGTTTATTAAACAAAGCCGGTATTGAGACCTTTGCAAAACTTTCAAAAACTAAGTCAAGTGATATCAAGAAGATCTTGGAGAAAGCAGGACCTAGATATCAAATGCATAACCCAGGATCATGGCCTAAGCAGTCTAAATTAGCTGCTGATGATAAGTGGGATGCTTTGAAAAAATTACAGGATAAGTTAGACGGAGGGAAGTAACTATAAAATATCAAATAAATGTTTTACTCAAAGAAGAGAGTCATTGATTTACAGATCCCAGACAATGACAAGAATGGATTAATTGATACGATTAAAATGCAACGAGACTTGACTGTTAAGGCAGTTGAAATCGCTGTAAACGTCAATCATCCATACAATGGAGATGTAAGTATAGAACTCCACGGACCAAATGGCAAATCAGTAAATGTTCATGGTCCAACTAGAAAGCCAGGTGCAAATATCAAAGAAACCTTTACTGGTGAAAAATTTGAAGTATTCAAAGGAATCAAGTCACGAGGTGATTGGAAAATCAAAGTGATTGATTCGGGAGCTAGAGATAATGGTTCATTGGTTGATTGGACTTTATATTTGAAATTAGCTAACTCTAAAAAGTCTGAAATATTTATTTCAGATGAAGAAAGTCTTTCGAGTGTACAGTATTGCCACCAAGGTGATCAAGTTCAAGAAATTTCTATCAATGCACATGTTGAACACGGATTTGTAGGTGATTTAGTATTAGATCTTGTTTCTCCTTCAGGAAAAACTGTAAATCTACAGACAAAAGCTGGTGGTGGAAACAAAGAAATCAAAACCACTTTCGGACAAGATGTTCTTAAAGAAATGGTTGGAGAAGCATCAAAAGGTAAGTGGTCGATGAAAATTAATGACACAATGCCGAGAGATTCTGGAAGACTTGTAAGTTGGAAATTGAATTTAAAAACTGGAAAACCTGCAGCTCCTGCTAAGCCAGATAATCTTACAAAAATTGAAGGAATTGGCCCCAAGATTGCTGGTATACTTAACGATGGTGGGATTTCTACCTTTGCACAGTTGGCAAGTACAGATCCAAAATCAATTAAAACAATGTTGGAAAAAGCAGGTCCAAGATTCCAAATGCATGATCCTGGTTCATGGCCAAAACAATCTAAATTAGCAGCAGATGGAAAGTGGGCTGAGTTAGAAAAACTCCAAGATGAATTAGACGGAGGTAAATAACAAACTGGTTAAAATTTAACATGTACAAATAATCTTGTAATCCAATTAAATATGTATTACTTTTTTTGCATATATTTGTACTTAAATTTATAGTGAATTCATTGAACACACACACTAATTTATTGAAATGACAAAAACGACAAAAAAGAAAGCAACTGCTAAAAAGGCAACTGCTAAGAAAGCAACTGCAAAAAAAGCAACTGCTAAAAAAAGAACTGTAGCTAAAAAGAAAGCAGCACCAAAGAAAAAAACTGCTGCCAAGAAAAAAACTACAGCTAAAAGAGCAACCGCTAAAAAAGCAGCTCCTAAAAAAAGAGCTACAGCTAAAAAAGCAGCTCCTAAGAAAAGAGCTACCGCTAAAAAAGCAGCTCCTAAGAAAAGAACAGCAGCTAAAAAAACAACTGCTAAGAAAAGAACTGTAAAAAAAGCAGCTCCTAAGAAAAGGACTACAGCTAAAAAAGCAGCTCCTAAGAAAAGAGCAACTGCTAAAAAAGCAGCTCCTAAAAAAAGAGTAACTGCTAAAAAAGCTGCTCCTAAGAAAAGAACAGCAGCTAAAAAGACAACTGCTAAGAAAAGAACTGTAAAGAAAGCAGCTCCTAAGAAAAGAGCTACAGCTAAGAAAGCAGCTCCTAAGAAAAGAGCAACTGCTAAAAAAGCTGCTCCTAAGAAAAGAGCAACTGCTAAAAAGAAGACTACTAGAAAAGCAGCTCCTAAGAAAAGAGCTACAGCTAAGAAATCTACTGCTAAAAAAGCAACTTCTAGAAAAAGAACTGCTTCGAAAAAAAAAAGTAGGTAAAACTATAAGCACACGTATTGTAAGTAGAAAGCCTGTGAGCAAGAAATCGGTAGAAGGCTTGATCGATAGATCAAAACTTTTTGCCTCTCTTGCTAAAAAACACAAGCTTTCTACGAGCAAGGTGCAAGCTGTCTACGAAACCTTAATCAAAGGAAAGTCCTTCACTCAACAAAAAGCCACTACTGTAACGGTCAAACAACAAGTACCTGCAGAAGTTCGCACTACAAAAATCAAAAGAGTAGAAGTAATCAAGGAAGTACCTGTTGTAACTACCAGACAAGTAATAAAGAAGGTAGAAGTAATCAAAGAAGTCCCTGTAGAAGTAATCAGAGAAGTAAAGGTTATCAAAGAGGTGCCCATTGAAGTTATCAAAGAGGTTGTAAAGCAAGTAACCGTAAAGGTACCTGTTGTAAAAATCAAAGAGATAATTAAAAAAGTACCCGTTATCAAAGTCAAAGAAGTTGTCAAAAAAGTACCTGTAGTCAAAAAGGTAGTTGACACCAAAGAAATCGACAAGTTAAACGCTAAAATTGCTGATCTGAAAAAGAGATTAGCCGAAAAGCCTAAAACTGTTGAAGTTATCCGAGAAGTTCCCGTTGAAATCATCAAAGAAGTAGAAGTTGTAAAACAAATTGATTTTGCATCTCTTGCTAAAATGATGAAAGGCATGAAAAGGGTTGAAGTATCCAAGACTGTCGTCGGAGAAAGCACAGTGAGAGGTGAAGAAAAAATCGTTGAAAGACGTGAATTGAAACCTGGAACTAAAGCTACAAAAGTAACTGGGAAAGCTACCAAAATATCTAAAACAGCAAAGCCAGCTAAAGCTGAAAAAACTGCAAAAGCTGCAAAGCCTGCAAAAGCTACTAAGCCTGCAAAAGATAAATCAACAACTAAATCTACTGTTAAAGCAAAGAACGGCGATGACCTTACTAAAATAGAAGGAATCGGACCTAAGATTGCTGAGATCCTAAACAATGGAGGAGTCAGTACGTTTAAAGAACTTTCGAAATCTAAAATTTCAAACCTTAAGTCTTTACTTGAAAAAGCTGGACCAAAATTTCAGATGCACGATCCTTCTACTTGGACTGAACAAGCCGCATTGGCCGCAGACGGAAAATGGAATAAGTTAAAGACGCTGCAAGATAATCTTGACGGAGGCAAACGATAAACTTATAATAGTACAAGGTCACTCTTTTTGAGTGACCTTTTTTTTGCTCTCCACTAAGCTTAATTACTCGCAGACAAGCTTTGCTCTGCCTGCCTATCCGATACGCTATAGATATGCATTGCTTTGCCTGCCTGTCCGATATGCAAGCTTGTTATAGACTTCTTTGTCAATCTAGAAAAATCACGTTAAGACAATTTTAAAGCTATTGATTAAATGCGGCCAAAACCTTTTCATTGAAGGCTTTTTCTTTTGCTGATGCTTTTTTGATGACTACCTCAGTTATGGTGCCTCTAGCATCTGTGTAGTATGTTTGATAATAATCATTTGGCTCAGCTATCTTTCCTAGAGAGTCTAAAGTAAGTACCATACCTTTTGGATCCTTATAAACGATATTAGCAGGTATTGGGAATGTTTTAGTCTTAGCCATTTCCAGTACTTTGTCTTGTGTCAATGCTGTTAAACCTTTTGGTGTATAGCTTGAAGTTGCCGTATTGGAAGTGCAAGCTGACATCAAAGTCACAAGTACCAATAGCTTTAAGAATGTATTTATCATAATCGATGTTATTATGCCTTTAGATTGGCATTGGGTTTTTGAAAATTTTAAGATAGGAACCGTGACTACGAGTATATGGATTATTATTGACTTAATAGCTTTTCCGATGATTTTCCGCAAACCTTAAAAGTAAAACGGATAGCCGCTATCAGTATTCTTATTGCAATCAAAGGGTCAGTATAGCACCATCAATCTATATCCAACGTCCAAAATCAAATATTCTCTTACTAGTATTCCTGTTGCAGTAACTCAATTTCATTCTATCTTCGCTCTAAGTCTGAAAGTCTGAAAGTCTGAAAGTCTGAAAGTCTGAAAGTCTGAAAGTCTGAAAGTCTGAAAGTCTGAAAGTCTGTTATCTGAAAGTCTGAAAGTCTGAAAGTCTGTAATCTGAAAGTCTGAAAGTCTGTTATCTGAAAGTCTGAAAGTCTAATATCTGGAATCTTGTTTACTTTCTCTCACTACTAAAATAGAACTGAACATCGGGGTGATTGTCCTGAGCAGATTGAAGCATATATCTAGACTCTGCAAGAAAAACGAAATTTCCTTCTATATCTCTTGCAATATTGTTTTTCCTTCGATGCACAAACTCCTTAAGTTTTTCTTCATTCTCTGCATCTATCCAACAGGCTTTATGCATTGCATATTGTTCATACAAGCATTTAGCTCCATATTCGTGTTCAAGCCTATATTGTAGTACATCAAATTGAAGTGCTCCAACTGTACCGATTATTTTCCTGCCATTGTTTTCCTTGACGAATAATTGAGCGACGCCTTCTTCCATCAGTTGCTTGATTCCTTTCTGAAGTTGCTTGGATTTCATCGGATCACCATTTTCAATATATCTAAACTGCTCCGGTGAAAAACTTGGAATTCCTATGAAATGCAATTTTTCTCCCTCCGTGAGACCATCTCCAATTTTGAAGTTGCCGGAATCGTATAGACCGACTATATCACCTGGAAAAGACTCCTCTACAATGGATTTTTTGGCCGCCATAAATGCCGTAGGGTTGGAGAACTTAATTTTTTTCTCTTTGCGGACGTGTAAGTAATTGGTATTACGTTTGAAAATTCCACTGCAGACTCTTAAGAATGCGATCCTATCCCTGTGCTTAGGATCCATATTGGCATGTATCTTAAATATGAATCCAGTAAAGGTTTCTTCCGTAGGTTCTACTCTGCGCTCCTCTGTTACTCTTGCAAGTGGCCCAGGCGCAATTTCTACAAAACAATCTAGCAATTCCTTTACTCCAAAATTGTTGACAGCAGATCCAAAGAAAACTGGATTAAATTCTCCTCTGAGGTAAGCATCACGATCAAAACTAGGGTAGACCTCGTCAATTAGATTGGCCTCTTCTCTTAGTTCCTTTGCAAGTCTATCGCCCACTAATTTGTCTAATATTGGATCACTGAGATCTTCAATTTCTATGATGTCCTCATCAGCTTGCTTGCCATGTGGTGAAAATAGAATCAATTTCTTTTCGTAGATATTGTAGACTCCCTTAAAATCTTGACCCATTCCAACAGGCCAAGTCATTGGAACTGATTTCATTTTTAACTTCTGCTCTATTTCATCAAGCAGATCAAATCCATCTTTTCCCTCTCTATCCATCTTATTGACGAACACAATCATAGGGGTTTCTCTCCCTTTACATACACCGACAAGCTTTTCAGTTTGTTTCTCTACACCCTTGGCAACATCTATTACAACAATGGCACTATCAACTGCTGTCAAGGTTCTGTAGGTATCCTCTGCAAAATCTTTGTGACCAGGCGTATCAAGAATATTAATTTTATTCCCTTTGTAGTTGAATGCCATGACGGAAGTAGCCACAGATATACCTCTTTGCTTTTCGATTTCCATGAAATCCGAGGTTGCATGCTTTTTAATCTTATTGGACTTTACTGCCCCTGCAACCTGAATGGCGCCTCCAAATAGTAGAAGCTTCTCTGTAAGAGTAGTCTTCCCAGCATCTGGGTGACTAATGATACCAAAGGTTTTTCTTCTTTTTATTTCTTTTTTGAGGCTCATCGCTATTATTATTCAAGTGCCCAAAAGTAAGGTTTAACAAGCAATTTTGACACTAATACATTACATTTATAGTTTACAATAGTTTCGAAATTGATTCATTTTCTTTACCAAATATTGAAAGTCCTGTTTCTATTGGTATTGCCTTTTATTTTATTGATAAGAGGTAGTATCTATCTATACACGGACAAGCATCTAGACCCTTACATTTGTTTGATGGGTGGGGCTGGAATCACTGCCGTCGCACTTATTGTTTACTTCAGTTTCTTTTATGGAAGATTGGCCGGTCGATTTGGTTCATTTGACAGCCTCAAAAGAAGGGCAGTGATAGCATTGTTGCTCGTCTTTGTCTTTATCTTTCATGGTATATTCTTTTTCTCCTCAAGCAATGCCAAATCCAGCGAGATCCACAAAGAATTACTTGAGTTACATCCTATCTTAAGACTGAGTCTTAGTACCTTGATTCATATCGATAAGGATCTCATTGTGACAGATGCAGCGAGAAAGGTGTCTGATTACAATGATATGGGCCTAAATAGAACAACTAGATCCAAACATTTAAAGCAAGCTGACGGATATGTTCATGCCGTTGATCTCAGAACAAATAGTAGGAGTGAATTCCGCAACACAATGATGAGATTGTATTTTAGGATGATGGGTTTTGAAACTTTAAGACATATCGGGACTGCAGACCATCTCCATGTTGTGATGCCTCCACAATAATTTAAAGAATAATATACTTATTTCAACCTTTTATTTTTCGTATTAGGACTTACTTTTCAATTCCATTTTCTCTATTCCACGATAAAGAATGATTGTACCAACAAAAATAAATATATGACTCAATGATATGTGATTTACCCATTGGTGTAGAGAGATTTTTTGTATAAACACAAAGGCGGCTAGGGCAACCCAAATTATCATTATAAGAAACAATCTACTGGCTTCATTTTTTGTTTTTATATAGAGAAATAATTCTAAGGAAAAGAATACAACCATCAGTCCATAGGCTGAATGTAATTCAACGTAGGCAAAATCTAAGGTATAAAGTGTAAGGAATAGGAAAATTAGAAATTCAATAATATTTAATAAGCTAAAGTATTTTGTGATTTTCTGATCTAAGATAATACTTGTGTGTGTGATTGCTGCCCGTTCAATCATCATGATAGCGACCATGCTTATAACCCAGCCAAGAAGTTTCCAAGAAAAGGGTAGTGCATATAAAAAGGCATGACCAACAAGGCCACCAAAGGTTACGGCAATGCCCATCAATAAAAAATAATATTTGAAATAAAAATAGGTCGGATGTTCTGAGGCTTTGTCTTTTAATTTGAAAAAATAATAAAAGGACAAAGCTGCGATCATCAAATCTGTAAGCGTGACAATAGGTTCATCAATCCGGATACCTCCAATGAAAATCGTATTTATTTCAGGTGGCATATATAATAATTAGTTTTTTATATTTTAGTAAAGTTACATCCACTCCTCATCAGAATCCTCTACTCGAAAAGTCAGATAATTATAAAGGTATTCTGCCTTGTCCAATTCGATGTAGGGAATTTCCTTTGATCCAGAGGCGGTGTGTACATGAAGCGAGGCAAGACTTTTTCTATATTGAAATGGTGTTTGTGTAATCTGTATTGATTGGATTTTGTGGAACATAGTCATCCATTTACTATGTCCAAAAACGCCTCCCCGCACAAAGATGGCTTTGTCATTTACACCATAAAATGCTTTATCATATTTTTTAAACGAACGAATAACAATCACAATGCTGACAATTATTAATGCTGTCAAATTGTAATAACTTTTGGTATAGATAAAAAGAGCAGCCAAGGCAATCGCTAGTATACTTAAATAAAAAAGGGGTCTGTAAAGTGACCATTTATTTAATTGTACCATGCTTATATTAGATTCATTCCTTTCGGGAAATAAGTAATCCTTGACACGTTCAATATCATCTTTATTGACACCCGGCACCAAGATTGATTTTTTCGAACTCATCTCAGCACTTGAGGCTTGCTTTAATATGATGTTGTGAAATCCGAGTGTTTTCTGAATCAAGTTTTGCTTCCATTCAAATAATTGAATCTTTGAATCCAAAGCAGCCACTTCTTTCCGATTGAACAAGCCACTGATCACTTTAAAGCCATTGTATGATCGGAAGAATTTTAAATTGAAATATTGTAGGAAAACTCTACCAATGGAAATAAACATAGAGATGAAAACAAAGAACATCGCAATTGTTGCAATAATAAAAATCGAACTCAAAACAGTATCATAATACTGCGACCCGATTTCTTCCACATCCACACCAGCTTCTCTAATATTGTCCAGAAACCAAAATCCTCCAATGAGAATTACAAAACCAGAGCGAATATGATTTTCTGTCAACCCAATTTTTAGTAATCTCGCAAAATCAATTCCATATATTTCCTTTGCATCTTCTTGCACGATGGCTTGGACCTCTTCTCCAACTTTTATCGCCTGACTTTCTCTTTTTTGACTTAAAATAAATTTTCTTAGTTCTTGCGCTTTCTCTTGTGTAAGTGCATGCATTTTTATTTCCGAAGCAGCAGTTCCTGCCGTATCAATCTTTAAGCCTATGACATTCAGAGCTTGATGAATTAAGTTTTGCTCAAAGTCAATGGTCTGAATACGATCAAAAGGTATTTGCGTAAGCGTTTTCTTTAATACTCCTGATCTGATGATTAATTGCTCATCTTCTATCCAATAATAATATCGGAAAAATGAAAGGACTCCAAAAACAGCAGTGAAGGCAGTCAAAAATAGTATGACTAACGAAAAAGGATCTGTAGCTCCCCAACTGGTTTTTCCAGTAAACAAACCAATCACGATAATGTACCAAAACCTTGAAATCAGATTTTTAAACCGTGTGTAGATGATAAGGACTAATGCAGCTTGCGATTGCCTTTGTGGCGTTGTGAAATCAAACTCACTCTTCTTCTCTTCCATTGGCCACTGCTTTTTTGGTGATTCTAGAAGTGATTAGCATTTTGAGTTTGTCTGCTTCAAATTGTTTTAAACCTGGTATTGTAAGATCGCTACCACTACCACCTGCAGTATACACTTTCAACTTGGCAAGATCAAACAGTCTGTCTATCGGTCCTTGAGTTACCTCGCTGTGTTGAATTCTTTTGAAGGGAACAACCATTCTGGATTTCCAAAGCCATCCTTTCTTATAGTTTAGGTCCATTTCTCTGATGGCAAATAATTTATTTTTAAATCCAAATATGATTGATAGGAAACTAAGTATGAGTAGAGTTGAATAGACTATCGGAATGGCAATTTTGAAGAAGCGAGGTATATCCTCATCTATATTGTAAAAGGCAGTGCCCAAACCAATACCTATTATTAAGAATAGAATGGTATTAGATATTAAAAGTACTGAGCGATAAGACGGCTCCAAACCTTGGTAGGATAATTCCTCTGCCTCTGGCAGTCCATCTATGTCAATTTGCGGATTATTGAACGGGTTCATTAGGTTTTGCTGTCGACTCTCTTATTCGTTCCAGAATTATTCTAGCCACCTTGAGATTCTTGACATTTTCTTTTATCAATATAAGGGATGTATTCGATTGTTTCAAGCTTAATTCCAAAGATTCTCCTTCCTCTGTCATAAAGGCCATGAATCTATTGAAAAGATCCGTCTGGTAAAAGGTAGATTGTGGATTTCTGACGAAGTAACAACGTAATTTCTTTTTCTTTAAGCTCAATTTTTCAAAGCCCATTCGTGAACAATGCCATCTCAGACGAAGTCCATTGAACAATTCTTCTACTTGCCTCGGAAGCTTGCCAAATCTATCCTTAAGTTTTTCACGGAATTTTTCAATCTGTTCCTCGTTTTCTAGACTGTCAAGTTCGGTATAGAGATTGAGTCTTTCTTGGATATTGGAAATGTAATCATCGGGTATCATCATTTCAATGTCCGTATCGATTTCTACATCTCTTACATATTTCTTGTCTTCTTCCGGTTCATCTTGAAATAATTTTTTGAAGTCGGTTTCCTTCAACTCTTGTACTGCCTCCTCTAAAATTTTTTGATATGTTTGATATCCAATGTCAGAAATAAAACCTGATTGCTCTCCTCCCAATAAATTTCCTGCGCCTCTAATGTCCAAATCTCTCATGGCAATATGAAATCCACTTCCTAGCTCTGAAAAATCTTCTAGGGTTTTTAATCTCTTTCTGGCATCACTGGTCAAGGTAGAAATTGGTGGCGCAAACAGATAACAATAAGCTTTTCGATTTGATCGACCAACCCTTCCTCTCAGTTGATGTAAATCACTCATTCCAAAATGATGCGCATTGTTGATGATCATGGTATTTGCATTTGCAATATCCAATCCTGTTTCTATAATGTTTGTTGAGAGCAAAACATCAAACTCACCGTTGATAAATTCTAATAATGTTTTTTCTAATAGCTTGGGGTCCATTTGGCCATGAGCCATCTTCACACTTACATCCGGACATATTTTCTTGACCATCACCAACATTTCCGGAAGGGACTTGACACGATTGTGAACAAAAAATACCTGACCACCCCTATCTACCTCATAATAGATTGATTCTTTGATTGTGTTTTCACTAAAAACTCTCCTTTCCGTATAGATGGGTTGACGATTTGGTGGAGGAGTTCTTATGATGGAAAGATCTCTTGCTGCCATCAATGAAAATTGCAAAGTCCTAGGAATTGGTGTTGCGGTAAGTGTAAGCGTATCTACATTTACTTTGATGTTTCTTAGTTTTTCTTTGGCTGCGACGCCAAATTTTTGTTCCTCATCAATGACCAACAATCCCAAATCTTTAAACTTTATTTTCTTACTTAGGATAGCATGTGTGCCAATGATTACATCTATTTTCCCTTCTTCTAATCTCTGGAAAATTTCTTTCTTTTCCTTGGTTGATCTAAATCGATTGATGTAATCAACGGTTGCACCAAACTGTCCAATCCTATCGTTAAAAGTTTTATAATGTTGAAGTGCAAGTATCGTGGTTGGAACAAGAATAGCCACTTGCTTTCCGCCCATTACAGCTTTGAATGCTGCACGCACTGCAATCTCAGTTTTGCCAAATCCTACGTCACCACATATCAATCTATCCATGGGGTAGGGCTTCATCATATCCTCCTTGGTTTTGACAGTTGCCTCATACTGATCTGGAGTATCTTCAAAAATAAAACTGGCCTCCAATTCATTTTGAAGATATCCGTCTGCAGGATATTCTATGCCTTTGCTCGCTTTTCTTTTTGCATATAACTTGATAAGATCTTTGGCTATATCTTTGACCTTCTTCTTCGTTTTTCTCTTTAAAGTTTTCCACGCATCTCCACCAATTTTATTGACTCTCGGCGGTGTACCATCTTTACCTACATACTTAGAAATCTTATGCAAGGAATTGATGCTAACATAAAGTAGGTCATTGTTTTGATACACCAACCTTACGGACTCTTGAGTATGTCCATTGATATCTATTTTTTCAAGACCAGAATATTTTCCGACACCATGATCGATATGCACAACGTAGTCTCCAGGTTGCATTTCGCGTATCATCTTTAGGTTGACAGCCTGTTCCTTTGAAAATCCTTTTCTTAATTTATATCTATGGAATCTTTCGAAAATTTGATGGTCGGTATAGCAGGCAACATTCAAATCTTTATCGACAAAACCGCTATGAATATTTACGGCTACCGGTTGAAATTTTATTTCAGCTTTTAGATCTTCAAAGATGTTATAGAATCTTTCAACTTGGCGAGCATTATCTGTGAAAAGAAAATTATTGATTCCAGCTTTTTCATTTTCATTTAAGTTTTCAATAAGTAGAGTGAAATTCTTATTGAAACTAGGTTGAGGGAGCGTATTTACCTTGAGTGTAAAATCAGACTTAAGTCCATCGGGAAGTTGGTTCATAAAGATGACTCTAAATGGCTCAATTTCTCCTATGATTTGTTCGGGCTTTATAAATGCTCTCTCTCTTAAGATTTGAAAGAGCATCTCATCACTTGTTTCTAGTTGCAATTGACTTGACCAATGCTCGGCTTTCTCATAACATTCTTTGATTTTGTCCACCAACATATCGGCACTCTCCATCCAGATTATTGTATCCGGTTTGAAAACCTGAAACACCGATACTTTGTCTTCTGCGCTATATTCGCCATTGATATCTGGAATGATGCTGATGTGTTTGATCGTTCTGATCGACAATTGGGTTGTAGGATTGAAAGTTCGGATACTTTCTACCTCATCGTCAAAAAGTTCTACTCGATATGGCCACTCATTTCCGTAAGAAAAAATGTCAATGATACCTCCTCTAATAGAAAAGTGGCCTGGCTCATACACAAAGTCCGTTCTTTCAAAACCGTATTCGACCATTAACTCGATCATCGTATCGACATCAATATTTTCTTCGACCTTGATGCTGATTTTCCTTTTATTGATAATCAGAGGATCAACAACTTTTTCAAACAAAGCTTCGGGATAAGTAATCATGACTTCATTGGCTTGAAGTTGATTACTAATCTTATTGATAGATTCTGTTCGGATTAGTACATTATTACGATTGAGTTCTTCGTAGTTGCCTGGTCTTTTGAAAGAATCTGGAAAAAATAGAATAGCTTGATCTTGGACGATTGATTCCAAGGTATTGAGCATAAATGCAGCCTGTTCTTTGTCTGCTGCGATATAGATGTGAGAATATTTGTTTGTGGCATTAAGGCCAGCAAGGAGGAAGCTATCATAGGCGGTTACAGCCCCTTCAACTTTTACTCTTGCTTTTTGATTTTTATCAAATATGGAGAGGAGTGATTCTACATGTTTGGAGTCCTTATATACCTCTATTAAGCTCTTGAGTGCCTCCACATTTATATTTTAGAATTAATTATACCCAGTCGAATGCGTATACCAATGAAGTGAATAGAAATGGAAGCATTACCCAAAACCATTCTGGCTTAATCACAAGAAAAGCGACTGTACCAATTAGTGATATTATGAACATTCCCCAGTATTTCTTAGTATCGTTAGATTTTGTTGCCATTATTTCAATAAATTGAATAAGTGATAATTGTGCTGCAAAGCTAAATATTAATTGCACATTTCCCAAGATATAATCCCGACCAAAAAGCGAAATTTTTACAATTAATAGGCTTATGAGTGTAGTTAAACAAATCTAATTACTTAACTTTCTATCACCGTTTATGTTTTGCTAATTAATCGAAAATTGGAAAATTTTAGAAGTTACCCAGGTAAAATCCTCCTTTTTGGAGAATATACCATATTAGATGGATCAAAGGCGCTTGCTATTCCTTATGATGAGTACCAAGGAAGTTTCAAAGAAGGCTATGATCAACGCATTGAAAAATACTTTCAGTGGCTCAAAGAGCAGGACGTTCCTTTAGACAAAAAGAAGCTAGATTCCTATTCAAAATCAGTTGAATTTGAATCAAGTATTCCGATTGGCTATGGTGTTGGAAGTTCTGGCGCTTTGGTTGCAGCTACTTATGATCTTTGTAAAGCTCAAGATGATTTACCTACACGTGAATCATTGGCTGCAATGGAAGGCTTTTTTCATAAAAACAGCAGTGGGATGGATCCCATGGTTTCTTATTACAAGAAAGCTTTTGTTATGCAAGACGAAGAATTAGTAGAGACCGAATTTAATGAGAACTTATTACCATATTTTTCTTTGTACGATTCCAAGACAACCCGCTCTACTGCCAAATTAGTAAAGCTTTACAGATACAAATTGGCGAAGGATAACTTTAGAGATGCTACAGATGGTATGATAGAGCTTAATAATCGTATTATTTCTGACCTTACGGCAAATGAGGAAATTGATCCTTACGAAATCCAGCGTCTTTCAAGTTTACAAAGAGAGTGGATGGAAGATTTTATTCCAGTTGCTGTACGAGAAGATTGGGATGAAGCATTTGAAGATGGCACAAGCATTATGAAATTATGTGGTGCAGGCGGTGGTGGATTCTTTTTGGAGTTTGATATTGAGGAGTAGGTGATAGGAGTTGATGCTTGATTCTTGACGCTGGATTTTTGACGTTTGAAACTTGATGCTTGAAACTTGATGCTTGAAACTTTATGCTTGATGCTTGATGTTTGAAACGCTCCTGACGAAGGAAGGAACCTGTCCGCCCTCTGGCGGGGGAGGATTTTTAAATATCTGCTAGCTTGCGGATGTTATTAAAATCAGGGAGGCGTTTACAACCTTCAAACCTATTTGATTACAAAACCAATATCCAATCCAATCCTAGGCCTTAAAAAATTGAAAGCAAAACCATAGCTAGTTTGCTCATCGGCAAAAATGTTTGGGTTGCCATTGTGGGTGTAGCCTAGTCCAAAATCAATTAGATTGATGTCGGTGCTGATAAGTAGTGTAGTATTAACAAAGTTGAAAGGATACATGGCTTTAAGTCCGCCACCGAAGCAAAAACAAATTTCTCTTTCGGGAAATTGATTGGTTGCGTATGGATTGATAGCGTTCCGAGAAAAGGAGCTATTTAATGTATAGCCTGCATGAAATTTGTTTTTAAATCCATCTGACCTTAAAAGGGATTTAAAGTACTCGAGTTCTACTAAGATAGGGGTGTAATTTATGCCACGTGCAACGATAGGTCCACTTGGTGACTCCAAAAATCGCAAACCAAAATCTTTCGAGTAACCTGATAGTTCTAAAAGGAATTGTGATGTAACATTATTTTTGTATCGTATTTGGCCAATGCCAAATTTCGAGATTGCAAAATTATTTAAGGTATAATCAATGGAGCCAGAAGAGTAGGACTCAATATCATAAAAAAGTCCTACTTGTACGGCGTACATGATTTCGGTTTTTCCTTTTGAGCTTCTGGAGTTTTCCCCTCTGGGTTTTTCTCCTCTTGATTTATTCTGTGCGGTGACAAAACTAGGGAAGATGATCAATAAGTTGATCATGAGAATAAACGTAGTTGTGAAATTGCGCACTGTTTTATTGGTTTGTTAGAAGAACGCAATAAAAGTAAATTAATTTTTCTTAATTCGTGATTATCCTCTTCCCAGAAGATTATTTTTTACAACTCTATCATAGACTTCTTGTTTGTAAGTTCTGCTAATAGGTATCTTATTCCCGCCAACAGTTAGTAACATACCTTCAAGAGCTTCGATTTGGTTAATATTTACTAGGTATGATTTATGACTTTGTAAGAAGCTTGAGATAGGAAGATTTGCTTTGATTGATTTTAATGGGAGTAGAGAAACGTAAGATTTATCCTGGCAAACAATTTTAATATAATTTTGCATGGACTCTATAAATTGAATATTCTTTATTCTTATTTTTTCAAACTTGCTGTCTGTTTTTACAAAGAAAAATTCTTCTTCTGTTTTTGATTCAGCTGTTGTGTGATTCAATAGGTCAAATTGATTTTTAGCTTTTTCAATAGACTTGAGGAAACGTGGTAGGGTTACAGGCTTTACCAAATAGTCGAGGACATTCAAGTCATAACCTTCTAGAGCAAAACTTGGAAATGCTGTGGTAAGAATAGTAAGTGGAGGATTTTTTAGCGATCTTAAAAAGTCCAAGCCATTTAGTTTTGGCATTTGAATATCAAGAAACATTAAATCAATTTTCTTGGACTCCAAAATATTTAAAGCTTCAATGGCGGAGCTACATAAATCCACGAGCTGTAAGTATTCTATACCTAGAATATATTCAGCAATCCCTTCTCTTGCTAGAGGTTCATCATCTATTACCAAACATCTCATCATAGTTCTACTTGTAGGTGTGCCACATACTCTTCTTCTCCGTTTTGAATTTTTAAGTTGTGTTTGTCAGGGTAAAGTAATTTTAATCTTCTCTCTATATTTTTCATTCCAATACCACTGGATCGAAGTTCTTCTTTAGTTTTAATTGTTTCAGCTTTGCTATTTTTTACTACATAGTCAAGCTTCTCTTGGTCGATTTTAAGATCAACATTGATGTAGAGTCCTTTGTCAGATTTGCCTAAGTGCTTTATTGCGTTTTCTGCAAATGGAATTAAAAGCAATGGTGAAATCTGTTGGCCATTGAGCTTGTTGTCGATATTTATTTTTACATCAACTTCTTTTCCGTAACTCAATTTTGCTACTTCAAGATAATTATGGAGATAGTCGACTTCTTTTTGTAGAGACATTTTGTCTGCATTGCATTCATACAATTGATAGCGCAGCATATCACTAAATTTGGCCAGAGAGTCTGCAGCGGCATCCGGCTCTTTTTTAATTTGCCAGTAAATATTATTCAACGCATTGAATAAGAAGTGAGGATCAAGTTGTGACCTTAGAAATTTTATTTCTTGTTGTAATTTTTCTGTTTCAAATGCTTTTGCGCGCCTTTCATTTATATAGTTGTCCTTCACCAATTTTGCAACTAGGGCAAAAATAGTAGCGGTCCCAACGGAGCCTAGGGTAGGACCTAGTATAGTGGGAAAAGAAAAGTAACCATCATCTGACCATCCTTGAAAATCGAAATATGCTTTCAAGCCAAAAGCTAATAATGCCGCAAATAAAATAACAGTTGCAACCAGTAGAGGAATGAAGCTTATGATTCTTTTTTTGTATAGTAATTTTGGCATTAGCCAAGCTGTACAAGTATATACTGCACCTATTTGAGCAGATAAGAAAATGGAATTGATAAGTAGATTTTTTAAAGAAATACCACCTGATATAGAAACCCAAAATAGATAATAAAGAAGCCAAGACAAAACATGTATGCTTGTGCGATTTCTTATGTAAAAATTGTTATCAGCGAATGTACTATTCATAATTACAAGCAATCTAATGCCTTGAAGCTCAATGATGCTCAAATTCTTTACCAAATACAAGATATGAAGGACGAAATGCAAATACGCCTAATTATTAAGAAGATTTAGGATGGATTAGCCTTAATTGCGGAACGTAAAGTATTTCAGTCTGCTCATCAATCAATTTTGACCTAGGCTTGAAAAGGGATGATCTTGATTGAAAATTAGAAATTATGAAAATCATAAATGGAATCATCGGTTTACTATTACTAATAGGCATTGCACCAAATTTATTTGCCCAATCCGAGGTGAATCTTTGTACGATCAATGAAAAGCAAATGACTTGCTACACTTTGAATAGTGGCACATTATGGAAGGAGTTGATTAAGGAAATTGAATCTATGGAAGAGTTTGAATCAAATGCAGATTTACAATTTGAATGGGTACGATGTCATTATGGCTTGGCAGGAGTTTATATGTCGGAATATGATACTGAAAATGGTTCAAAGGTTGTGGCGGAGGGTATTAAAATGAATTCAAAGCTATTAAAGCAAGATGAAAATAATGCTGATTATCATTCGATGATGTCAGGTTTGTATGGCTTGCAGATTGGCTTTGCGCCCATGAAAGGAATGACATTGGGTTCTAAAAGTGATCGTCATGTAAGGAAGGCCCTCAAGATTGATGAAACTAATGGGTTTGCATGGTTGCAACAAGGCTCATCTTATTTTCATACGCCTTCTTTTTTCGGTGGCGATATGGAGGAGGCTGTAAAGTCCTATGAGCAAGCAGTAATATTAACTAGGGATGAAAATGATTTCGACACAAACTGGATGTGGCTAGAAGCAATGACTTGGTTAGGTCAAGCTTACGCAAAAAATGATCAGCTTGATGAAGCAGAAGAAACCTATCTAGCTGCATTAGAAGTTTTTCCTGACTTCGGATGGATAAAAAATAGTCTCCTACCATCGTTGCAAAAGAAGATGAAATGAAAATCATGCTAAAGCTTCTTCAAATTATTTTTCTGATATTGATTAGTCAATTTGGTACACATGCGCAAGAGCTTATCAAAGGAGTTATCGTAGACAAAGAAACAAGCGAGAAGTTGATTGGAGCACAAATTTTATGGGTGTCCGATTATTCAAATGCTGTGGTTTCTGACATCAATGGTTACTTTGAATTGTCAACTGAAAGTAAACAGGATTCTTCTAAAATTTTGGTGAGCTATGTTGGTTATAAAGAGCAAGTAGTGATTTATCGCAAAGAGAATCTCAGATTTTTGCAAATAGAGTTAGAAACAAAAGCGGTGCGTACGCAAACTGTTGTCATAAGTGCTGAGAAAATTTTATCGGAGGAGTTTGCAACTACCAAGTTGAACAAGTTAGACATATATACCAATCCTAACTCTCGTGCTGATCCACTTCGTGCAGTAAACAGTCTTCCATTTTCAAGCAACAGTGACGAGACTGCAAATATCAGTTTGAGGGGGTCTCCTCCAGGAGAAACTGGGATATTTTTCAATGGTGTACCAATACAAGATGCATTTAGATTGGATCAAGCAAATGGGGTGGGTCAGTTTAGTATTTTCAATACCTCCATCATAAGTAAGGTAAGTGTTCATCCCAGTAATCCACCATTGGAATTTGGAGCAGCGACCTCAGGAATGGTTTCGTTGCAGACTAATAATAATTTGGCAGGAAGATCTAGAGGAGTCAATTTGACCATGGCTGGTGCGGGATTAAATTTTAGCGAAAAGCTAGGAAAGAAAAGTTCTATCAGTTCCTATTTAAATTGGGGAAACGGATATTTTCTTAAAAAATTAAATAGTGATGCATTTGCAAGATTAGATGGTTTTAATTCTTTCGATGCTGGTATTCATTTGGTTCATCTTTTTAGTCCAAGTGCAAGATTGAAGCTATTCAATTATAGTCTTAGCGAATCTTATGATTATCAGTTTACTCATCCATCGCACCATGGTATATTTGCCCAGAGCAAAAAACGAAATCTTACAATCATAAACTTTCAGAAAAACTGGAAAAATTTCGTAATGAATGTAAATCAAGGATTTAATTTTTCTAATGGCCGTTATGAAACTGGAAACATTTGTAACAATTTGCTAAGGAAAGATTTTTTTACAGGTGTAAGCAGTAATTTTCAACTGGGTAAATTGTCAGTCAAGAATGGATATGCACTTGCAGTAAATATTGCAAATACAAGCGGTACCTATCCATTGTTTTTTCACGCCTTGGATAATCGGCATCCATCCTTATCTTACGTGCAAAATGATAAGTATGTCATACCTGAGGCTTTTCTTTATATTAAGTATAAGTTGAGTGATAAAATTTCTGTTGCTGCAGCTAGGAGATCTAGTGTTAAAACCGATGGTGTTCCCAAATTTGGATCTTTTCAAGGGAACGTAAATGCACAACTAAATGATAGGAATCGTATTCAATTGGCTGGAGGGATTTATCGTAGATTTCAATTGCAAAATGCTGGTGTTGACCTTGCGCAGGTAGTTTCATCTAAGCAGGTGAGTTTAGATTATTTGCATGAGCGAAAGAAATTTAAAATTCAGTCTGCATTATATGCAAAGGAAACAAGTTATAAATCTTACATCAATCCAATCATAGGTGCCGAGTTATTTTTTGAATATGATTATGGTCCGCTTAAGACAAGTATTTCTTTGGCGCATATTCAATCCGAGATCGAAACGGATGAGTTTAGATATCCGACGCCGAATAATTTTGATATATTTCTAAGGTGGATTGGTAAATATGAATGGGTAGGAGTATGTGCTATCAGTGCTATATATATTCATCGAAATGGAATTTATTACCAACCGGTAATAAATTCAACTTATCACGAGCAAACCGATACATATATTCCAAGTTATATCGGATTGGAAGAGGGTAGAATGCTTGCTGATTATCAAGTTTTGGATTTGAATCTTTCTAAAACATTTATTGTAGGAGAAGGCTCTTTGATCTCATTTGTTTCCGCAAGCAATACCTTTAATAGGAAGAATCAAAAATCGGCAAGTTATTCAAGTGACTATGTCCAAAATGGTTTTAATTATTTTAATCAGCGAGTAATTTTTGCTGGAATGGTTTACAATTGGTAGCAATCAAATTCAAAAATAGGGTATACTAGAAATCGACTATATTTTCAAAGTGGACATACCACCATCAACGTGTAAGATTTGTCCAGTTATCCAAGATGATTTTTCTGAAAGCAGGAATGCTGCTGATTGTGCAATATCATCTACGGTGCCAATTCTTTTAAGTGGATGACGATTGGCATTGGCCTCTCGTTTTTCATTTGTGCTTAATAGTTTAGATGCAAGAGGGGTGTCAGTCAATGAGGGTGCTATCGCATTCACTCTAATCTTTGGTGCAAATTCTGCAGCCAATGATTTTGTCAAACCCTCAATGGCTCCTTTAGAAACAGAAACCTGTGCATGAAAATTAAACCCTGATTGAACAGCTACCGTTGAAAAAAGCACAATTGATGGCGTATCAGATTTTTGAAGAGCTGGAAGTGCCTTTTGAATTACTTTGATGGCTCCAAGTACTTGCAAATTGAAGTCTTCTTGAAAAGACTCTGGAGGAATCCTTTTGAATGGTTTAAGGTTGATTGAGCCAGGGCAATACACTAGTCCATCTATCTGCTCAGGAATAAAATCAAGTTCGAAATCAGAAGTGACATTTAGGTGGTGTAATTTAAGATTTGTGCTATCATCGGCTTTGTTGCTGTTGTAAGTGCCGATTACATGATTTCCATTTTGAGCTAGTTCTAAGCTGAGGGCTTTTCCGATTCCAGAAGATGCGCCTATTATCAAGTAATTTTTCATGATTGATAAACATAGAAATTGGGGAATGGTTCAAGAGATGGCAATCATTTTTTGTTATCCAACCACTTGATTTAGATAGCTTTCCATTTTTTCTAATATTAACCTTTACTTCATTTCAATGAAGATAAATCAACCAACATCCCACTTCGATCTTTGAACAAAAACCTAGGCTGTGGTAGTTGTTGTGAAGATGCACACTGTGCTGACGGTTTGTTACAAGAGCGCACTAAAATTAGTTAAATTTTTCTTTAGTAGTAGATTATCTTCTTCCTGCAAATTCAATGATGCTTCCGCATATGTTTATTCCGTCCTTATCCATACTTGATCTTGAGAATCAATATACTGGATTAGTCCAGATTCCTCTGAGATTGTAATTTCTTTTAAGGTAGACCCTAAACATTCTGAAGACGAATTGCAACTAATATGAACTACTGTCGAAATTGTATTATTCCAAGAAAATGATTCGTCTACTGAATTTAAAATGTCTTCTTCGAAATTTCTGGGACTGTTTGACCAACCTAACGGACTGGCCGTAATTTGTATTAGAATTCTTTCGCTTTGTATTATATGTATGAAATTGTTTCTTGTGGCGACAATCTCTAAACT
>ENA-ORXT01000824-ORXT01000824.1-marine-metagenome-genome-assembly--contig:-NODE-824-length-45855-cov-13.014527_pt1 | contig 45855 bp, 38 predicted proteins | sample MGYA00237868_ERZ511482 | MGnify/ENA metagenome assembly ERZ511482
ATGAACCGGTCAAGTGGAAAACGTATTTTTGCCGCTTCTTTGATGGCGGTAGGATTCATCGCACCCCAACCCCACATGATCATCCAGTCTGGACGTTCCTTGCGCACGTTGAGCCACTGAGAACCTTGATTCTGCATCTCCTTGCCACCTACTGGAAACTTGGCAACCGTGAATTCCATAGACTCAGCAAGCTGGTCCAGTAACGGGATAGGCTCTTTACCGTAACCGGCATCGAGATAGATAAAACCTATTTTCTTGCCTTTGATACCACCGTTGGTATCAATGTACTTCAGAATGGAAGACAACTGACTCCAATAAGATGCCGGGTAGACAAACGTCCACGGGAACTGCTCACCCGCCGCGGCTGCAGAAAGGCCATAACCCATGGAGAAAATGGGAATCTCATCAACCGGTGCCTTTGGAATCAGAGCAAGCGTTATACCGGTAGACAACGGGCTATAGGCCAGTGGCTTGTTGGCTTTGGTAGCCTCATAGCACTCAACACCTTTTTGTGGGTTGTAAGCTGTCTCGCACTCATCTACTTCGATTTTCACACCCCCGATGCCACCATCACGCTCATTCAGCATGTTGAAGTAATCAGCGTATCCGTCAGCGAAAGGTGTTCCGCCGCCAGCATAGGGGCCAGTACGGTAGGTCATCGACGGCATGTACATGGATTCTTGTGCCTGCGCCACCGGCAACCAGCAACTGGCGGCGATAACACCTGCTGCCAGCGTTAATAGGGTTCTATTGGTCATACTTGTTTCTCCTGGTGTGGTAATTACTATCTTTCTATGCACTCGTACTACTTACGACGTACCACTTCTGTGTAGAAATCCGGTGCCATCGTGTCTCACTAGTCAAGCCTGACGCACATCCGTCAGATCTGAAACATCTCCGACGAAAAAGCTTTTTTAACTTCACTTGCACTACGTACTGGCATACGGAAACGGCCAGGTTCTTAATTTTTCCTTGGCTATCTGCCACAGTCTTGCCAATCCATGCGGCTCGACAATCAGAAAGAAGATAATCAATACGCCAATGATGATGTTATTGATGTGCTGAGTGGTCGCCGCAAGCACGTCAAGCCCGAGAACAGAAGGAATTCCACGGATGACAATGGGCAATACCCAGATAAATGCAGCGCCCATGAAACAACCCGCCAACGAACCCATACCACCGATAATGACCATGAACAGAATCAGGAAGGAATGATTGATATCAAACACCTCGACTTCTGCTGAACCCAGCCACATGAACACCATCAGTGCACCGGCCACGCCACAGTAGTAACTGGAGAACGCAAACGCAGAAAGCTTGGCATACAGCGGCCGAATACCCATGAGCTCTGCGGCTATGTCCATGTCACGAATCATCATCCAGCTGCGTCCGATCCTACCCCGGAGTACGTTGGCAGCAACCAGCGTCAGCACGGCAACCAGACCTGCCACCACAAGATAACGCGTTGTGGCAGTAGCAGATGCGCCGGTGATGGCCACGTCAAACAATGTTCTCTGCGGCACTTCGATCGCACCCGAATCGTTGTAGTTGTAAAGCCACGCTATACGAATAAAACACCACTCGAGAAAGAACTGAGCAGCAAGCGTTGTGATTGCAAGGTACAACCCCTTGATACGCAGGCTGGGTAGCCCGAAAAATACGCCTATCAGTGCCGAGAAAATCCCTGAACACAATATCAATATGATGATGTTGATATCCGGGAACAGAGTAGTCAGCTTGTAACAGGAATACGCCCCCACACCCATGAAGGCGCCCGTACCCAGTGACAACTGCCCCGCGTATCCGGTGAGTATGTTCAATCCGATAGCCGCCAGTGCGAACACCAGAAAAGGGATCATGATGGTACCGATAAAAAATTCCGAGGCAAACATCGGAATAAGTACGAAGGTTAAAACCAGAATAACCAGAAGCCCGATCCGGTCTTGCACAATTGGCAACAACGCCTGATCGGCGGCGTAGCTGGTTTTGAACTGCCCTGCCTCACGGTACAGCATGGAATTGCTCTCTTGCGTTAACCGCTGTAAACTTGCAAAAATTCGCGTACATGTTCTGTTTGCTCAGTGATTGAATCATACGCGTTCGATAATCCTCTCTCCGAAGAGTCCTTGAGGTCTGAACAGCAGAAATATCAACGCCAGAACATACGCAAACCACGCTTCAACACCACTGCCGAACAACGTACCCCAATAGATTTCAAACAGCTTCTCACCTATACCGATCATCAGGCCACCCACTATGGCGCCCGGTATGGACGTAAACCCACCGAGAATGAGAACAGCCAGCGCCTTGAGTGCAATGATTTCCAGCGCAAACGAGACCTCTGAACGAGCACCCCACATGATGCCGGTGACCAGCGCCACGATGCCCGAGGCAAACCACACAATGGCCCAGATCTGATTGAGTGATATACCGACTGACAGAGCTGCCTGGTGATCATCAGCAACAGCCCGCAATGCTCGACCGATACGGGTTTTGGAAAAAAACACGGCTAACGCCATTACCATCAGCAAGGCAATGACAGCAGCCGCAATATCAATGTGCTGAAAAATCACGATGCCATCAAAGACTTCCCAGTCTGTGGAACCCGTGGGTAGCCCCAGCTCCTCGGTAATCATCGGTTTTGGCTCACCACCGAAAATAAGTTCACCCGTGCCCTTAAGCACCAGCGTAAGCCCGATAGTCGCCATGAGCAGGATAGCCTCATGCTGATTAACCAGCTTCCTCAGCACCAGTCTTTCTACACCAATGGCCAGTACCGCCATGATGCCGAGTGAAAGCAATACCGCCAACCAGGCAGGTACGCCCATTTCATGCAGGCTGACCAGCGCCAGGGCAGCAAACACCACCATGATGCCCTGAGCAAAATTGAATACGCCTGAGGCCTTGTAGATCAGCACGAAACCCAGCGCGATCAGTGAATACAGGACCCCGGCAACAAAACCTTCCCAGACAACCTGTATGAGAAAATCCGGATAGGCAACCATTTCAATGAAGGGTGCGATAAAGATAGAGTGCAGCAATTCCATCAGTGCGCTACTCCCAGATACGCATCGATCACATTCTGATTCGCCTGCACCTCTTGAGGCGTGCCATCGGCTATTTTCTTACCGTAATCCAGCACCACCACACGATCAGCCAAATCCATCACAACGCCCATATCGTGCTCAATCAAGGCGATCGTCGTTCCGAACTCTGTATTCAGATCGATGATGAAGCGACTCATGTCTTCCTTCTCTTCAAGGTTCATCCCGGCCATGGGTTCGTCCAGCAACAACAACTCTGGCTCCATCGCCATGGCACGCCCCAGCTCTACCCGCTTTTGCAAACCATAGGGCAACTTGCCCACGGGTTGCTTACGAATATGCGCTATTTCCAGAAAGTCGATGATCTCCTCCACACGCCGGCGGTGACGGATCTCCTCGGCACGTGCCGGACCCACATGCAGAATCTGCCAGAAAAAGCCCCGATGCATTTTCAGCGAGCGACCAGACATCACGTTATCCAGCGTGCTCATTCCCTTGAACAGGGCAACGTTCTGGAATGTTCGGGCGATACCGGATGCGGCAGCCTCATAGGGCTTCATGCGGCGCCTTGGCTTGCCTTTGAAATTGATCACACCCTCTTGCGGGTGATAGAAGCCGTTAATGACGTTGAGCATGGACGTCTTCCCGGCACCATTGGGCCCGATGATGGCTCTGACTTCACCTTTCATGATGTTGAAGGAGATGTCGGTGACCGCCTTCACGCCACCAAACGATAAGGACACATGCTCAACACTGAGAAGCTCTTCGGTTCTCACAATGGGTTGCGCACCGAGTTCAGTGTCGGCAGGCTCATCACTGCGCCCTTCTATATCCATCATCTCAGCTGGAGTCGTCATCAGGAAGCCATTTTCAGTGGCGCACTGTCGGGCAATGTCTTGATCCTGACGTCGGCCTCGATGGTGCCCTGTCTACCGTCTTCGAACACCACTGTCGTGGATACAAACTGGGTTTCCTTGTCCGAGTACAACGCTTCAATCAATGGCTCATAGCGTTCATTGATAAACTTGCGGCGCACCTTTTGCGTACGGGTCAGCTCACCATCATCCGCATCGAGTTCCTTGTGCAGAATCAGAAAGCGTTTGATGCAAGCTCCTGCTACTCGGGGTTCTGCAGCCAGATCAACATTCACTTGTTCGATATGCTTTTCAATCATGTCGTAAACCTGCGGATGCCCGGCAAGTTCCTGATAGGACGCATAGACAATGTTGTTTCGCTCAGCCCAGTTAGACACCGCAGTAAGATCAATATTGACGAAAGCGGTAACAAAATCACGCTGGTCACCAAACGCGACCACTTCTTTCACATTGGAAAAGAATTTGAGTTTGTTTTCGATATATTTGGGCGCAAACAGACTGCCATCATTCAATTTACCAACATCTTTTGCCCGGTCGATGATGCGCAAGTGGCCGTTATCATCAATAAAACCTGCATCGCCCGTGTGTACCCAACCTTCCGGCGTCTTGGTCGAGGCTGTGGCTTCATCATTCTGGTAGTACCCCAGAAAAACACCCGGAGAGCGATACAGCACCTCACCGTTTTCTGCTATCTGTAGTTCCACATCAATAGAAGCTGTGCCAACCGTGTCGGCATCAATCTGTCCATCTGGCTGAGCGGTGATATACACGCTTGCCTCGGTCTGGCCATAGAGCTGTTTTAAATTGATTCCCAACGAGCGGTAGAATCTGAAAATATCGGGGCCTATTGCCTCACCGGCGGTATAGGCCACTCGAACATTCGACATGCCCAATCTGTTTTTCAGTGGACCATAAACGCACCATTCACCGACAGCATATTGGATACGCGCCAAGGGCGGTACACTCTCGCCATTCAACACCGCTTCTCCATGATGCTTGGCAACCTCAATGAAGTGGTTGAACATTGCACGCTTGGGTCTGCTGGCATCTTCCATGGCTACCGTAATGGTGGTTAGCAGCGTTTCAAACACACGCGGTGGTGCGAAAAAATAAGTAGGTGCAATCTCGCGCCGGCATTCAGTGATCGCCTCCATGCTCTCAGGACAACAAACACAGTAGCCAGCGGTTAGTGACTGACCGTAACTGAATACATGATCTCCTACCCACGCTAACGGCAGGTAGGCAATCGTCTCTTCGGTATGGTCTAGATTGTCGAAAGCATTGGCGTTGATGGACGTGATAATCAGATTGTTGTGCGACAACATCACACCCTTGGGTCTGCCAGTTGTGCCTGAGGTATACAACATCACGCACAATTCGTCGCTGACGAGTTCGTCTATACCCATACGCCATTTGACGGCCTGGTTACTATCACGTTCTACGGCTTGTCTGCCACGTTTCTGTACTTCATCTACAGACAGGATGAGCTCTGGATCGTAGTCACGCAGACCACGGGGCTCGTCGTACATCAATTTTTCCAGCAGTGGCAGCTGCTCCTGCACCGAGAGAACTTTGTCTATCTGTTCCTGATCCTGGCAGATCGCGAATCGCACACCGGCATGTTCAAGCACATACACCATCTCATCAGCCACAGCATCCGAGTACATAGGAACTGGTATACCGCCGATTGACTGTATGGCCGAGAATGACCAGTACAGTTTAGGGCGGTTGGCGCCGATAATCGCCACCTTGTCACCTGGCTTCAAGCCTAGTTCAAGCAGCCCTATGGAGAAGGCCTGCACTTCTGCGCATACCGCAGCCCAAGTCCACTCACGCCATATTCCCAGATCCTTATGGCGCATAGCCACGCGCTTTGCATGTAGCTCCGCATTTCTGAGCAGGTAATGTGGCAGGCTGGGCAGTGTTTGCATGTTTGTACGACGCCTGGAATCAGTGTTGTGATCTTACGGTAACAATACAGTACGAACATTCCCAATGTAAGGCTGTAATGCATCAGGCACCTGAATACTGCCGTCTTCCTGTTGATAATTTTCCATAATGGCAATCAGGGTCCTGCCCACGGCAAGCCCAGACCCATTCAAGGTATGCAACAGTTCAGTCTTGCGAGTCTGCAGATCTCGATATCGAGCCTGCATGCGACGTGCTTGAAAATCCGTGCAGTTACTACAGGAGGAAATTTCGCGATACGCATTCTGAGCCGGCAGCCACACCTCAAGATCGTAGGTCATGGCCGCTGCAAATCCGATGTCACCGCCACACAGCTTCACCGCACGATAGGGCAGTTCGAGTTTCTGGAGAATGGCTTCGGCGTGCGATGTCATCTCCTCGAGCGCCGCAAACGATTCATCCGGGTGAACAATTTGCACCATCTCGACTTTTTCAAACTGGTGCTGACGAATCAAACCTCGAGTATCCCGCCCGTAGGAGCCAGCCTCTGAGCGGAAGCACGGACTATGGCAGGTGTAACGAATAGGCAGATCGGCCATTTCAACGATGGTGTCACGCACCGTGTTGGTGACGGGTACTTCAGAGGTGGGTATCAGGTAGTAGTCACTGCCCACAGCCCCTGCCTCTTCCTGAGTTTTTGCATCGCCCCATACCAGTCGAAACAGATCTTCTTCAAATTTGGGTAACTGACCGGTACCCTTTAGTGTGTCTGCATTGACGATGTACGGGACATTAATCTCCGTATAACCATGCTCCCGAGTATGCGTGTCCAGCATCAGCTGGATTAACGCTCTGTGCAACATGGCAAGCTCGCCTCGCAACACAGAAAAACGCGAGCCGGTAAGTTTGGTTGCCGTTTCAAAGTCCAGAGAGGCTCGACGTGCGCCCAGATCAACGTGATCCTTCGGCTTGTAATTGAATTGCCTTGGCTCTCCTACCTTACGCACTTCAACGTTTTCGCTTTCATCGCGTCCTGGTGGAACGCTGGCATCAACAAGGTTGGGAAGCGTCAACAGAATATCGTCGAGTGCGCTCTGCACTTCCTGGAGTTGTGTTTTAGCGGCCTCTAGTTCATCACCCATGCGTGAGGTTTCTGCCAGCAGTGGTGCAATATCTTCACCACGAGACTTTGCCTGACCAATCGATTTGGCGCGTGTGTTGCGCTCAGCCTGAAGTTGCTCACTGTGCTGCTGAAGCTGCTTACGCTGTGCGTCCAGTGAGGAGAACGCTTCATGATCAAACGAATAATTCCGGATGCCCAGTCGTTCGATCACGTGAGGCAGTTCGTTTCTTAAGAGTTTCGGGTCGAGCATGCGTTATTGGAGCCTCGAAATTAAGTCGATGTCATCCCGGCAACCAACTTGAAATAAGCCCGCGTACTGTGTGTACCCCGGTCAATCTGGTGTGGAGCTGGACTGAGCGTCAGAATTGCAGCACCCGTACAGTGTTGCTGCAGGTCAGTATATCAGTGCCATGCAGGCGTATTGAACACACTTTTGCGCCAGTCTGAGATTACTCCGCCAACAGCATTCGAGCAAGCCACGCACCGAGAAAGACCGCCAGTAGCGAGCCTGCCACGTTCAGCACAATGTTCAGTCCGGCTAACGGCAAATTGCCCGTTTCTGCCAGACGTAAGGTCTCCACAGAGAACGCCGAGAACGTTGTAAACCCGCCTAGAAATCCCACCACAAGCACTAGTTGCAGCGGTGATCCCAAAAGACCTCTGTGCCAGAACCAGGTAACAATGAGACCGGCCATCAACGCACCCAGAAGGTTCGCAAACAAAGTGCCAGCAGGAAAGCGCTGTGCGTGGTCTGACAGCATCATGGTGATCGCATACCGCAGGCAGGCGCCTGCAGCGCCACCGATCGCCACACAGATGAAATTGATACTCGTGCTCATGGGCACTGTCTTTGCATTTGACTACGTCACAAGACTCTAGCGTAATTTCAGCCGATCATGATTCGTAGAACCAGCCTCTTACTGCTGCTCGCCTTTTCGTCGGTCAGTATTGCGCAACCGCTCTACAAATGGGTAGAGGCCGATGGGTCTATTACCTTCTCTCCAAAGAAGCCACCTGCAGGCATTACCTTTGAGACCATTGAAGGCGCTGCCGGTACAAAAAATACTGCTGTGCCAGCCGCACAGTCAACACCGAAACCCGCGGCAGCCCTACCGGGAACAGCCCGTATCACACGCGCCGTCGAGACCGATTTGTCAGCCGCGATTACCAGCTCGGCAATAGAGCAACAGAATACCGAAGCAGAACGAACCTCGCCTTCGGCTTTGGGAAATGTCAATTCAGGTATAGCGGTGCAGACGAATCAGCAGGCTGATTCTAGAAAAATGACATCAGTCGCCGCCAGCAACAAAAAAAGCCGTTGTCAGGATTTGCGTAAACGAGTGGTTTCTCTTGAGCGACGCCTACAGTCACGATTGACGCCTGAGGACATGGACAATACCGTTATCCATATGGCTCGATATCAAAGAAGCTTTGATCAGCACTGTGAGCAATAACGAGTATGTTCATCGCTGGAAAGGCTATTTTCGGTAAAACCATGCCCCTGCCTGATACAGTAGTTTAGCCATTTGTGGAGAAACCGGTTCAACCTCCTGCCCTCTTCGAGGTCTCGAGTACGGCGAACCTCAATCCGGCCCTCTGGCAACAAACCGCTCATCACTTCACACGATCTGGCATCGTGATAAAGACGTATGGCGAGATCTGGCTCGCACTGGCTTCGTCCACGCGTCGACTTGTCGCCAAAACGGTAAGTCAGGTTGAATGTGGAGGTATAACGACTGTGAGCCAGCACATGCAGCTCCAGAGTCATGGCTCCCGATACTCTGGACACGAATATTCCCTGTTCCAGCGTCCTCAGTTCTGGTACCAGAAGCCTGATCAGAACATAGTTTTGTTCATACAGCTCCATCAGGCTGGCGAAGCGATTACTGGTTTTAGGGCGGTAGAGAAGCGCGTTATACATGCATTTATTATGGTGGTGACCGGCTGTCAGTACAAACAAATATTTGAGAGATAGGTTCCGTGACGGGCTTGTGTACTGGGCTGTGCTTGAATAAATGCCCCAAAGACGCCACATTCCTGAGCCGAAGCCCAAAAGATCGCCGGTAAACTGCTACGGCCACTTGCGATGGCTGGCATAATGGTGATAATGGCGCCGGAGCGCTAATACCCTGACTACAGGCTAACAAGAGATTTAATGGCTAAAGAAGAACCCATAGAGATGGAGGGTGTCGTTGTTGACACGCTTCCTAACACGATGTTCAGAGTTGAGCTCGAGAACGGACATGTGGTCACTGCACACATTTCCGGCAAGATGCGCAAGCACTACATCCGTATTCTGACCGGTGACAAAGTTACCGTACAAATGACACCCTACGACCTGAGCAAAGGCCGTATCACCTACAGAAGCCGGTAATACTTACCACTCACTCCTGCGCTACTCATCGGCGTTGTCGAAAGGGAGTGCAGCATTTGCACGCCTCGAATTTATAAGGGCCACAAATTCCATCAGTACCTGTCTGGCTATTGACTGAAGGCCTGCTCGCACGCTGCGAGCAGGTCATTATAAGCTAGAACGCGCGGCTATATTCGCGTTCAGGCGTCCGGTGTTATCGGCCAGGCCACCTCGCTAGACTAGACCGTGGCCTCCTTGCTTTCCTTGCTTTCGAATTCGAATGCGAGGTCACCTTTCTCGTCCAGAATCACGTTCACGCGACCGCCTCGGCTGAGCTTCCCGAACAGAATCTCGTCAGCCAGATGCTTCTTCACATTCTCACTGATCAGTCGTGACATAGGTCGTGCACCCATCCGTGCATCAAATCCATGCTCAGCCAACCAGGCCTTCGCCTCAGCGTTGAAGTCGATGGAGACATTTTTCTCTTCCAGCTGAGCCTCAAGCTCAATGATGAATTTGTCAACCACATTCAGAATGATGCTCTTATCAAGCGGCTTAAACTGGATTATAGCGTCGAGTCTGTTACGAAATTCCGGCGTGAAAAGCTTGTTGACCGCCTCATTACCGTCTGTGCTGTGGTCTTGTTGTGTAAAGCCCATGGTGGTTCTGGAGATAGACTCGGCACCGGCATTGGTTGTCATGACAAGAATTATATTTCTGAAATCTGCCTTACGACCATTGTTGTCTGTCAGCGTGCCGTGATCCATCACCTGCAGCAGCAGATTAAATACATCAGGATGCGCCTTCTCCACCTCATCAAGCAGTACCACGGCATGAGGATTCTGGATAACTGAATCGGTCAGTAGCCCGCCCTGGTCAAAACCCACATACCCTGGAGGAGCACCGATCAGCCGTGACACAGTGTGTCGCTCCATGTATTCAGACATGTCGAACCGGATCAGTTCGATGCCCATGATTTTCGCCAGCTGTTTAGTCACCTCTGTCTTGCCGACACCGGTGGGACCTGCAAACATGAAGCTACCGATCGGCTTGTCCTGTGGACCAAGACCCGACCGTGACATCTTGATCGCTGCACCCAGCGCGTCAATGGCTTCATCCTGGCCGAAAACAAGCATACGAAGATCACGGGAAAGTGTCTTGAGCTTGTCCATATCAGTGGAAGAGACGCTTTTTTCAGGAATTCGCGCAATCTTGGCCACAATGGCTTCGATATCTTTTACGGTTATCTGCTTCTTGCCCTTGGTCGCGATGCCTTTGACACGATGATTGGCTCCCGCCTCGTCAATAACGTCAATGGCCTTGTCTGGCAGGAAACGATCGTTAATATAGCGGCCAGACAATTCAGCAGCGGTCTTCAATGCGTTGTTTGAATACTTCACCTCGTGAAACTCTTCGTAACGGGACTTTAGTCCCTTGAGAATTTCAAAAGTCTGATCAACCGAAGGCTCTACAACATCGATCTTCTGGAAGCGACGAGACAGCGCTCTGTCCTTCTCGAAAATCCCCCTGTATTCCTGGTAGGTTGTCGAGCCGATGCACTTCAGCTCGCCTGTTGCCAACATGGGTTTGATGAGGTTCGACGCATCCATGACACCGCCCGATGCAGCACCTGCACCGATGATCGTATGAATTTCATCGATAAACAAAATGGCGCCCGCTTCCTTCTTCAACTGATTAAGAATACCTTTGAGGCGCTTCTCGAAGTCACCGCGGTATTTGGTACCCGCAACGAGCGCACCCAGATCCAGTGAATAGATAACAGCATCGGACAACACATCAGGCACTTCACCATCGACAATTCGTTTGGCAAGCCCTTCAGCTATGGCTGTCTTGCCGACGCCCGCCTCACCAACCAGTAGCGGGTTGTTCTTGCGTCTTCTACAGAGCACCTGCGACGCACGCTCAACTTCATGGTCTCGACCAATCAACGGATCAATCTCGCCAGCCAGTGCCTTGGTGTTTAGATTGGTAGCGTATTTGTCGAGTGGCTTTGCATCGCTTTCGCTCTCCTCGGCACCATATTCCGCACTACCTTCCTCAGACTCTTCCGGCTCATCCTGTGCGTTCTTGGCAATACCGTGAGAAATGTAGTTGACCACATCGAGGCGAGTAATATTCTGCTTGTTCAGCAGATAGACGGTCTGCGAGTCTTGCTCCCCGAAAATGGCAACCAGCACATTAGCACCGGTAACCTCTTTCTTACCTGAACTCTGCACGTGAAACACTGCTCGCTGAAGCACACGCTGGAAGCCCAGAGTAGGCTGGGTTTCGCGTGTATCGTTCTCATCAAGGAGGGGCGTGTTCTCGTCAACAAAGCTGTCGAGTTCATCGCGCAGGGTTTCCAGATCGCCACCGCACGCGCGCAGCACCTGAGCTGCTGTCGGGTTGTCAATTAATGCGAGCAGTAAGTGCTCAACCGTCATGAACTCAAAACGGCGGGCACGCGCCTCTTTAAACGCATTGTTGAGGGTGAATTCCAGCTCTTTACTAAGCATTGTTTGATCGTCCACTCATGAAACTTCGAATTGCCATACACGTCGCGCACTCGAAACATTCGAGATACCCAGCGCAGCCTTGTTCGCGAAACTCACTCACTTTGTTATTACACCTCTTCCATCTTACATAGCAACGGGTGCTTTCTTTCGCGAGCGAGTTGCGTGACCTGTGCAACCTTGGTCTCAGCAATCTCTCGCGTAAACACACCACATACACCCTTGCCTTTCTGATGGACATGAAGCATGACGCGGGTGGCCTGCTCTTTGTCCAACTTGAAAAAACCTTGCAACACTTCCACGACGAACTCCATCGGTGTGTAGTCGTCATTCAATAAAAATACTTTCCAGAGTGGTGGCTTTGCCAGTTTCGGTCTTGCCTGTTCAACGGCTAGTCCACCCTCTCTGTTCGTGTCTTCTTCACTCATTGCGCTTTTCCACGAGATCGTCTGTTCGTCCCTGTAATGCCTGTCCATTACTGATACGTTGATAACAGGAGCTCGAATCACGATCACGCTTAAATCGATAATCGCAATATTCGTACCCCATCAACATGGTGCCTGAAAAACCTGAGTCAATTGCGCACCACGCTACATTCCACCACCCGTAACTTACCCTTCCGGAGGTTAAATGTGTAGTGCTGGTTTTAACATGACACGGTGATTAGCAGCACGGTTCAGGCACATCCATTCAGCAGAACCAGCACGTGGCAGATTCTGCGTACCTGAAGTCTGTGGATGGCAACGCTCTAAAACAACCCATACCTGCGCGTCAGTCGGATGACAGCGCCATTTGTCAGGCGATTCAGTAGTCGGAAATTGACCAGCAAACCGTACTCAGGACAATTTTCTGAAAAATCCGCGTGCCGCCCGTTTTGCTCTGCGCTGCGAGCGCTTCTGTGACTTTACAACTTCAGACGCATCTGCGCTGTCATCGAGCTGTTCCCGAGCCTGATGAGCGGCTGCTCCTCGAGATGGGCCCTTGCGGGCCGAGCTGGTTCGTTTCCGGGTGTCTCCGGTGGGGGCGCTATCTGCATCGGCGCCGCTAAACACGACATCATCATCCAGCCCCGAATCATTGGCAGCCCTTGATCGACTGCTAGCAGGCTGTTTGAAAGCGCTGGTTCGCGGCTTCTTTTCAACCAGACTTTCCGTCAACTCGGTTTGCTTTTGCTTGATGACCTGCATGACGACCAGATAAGCCCAGAAATACGCGGTGAAGTTCAGTGAAACCGCGCGCGAACCGAAAATACACACGACCGCATAACAGGCAGTGGCCGATGCACCGCCTATTCCGATGGCTCTGATGAATTTATCGGTTTCGTGCTGCGACAGGTGGCGACCCAGCCAGAAGCTGTAGCCCAGAATTAGCAAAAACAGCGCGAGTGCAGGCAGACCCATCTGTGACCCGATATACAGATACATACTGTGCGGATCACTCTCCTCGACCGGTATCTCCACGTAATCGTCTTTCACCAGTGGAAAGCCCTTGAAACCTTTGCCGAATACCGGGTCCTCAACAATCATTTTTGCAGCTGCTCGCCACATCACCAGGCGAGTGGAGGAGCTCTTGTCCAGTTTGTCTTCGGCCGAGGCCGATGAGGACACGACTTCATCCGTACTCACGCCCATTCGAGCCACGATTGACTCGGGTATCAGGCTTGGAAACACCAGCAGAAAACACAGTGCGAGTGTTACCCAGAAAGCCAGAAAGCCCCTACCCTTGAACCAGCCTGCCATCAGGCCACCGGCAACCATAGCCAGATAGGCTCCACGAGAAAATGTGGTAATGAGCACCTTTGCAGTAATCAGAAAATACGGGGTGAGCAGCCAGGCGCGCAGATCCTTGATATAGACGACAAATACCGCCACTAGCGGTAACAGCGTATAGGCTACAAACCCACCGAAATTATTGGACTGCATGTGCGGGCCTTCTATACGACTTTTCTCGATGGTGGAACGCCCCATCTTTTCCAGCATTTCAGGTACTGAAAACAACACAACGAGCATTGAACCGATCAGCATATAGACGACGCAGCGCTTCGCCACCTCGACGCTGCGCACGCAGGTCAGAACGATAAAATAGAAGATGAACTGGTCAATCCAGGCCTTATAGCTCAGAAGTTCATTATAGATAAGGTAGGTACGACCACCTGGAACCAGCGATATCGTAATTGCCGACAAGGCGCTGACGATACAAAACGCCACCACCAGCCACGTGCCCGGTGGCCAATCTGCAATTTTCTGGCGTTTATCCATAGCTCGTAAAACCGCTGCAAACAAACCCAGCAATATCAGCATGTTAGTGCCATTCACCCCTGGCGCCATGGGCACGACATATAGCTTGGAAAATGGCAGATATAGCAGCATGCAAGCCATGACAAGCTCAACACCCCTAAAAGCGCTAATGGCAACTACTAGCCCCAGGCCTAGCGCTATTGAATACAGAATGGGTTTGGGCCAACCACCGCCAGTCAGTGTGATCAGCAGCACTAAAACGGCAGGCACTGACAGAAAAAGCAAAACGGGCTTCAGCCCCTCGAGTGCAGGCCAGCCCGAGATCATGTTGCGCTCTTGCTCAGTCTCTCGAAATTTTCTGTTGGATCCTCGCGAGCGCTTGCGCGCTACCCGCTCCGCACGGTTAGCACCACGGCCATGTTTACGCCGACCCTGCTGCTCACCATCGGCATCGTCGATGCCGTCGGTATAGTCGTCGTCAGCGTGCTGAAAGGGATTTGTAGAGGCCATGATAGAGCCGGTTGCCAATGGTTCGTTGCAGCAGCTTTTTTGTCTTGCTGCGACGTTGGAGCGATTTGTAATAAGCCTCATCTGGCGCAATCATGCGGTCAAACTCGGCTAATTGCGTATTTTGCCTGATTGCTACTCTGCTAATTGGCAGTGTACTGCCCATGGTAGACAAACTGACACCACTGGCCGAAATTCTGGCCGGTGCAGGTGTAAAAGACTGTGACACGTCCACTATTCCGGTATCAGAGCCAAACCATTGGACATAACCAGACGGGTGCATCATTTCCAAGGTCTTACTAGTATATCGGCCACCAGGGAAAGACATTGACTCGCAGGTTTTTCCGGTCATGCTCTCTACACACGTGCGGCTGTCTGCCAGCTCCTCGAACGCGTCGGAATCCGTCATATCAGCAAAAAAACGGTGCGTTACACCATGGCTACCAATAATCATCCCGGGCACATCGGACAGTTCCCTGAGCTGGGTCGATGACATGAATCCGGCTCGCTTGTCGATGAATCCGGACGTTACAAAAAAATAGGCCGAAAGACCGCGCTCAGCCAGCAACGGGGCGGCAATCTCAAGATTGCTTCGATGCCCGTCGTCGAACGTGATAACAACATCAGGAGCGTGGCCGTCGGTAAAAGTGCCGGCGCCACGCTCAACAATGCGATCGAGCTGAGAGACAAACTCGGATTCGCTGACGGCGTAAGGCATATCCTCACTATCGATTTCAGCGGTGCAGATTTCGCGGTATAACGCGTGGTACATCAGGACAACGCTCATAATTTTTTCCACTGCACGGCGCTACCACCGAAAGTCGCCCGAAACGCGCCGACAACTGCCGCTGCATTGAGCTGGACGAAAAGACTGACAAAAGAGGTTATGCGATTGGCTACCCCTAACATGCCCATCACCCCGAGTATATAAAAGAGCAGTTGAGCCACCATCATCACCCGTAGAAATTCATGCGAGCCAAGTACAGATGAAATAAACGCTGCCAGCAACGCATAAGGCACCAGGAGCCGGAACACCTTATGCGATACAAACTGCCACCAGACTGGATTCTTCCATGGATTGAACAACCAGGGATGCCTGGCAAATGACTGGAAATTCCCGGCCAGTGTTCTGGCTTTACGCTTGAACTCTCCGGAGGCTTTCTCTTCAGGGCGATCATAAGCACACGCGCAAGGCTCAAAGACAGTGCGCTTGCCTTGTCGCAGAAGGCTGACCGGAATCTCAAAATCATCCAGCAGCGCATCACTGCGCAATGTGGGGTAATCCTTCTTACGAATAGCGTAAAGCGCACCCGTTGCACCGGTCGTGGAGAAAAGCCTACTTTCATTTTCACGAATCCATTTCTCGTACTGCCAGTAAAGACCCACATCGCCAGCCTTGCCGCCCTGCTCATTAGTCAATACCAGCTCGCCGCTGACAGCTCCCACATCCGGCACCTGCAACCGACCTACCATGGCGCTGACCGCGTTGATCGAAACACTCTGGCGCGCGTCCATGAAGACAATGATTTCACCAGAAGCCAGACTAACGCCCAGATTCAGCGCAGTAGGTTTTCCAGCTGCCTGTGCATAGTGTTCGACTTGCCAGTTTTCCTGTTCGGTGCACGCTGTGGTTAACAAGGATACCGTCGCATCGGTTGATCCATCAGAAACGAAAATACACTCCAGCAGATGCGCTGGATAAGCTAATGCTGCCAGAGATGCCAACTTGGCTGGCAAGTGTCTGGCCTCGTTGTGAACAGCAATAACGATGCTTACCGGCGGAAGAGAATCCCGGTCTTCGGACTGACGTTGTGTTTCGCCGTGAATACCTCCGGCAAACGGTGCGTCATGAGCCGGACTCATCCGACTAACCCGCCAGTGCAGAATTAGTGGAAAAACCAGATAGGTGTACAAGCAGAACGCAATGGAGACGAAAAAAATACTGATCACGATTTAGCCTCACGCCGGATAAACCGTGCCGTTCGTTCTCCCAGCCACTGCCTGACCGTTGGATCAATCAACCACATGAACAACAGTAATACACTGGTACCGGCAAATCCCTTGATCAGGAAACTGGCCATATCAGGTCCCAGACTCAACGGATTCAAGACAGCAAATACAAAGGCACTGGCAAGCGACATGAGCACCGGAGTACGCAGGGATACCGGAAAACTGACGTGCCTGAACCCCAGTATAGACACCCCCACCATGAACACGGCATAGGAAATCACAGTGACCATGGCGGCACCGGCAATGCCGAATCCGGGTATGAGCAGCACATTGAGAACAAGGTTGATCACCGTTGCTATGAGGCTCCAGATCATCAGTATTTTCGTGTTTTTGAAAATATAAAGACCCGCCGCCAGAAAATGTACAGCGCCTTCCAGCAAGAAGCTGAATGCGACGAACGGGATGATGATGGTGCCGGGTGCATATTTCTCACCGGCCAGAAAACTCAACAGATGCGGACTTGTTATCGAGAACATGGTGATGAACGGAATACCAAGAACCAGAAACAGATGAAAACCCTTGGCGAGAAATGCCTCAGTGCGAGCCTTGCCGTCTTGTTCCCACATTTGCATGTAGGCGGGCTTGACCGCCTGCATCAGGGAGGCCAGGATAATGATGTCAATGTAGGAAGCGAAGTTGTAGGACGCCGAGTACTGACCCAGCTCACTGACTCCAAGAATTGATTCAATCAGGTATCGGTCACTCAGTCGTAGCACCAGACTCAATGACTCCAGGATCATCAACGGCAGCCCGTATACCAGCAGTGCTTTTACCAGCCTGCCAGACACCTCGTTGGTCTTGAATTGAAAGTCTGGCCAGTACTGGTAAACGGCGTAGCTGACGCCCAGTACTTCAGCCACCAGCAAACACGAAATAACCGACACCGGATCCAGTGTTGACAGCAACAAGACTGCAATGACGAAGCACAAGTTCAGAAACCGGGCGAGGCTCTGCGAAACGGCAACATCCCCACTGCGTTGCTGCGCACGCAGAAAGTTCATCGCACCGCTGCCCAGCAATCGCACAAAGACGATGACTGAGGCAAGCATGAATAACGAGGATATGTTCTCGTATTGCAGCACGTTGGGCAATATGTATAACCCGGTTACGAGCCAGAGCCCTGTTGTAATACAGGCAAAGCAGAAAAACACCAGGCTAACAGTGCTGTTTAACTGGCCAACAGAGAAATCGATATTGGCGTTTTTAACTTGCGCAAAAAATCGGATAACGGAGTGCTGGACACCGAGCTTTCCGATAGCGATGAAAAGTGTCAGGCTCGAGGTAATCAACCCTACGATCCCGTACTCTGCAACACTTAAACTACGCGTTAGTATGGGGAAACTGACTAATCCGACAACCGCAGAAAGAACCCCGGCTGAGGCATAGTTACGTAAGTGGAGAACAATCCCGGCAGCAGCCATGTCTCAGCGACCTGTCAGACCGGTTGATAAAGATCGTGCAAGCCGGACAGGCCAGAAAAACTCGCCCCTTCCTCTGCACACCACTGGAGCGCAGCCTGCATATCATCCAGAAATTTTTTAACATCATCAGCGTTCTGCGGATAGGGCGATGCCTTTTCGATGATTTCCATGGAATGAAACATCATGTTGATCGACAGCACCCGCTCAGTGCTGTGCTTCCGCATCTGGTAGCGAAATATCTCTTTCATCTGATCAACCGTTGCAAACCAGGGGCGAAACCAGCGAGGGTCTCTGAATAGCCGTGGTTTGACGGTGACAGGAACTTCAAGCAGTCGAGATACTGAGTACTCTCCCGCTATGGCGATTTCACCCGGTGCCGGAAAATACGGTTGTTCAGGTGCCTTGCGAAAATCCACCTGAGCGTTGGGCTCGCTCCAGCGAAGATAAGGAGTCACGCTCGTGTCTACCTTGTATCCCAGCCGTTGCAAACTGTCTATCGAGTTAGCCGACGCACCATAACGGCCAGCTCTGAAACTGGTCGGGCGAAAGCCCAGTTCGCGTTCAAACAGGTCACTGAGGTTACTCAGCTTCTGAAATTCGATGTCTGGAGCATAACCACACTGAAAATCCGGGCTATCTATGCCCGCATAATCATGGAACTTCTTTTCAGGCTCAATAAAAGCGGCGTGCAGGTGTGTACCGTATTCGTAACGACCTGAAAGATTTTTCAACGCCTCGACACTGGCTTGATCTTCCAGCACCTCCACCGTTAGAAGATAGGTAGGGATAGCCCCTACGTCCTCGAACACGGGTTGTAGGCGATTGGGCAACCCCTCGGTAATGGATTCAAACGCCAATGGATTGGAGCGCACCCATTGAGTATCGTGATCGCATTCAGTGTCAATGGAAACAGTGACAACCACCTGCTCAATGCTGGACACGATACAACTCCATCAGCTGGTCAACGACCTGATCAAAACCGAATCGCTGCACCATTAACTCGCGGCCCTTTGCAGACACCGTCTGGCGTAATTCAGGCTCGTCGATCATCCGTTCGATCTGCAAAGCAAGTTGGCCTGCATCACCCACCGGAAACAGCAAACCCGAAAGCTCGTGTTCCACCAGATCATTGTTGCCACCAATATCCGAAGCGATGACCGGTTGCTGCTCGACCATTGCTTCCATTACCGAATTCGGCAAACCTTCAGCGAACGATGGTTGCACATAGATATCAAGGCAACGAAAAAATTGCTGCGTATCTTCTATCAGCCCCAGCCATTCAATATGCTGCGAGATGCCCAGCGAATCGGCCTGCGCAGCAAGCGCATCGGCGGTTTCACCACTGCCGGCAATGACCAGACGCAGGTTAGCCGCTGGCCGTGATTTCCTCGCTTTTGCAAAAGCGTCCAACAAAACATGAACACCCTTGACCTCGCGTAGTCGTCCGCAGTAGCCGATAGTCAGGCAATCTGGCTTCGCCATCTTGACCGGATCAATACTCGTATCAATGCCATTGGGGATAAATCGGATCTGCTCATCGCGAAAGCCAGCCTCAAGCAGTTTTTTCCGGGTCTGCTCGCTGATGGTCTGCACATAATCGACTTTCTTGAGCCCCATGCGCAATAGAAAATTCAAAGGTCGGTAGCGTTTACGTTGATCGAGCACACCACCTTCAAACTCGTAGAAACCCGAGATCTTGGTAGTAACGGGCAAGCCCGACCATCGTCTGGAGAATCCGGCAGACGCTGCCAGCAAATGCGTAATATGCACATGCACAGCATCGAATCGGTGCTTGTTTCTCAGAAGATACCGGGCAAAGTAGGCCATCAAAATCAATGAACCGACCCAACGAACATGAGGGTAATCGACACGGTTGACAGTAAATCCGTGGAAGGTCTCAGACAGACTCTGACTCTTAAGCACTCTCGGCGTTACGAATTCTACGACAACACCACGATCCCTCAACGCGATAGCCAATTTGAGTGCCTGGCTCTCAGCGCCTCCGAGCCCCGGAAACCGGCTGTCTACAGCACAGAGCAAGCGAATCTGATGGGGTCTATCGGGGGAGTGCGTGCCCATGTCACTCGGATGGTTGCTGGCCTTTGCTGCAGAATCGTGCGCGCTTTTTTTTGCAACTCCATGCTTTTTGTCAGTCTCGTGCATACCCATGTTAGCGGCCTGAGCCATCCATCCATTGGCAGATTCAGCATCCCGGACTGGATGACCCGCCTTTGTATTCATTGCAGTAGCGACTTCAGTTCGACAGTCAGGTCGCGGCTGGCCCTTGAGGGTGGTGCCCAACGAAGGCCGATTGTCACCCTGTTCTCTGACACGTCGATATCTTCCTCAACACCAACACCGGTACTGAATCTGGTTAACAGGCCCTTAGCTGAGTCGTGCACAATGGAGCCCTCAAGCTCAAAACTGCGACTGAGCCTGTAAACGAGCTGACCACCAGCAAGTACTGAATCAGTTTCATCACGTCGGTTATCGTATTCCTGGCGCTCGTAGCGTAAACCCAGTTCACCCCGTAAGCGATTGGTAAATCGAGTCGAAATAGACGTATAGGCAAACGCCTGTTGTTGATCCTCGCCATCCGCACTCAACTGCAGCGAAGGATCGGTAGCCAGCAGCTGATAATCCAGCTGTGAGATACCCACGCCGATATCCGTGCTGGTGATGGACGATTGATAGGAGTAAGCAAGAGAAAGTTCAGTATCCGCAAAAAAACCTGCAACCTCGGGTCTGAGTCCGGCAGAGTCACCACCACCGGCGATGAGACTTTCCACTGTGCTCAGTGTCTGGTCATTAAGATTACGTGTGAGACGTGCGGTAACAAATGTCTGGGGCCCGAGCGTACGGATGGCTCGAAGCTCAGCGTTCAAGCCGTTCAGCGATTCTTCTTCGGTATCGTATCGCGTGACACCCAACTCGCCATATAGCTCGACAAATCCTCGCAGGCGATTCCAGAATGCGGATACTGTTGAGCGATTGAAGTCGCCATTGGCAGCCTGACCAACCCCCGGATCCAGATCTTCAGGAATATCGGTATAGACATCACCCACCCTAAAGCCGTAATAGCTGCCGGGAGTGGTCTCGCGCTCATGGCTGAAATTGAACGTGTACAGAGACTCGATGACTTCGTCTTCTTCGGTCTGATTAACGTACAGCGCGCGAGCGCGAGTACGACTTACACCATCCACGTCGTACTCGAAACTGGGACCCGTAACGAATACGTTTCGCTGGTCTATCTGACTATCGTCAATAGTCTGGACCGCATTGTCATTGCGGACACCGCCCAGGATGTCACCGAAATACCAACGCCAGGAACGCGGCGTCAAGGCGATTTCTGCAGCACCTAGAAAACGGCTTAGCGTTGTCTGAGTAGAATCCTCATCCGACAGGATACGACGAGTTTCGATTTCACCCGTAAACGCAGCCTGTATCGCGCGACTGCGCTGCTCACCATAAACTCCGAGCAGAGCGGCGCCGGTCGTGCCGTTTTCCTCATCAGGACTGTTCACATCGTTGATGTTGTCGCTGCCTTCAACTGACAACAGGCCTTCGAATCCCAGTTCCAGAGCGTGGGCTGCAGGGATACAGGATATGGATACCAGCAAGGCAACCAAACTAGCGCGGTGTAGCTTTCTAACAGACACGATACAGTGAGATGCTCTGAGAAGGGTTGGTACAGCCGGCAACTGGATCAGGCAGGCTGGTTGTTAATGACAATGCCGGCAAGCCTGCGCTCGTCGATTTCGTCAATGACCGAATCCAGCACACCTGGTGTCACGCCACCGTAAGGCACGACCAGAACGGTGTAGTCACAGATTTCTGACAGAATTCTTGCGTCAGCCGATGTCGTCATCGCAGGACCATCAACAATAACAAAGCGATTGTCGTAACGTTCCTTGATATCCAGCATCAACTGCTTGTAACGGGCACTAGTGAAATGCTCGGCACTGATCTCTGTGTGGCTGCCAATAGGAATACAGCGCATACGCGGAATACCACTGGGGTTGACAATATGCTCGATGCCCAGCTCAGGGCGGTCGAGGTACTCCAATAATCCACGCGCATCTTCACGCCCGATAAGCTTCATCAGCTTGTGCATGATAGGTGTGTGCAGGTTAGCCTCCACCAGCATGGATGTTCTTGCCTTGTCGAACGCTATAGTTGCTGCAAGATTGAGACTGACAAAGCTACCACCACCTTCCGGCACCACAGAGCTTACAAGCACACTGAAGTTTTTCTCAGGATTCAGACTGTAGAGCTTGGTTCGCAGTTGTCGCATCGCATCCACCATGTCGCGATTTTTCGAACGCGGATGAACGATACCAAGCATGTCCAGCTGACGATCACTGAACAGTTTCGCCTCTTCCATGTTAGCGATATCAGCGCGAGCACGATCGGCAAGGCTGACCGAGTCGTTAGCGGCTCGAAGCTGGTTGCTACCGCCCTTGGGACGCGAGAGCGGCACCATTGATCGGCTTGACTTACGGTTACGACGCTCAGACTTACCCTGCTGTTGCTCCAGCATGGATCTGACATTCGCAAATTTTGCGCGGTCCGTCATAGTGGTGCTCCTCCTGTGGATGCTTCCAGGGTGTATTTAATGAAGAACACCACGACATACATGCAACACATCACTCCAACGGTAGTTATGATAACTCCCGGACGACGGAAGAATGGCGTTTCCTCTGATGGTGATGGCATGTGTGGGACAGTAGTTAAAAGCGGCAACTCCAGCAGATCCGTGACAGCCGAGGCCGTTCGGATTCGCGGATCTACCTTAAGGAATACAAAGAGGTAAATGAACGGTAGTAATGTTGCCAGAACAAGCCCGGCGAGTACGATGTGTATGAATCTCAAACCGTTAGGACGGGCTGGGAAATTGGCGGGCTGATGAACCCGGTACAAAAGACCCTGCTGCTCGGCACCCAGCGTCATGCTTAGACGCGCATTTTCCTGCTGACTCAGAAGATCTTCATAAAACTTCTTGTTGATCTCGTAATCACGTGTCAGCTCCGAAAGTTCGCGCTCAACCTGAGATGTTTTGGCTGATCTTTCGATTTCATTTGCCAGCAACACCTTGATCTGACGCATTCGAGATTGCTGAGAATCAGCTTCTGCGCTGGTTCTGGCAAGATCACTGCGAAGTTGCTGGTATACAGGACTCAAGCTGGCAGAACCCGAGAACGTACGGCCGCCCACATTAAAGATTGCCTGGCCTTGGCCTTGTGAATTGGCTTGCTCGGATCTTGACGCAGCTTGCGCTTTGACATCCTCGATTTGCTGACGCAACCGTACGATGTCCGGGTAGTCATCAGTGTAAGACAGACTCAGCACATCGATCTCAGCTTGAAGCCGCGCAATTTGATCACGTGTCTGGCCAATCTGGTAATCACGTGCAAGCGTCGACGACTCGCTGGACAACTCATTCTGCAAACTGCGGCGTCGCTGGTCAGCCTGAGCAAACAACAGGCCCGTCTGCTCATAGTCGCGCTGGAGCTCAACTATCCGTGCGTTGACGTTACCTTCTGTCGTGTTGCTGATCCCCGGATGTTGGCTTCGGAAACTTTCCAGTCGCCCTTCCGCGTCTTCCAGCTTGTCTCTGTACGATTCAACCTGATCGATAATGAACTCGAATGCCTCAGTGGTTTCTTCGGCTGAGGACGCCATTGTTTTCTTCAGGAAGAGCTCTGCGAACAGGCTGGTCGTCTGAAATGCCACCTTGGGATCTGGATGCCAGAAGTCGATTTCCAGCAACTGGTTGTTGCGATTGAATACGTTCGTCGCGTCGGTCAGATCATCCCGCAACTCCTCTCGATCCGACGGTGTTGTTGATTCGTTTGCAAAACCGACCTCATCCAGAATCGTGTCGAGAATATCGAGCGCGAAGAGCTCTTCCTTCGCAACGTTCGCGCGGTCCCGGTTTATGTTGGATGCAGTTCCTATCAACGGTGCAACAAGATTGCTGTCGTCAACGTAAAGCTGCACGAACGAGGTGTACTTCTTTTCCCACAGGAGACCTGCAACCAGAAATACAAGACTGACGCCAACAAATATTGCCAGCAATGAGCCACTGCGCGCACTCGCTTCCCGCGAGAGCAGTGGCATCATTTCATCAAGCGTTATATTGCTCATAAGTGAATATTAATTACAAAGAAGTTTCTAAGTTAAACAAGGTCATACGTCTCACACACAAGCTAGAAACGACGTTCGGGGATGGTGATTACATCACCAGGCACTAATGGGTAGTTGGTATCCAGCAAGCCTTCGGAGAGGATATCCGCCAGATAAACGCTGTAGACGCGGGCTACCCCGTCAACACTACGATAAAGCTTAGCTGCGTTTGGTGACGCAAATTCATTGACCCCACCCGCCTCAAGCACAAGATCGATTATTGTCATGCCATCTCGATGAGAAATAGACTTGGGTTCAACGACGCCACCCACAACCCGCACGCGATTCTGGAACTCGGCGCTGGGTATTTCTTCGATGATGACCGAGACCTTGGGAGTACGAATAAACTGCGCCAGGCGCTTTTCTGTATCAGCCGCTATTTCAGCAGGTGTTCTGCCACCTGCCATGATCTCCCCGACCAGAGGCACCGAGACGAAACCATCAGGCCTGACAGGGACGCGTACCGACAAATCGGGATTTTTCCAGACGCTGACACTGATGACGTCCCCGGTGCCAAGCCGGAATTCAGCAGCCTCGCCAGCTTGTACTTCCGGTGGGCGATCGAATTCACTCAGCTCACCGCGCGTACCACCACAAGCAGCCAGCCCAATTGTCAGAACCAGTGTTAAAACTCGCAAAGCATCCATCGGAGTATTTCGCCTGCGGGGAGCGAAAACCGTTTGGCAACTGAAATCTTGTCTACAAAGCTTCATGGGGCACTTCGTCAACCTGTTCTGTAAGTATCTGATATCGGCAAGCGTCGCTGATACTTGATCAGAATCAGGCCTGCGCTAAAGTGGTTGCAGTTTATCGTTTAACAGCTGTCGCTATGTTGACTTAGGCACAAAATTTACAGAAATACATGAGTGTTAACATTTACCAGCCGACAAATTGCTTTACTTTCACCCGATTACCCGCTCAAAGGACGCTAAGCTTCGCGACATGAACGAAGAAAACAACATTCCGCACGATTTCAAGTCCGACTATGAGCAGCTGGAGCTGGATGATCGTGCGAACTGGGCCCAGGCACGGGTCAATTACCGGCGCCTCGTCCATCTCTGGCATCCGGACAAATATGCCCAGAGGCCCAGAGAGCGCAAACACGCCCAGCAGCAATTTATCTTGCTTACAAAATCGTATGACAACCTGAAAACGTTCGAACGAAATAATGGTCGACTGCCTTTCGAGCCTGCGAACTCGCAACCTAAGGGTGATGAAACGAAGCCGCATGCTTCCAGCACGAGAACAAAGAAAAGACCCACCGTGCATCAAGACTTCGACAACCTGAGCCCGGGCGCCCTTGCCAGAGACCACACCGCCACCGACACGGCAGTAATCAAGCCAGCTTCTACAGGCAAGATACTGTGGGCTATTGGTGGTGTCACTTTACTGCTTGCCACTATTGTGACGTTTTTTTTACTCGATCGTTCCGCAAACCAGAAAGTAATCGAGTACGGCCGTGAGGCAATTCGTGAAGCACCCGAAAGCGAATTCATGCCCAGTGCGGCAGAGATTCGAAAAAGCGAATCGCGCGGTGCGTTTATTAAACCGACTAAATAGCAGCGGCATAACTGACGGCCCAGAAAGCTGGCATTTGGGTTCATCCCGTAAAGACGTTCGCTCGCCTTTCGACTAGTGTTGAGGTGCTTCAGCGTCGAGAACCAGTAAAACCTATCGCGCGCCTTTACCAAAAAGCACAACCTCTGCCGTCTGACAAAGAATCAGCATATCCAGAAAGATCGTGTGATTCTTAATGTAGTAAAGATCGAACTCCTGCTTCTGGATGGAGTCCTTCATGGAAGCGCCGTAGGGATAGCAGACCTGCGCCCAACCTGTGATACCAGGCTTCACAGCGTGTCGTTCGCGATAATAAGGAATCGTCTCGCTCAACTGGGACACGAAATGTGGACGCTCTGGTCGCGGACCGACAAAGCTCATGTCTCCTTTCAGAACATTGAGAATCTGCGGAAGCTCGTCTATACGTGTCTTGCGGCTGATTTCACCGACTTTCGTAACACGACTGTCATTCTTGGTTGCCCACTGGGCCCCGCCCTCTTTCTCAGCGTTAGTCGTCATGCTCCGGAACTTGAGCACTTCAAAGGGTTCTCCCAGGTATCCGGTTCTTATCTGCCGATAAAGAATCGGCGCTTTGAAACCGTCCTCGATCATGATAGCTAACGCTGCCAACAGCATAAACGGCCAGGTAATGGCCACAATAAACAGACTGGCAATAATGTCGAATAGACGCTTGGTGATGTCGCGAAAAGCACCACGCTCAAAACCGTCCGAATAGATAAGCCAGTCAGGACGCAGGATGTCTAACGGTAACTTACCCTGCTCACGCTCGAAAAAGCTAAGCAGATCAATAACATCCAAACCATGAAGTTTGCACTCTAGCAATTCCTCGAGAGGCAATCCGGCGCGTCTTTCGTCAGCGGCGACGACGATCTCGTCAATCTGATTGGCAATAACGAAGTCCAGCAATGAGCCCTGCTCAAGATCCACGATGTCCGCGTTATTGACAGTCACCGTGGTGTCCGTCGCAAGTTTGACGTAACCGACTACACGGAACCCTCTGCGATCCACTCTGCGGCGCAGACGCTGCGCTATCGAGCTGGCCTTCTCACCTGCACCAAGCACCAGCACACGAATTTTGAGTACGTCCTTGTCCACGTAATAGAAAAACATGGGGCGAATCGTGCCGACCATGAAAAAGGCAATAATGATGGCAAGGCCAAAAACACCACGCCCCAGATATAACGGAGGGATAACGTAGTAGAGTAACGCCAGTATTGCCGCACCACAGGCAAAGCCGATCACGGACCTCAGAAACACGCCCAGAATGCCGCCACGAAAACGGCTTTGGTACAACCCCATTGCCATCATGGTCGTCGGCATGACCAGACCAAACAACATGGAGGTCGCGATAGGTGAATTGATACTGTCCACTTCGGTAATCTGGGATCCGTCGAACCTGACGTAGACCGCAACGAACACTGCAGCCACACAGATACAGAACTCCAGTATCGCCAGCATCAGAAATGGCACCCTCAGGTGCATCTTGAATAGTTTAAACGTGCCCAAGATCTGAAATGTATCCCGTTTACGAAAGATAAGCCGGCTATTGTAAGGCACCTCACCGTTTGCCGCGTAATAGATCGGAGAGGCCAAACTACAGTCCAGATGTCTGCGATTTTACCGCTTACCCTATTATTGTCGGCTGAGATGCCGATAACTGAGGGGGAGTGCCACCTGTGTATTTTTGTGACAAATAGATCAACCACCCGTATTTAGCTGATGGTTGGCGCTTACTAGCCCCAAAAACGCTACGTGATTGGCGTCGCTCGGACAGCAAACACGTATAATCGCGCCGCAGACCGCATCAGTTTAACTGTTAGCGCTTAACCTCAGGACTCAAAATCTCTATGTTTCAAATCGGTGCTAGCGAGAAGATCGCGGTGATCGGGCTAGGCTATGTTGGATTGCCTCTGGCCGTGGAATTCGGCAAGGCCAGCCCAACGATAGGGTTCGATATTCATGCTGAGCGTATTCAGGAGTTGCAGTCAGGTCACGACCGGACGCTGGAAGTCTCCAAAGAGGAGATGGCTGGCTCCCCGCATTTAAGCTATACGTGCGAGTTACAGGATCTAGGCGACTGCAAGGTATTCATCGTTACCGTGCCAACTCCTATCAATCGTCACAAGCAACCCGACCTCACACCGCTAATCAAAGCCTCGGAATCAATCGGCAAAGTCATGAAGCCCGGTACGGTAGTGATTTATGAATCAACCGTTTACCCCGGCGCCACAGAAGAAGTCTGTGTACCCATACTCGAACGCGAATCTGGCATGGTGTTCAACAAAGACTTCTTCGCTGGGTACAGCCCGGAACGCATTAACCCGGGTGACAAGGAACACCGCGTCAGTACCATCATGAAAGTCACTTCCGGATCAACGCCTGAAGTGGCAACCGCTGTAGACAATCTGTACAAAAGAATCATTACGGCCGGCACACATCTGGCGAGTTCCATTAAAGTGGCAGAGGCCGCCAAGGTCATCGAGAACACACAGCGTGATCTCAATATTGCCTTGATCAATGAACTGGCTCTGATTTTCGACAGGCTAGACATCGATACCCTCGAAGTACTAGAGGCGGCTGGCACCAAGTGGAATTTCCTGAACTTCAGACCCGGCCTGGTAGGCGGTCATTGTATTAGTGTTGATCCCTACTACCTGACACATAAGGCTCAGGAAATCGGCTACTACCCGCAGGTCATACTGTCGGGGCGGCAGATCAACGACGGCATGGGTGCCTTCGTAGCTGAGCGTGTCGTCAAGATGCTGACTCGCCGACGCATTCATGTGGTTGGTGCGAACATCCTGATACTGGGCCTGGCATTCAAGGAAAACTGCCCGGATTTGCGCAACACACGTGTCGTGGACATTGTTAATGAACTTCAGTACTACCACGCGAACGTAGATGTTCACGATCCTTGGGTAGATCCTGCAGAAGCCAAACACGAATACGGAATCTCACCCATAGAGAAGCCGAAGAACGATCACTACGACGCCATCATTCTGGCAGTCGCTCACGAACAGTTTGTTGCCATGGGCAGCACAGTCATCCGGCAATTCGGTAAGGCCGAGCATGTCCTTTACGACATCAAGAGCATCCTGCCCAAAGATTCCGTAGACGCCCGCCTCTAGTACTCAAAACGACTTACTTCAATGAAAATTCTGATCACCGGCACCGCCGGCTTCATCGGTTCTACTCTCGCTCTAAAGCTTCTGGCCCGCGGTGATGAAGTAATCGGTATAGACAACATCAACGATTACTATGACGTTGATCTGAAACTTGCCAGACTCGAACGCGTGAAAGCGCACGACGGCTTCACCGAAGTCCGCGGTAATCTTGAAGATCGCGACCTGATGGAAGCTACGTTCAAGAAACACCAGCCGGAGAAAGTGGTTAACCTGGCGGCTCAAGCAGGCGTGCGCTACTCGCTGGAAAACCCCCACGCCTACATCGATGCAAACATCATCGGCTTCACCAACATTCTGGAAAACTGCCGACATACCGGTGTAAAGCATCTGGTTTACGCATCAACCAGCTCTGTATACGGCAATCATACGAACATGCCTTTCTCGGTACATGAGCCGGTAGATCACCCGGTGAGTCTATATGCCGCCACCAAGAAAGCCAATGAACTGATGGCACACACTTATAGCCATCTGTTCAACCTTCCGACAACCGGATTGCGTTTTTTCACCGTTTACGGTCCTTGGGGTCGTCCCGACATGGCGTTGTTCCTCTTTACCAAGAACATCCTTGCCGGCAAACCTATTGATGTTTTCAATTACGGCAAACACAAGCGAGATTTCACCTTCGTTGACGATATCGTTGAGGGTGTTACACGCACGCTGGATAATGTTGCAGCTCCCAATCCGGACTGGGACAGCAATGCACCCGACCCGGCAACCAGTTCTGCTCCGTATCGTGTCTACAACATCGGCAACAATCAGCCGGTCGATCTAGAGCACTACATCAGTACACTGGAAGGCTGCCTGAACAGGACAGCTGAAAAGAACCTGATGCCATTACAGGCAGGTGATGTCCCTGATACCTACGCTGATGTCAGTGATCTGGTTCGAGATGTGAACTACAAGCCTGCCACAACTGTGGAAGATGGCATTAGCCGATTCGTCGACTGGTATCTGGATTACTACAAGGTCTGAAGTCGCTACTTTCAGGCCGTCATCCCCGCGGAGGCGGGGATCCATTCCAGTGTTTACATGGATTCCCGCCCTCGCGGGAATGACGAATTTTGGCCTTAGTGCACCCTAGTGATGCAGTGCCATCCTACTTAAATCCAGCCTCGCAGACGATAGACCACCAGCGCAACAATCTCGTGTAACAGGAGGTCAAATTTGACCAGCGTAGTTGTTTGCGGCATCCAGGCGTAAGCGGCGGGGTTCAACAGGCCCTGCATGTCAGTGGCTACCGCGCAAAGCACCAGATCTGTATCATCAAATACCCGTTCAAAAGTGTTCAGCGCGCGGTGCATGTGCAACGCAGACGTCACCAGACGCACGGGGCCAGTGACTTCCTCATTCGCCAGAATGCGAGACACGTTCACCGCATTTTCGCGAGTATTTGCAGAGTTTGACTCCAGCATCAGGCGTTTGTCTGATAGCCCCAACGACTCAAGATAGCCTCCGATCACGTCAGCCTCGGCGATATCTCGCAAAGCTCCACCTGCGACGATGATGCGAAGCTCAGGCTCAGCCTGTGCAAGGGTTGACGCAACAGATGCCCGAACAAAGGTTGCCGGCTGCATACGGTAGAAATCCTGTGCTGTTTGCACACGAGAGTCCACACCACCGCCCAGCAATATAAGATGACTCCCCACACCGCATTCTTCCATGGCGACATAGGGCTGCTCTCGCATCGCGATCAAGGCATTGACTGCGACAGGCGATGTACACAGTGCATAGAAACCCAGCCAGACAACAACAGCCAGGACACTCCAGATCCGACTACTGCCAAAGCCTGGCTTTTTCTGATCTGACGAGTTGCTGCCAGCTTCCTTGTATGCTCTGTGCCTGGCGCGGATACGAACACCCCGAAACAACCAGAGACCCAGTACCACTGAAGAGAGAAACAGCAATGCTGTCGGATCCAGCAACCAGTCACGCAACAGTCCAGACATCAATAGATAATATTCGGTTCAACAAAAGAGAGCGCGCCAGTGTAACGCCTGAAAGGATAGTGACTACCTGGGAGGCTGTCCGAGAATAGACTGATCTGCTGCGGACGCGACGATCGCTATTCTCGGACAGCCTCTAGAAGTCTGCGCAGTGATTGGAACAGACCCAGTGGTCGCAGCCAGAGTTGTGCCAATGTCCAACCCCGATCATTACTGCGCAGGCGGGGATCCATGGCCGGATTCACCTGGATGTCTAACTCAACGGGAGTGTCATGGACAACAATACCTAATGCGCTCGCCCCATCATGTGTTTTTCTAATACAATAGTGATAAATAATATTATTGTTTAACTTAATACTGAACTGCTATGGCCAGTCCGGATACGCCAAACCTGAATCAGCACCGGCAACTACGTGCCTTCTGCCACGCAGCGCAAACAGGCAGCATCTCGAAGGCGGCACAGCGGTTGAAATTAAGCCAACCGTCGGTCTCTCTACAAATCCAGGCATTGGAGAAAGACCTGGACACATTACTATTTGAACGATGCGGGCCCAAAATAAGACTGACACCCGCCGGTGAGCTGTTACTCGAGATGGCACAACCACTCATTGACGGCTTTTCACGATTATCAGACAGCTTTTCAGCGCGCCTTGGCGAAGTTCATGCCGGCCCTCTGGACATCGCCTCCGGCGAGGCCACTCTGCTCTACATCTTGCCAGACATCATCAAGTCGTTCTCGGACGAATTCCCACAGATAGATGTGCGCTTGCATAACGTTACGGGCCACGATGGCCTTGCGCTGCTGCGAGCCAACGAAGTGGATTTTGCCGTGGGCTCCATGATCGACGTACCTGACGACATGGTGTATCACCCGATTTATACGTACGAACCTGCACTGATCATGTGCAAGGGTCATCCGCTTGAAGAGAAAGATAAAATAACCCTTGCAGACATCAGCCCCTATGGGTTGATCTTACCACCACGCCACCTCAGTACGTGGAGCGTGGTAGATCTTGTCTTTCAACAGCACGGCGTGCCCTACAACGTGGTTCTTGAAGCTGGCGGGTGGGAAGTCATCAAACGGTATGTGGAGATAGGCACGGGTATCAGTATAGTGACTAGTATTTGCCTACGAGGTTTTGAAAACCTCAGTGTCAAACCTATGGGTGACTATTTCCCTAACCGGTCCTACGGTGTCGTTGTCAGACGCGGTAAATTCCTGTCCCTACAAGCGAAACAGTTTCTGGAAATGATGGATGGCAATTTTTTCTCACGACAGAGCACCCCTCCACCGTCCAAGAGAAAAGCAAGTAACCGCAGCGAAGCATTGATAACCAATTTGTAGATGATGTCAGCAATCAACCCTTTGCAACCTGCCCTGTCCCGTCAGGACCACCAGTCGATGCGCGTCATTGTCGGTATGTCTGGTGGCGTGGATTCTGCCGTTGCCGCCATGCTCCTGAAACAACAGGGCTATCAGGTGTCAGGCATCTTCATGCAAAACTGGGAAGATGACGACGAGCACTGCACCGCGCGGCAAGATTACCGTGATGCGGCTTCCGTAGCAGCCAAGCTGGGCATGGAACTGACGACAGTCAACTTTGCAGAGGAATACTGGGAGCGTGTCTTCGCACATTTTCTCAGCGAGTACAGCGCGGGGCGCACCCCCAACCCGGACATCCTGTGCAACAAGGAAATCAAGTTCAAGGCCTTCCTCGATCATGCGCGATCAGAGGGCGCAGACGCCATTGCTACGGGGCATTACGTCAGATCAGCTATCCATGAGGGTGATGTATCACTTTTGCGGGGCCTGGATAGCAACAAGGATCAAAGCTACTTTCTGTATACATTGAACCAGCAGCAACTCGGTCCCAGTCTCTTTCCGGTTGGAGAGTTTGAAAAGCCGCAGGTTCGCCAACTTGCGCAGGATGCTGGGTTTCACGTGCACAGCAAGAAAGACAGCACTGGCATCTGCTTCATCGGTGAGCGTAAATTCAGTACGTTTCTGGCGGAGTACCTACCGGCTCAGCCTGGCGATATCGTGTCCGATTCCGGAGAAAGACTGGGTCGTCACAATGGGCTCATGTTCTACACACTAGGGCAAAGACAAGGCTTAGGGATCGGTGGGCAGAGCGCAGGATCTGAATCACCCTGGTATGTACTGGACAAGAATCTATCGAGCAATATCCTGATCGTTGGACAGGGTCATGATCACCCTGTTCTGAACAGACAGCATTTACAGGCACATGACCCCCATTGGGTAAGCCAGTCAGAGGTGAGTACAACATTGCGGTGCACGGCGAAAGTTCGGTATCGACAGCAGGATCAGCCTGTCACAGTCACGTTGATATCTCCAGACCAGCTCGACATCCAATTTGATGACCCCGTCAGAGCAGCGACTCCGGGGCAATCAATCGTGTTTTATCAAGGTGAACACTGCCTTGGAGGCGCTATCATCAGCGACCTGCCCGATCGCTAGTAATCACACTCTTCGAGCGTATTCAGCACAACTGTTAAATCAGGCTTCATAGACCATTGGAAGTCCGTCACGCCAACCTATACTCTTACTCATGAGCTCACTAAGCACAATAGAAAACCAGACACTTGCCCTGGGTGGAATTTTCCAGTCCGTACAGCTGTGCAAGATTCTCGCAACCACGGGTACTTGTGACTCGTCAGATCTTGAGGGCACGTTGCGCTCAATCATGACGCTGAATACAGATCGCGTCATTGACGCCTATGGTGGTAACGCAGCCAGCATAGCTACCGGGATGAGAGTGCTTAAAAATCAGCTAGGTGGCAATAATGAAGCGCGTGACCTGGATATTGCCCGATACGCTCTGGCTCTTATACAGCTGGGAACCAATATTCTGGGTAACGACAGCGCCGTTGAACAGCTGCGAATCGGCATCAGTCAGGCTCAGGCGATGGAAACTGAAGTCAATGATCCTGCCTTGATCAGTAATCTGGCCAACCTGTATCGCACGAGTATCAGCAACCTTACCCCACGCATCATGGTCAGCGGCGATCCAGACTTCCTCAATGACAACACGATTGCCTCCACCATCAGAGCCTCACTACTCGGAGGGCTACGTTCAGTGGTCCTGTGGAGACAATGCGGTGGCACTCGACCCAAGCTCGTACTCAGCAGGAGTCAGTATCTGGCCCAAGCAGACGCCGCCCTGTCCAGAATCTGACGGAGTCGCCCAGATTTTCTGTCATTTGGCTAGACAGCTAGCTGACTAACTTCCAGGAGCCTGTCCGAGAATAACGATCGAGGCGAGAGTGTGAGATTTTGAGTCAGATTTTCGTGTCAATTGAGGTGAATAGTTGTTCTATTCGCCGAAATTTACGCGGAAATATGGCCAAAAGATCGCGCTGTCGGCCGATCAGATTATTCTCGGACAGGCTCCTAGCTAACTGTGACCCAGCCGCAAACTGCGGCTGGGTCAGATGACCCTAGTGAACTACAGGTTCAAAACTACGCAGTAACCTGAATCGCTACCGGTATATCCTTGAACTTCACCTTCGCCTCATCGGCTGATTGCTGAAAGTCAGCAATTTCATTGAAGTTCAAATAACGATAGACCTCATCGCTCATCGCTTCCAGGTCTTTTACATAGGTCATGTACTCTTCGACCGTGGGTAATCTTCCCAGCAGTGCCGCCACCGCAGCGAGCTCTGCTGAGCTCAGATAAACAAAAGCGCCTTTACCCAATCTGTTGGGGAAGTTACGCGTCGATGTTGATACAACGGTGGCACCAGGCTTCACGCGTGCCTGGTTACCCATGCACAATGAACAGCCCGGTATTTCCAGACGTGCACCTGCAGCACCGAAGATGTTGTAGTAACCCTCCTCCTTCAACTGGTGCTCGTCCATTCGAGTAGGCGGCGCAATCCATAAAACCGTATCCACATACTCGCCTGATTTCTCAATCAGCTTGCCAGCTGCACGGTAATGACCAATGTTAGTCATGCAAGAGCCGATGAACACCTCATCGACCTTAACGCCCTGCACTTCAGACAAAGGCTTGACGTCATCAGGATCGTTGGGACAAGCAAGCAGCGGCTCCGTGATCTCAGCCAGATCTATTTCGATGATTTCCGAATATTCTGCATCGCTGTCGGCTTCCATCAACGTCGGGTTAGCCAACCAGTCTTCCATCTTTCGAGCTCTGCGCTCAAGCGTGCGGGCATCGGCATAACCTTGGTCAATCATCCATCGTAATAGCGTGACATTGGACGTGATGTATTCTTTCAAGGGTTCTATATCGAGCTTGATCGTACAACCACCAGCGGATCGCTCAGCGGTTGCATCGGCCAATTCAAACGCCTGCTCCAGTTTGAGATCCTTCAGGCCTTCAATCTCTACACAGGCTCCGGAGAAAACGTTTTTCTTGCCTTTCTTCTCGACAGTGAGAAGACCTCTCTTCAAGGCTGCATAGGGTATGGCGTTGACCAGATCGCGCAGCGTGATTCCCGGCTGCATGGTTCCCTTGAACCGGACAAGTACTGATTCCGGCATGTTCAGGGGCATGACACCAACAGCAGAAGCAAAAGCAACCAAACCTGACCCTGCAGGGAACGAGACACCCATCGGGAAACGAGTATGCGAATCACCACCCGTACCGACCGTATCCGGAAGCAACATCCGGTTTAACCAGGAGTGAATGATACCGTCACCCGGTCGCAGAGAAACACCGCCACGCGTTGACATGAAATCAGGCAACGTGTGATGCGTATCCACATCAACAGGCTTCGGATAAGCGGCTGTATGACAGAACGATTGCATGACTAGATCAGCGGAGAAACCGAGGCAAGCAAGGTCCTTGAGCTCATCACGTGTCATTGGCCCGGTTGTATCCTGCGAGCCAACTGTGGTCATCTTGGGTTCGCAATACTGGCCAGGGCGAACACCATTCAGACCACAGGCCTTGCCTACGATCTTCTGAGCGAGCGTGTAGCCCTTGGTGCTGACATCACTGGCGCCCGGTCTTCTGAATACAGTGCTGACTTCCAGCCCGAGAGATTCACGTGCGCGATCAGTCAAACCGCGGCCGATGATCAGAGGAATCCGACCACCTGCCCTAACCTCATCGAGTAACACATCGTTGCCATACTCAAAAGTACTAAGCACTTCGTCGGTATCGTGGCGAGTGACTTTCATCTCGTAGGGATAGATATCGATGACATCGCCCATTTCCATACCATCGACATCACATTCGATAGGCAATGCACCCGCATCTTCCAGCGTGTTGTAGAAAATCGGAGCAATCTTGGCACCCAGTACAAAGCCGCCATCACGTCGGTTAGGTATGAACGGGATATCGTCGCCCATGTGCCAGAGCACAGAATTGGTGGCTGATTTTCTGGATGAACCCGTGCCCACTACATCGCCTACGTAAGCAACTGTATGGCCTTTCTCTTTCAGCTCATCGATGGTGGCCAGAGGCTTGTCGGTAAAACCCTCACGCTCAAACTTGAGCATGGCTGTAGCGTGCAAGGGTATGTCCGGTCGACTCCAGGCATCTACTGCAGGTGATAGATCATCGGTATTGGTTTCGCCTGGTACCTTGAACACAGATACCGTAATTTTCTCAGCGACATCGTCCTTTGCCAGAAACCATTCAGCATCGGCCCAGGATTGCATGACCTTTTTTGCAGCCGTGTTACCAGCCTGTGCTTTTTCCTCTACATCATGGAACGCGTCGAACATCAGCAGCGTATGCGAGAGAGCCTTGGCTGCGGCTTCTGCAAGATCTGAGTCATCGAGCGCTGCGATCAATGGCGTGATGTTGTAACCCCCTAGCATGGTGCCTAGCAGCTCTACAGCGCCAACACGACTCACGACAGGCGATGTTGCATCACCTGATGCAATCGCTGCGAGAAACCCGGCTTTTACGTAGGCGGCTTCATCGACACCTGCCGGAATACGCTGTGCCAGCAAGTGAAGCAAGAAGTCCTCTTCGCCAGCAGGCGGCGCTTTCAAGAGTTCAACAAGATCTGCTGCCTGTTGTGCGTTCAACGGCTTGGGTACAACACCCTCGGCTTCGCGCTCAGCGACCTGTTCACGATAAGCTTCTAACATTCTATCTTCCTCTCGTTAAGACCGGTGCTTACACCGGTAAAGACATGTTCTGTGATATGTAGCGCACTAAGCGCGCCGGCTACCCAAATAGCTGCCAGGTGCTGTGGCCTGCGCCATTACGCCGTACTCTGCTGCTTATTGCGACGAGACGATGAACCGGCTGAAGCGTCACCACCCTTGAATATGTTGGCTCTGACCTGGTCCAGCTCATCTCGCAGTGAAGCTGCCCGTTCAAACTCCAGGTTTCTCGCACATTCGTACATTTCTTTCTCAAGCTGTTTTATCCGCTTGGCCGCATCAGTGGCTGACAGTGACTCCACCGCAGGCTCACTGGTTTTTTGAGAACCTCGACGCCCCTTGCGCTTGTCCTTGCTACTGCCACCGGTCTCCATCACATCATTGATGGATTTCTTGATACCGACAGGCGTTATGCCGTGTTCCTCGTTGTACTGTAGCTGAACCTCCCGACGCCGGTTGGTTTCATCGATAGCACGCTGCATGGAACCTGTCATGGTATCGGCATACAGTATTGCCTTGCCGTGCAGATTTCGAGCGGCTCGGCCGATGGTTTGTATCAATGAGCGGTCGGAGCGAAGAAAGCCTTCCTTGTCAGCGTCCAGTATGGCGACCAGCGAGACCTCCGGCATATCCAGCCCCTCTCTGAGCAAGTTAATACCCACGATGACGTCGAATACTCCGAGACGAAGGTCTCTGATGATCTCGCTACGTTCTACGGTATCCACGTCGGAGTGCAGGTAACGGACCTTGATATCATGATCGGTTAGGTAGTCCGTCAGATCCTCTGACATGCGCTTGGTGAGCGTCGTAATCAATACCCGTTCGTTGCGTTCAACCCGATCAGCAATCTCGGAGATGACGTCATCGACCTGCGTTCGCGCAGGACGCACCTCTACATCGGGGTCCACCAGCCCGGTTGGACGTACTACCTGCTCCACCACTTGATCAGCGTGCGCCTGCTCGTATTTGCCAGGGGTTGCAGACACAAAGATGGTCTGCGGGGAGAGTGCTTCCCACTCTTCAAACTTGAGAGGACGGTTGTCCAGTGCCGAGAGCATTCTGAAACCGTAGTTGACCAGATTTTCCTTGCGCGAACGGTCACCTTTATACATGGCGCCTAGCTGCGGAACGGTGACATGGCTTTCATCAATGAACAGCATACTGTCCGCTGGCAGATAGTCGAACAGACACGGAGGTGGCTCTCCAGGCAATCTGCCTGACAGGTATCGTGAATAGTTTTCGATACCCGAGCAATAACCCAGCTCCTGAATCATCTCCAGGTCGAACTGCGTGCGTTGTTGAAGCCGTTGTGCTTCTACCAGCTTGCCGGCGCCTGTCAGCTGCTCAAGTCGCTCCCGAAGCTCGTCCTTGATCAGGTCAGTCGCATCGAGCAGACGCTGACGTGGAGTGACGTAGTGAGTCTTCGGGTAGATGGTGAGCCGCGGAACCTTACGGTCTACCTCGCCCGTGAGCGGGTCAAAGAAGCTAAGGGTTTCGATCTCATCATCGAACAGTTCCACTCGAATGGCTTCCTTTTCAGAGTCTGCCGGGTAGATGTCGATGATCTCACCGCGCACTCTATAGGTGCCTCGCTTAAGCTCCATGTCGTTACGGTTGTACTGCAATTCAGCAAGCCGTCTCAACACATCGCGCTGGTTGACCGTTTCACCACGCTTCAGGTGCAACACCATCTTGTGGTACTGCTGTGGATCTCCCAGACCGTAGATAGACGATACGGTAGCAACAATGATGGTATCGCGACGTTCGAACAACGCCTTGGTCGCAGACAGTCGCATCTGTTCGATATGCTCATTGATAGAGGAATCCTTTTCGATGAACAGATCGCTGGATGGCACGTAGGCTTCCGGCTGGTAGTAGTCGTAGTAAGACACGAAGTACTCGACCGCGTTGTTCGGAAAAAACTCTTTGAACTCACCGTACAGTTGAGCCGCTAGCGTCTTGTTGGGGGCAAGCACAATGGCGGGTCGTTGTTGCCTTTGCAGGATGTTGGCAATGGTGAATGTCTTGCCCGATCCTGTGACACCCAGTAGCGTTTGATACGCCAAGCCATCGTTTATTCCGGATACCAGACTCTCGATTGCTGCAGGTTGATGCCCTGCTGGCTGATATTCAGTTTGCAGGTCGAATAGGTTGGACATCTTTCTCCGGCATGTATGGCGACCAGCTGTGGACGCTTGATTTACGATTTCTCAAATCAAAAATCGCCGTTGGCGTCAGTAATAACGTCTATTGTACAGCCAAGACGAAGATTGACTTGTTTTTTGCAAGCTAACTCATTGACGTGAGCTAATTTGCCCCTTACACTTCGTCCCGATTCCCTGGTAGCTCAGTTGGTAGAGCAAATGACTGTTAATCATTGGGTCGGCGGTTCGAGCCCGTCCCAGGGAGCCATTCAAAACAAAGACTTAGGCGATAATCTGATCGCCTGCGATCTTTCATCGTAACTACGGGTACAACTCCATTCGAGACTGACGTATTCGTTGTGATCGGTCCGAACTACTCCAAGCGTGTCGTCACCACCGCTGTGTCCCCGTATAAAAGATTCCACAGACCTCTACAGTCGCACTATGGCAGTAATCAGGCTTCCTGGGATTCCTTAACGCTATTGCTTTACCGCATAATTGAAAACGCCGCTCGGAAGCGGCGTTACCAACACAAATCAATATGCAGGGCGACGAGGCCCCTCAGATAATCCTACGAGCTGCGAGACTGCCCTAGTGATTTGAGTAGATCGTCTACAGCTTCGCGTCGGCTTTTATCTTCAGAGGCAATTGAGCTGGCAGTGGGTATACCCTGCCCTCCGGTAGCCTTCTCGGTAGCGTGTCCATTGACACCAATGCTGTTAGCTTGAGCATCCTGTGGTCGCAGCATGGCTTCACGCTCGCGCAGGTAGCGATCGTAGTGCTCATCCCTCTCAGGCGAGCCATCTGCATCATGACCAGCATTGACATGTGATGCTGCAATAGCATCGTGAGTATTAGCGTCGTTGGCAGATGATGCCAGCGAATTACTGCTGCCCGTACTAACCAGTATCACACCGCTCTCAAGGGTCAAGAGAGCGCCTTGATGCATGGTGTCGCTGATATCCTTGAGATCCTTCTTGGAGAAGGTGCCCAATGAGGCAAGCGTGTTCAAATCATCGAATATGGGTAATGACTGCACAATCGCATCGAGATCGATATCTTGCTCGGGATCGATATCGGCAAGTGCACCCGGTATGGAATCGATAACAGCGTAAACGGCGGCAACACTGTCTCGCTCACCGGTAAACTGCAGATCACGATCGCGATTCTTTTGTGCTTTGACACTATCGAGTCGCAAGTCCATGGCAGGCTTGCGAGCAATACTGGCGCAGGCTGAATACAACATATCTATACCATCAATGGCACGGGCCAGACGATCGGGATCAGAGGCACGTTCACCCGCGTCGGTCAATCGGATATTAAGGCCTCCCTCTCCAGCTTCCAGCGTGGGTGCATGGCCTTGATCAGCGTCAGCGACATTCACCGAACCTAGCAGATTGATCAGGTTGGGCAAGTGATTGCAGGCAAACATGACTCGACTGGCCAGATGCACAATAGCCGCCTGATGGCGCTTGGGCTCTGTAACGCTACCCAGCAAATCCTGCCAATAATCTGTGGTTCCTAACGGTTCCAGATGAAGGAGCCGCGTCACCTGGCGTTCCGCCGGGGACATCGCATCCAGTCTTTCCATGATGACCGCACCGGAATGACCCAGCCGTGCGGCTGTGGCCGTGCGCTGATCTCCTTTGGCGGATCTATACTGGTTAACGACCGACCTTATGTCGGACTTTTCCAGAATATCTACAACCTTTGCGACAGCCATGCGCAGCTCTTCTGCGTGCATGTTGAACTCCATTGACACCTGACCTAGTAGTGATCGGCCGGATGTGAAACTCCTGAAGACTGGTCGGGGCGAGAGGATTCGAACCTCCGACCCCCACAACCCCATTGTGGTGCGCTACCAGGCTGCGCCACGCCCCGCCAGAGCGTAAGAGCTTAACGTAAGCGTTCAACTATTAGTAGTGATTTGAAGAAAAAAACGTGGCATCTTCAGCTCTACACCCGTTTGCAGGAAGACGAGAGATAGATCGGTACTAACTAGTTCTCAAAATTCGTAACAAGTCTTCAAGCTCAGATCTTAATTGCCGAATCATCTGCTGCGATTGTGCGTTATCGTCCTTGACCGCATCGCCAGCCAGATGAAGCCGGGCGCCACCTATGGTGTAGCCCTCTTGATACAGCAGACTGCGGATCTGACGAATCAGCATCACATCATGGCGCTGATAATAGCGACGGTTTCCACGCCTTTTGACGGGTTCCAGATCTGGAAACTCTTGCTCCCAGTAACGCAGCACATGAGGCTTGACCAGACACAGGTCGCTCACCTCACCAATGGTGAAGTAGCGCTTGTTGGGTATCGTGGGTAGTTCGTTATTGTTGCTGATTTCCAGCATAAGCTTCTACACGCGCCTTCAATTTTTGACCGGGCCTGAACGTCACTACCCGACGTGCGGAGATGGGAATCTCCTCACCGGTTTTCGGGTTACGCCCGGGACGCTGATTTTTACTGCGAAGAACAAAATTTCCAAAGCCAGAGAGCTTCACATCATAGCCGCTCTCCAATGCAACCCTGACTTCTTCAAAGAACTGCTCGACGAACTCCTTGGCCTCACGCTTGTTGAGTCCGAGTTCATCAAACAACATCTCAGCCATTGCTGCTTTAGTAAGCGCCATGTCAAACCCTTAGTACGGCTCCGTGCGCTGCTTCCAGTGCGACGACAATTCCGGTGACTATCTGCTCCACCTCTTCATCTTCTAGAGTGCGTGAAAACTCTTGCAGAATCAAGCCTAAAGCCATGCTTTTCTTCCCCTCTGGCAGCTTGTCCCCCTGATAGACATCAAACACGCGTACATCCCGCACTATCTCTGGCGCTTCCTTGCGGACCACATCCAGAACAGCCTGATAAGACACGGATTCATCCATGAGCAGTGCAATATCACGCCGCACTTGTGGAAATCTGGACATTCCAGAGGATAGAGGTACCCGGGACACCTGCAGTGCGTGAATGGACAACTCGAATACCATCGGTGCGACAGTCAGGTCCAAAGCGTCCAGGAGACCTGGATTAAGGGCACCGACAAAACCCACCAGCTCACCGTTGACTGCAATGCCAGCTCGCTGACCGGGGTGCAGTAACGCCAGATCTGTGGTTGGGTACGTTACCTCAACACCATTGGCCTGATCGAACAGTTGCTCAAGATGGGATTTGATGGAAAAGAAATCTATCGCGCTGTTGTCACTGTTCCAGTTCTCAGTCTCTTTCTTGCCAGCGATCAATCCCGCAATCATGTTTTGCTGCTGGACGACGGAGTCGCTTTGCAGATCGGCGCCGTGACTAGCGCTGATGTGCTCATCAAGCTCACTCACTGGAACGTTAGCAGCGTTTGACAGGAACCTCAGGCCGGTTTCAAAAATGGCGACAGACGTCTGTTGTCGTGCCAGATTGCGGCGTAACGTGCTAATCAAGCCACCCACAAGCGTTGTGCGCATCACGCCTAACTCGGAAGAGATTGGATTTGCCAAAGGCAACGCTTCGATATCAGGGCGCAGCAGCTGCTGTTGCTCAGCTTCGACAAAACTATAGGTAACCACTTCCTGATAGCCCAGAGTGACTAGTCGCTGTTTGATATCCAGCGTTGACACGTGAGTCTCTGGTACCGCTCTGAACGTGGGCCGGTGTTCCGGATAGGTGCGTGGCAGCGTGTCGTATCCGGTAACGCGAGCCACCTCCTCCAGATAGTCCTCTTCAATAGCCAGATCATAACGATAGCTTGGAGGCGTAACCTGCCAGCCCGAATCAGTCCGCTGGCAGTCTATGCCCAGTCGCGAAAAGATAATGTCCACACTTTCCGGTTCTGGTGAAATGCCCAATACTCGCTTCAGTCGCGCACTGCGAACATGCACCGCCGGGCGCAGTGGCAGCCGCTTGGCATCTACCCAGTCCTCAACCGGTCCAGCCTTTCCACCCGCCAGGTTTCTGAGCAACCCGGTGGCATACTCCAGCGCCTCGCACTGACCCGCAGGATCGACGCCGCGCTCAAAGCGGTGGGCGGATTCAGAGTGGCTTGAATACTTTCTGGGTTTGCCCGCGATTATTTCTGGCAGAAACAAGGCGCTTTCCAGAAAAATGGTGGTTGTTGACTCATCCACAGCGGTAGATTCACCGCCCATGATGCCAGCTATACCGATGGGCCCTCTGTCATCGGCAATAATGGTGGTGTCGGCGTCCAGAGCGACATCACGACCGTCTAATAATACAACTCGCTCACCAGCTCGAGCTAGCCGCACTTGTATGGCTCCCTGTAGCTTGTCTGCATCAAAGGCATGCATTGGCTGCCCAAGCTCCAGCATCACATAGTTAGTGATGTCTACCGCCGGATTGATGGCCCGTACACCGGCCCTTCGCAGTCTCTCAACCATCCAGCTCGGACTGGCACTGCTGACATTGACGTCTTCGACAAGACGTCCGGCATAACGAACGCAGGCATTGCCCTGCTCTACCGCTACTGGCCAGCAAGTGTCGACCTGAGCAGCCACAGTGTTTATTTCACGTAGCTGCAATGGCAAATTATTTTTAGCCGATAGGTCCCGGGCTATGCCACGAATGCTCAGGCAGTCGCCTCGATCAGGTGTGAGATCTATGTCAATGATCGAATCATCCAGCTCCAGGTAGGTTGCTAGCTCAGTACCCACGGGTGCTGTGTCCGGCAGCTCCATGATGCCCTTGCCCTCATCGGACAATCCCAGTTCACTGGCTGAACACAGCATGCCGAATGATTGTTGTCCCCGCAGTTTCGCCTTCTTCAATTTGGTGCCGTCGGGAAGTCTGCCGCCTACCTGAGCCAGAGCGGTTACCAGGCCTGCGCGTGCGTTCGGCGCGCCACAGACAACCTGAACAGTCTCATTGTTTCCCAAATCCACGTCGCAAACCCGAAGCCTGTCGGCATCAGGATGTTGGCGAATACTGGCAATTCTGGCGACAACAACAGACTTGAACGCGGGTGCTGCCGATGTTATCTCGTCAACCTCTAGGCCCATGAAGGTGAGCTGCTCACCCAGAGTCTCGGTATCAACGGGTGGGTTGATCCACTCTCGCAACCATTTTTCACTGAATTTCATCGTGTTACTCGCTTAATGGAATTGAGAAAGAAAGCGAAGATCGTTCTCGAAAAACAACCTCAGATCCTTTACCCCGTAACGCAGCATGGCCAGTCGCTCAACGCCCATCCCGAAGGCATAACCCGTGAATTCCTCGGTATCGATACCGACTGATTCGAACACAGCCGGATGGACAATCCCGGAACCCAGCACTTCGAGCCACGGCCCCTTGTTGATCCGAATATCAACCTCGGCAGAAGGCTCAGTGAACGGAAAATACGAAGGCCTGAAACGGATATCGCAATCATCCTGATCGAAGAACAGCTTGAGAAACGCTTCCAGATGACCCATCAGGTCAGTGAGTGCGATGTTGCGATCAACCAGCAAACCTTCTACCTGGTGGAACATGGGCGAATGCGTCATATCAGAATCGCAGCGGTACACCCTACCCGGCGCAATAACCCTGATCGGGGGCTTGACCCGTTCCATATAACGAATCTGCACCGATGAGGTGTGAGTGCGCAACAGGCGATTTACATCGAAGTAGAAGGTATCGTGCATGGCTCGGGCGGGGTGATGTGCCGGAATATTCAGCGCTTCGAAGTTGTGATAATCGTCCTCGATCTCAGGCCCGATGGAAGATTCGAAACCCAGCTGTGCGAACAGCGTGGATATGCGCTCGATAGTCAGCGTGACCGGATGTAACCCCCCACTCAACGCACCGCTACCGGGTAACGTTATGTCCACGGCATCTGCTGATAACTTCTCTGCCAAAGCCGCATTGCCCAGAATCAGTCGCCGTTCATCTAATAACGCCTGAACCGCCTGCTTCGCTTTGTTAACGGCCTGGCCTGCAGCGGGTTTCTCCGCGACCGGCAGAGCACCGATCGATTTAAGGACGCTAGTCAAGCGACCCTTCTTGCCGAGCATCTCGACGCGTACGGCCTCCAGCTCATCTAGAGACGATGCATTGCCGCTGAGCTGCGTGGCCTCCTCTATCAGTCTGTCGAGGTCCAGCGATAAGGGCTGTGTCATTTGTCGTATTTCCCGTTCATACCGATAAGAACCGGTGTCGTGAATGTCCATAATCACGGCACAAAAAAGGGGAATACCGAACTAAGTCGGCACTCCCCCGGGTCGATAAAGCGTTGGACAGTCTCGCTGCTGCGATCTCCAGCCTATCGGAGGCTGGAATACCGTTTGACTCTACAACCAGTGAGCCTCACCTGAAAGGTCAGGCTGGCGCGCCACCTTTCACTGGCGTACCTGCTGGCAAGCTTGCTTTTGCTTTATCGACAATAGCTACAAACGCACCATCATCCGCAATGGCGAGGTCGGCAAGCATTTTACGATCGACTTCAATGCCGGCAATCTTCAGCCCTTGCATCAGACGGCTGTACGTAATGTCGTTGGCACGTGCTGCCGCGTTGATACGGGCAATCCATAAACGACGGAACGTCCGCTTCTTGGCCTTTCTGTCGCGATACGCGTACTGACCGGCTTTGGTAACAGCCTGTTTGGCAACACGGAAGACCCGACTACGGGCGCCTCGGTAACCTTTGGCCTGTTTGAGGATTTTTTTGTGGCTGGCGCGCGCTGTTACGCCGCGTTTTACTCTTGGCATCTCAGGCTCCTAGCGAAGGTTGGGTAGCATGCGTTTGAT
>ENA-ORXT01000825-ORXT01000825.1-marine-metagenome-genome-assembly--contig:-NODE-825-length-45686-cov-4.835252_pt1 | contig 45686 bp, 32 predicted proteins | sample MGYA00237868_ERZ511482 | MGnify/ENA metagenome assembly ERZ511482
GAGAACCTCGGCCGAGTCTTCGATCAGATCGACGCGATCGAAGTCTGAAGACGTCTCAGTCGCCGCGGCGGATTCCGGCAGCGTCGAGCACGCTCTTCGCGACGCCGACGTCACGCCACGACTGGTAGGAGATGTGTTTGCTCTGGCTGTAGCTCTTGGCCACACCGACGAAGTCGGCCTCGAGCTCGGTCATGTCGATCGTCTCGGACATCGCGCCGAGTTCATTGCCGAGATCGCGGCGCTCCTGGATCAGCAACAACTCGTCGAGTGGGCTGGCCGAGGCCAACTCCGTCTCGATCTTTTCGAGACGTGCCGCGATCGTTTCCGGTGTCCGCTTGCGGCCACGCTTCGGCTTCGTGGCCCGCAGACCCTCGAGGTAGTCACGCACGATGCGGCCCTCGGCGCGGCCCTTCGCGAGTGCTGCTTTGTGATCGTCGCTCATCGGTGATTTCGGACCGCGTGGGTTTGCCATCATTCGATTCTATGCGCAGCGTTGATTTGTGCGGCGTTTGCCGGCCCGTCTTGAATTGCCCTGATGTGCTCTGTGTTCGGTGGCTGCGAGGCCGGCACAGCATGCATTGCTTCTCGTCAGTCACTTGCTGTGGCTAGAAGCGCACCGAGGGTTGACGGTCGGAGTCGTGGCGGCTAGACAGTTGGCCGGGTCGGGTCGGTGGCACTGGGGTTTGAATGATTGGGGTACGGGTGCGACGAGTTTCGGGTTTGTGTTGGCTTTGACGTTGTTGGTGACAACGGCGGTGGCTGGTGGGGTGTCTGCGCAGGAGGATCCGGTGGCGCCGGCTGATCGTGCTGAGGTGCCTGATGATGACATTCCCGAGGTTGATCCGGATCCTGAGATTCCTGAAGATGAGGCTGGGTGCCGGCTGAGGAGATCGATGCGGGCTTCGTGCATGTAGCTCCGAGAGATTTTTCCGACGGTGCTGACATCAAGGAGGCCGGGGTGTATCCGGCTCCGGCATACATGGCTCCGGCTCCGATCCGTGATGCGCCGGTCGTTGGTGGTGTGTTCGATGTCGAGTTCGGTGCTGACCGGTCTGGGCTGGAAGCGAGCCCGTTGTCGATCAAGGTGCTGCCGTCGCGACGTGACTCGGCCGAACCGGTGGGCCCACTCGATGCAGATGACGAGCAAACCGAACGTGACGTCGAAAGTGGTGAGGCGAGGCCGGGTGACCCCGCACCTGAAACCGGTGGTGGAGTAGTCGACGCTGAAACGGACGGCGACTCTCTGGATGCGTCGCAGGAGGCCATCGATGAGCCCGTACCGGCGGAGCTCGCTGACGGAGACCCTGATGCCGGGGAAGTGACGGACCGGGTACAGATCGACATTGACGCCGAGCCGACCCCTGACGTTGAGGTCGACGTGGCTGGTGGCGATGACGTTCTAAGCCGAGATGGCGACGCGGATCTGATCGAAGAGGATACTGAGCCTGTTGACGATCCTGTAGCTGATGTCGTTGCCACTCCTGAGGGAGAATCTGACGGCGGTGACCGGGGGGCTGCTGAGACGCCCGCGGAGACGGGTGTTGAGTCGCGTGATGTGGCGAGCGATGGTGTGTCTGAGGGTGCCGATGAAGAAGCCGCGGTTGTGCCTGCGGACGACGAGCCTTCGGAACTGGCAGGGGCCGACGTGACCGCCGTGGACACACTCGCCGAAGATGGGGCCCCGAGGGTCGACATCGATGTCAGTCGGAGTCCGGTGGCAGACGACCCGGCAACCAATGATCAGCCAGAGCCAGAGCCAGAGCCAGAGCCAGAGCCAGAGCCAGAGCCAGAGCCAGAGCCAGAGCCAGAGCCAGAGCCAGAGGACGAAGCGAAGCCCGAGGACCGACTCAAGCCTGAGTCGGATGCTGAGTCCGAGGGCGATGACAAGGACCGCGAGAAGCCGGCGTCGAAGGTCGTAGCTGACGGGACCGATGTGAAGGCGCCTGTGGTGGAGCGGCCCGAGTTGGAGCGTGCGACTGTCACGTTGCTCGGCGAGGATGATGTTGCTGCTGGCGGGTTCGAGAAGGTCGCGTTTTTGATTGATACGCATGGGGTGAATTTGGCTCGGGTGGAGTCGTCGGTGGTCGAGATTCGGATCGAGTACGACGCGTTTCGTGATGCGTTTGGCGGTGACTGGCCCAATCGTTTGCAGGTGGTGCAGTTCAACTCGTGTTGGTTGGAGCAGCGGAGTGTGGAGTCGTGTCAGGCACCGCAGGTGGTTGATGAGTTCGCGAATGATCCGGTGGCTGGTGTGATCTCGGTGGAGGTTGATCTGTTAGAGCTGGAGTCGCAGGTCCGGCCGTTCGGGGCATTTGGTCGGGGCGGGTTCGCTCCAACGGGTTCGTCGGGGTTCGGGCTGAGTGGTTCGGCGCACTCAGATACCGGAAACTACGGGGCGTCGACGTTGGCGGCGTCGAGTGAGTGGGCGGTGGGGTTGAACTCCGGCGACTTCTCGTGGTCGTATCCGGTGTCGACTCCGGCTCCGCCTGCGGGTGCGGCGCCGAGTGTGTCGGTGTCGTACAACTCCGGGGCCATTGATGGGTTGACGTCCGATGAGAACACTCAGGGCGGGTTGTTGGGGCCGGGTTGGTCAATGGGTGAGGCGTTCATCGAACGGTCGTACAAGACGTGCGCATCGCACGGCCAGACCGGTAGCGATCTGTGTTACGTCGACAACAATGCTTCGTTGTCGATGCCCGGTGCGAGTGGCCGGCTGATCGAGTTGTCGACGCAGGTGTCGCCTGGTAACTCGTCGTGGAATTTCACGACGTACCAGTTGGAGAATCATTCGGGTTGGATCATCGAGAAGTACCAGCGCAACAACATGTCGTCGTCGAAAGGAGCGTTGTACCAGGACAATGACCGTGAGCACTGGCGTATTCGTACCAATGAGGGCATCGAGTACGTGTTCGGGTACGGCAAAGAGTCAGGCACCTTCTCGCCGGGAACGACGCTGAAGTCTGTTGACACCGTTCCGGTGTACGGAGGTACTGCTGGCCAGCCGTGTCACGGTTCGTCGTTCGGGTGGTGTCATCAGGCGTACCGTTGGCATTTGGACCGTGTCACTGATGCCAACGGCCGAGTGGCAACGCATCACTACACGCCGTACGTCAACCACTACCTGCTCGGCAACTCTGTTGCGATCCCGTACGTGGCTTCGTCGGTGTTGAAAAAGATCGAGTACGGCCAGGTCGAGTCCAACGTCAATGTGGCCGACGCTCACACCCATCAGGTGAGCTTCGTGTACGACTATCGATGTAACGCCTCTTCGTGCCCAAAGGCCCCGAAGAATGAGTCGGACCCGTCACTCGACGATGAACTTTTCTACGACATCCCGAACGATCACATCTGTGCTGGCGGGTCGTGTGACAAGTCTGCGCCGACGTTTTTCCAGCCGAAGAAGTTGTTGCGGATCCAGAAGTACTCGCGCAAGTCCGATGAAACCCTGACGTCGGTTGACCGTGAAGTGTTCACCTACGAGTGGGTTGACGCCGACCCGACGGGACCAGGGCCGGTGCGTTTGTGGCTTCGTACGATCCAGCATGTGGGTCAGGAGTCCGGCACGGACCTTGCGTTGCCTGCGGTTCGTTTCGACTCGGATTCCCAGCTCCCGAACCGCGACGACTACAACGAAGGCAAAGCGGTAAGCCAGATGTTTTGGTTCCGGGTGTCGTCAGTTGTTGACGAGGTCGGTTCTCAGATCTATCTGAAGTATTTCCAGCCGCCTGGCTTGGAATGTGATCAGCGCCCGGCCGGCCAGGTCTGGCGCATCAACACGTATGCCTGCTTCCCTCGGTATTGGGCGCCGAATGGCACGGTCTTCGATGGGTTCGGTCGTTGGAATAAGTACGTCGTTGAGTTCGTCGAAGTGCGCGACCAGTCCGGCGGCGGCGAGACCATTCGGTACGACTACGAGTACAAGACCGACGATCTCGCTCGAGATGGGACGCCGACGAGTGGGTCTGGTGGGATGGGCTGGCACTCTGATGAGACGCCGTTCGCGAACGACCCGCATCCTCAGCAGTACTGGTTCGAGGGCGACGCCAACAATTCTGCTGACTGGTATGGGGTGGCGTCCTGGGGTATGTATCGAGGGTTCTCGGAGGTGTCGGTCACTGTTGGCGGGTCTGATCCAACGAGGTCGAAGACGACGCACCTGTTCTATCGGGGTATGCATGACGACCTGACCAGCCACTCGTCGTCGTCTCCGAATACGAACGTGCAACTGGAGGATTCCGACGACACGACGAGGTGGGACTACGACCATCTCGCGGGCTTGGAACGAGAGTCAATGGTGCGTGGTGTGGTGAGCCCACACAACAAGGAGTTCTCGGGAGTCGTCACGAACTATGTGTGGTGGGCTACGCCGGGTGTGAACGGAACGGCATACGAAGTTGCAACACGCAACGTCCGTAATCGCGCCCATGGCGGTGCCGAGACGTACAAGAGTTTCACCTATGACTCCCGCAACCGATTGGTTGCGGTTCGCGACTACGGCGATACCGCCTTGGGCGACAACCGGTGCACCAGGCATACCTACGACGGACCGGCTGGCACGTTCCCTGATGGTCTGTTGAGGAGGAGCCGGGTATACGAGAGCATTCAGAGCGGCGCCCCGTACCTGTGCGCCGGGACTGAGCACTCAGACCGGCAGTGGTTCTACGATTCACGTGGCAACGTGACCAGCACCTCGATCGAGGTGGGTGACTCGACGTCGGTTGTCAATGCGAACGGTTCGGCTGCGTCGAAGTTGTACACCGCAACGACCTATGAGTCGTCTGGATGGCGACGCCCTGTGTCTCACACCGACGAACTTGGGTTGACGACGACAACGTCGTATGAGTCGTTCACGAATGCGTCGCTGAATTCTGCGGGCAATCACGGAACCAAGAAGGTCACGACAACGAACCCGGTCGGCCATGTGATGGCCACGACGTTCGACTTTTGGGGCAACGTCAAGAAGGTCGTTGACCCTGATGGCCGCGCTACGAGTTTGTGTTACGACGTGTTGGGCCGGGTCTGGAAGGTGTTCCTGCCTGGTGACTACGTCCATTCCTGTTCCTCGAGTGGCCCGGCGTCAATCCAGTACACCTATTCGACTTATCAGCGGCCGTGGACGACGGCGAACCAGATCGACATCCAGAACGCAAACCCGACGTACCCGTCGTGGCGAGTGCTGACGAAGACGCTGTTGTCGAAGCCCAACGACCCGTACGGGTGGGATGAGACGCTGTTCGTGTTCGGGGCGACGTTCTTGGACGGTTTGGGTCGAACAATCGAGTCCTGGCAGCGGGCACCGGGCGAGTCGGCGTACTTGATCTCTTTCACCCGATACGACTCTCGAGGTCACGCCTTCGGGGTGTCTCAACCCCAGGGCACGAGCCACGGCCCGACGGGCGCTTACCGGTGGAACTCGTGGTTCGACCAAGACAGGGTGCATGTCGAGACCGTCACCCGTCGCGACCCTGCAGGGAGACTGATCTTGACCGAGCAACGCGACAACGACGTCGTGATCCGAGAGTCCGAGACCGAGTACTCGGGTTGGAAGACGGCAACGGAGCCAATGCGTGCGGTCAACTCGTCGAATGAGTTCGCGAAGACCCAAACCCTGTCTGATGCGTTCGGGAACATCACGAGAGTTCGTGAGTACAACTCTGGTGGTTCGAATGCGGACACGCTGTACAAGTTCAACGATCGCGACGAACTGACCGGCATCACGAACCCCAACGGTGGGTACACGTGGATGGAACACAACAAGTTGGGCTGGACAACACGAGTCGATGACGACAATGCCGGTAACTCGACAATCAAGTACTGGGCCAATGGTGTGCCACAGCTGACTACTGATGCTGAGAAGAACAAGGTGTACACCACCCTCGACGCGTTCGGGCGTCCGAACTCGACGCGTGTCGGCACCGCGACGGGTGCGTTGTTGTCAGAGGCCTCCTATGACCCGGCTGGCAAGTTGGGCACGACGAACTTCGTTCGTACCTACGACCCGCCGGGCGTCAGAGCAGTGGCAACAGACAAGGTCGCTTTCGACTATGCCGGACGCCTCACCGAACACCGGATGCGTGTCTATGGGGCCAATGACACCTCGACGACTGCGGACAACGAGATCCAAACGTGGCACACCTTCAAGACCGCTTACACCCGTCGCGGTCAGATCTACCAGCAGACTTACCCGGCAATTGCGGGCAGCGATCTCGACACCGCTGAGACCATCACCTATGAGTTCGACCACACCGGCCGTACTTTCGCGATCGCGTCACCGTTGGCCTCCGGCGGCAAGTACATGACGTCCCAGACGTGGGACTTCCGGGGACACCCGAACATTACGAAGCTGAACGGCGGGAGTGTCGGGTTGGACCTCAACATCGACTACGACTACGCCGACAACAGCGTCAGGCGCTACTACTCGACCATTCGTGGCGGGTCGAAGGACGGCGAGCAACTCCACGACGACTACTACTTCTACAACGACGCCGGGCACATCACGAACATCTTCCGTGACCCCGACAAAGCCAGCGGAAGCCAAATTTCGAGCGCAGACGAACGCGAGTGTTTCTATTACGACTCGCGCCAACGCCTCGAAGGTGCACACACCATTGGGCGTCCAGCGTCGAACCAGAACATCCCCGGCTGCGGCAGTAACCACTCATCGAGCCCGATCGGTGCAGCGTCGGGGCCGAGCCCGTACTCGCAGTCCTTCGACTACGACCAGAACAAGCGCATCATTGATTTCGACGGCCGCGACTACTCCTACGACACGACGAAACCGTCGGGTTGTAGTAGTGGTACCGATACCAACAAGCCTGAAGCGGTGAGTTCGATCACGGCCGGCAACGGGCAACCGGCGGAGTCGTTCGACTATGACTGCAACGGCTCCATGACCAGCCGCCAAGCCGGCAACCAGACCACTACCTATGACCGAGACCACCAAGACCGACTCACCGGCGTCACCGTCACCAACGGCAACCAAACCCCTCAGGTGTCGCGGAACCTGTTCGGTCTTGCCGGTCAGCGAGTGTTGCGTGTCGACCCGAACGGCGACAAGACCGTGTACCTCGGTAGCACTGAGATTCGGTGGACCCAAGCAACACAGACGGTGTCGGCTGCGCGGTATTACCCGAACGGGATCCAACGCGACTTCGACGGCGACGTTGTCTACACCGCGGCCACGATCAACGGCTCCGTTGCAGGCAGTGTCCACGGCACCAGCTCAGCGATCGACCGGCGTTTCTACACCCCCTATGGCGACGCCAGGACTGGTGCAGCACCCAATGACAAGGGTTTCTTGAATCAGACAGAGGACCCCAATCAGAACCTCGTCTACCTCAACAACCGCCACTACGACCCGACCACCGGCATCTTCATCAGCGTTGATCCGCTCGTCACAATGACCGGCGAGCCCTACATCTACGGCAGTGCCAACCCGGTGACGTACAGCGATCCGTCGGGCTTGTGTGCGGGGTCGGAGGTGTTCGACAAGTGCATCCTGCCCAACGGGAATGTTGTTGATCAGGGTACGCACCGATTCCGATCTCCCGCTGACACCGACGTAGCAACGAATCGGGATGAAGGCGGAGCAGTTGGAGGTTTCGCGTTTGGCTTCGTCATGTCGCCGATCACTTCGCTCGGGTGGGTTCCAGCGTTCATTGACGATCCATCCGGCACTGCGAAGCAGATGGCCGATCCCAGGAACTGGGTGGAAGGGCTGGTGGCCTGTTTTAGTACGGCGCAGAATGCTGGGGAGTGCTCAGGTGGTGCTGTGTTGGGCGCAAAAATCTGTAGCGGGCTGTGCAAGAGCCCAAAGCTGAAACTTCTCGACGGACCCTGCTCGTTCTCTGCTGAGACGCAGGTGCTGATGGCCGACGGGTCAACGAAGCCGATCTCGGATATTGAAGTCGGTGATCTGGTTCTTGCAGCGGATCCTCTAACTGGAGATCAGCGAGCCAAGAAGGTCACACACCTTTGGTTGCACGAGGACTTCCTGGTTGAACTGTTGATCGAAGGTGCGGCGGTCTCAACAACCGAGGACCATCCTTTCTGGAATCAGAGCGACGGTGAATGGCAACGCGCTGACGCTCTCGGAGCCGGCGACCGTGTTGTGACAGCCACGGGTTGGCCGGCAGAGGTCGACGGGATTCTGGCTTCGACATCAAGGTGGGCACCAGCGTTCAACCTCGGCGTTGCCGACCTGCACACCTACTTCGTGCTTGTTGGAGAGCACCCGGTACTCGTTCACAATCAGCACACGTGTGGCTGGCAACTGCGCAACGGCGACGGGACAATTCGTGACTCAGGGTCTATTGACTCGGGCTCGCGTGTCGATAACCCGGGCAGGTTGTCTTGGCCCGAGCAGGCCGCCACGCATACTGAATTCAAACTCATGGAGGATCTCGCAGCAACAGTGCGAACCGGCGACATCATCTCGATGCAGGGCACCCTCCCGCCTTGCCCCTCTTGTCAGCGGGCGATGCAAGCGTTCGCGTCCGAGCACAGCGTGACAGTGCTCTACAGCGTTGCTGGTAGCGACCCATGGAGGTTCACGAATGGTCTCTAAGGAAGAAGCGGGGCCATGGACAGAAGGGTCCGACAAGTACGGCAGGTACGTAGCCGATTCCGCAACAAGCCTAAGATTTCGACCCTTGCCGCCGGGTGACTATGTGGTTGGTCTGTCGGAACGTGAACGTCAGGCGGCCTATCGGATCAGCTCGCAGCCGCAGTGGTCGGTGAACGAGTTGACTCCGACCTTGAACGTGCGCATCGACTCATCTTTCGTTGCCGAATTACCTGTCAGCTGTTCAATCGCTCGCAACGCGGGGTTGTCTGTGAACGGCGAGGACCGGGCCCCCGCGATGCTCACGTTCGACGAGGTGGAGGTGGTCTGCTCAGTGTTCGGGTGGAGACCTGTCAGTGAGGCAGAGTGGGAGGTGTGTTGCCGTGGTGGCCAACAAGGATTGTTCGCTTGGGGCGACGACCTTCCATCCCAGGTGGTTCTAGGCGAGTGGTTGTCCTGGGACATGGGTGATCCTCGGTCGCCCAGGAATGATTGGGGTTTTGGGTCTATCTATTTCGGGGAATGGTGTGCTGACCAGTTCCTTGTGCCGCGCAATGCGATCGGACGCTCGGCGGACGGGGCCCGTGTGATCAAGGGCGGCGGTGCCCAGTTCTGGCCGTGGCAGACAGGCGAAGAGTGGGTGTGGTGTCTAGCAGCGATGCGGATGCCGTCGTCTGACCTATTTGCGGATGGGCGTGCTGCGTTTAGACCTGGCTTGAGAGCAAGCGATATCGGACGGCTCAAACCCCCCAGCACTGCGAGGACCATCGAAACAGGTGCTTGAGAAACTGACAGACCCTCGCCCGGCCGCCTGGGCGACGACAACGTCGGTGGGTTGGCGCCTACATTGCCGCGATTGGATTGCGCTGCGGTGATCGTGACTGCGCCCGCCAACGCCCCGTACCGTCCGGTCGACGCCGAGGCTCAAAACACGCGTCCGCGTTTTTCGGGATCGGATCATCGCCTGAACCGAAGGTCGAGTCGCGCGAAGTCCAGGCGGTGCGTGGCTGGATCTACGACAACGCGAGGGACTCGCACTAGAGCCTTCGTGTTCCTCAACAACCGCCACTACGACCCGACCACCGGCGTATTCGTGAGTGTTGATCCGCTGGTGACACTGACGATGGAGCCCTACATCTACGGGTCCGCGAACCCAGTGATGATCAGTGATCCGAGCGGGCTTTGCGGGTGCGAGTTCTTCGGTGACCCGAGCACGAAGGAATCGCACGACTTCTACGGCGTGAAGTATCCCGGAGATCCGGGTGGGAACACTTATAGCAGTGCGTCTGATCAGAAGAGTATTTCAGCCGCCATAAGAGGCGCGTGGAGCAGTCCGGGAGCTACTACTCCGCACGAGCCGGCCACTTCAGGGTTCGGCTACGAGGCAGGACAGAAGGCCGAAGCCGCTTTCAAGTTCTTGGTGTTCGACAGCGACGCCTGCGGTGGCGAGAGCCTCGACGGATGGTGTGCTGTCGAGCTAGCGACCCTCGTCAGTCCGTGCAAGGGCCCGCTCAGAGCGATCTGCAGGATTCCGGGTGTGAACAGAGGCGCAAGCGGGCTAACCGACGATGTCATCCGCCGCGCTGATTCGAACCTCACCGGGAGCGGTGAAACTGTTCTGGGTCACTACGCCGACGACTACATCGGAGTCGCACGACAGCGTGGGGCGAGCTATTTCGATATCGGAGATGCTTGGGAGGGGCTGAGTGACGCACAGCGTTTGGCTGCAAACAATCGAGTCCTCGACGCTGCGATCGCCAACGGGGATCGCATTGTGCTCGCTACGGCACGGTCGAATATCCGGTATCCGTCGGCGCTGGCGGACGAGATCGGGTATCTCACCTCGCGTGGCTACTCGTGGGTCGACGATATGACGTTGGTGGCAGGATGAACGAGCTGCTTCGACTGCTCGCCTCTTCGCTGTCTTTCTTGCTGGAGGCAGGGAAGTTCACGATCGTTGGTTCTTCGTCTGGCAAGGCTTTCGGAGATGCCAGCGTGACGCTTGAGTCAGACGGGCTGCGTCTGGAGTTGCTTCGCGATCGGTCACAGAACGCGATCCGACTGCAGCCTGTGAGTGGCTCTACAGAAGAATGGTTCTGGCTTGGAGTAGTGCGTCGGTTGGTGGACGGAGACCGGCCGGGGAGTGACGAGCTGGATAGGGCTGCCATCGACTTTCTGCAGCGATCGATAGACGCGCTTGAGACGCAAGTTGCCGATGATGAATCACGACGACGGTTGATCGATGAACTCGTTCGTGAACGCAGCGCACGCTCCCAGGAGTTGTTCGGGTGATGCGGTTCGCGGATTTGTTGTGCGCCTATTGCCCAAGGCGCGTGCTGGCATGCACTGCAGCGTGAACGCGCCTGCTGGACTCCTCGACCGCCCGGTCGACGTCGAGGCGCGAAACACGCGTCCGCGTTTTTCGGGGCCGGATCATTGCCCGAACCGGCATGCCCGTCGGGCGCAGGCCAGGCGTTGCAAGGCTGGATCTACGACAACGCGAGGAGCTTGCGGCAAGAGTGGTTTGTTCCTCAACAACCGCCACTACGACCCGGCAACGGGTGTGTTCGTCAGCGTCGACCCGTTGGTGACAATGACCGGGCAGCCCTACATCTACGGGGCCGCGAACCCAGCTACGAATAGTGATCCGACGGGGTTGTGTACTCACTTTTTCATGGACGACGCTGGCAACTATGTCTGCGAGTTCTACCCGACTGATGGGCCAAGGGTTGCTGTTGACAACGGCCCCGAGGAGCGTTGCAACGTTGGGGCCGTCATTTGTACCGTCGACCAAGGGCGGATTCCGTACGACTTTGTGTTCCAGCGTGACGATGGATCCCGGCCGAGGGGGCAGCCTGAGGAGTATGACGGTGTTCCTACTGGCCTGCTGGATTTCGAAGCGTCGCGAGATCCATTCGACGCCTTGGGTGACGAGGTCTGGGAGCACCGTCGCGGAATCCTACAGGCAGCTGGCCCATTGGTTGGTGGCGCTTGCATTTTCCTAAGCGGCGGCACTTTCACTCCAGCGTGTGTGGCGGCAGGTTACGGAATAGCAGGCGCGAACATTGCCCAGTCCGCTCAGGACAACCTCTATACCGACGGTGGATGTGCGGGAGATTTCGCTATCGATGTGTTCTTCAACACCTTTACCGCTGGGGCGGGACGAATGGCAGCAGACGCCACGGACGAATTTGTGGCGCTTGCTGGAGATTTGGTCCAGTCAGGGGCGTTGATCTCGACGACGGCGACCGGTGCCATCGACTACTGTGCGGGCCCTTGACGTCATGGCGATTTCTTCGCACCCGTCAATGAAGCTACGCCGAAGCGCCTGGTCCGTGGTCATGACGAGTCCGTTTGGGCCTCTTCTGCCATTCGTCACAGCGTTGATCGTTCCTGTCGCGGTTTCCGAACCCGACGGCTTCTTGGCCGTTGTGGCGCTCGGCTGTATGGGCCTGTGGAGTGTCGGACTCTGGCGAGTCGTCCACTTGGATTCAGGTCACCTAGTATATCGCTCACCGCTATTCGGGTCAGAGAGCTTGCCTATTGAGGCGATCAAGCTTATCGAGGTCGGCCGACAGCGGGTAACGGCCTTTCCGGGGTACAGCGGATTTGTTCTCGCGGTCGAGACTTCGAGCCGTCGTTTCGTTGTTCCGGCGAGCAGATACAACGGGATCGATCGTCTTTCCAACTGGGCAGCAAAGATCGAGACGTGCCCCGGCTATCGGGGCGAGTGTCGGGTGGTTCGAAGTCAGATCCGAGGGGGCGGGCGACCGGAAGCGGTATCGGGCTGATGTGTTCCGCTTCTTGGTTCGCCTGCAACGCTGAACATGGCCTCGCTCTTGGCGGCCGGGCGTCGCTTTGAGGGTGCTTCGGATTTGTGTCATATGTTGACGGCAGTATGTTCGAACTTTCACCGCACGGCGCCGACGTTTTCGTCGGTACAGGCCCGCAGTACCCGTGGGGCGGGCTCTACGGCGGACAGATCGTGGCGCAAGCCCTGCGCGCTGCTTCTCTGTCGGTCGAAGCGGACTATGTGCCGCACTCGATTCGTGCCTATTTCATCCGCAAAGGCGATGCGACCGAACCGGTGCGCTACGAGGTGGATCGGATTCGCAACGGTCGCAGTTTCGTGACTCGACGTGTCGTTGCACGTCAAGCCATTGGTGCCATTCTGAATGCCGAGAGCTCGTTCCAGCGGCCCGAATCCGCCGCGGAGGTCAGCACGATCGACATGCCCACGGTGCCCGCAGCGGAGCGCCTCGAGCAGACCTCGTGGACCGACGCATTCGACCGAGCGTCGGTCCCCGCCGACCTCGTCGAGGGGCCGGGGCGCGACGGCGCCGGTCGTGCCGTTGCCTGGATGAAGGTCAACCACGACCTCGGAGACCCGGCCGACCCGGCCGCTCAATTGTTGCACCGGTCGTGGTTGGCGTACCTGTCCGACGATCTCCCGACCGACTCCGTCTTCCGGGCGCATCCGGTCGCGGCAACTGCCGACGAGGACCGCTTCTTCGGCAACAGCTTGGACCACACGATCTGGTTCCACCGACCGCTGCGCGCTGACCGTTGGCACCTGTACGACTTCACCTGTCACCACTTCATCGGCGGCCGCGGTCTCTCGATCGGCCACGTCTTCGCCGAGGACGGCACCCACGTTGCAACCGTGAGCCAGGAAGTCCTGGTCCGTGACCGCGAGCAACGGCCCGAGTAGCTTCGACGATCGATGAGCCCCGCCGATCTGCCCGAACTCAGCCCGACTCTCGAACGACTGCGGGCCCACGTGCTCGAACACTCGGTCAAGACGGGTGACTTCACTCTGAAGTCCGGTGCCAAGAGTTCCTGGTTCCTCGACACCAAGCAGACCGCGTGTCGACCGGATGGGATCATCGCGGTGACCGATGCGGTGATCGAAGTCTTCGGTGACGTGTTCAGCGAGATCGATGCCATCGGCGGGCTGACCCTGGGTGCCGATCCGGTCGCCTACGGCGTGCAGGCAGTCGCTGCGACGCGCGGCCACGACATCCGTAGCTTCAGCGTCCGCAAGGAGCCCAAGGCGGGCGGTATCACCGGTCGCATCGCCGGCGCGCTCGAGCCAGGTGACCGTGTTCTCGTCACGGAGGATGCAACGACCCGCGGCATGTCGCCGATGGAGGCAGCCGAACAGATCGAGGCGTACGGCGCGGTGCCGGCGTTCATGACCGTCATCGTCGATCGCGGCGGGACCTGCGCGGCCATGGCCGAGGCGAAGGGCATCGACTACCGCCCGCTACTCACCTCACTCGATCTCGGCTTCGAAACCTGACTCGCGTCAGCGCTCACTCGAAGCGTCGAGGACGCCCGGGTTCAACATCGCGTTCGGGTCCAGGGCGAGGCGGATTGCAGCTTGCGCAGCGAGCTCGGCTGGCGTCCGGATGAGATGCAACCACGGTGACTTCGCGACCCCGATGCCGTGCTCGGCCGAGATCGTTCCACCGAGGTCGGCCACCGCCCGCAGCACCGTGTCCGCGATCTGGCGGGGGTTGCGCGCTCCGAGATGATTGAGGTGCAGGTTGCCCTCCGCCAGGTGCCCGAACGGGACGAGCCGACAGCCGTCGGCGTCGGCGGCCTGCTGTGCGACTTCCAGGAGTTCAGGCAGCGCATCGAGCGGCACGGCGACGTCGAGCTTGAAGGTCGGTACCCCGATCGCCGTCGATGTCGCAGCGATGGCTTCGGTGATGTGGTCGCGGAAACCAATCAACCGGTCGCGCTGCGCGCCGTCGGCCGTGACAGCGGCGTCGACGACACCCGCGGCCGCGCCGAGAACGGCCAGGAGCGATTCGGAGGGGTCGACGTGATCGGCGCAGTCGACCATCAGATACACACCGCCGTCAGGAGCGGTCACCGGCGCGTGGCGGCCGAGGTGGGAGCTGACCAACTCCATTGCTGCCGGGCAGATGATCTCGGCGGCGTCGAGCGATGGCACCGTTCGTCGGAGGCTGCCGAGGAGGTCCGTGGCTGCACCGATCGAGTCGAGCGCGATGAGCGCGGTGATCGTCTCGCCGAGCATCGGCACGAGACGCAGGCGTGCGGCGGTGACGACGGCGAGTGTCCCCTCTGAGCCGGCGAGCAACGACGGCCAATGCAGGCCGGCGGTCTCCTTCGGCAAGCCGCTGAGTGAACCGATGATCGAGCCGTCCGCCAGGACCGCTTCGATGCCGACGACCTGCTGACGCATCGTGCCGAACCTCAAGACCCGCGAGCCACCGGCGTTCGTTGCGATCGCTCCGCCGATCGTGGCGACGTCGCGAGCAGCGAAATCGACCGGTGTGTCGAGGCCGGACAGGCGTGCGTGACCGCGCCATCGGGCCAACGTGACACCGGCACCGGCGGTGACCTGCATCGCAGCGGTGTCGACGGCGCCGAGGTGATCGAGCCGGCGCATCGACAGGACGACGACGGGTCGATCGCTCTGAGTCCGATCGGTCCGTGGCACGCTGCCACCGACGAGTCCGGTGTTGCCGGCCTGCGTGATGATCTGCGCACTGTGCCCGGCGCACGCCGCGACCACCGCGCCCACCTCGACGGTGTGGGCGGGCCGAACCACGACGTCGCTCGAACCGCGGTACCTGCCGGTCCAGTCCGTCTCGTACCCGGCACGAACGTCGGCGTCGCGCAGGACGTGGTCAGCACCGACGACATCGATCAATGCCCGAATCAGATCACCGGTGCGGCCAGCGCTCTGGTCGGAAGTCGAGGTGGAGTTCACAGCCACCACAGTGGCACGCAGCGTGACGCTTTGGCACGTTCGCCACCACGGCCCTACGATCTCCGGATTCGTACGTCCTGAGGGGAATCACCGTGCAACAATTCTGGCGCAACGCCGGTCGACAGCTCGGCAAACAGTGGAAGGCGGTGCTCGCCGTCGTCCTCGTCGTGACCGGTGTCCTGGCAGCAGCGGGTGCCACACAGATCGAGTTCGCCACCGGGCAGGACAGCTACCTCAATCCTGACTCCCAGACAGCGATCGACAACGTCGAGTTCCAGAGCAGCTTCGGCGGCGAGACCGTCATCCTGCTCTTCACCGCTCAAGACGGTGCCGACGTCGACGTCAGCGACCTCCTCAAAGGTGAGAATCTCTCGGCCTTCCGCGAACTCAACGAACAGTTGAGCGAGATTCCCGAGGTCTTCTCGGTCGTCACACCCCTCACCTCGATCACCTTCAGCTCGGAACTGGTGACCTCTGAGCCGGTGACCTCCACTGTGGGCACGAATGCGCTGCTGTCGGCTGCGGGTCGCGACGAAGCCGGCTCCGCGGCGCGCAACGCCGACATCTCGGTGTCGCTTGCACGACGCGGCGATGCGGGTGAGCAAACGCTCGACAACCCGGAGTGGATCGAGCTGCTCGTCTACGGCAACGACGGGTACACCGCCGAAGCGGGCTCGCTCATCGCACCGGCCGACGACGAACGCGTCATCCGACTCTCGCTGCAGTCGACCTTCCCGAACGTCGACGGCGGAGACATCAATTCGACCGCGGTCGGCGGAGTCGTGCTCAACGGCAATGCGTCGCTCGACGAGCAGTCCGCTGGCACCGAGAAGATCATCTCCCTGATGGACGACTTCAGCCTCGAAGGTTTCGACGTCACCGTCACCGGCTCGCCCGTCTACCTCGCCGAGATCAACGACTACCTCAAGGGCGGCATGCTCACGCTCGGCCTGGCGGCCATGGTCGTGATGGCGATCATCCTGTTCGTGATCTTCAAGGTCCGCTGGCGTCTCCTCCCACTGCTCTCGGTGCTGATCGGCGTCATCTGGTCGTTCTCGATCCTCGGCCTCATCGGGATCGATCTGTCGCTCGTCACGATCGCTGGTCTTCCGATCCTGATCGGGTTGGGCATCGACTTCGCGATCCAGATCCACAACCGGGTCGAAGAAGAAGTGGTCCTCGATCGCGACGAACACCCGATCTCGGAGACGGTTGCGAACGTGGCGCCGCCGCTGATCGCGGCGGCGGTCGCCGGCGTGCTCGCCTTCGTCGCGCTGCGCATCTCGAAGGTCCCGATGATTCGCGACTTCGGCGTGCTGCTCGCCGTCGGCGTCATCGTCCTCGTCATCGTCGGCATCATCGTGCCGGCTTCCGCTCTCGGCGTCCGGGAATGGAAGAAGCCGACCGAGACACGCCCGGTGTCCCAGGTCGAGAAGCTCGTCGTCAAGCTCGGTGGCCTGCCCACCAAGCTCGGCCTCCCGCTCGTCGTCGCAGCACTTGCTGTGTTCGTCGGCGGCGTCCTCGCCGAGGGCAGCACCAAGATCCAGTCCGATCCGGTCAAGTGGATCGATCAGGGCAGCCAGACCGTTGCCGACATCGACCAGTTGGAGGCTGACACCGGCTTCGGTTCGACGCTCGGCATCCTCGTGCAGGCCAACAACGTCTTCGACCCCGCCGTCGTGAATCTGATCCACGAGTTCACCGTCGACGCCGAAGCCCGCCCCGACGGAGCCGTGGTCTCGTCGTCGAGCTTCGTGACGACGATGAGCAAGATCATCCGCGTCGAAGGCGCAACCGTGCTGGCCCCGACGAGCGAGGACGTGGTCGCTGCTGCGGTCGCCGCCGAGACCGTCGTCCCCGACATCAACCGTGTGCTCGTCAACGAGGACCGAACTGCAGCGCAGGTCAACCTTCGGCTCGCGCCGGGCAGCCTCGACGACCGAGCGATCCTCGTCGAGGAACTGCGCCAGGATCTCGATGCTCGCATCGCCGACCTCGACGTCGCCGCCGACAGCATCCTGCTCACCGATCTGCCTGACGACCAGGCAGCGGTGCGCGCCACGCCGGCGGGTCTCGCAACCGTCGGCATCGGCCTCCTCGAGAACCTGTCGGCCAACCGGGCCAACCTCACCTACCTGGCACTGATGCTGGCCGGTGTCTTCCTCGTCGCCCGCTTCCGCAGCGTCACCCGAGCATTGCTCGCACTCGTGCCCGTCCTCCTTGCCGTCGGCGTGTCGTCGTTGATCGTCGGTCTGCTCGGGTTCGAACTGAGCCCCCTCACGACGGTCAGCGGGCCACTGGTCATTGCATCCTGTGCCGAGTTCTCGGTGCTGATCCTCGGGCGATACCTCGAGGAACGCCAGCGGGGGCTCGAACCGCGCGACGCGACCGACATGGCGGCGAGCCGCACCGGTCGGGCATTCTTCACGTCGGCACTGACCACGATCGGCGGCTTCGCCGTGTTGATCGTGTCGCCGCTCCCGCTGCTGCGCGACTTCGGCATCATCGTCACGCTCAACGTCGCCATTGCGCTGCTCGCCGCACTCGTCGTCATGCCGCCGCTGTCGGTGTGGGTCGACGAGAAGGGCTGGCTCGGCACGCAGGAACAGGGGACCCGGCCCGGCAACGTGCTGCTCGGAGCGAAGCTTCCGGGCAAGCAGACCTCCGGCGCACTGGTCGGCATCGTGGCCCTCATCGCCGGCGCCATCGGCGTGTACGCCGCGGCTGACACCTCGTCAGGTGAGTCGACCGAGGTCGCCTACGCCTCCGCGGCGCTGCCGACCACGACGACGAGCACGACCCTCGCTCCCGAGACCACGACCACCGTCGCCCCGGAGCCGACGACCACGGTCGCCGGCGAAGCGCCCGAGGAACCCACCGAGTCGGCTGAGCCCGAGGGGCCGCTCGTCGACCCGTCGACCTTCGGCGAGGAACGACCGGCCACGCTGGTCGGCGGAGTCCTCTTCGATCTGCTGACCGGCGCGGATGTCGGCGTTGCGCCGAACGTCGCGAACTGTGCGATCGAGACGCTCGCCACCCGGATCTCCGACGACGAACTCCTGGCGCTCGGTGCAGCAACCGCTGAGCCCGAGGCTGCGGAGCCGATCAGCCAGGCTGCACTCGATTGTGGGATCACCCAGAATCAAATCGACCGTGCGCTTGCGATCCAACGTGGCGAAGAGCCGCCGCCGGTCGAGACCGAGACCGAGACCGAGACCGAGACCGCGACCGAGACCGAGACCGAGGATGCCGCTCCGGAAACCACCGTCGCGGAACCGGCCGGCCCGTTGCTCGACGCGAGCACCTTCCCCGAAGAGCGGCCCGTCGATCTTCTCGACGGGATCCTCTTCGACCTGCTCGTGGGCAGCGACCAGTACACCGGTCAGGATGTCGACCCGCAGGCAGCGAACTGCGCCATCGCCACTGTCATCGAACGCTACGGAGCCGACGAGCTGCTCGCGGAGCTACCCCAGCAGGCACCCGAGGCAGTGGATGCCACCACGCAGGCGGCAGTCGACTGCGGGCTCGATCCCGTGGTCATCGACGATGCGCTGATCGAGTTCCTCGGGTGAGCTCGGCGACCGACACCTGGAAGGCGTTGTCGCTGCCGTGGCAGGTGGCGTTCGAAGAAGCGTGGGCGTCGTTCCGTGCCGGCAGCTTCGGTGTCGGCGCAGTGCTGACCGAAAGCCCTGATCATCCGGATGCTGTCGACGGTGTCGGGCCCATCGTCACCGCCGGACGCAATCGCGTCGCCCAGACCCAGCGCGCCCCCCGGACGCTGTCCGGCAACATGACCGCGCACGCCGAGATGAATGCGTTCGCCGAACTCGACACGTTCAACGCGGAGGGCCTGCACCTCTACACGACACTCGAGCCGTGCCTGATGTGTGCAGCGACCGCGATGCAGCTCAAAGTCGCTCATGTCCACTTCGCAGCCGTCGACGAGTTCTACGCAGGAATGGACGAGCTGTGGGGGAAGCACTCGCTCACCGCTGCGCGTCAGCCCGCTGCCACGGGTCCCTTCGACGGCCCGCTCGCTGCGTTCGCTCGACTTCTGGCGATGGTGTTCACACTCGAACAGCGTCCCGGTCAGGCGGCGGGGCCGCTTGCACGGTCGACGCATCCCGAAATCGCCGCGCTGATCGATCGGCTTCCCGATGATTCGGCATGGCTCGAGATCCGCAAGTCCGGCACCTGCCACCGAGCCCTCGGACACCTCTGGGACGATCTCGCGGACTGATTCGCTCTCGGGCACACGTCGCTCTCGGGCATGCGTCGCTCTCGGGCACGTGACATCCAGGTCATGTCGGTGACTTCCCGTCATCGTCCGTCGGGGGCGGATGCAGACTCAGTGGCAGCACGAGAGCGGGACCCGGAATCGAACATTCGGGGCCTGGTTTGCTTGACTGTCGGTCATGAGTGATTCGACCGAACTGTCCCAATCCGTCTGCCTCGAACGCGACGGCGACGTCGCGCTCGTGATCGTGGACAACCCGCCGGTCAATGCGCTCAGCTGGCACGTCCGCCAAGGGCTCTTCGACGGGATGACGCAAGCAGTCGAGTCGGGCGCCAAGGCAATCGTCGTGATCTGCGACGGGCGGACGTTCATCGCGGGCGCCGACATCAGCGAGTTCGGCGGAAATGTGCCGAAGGCTGCTGGCCTGCAAGAGGTGCAAGGAGCAATGGAAGACGCTCCTGTGCCCGTCATCGCTGCGATTCACGGCACTGCCCTCGGCGGCGGCCTCGAAGTCGCACTGTGCGCCCACTACCGGGTCAGCGTTGCCTCGGCGAAGTTCGGCCTTCCCGAAGTGAACCTCGGCCTGCTGCCCGGCGCCGGCGGCACGCAGCGCCTTCCACGCCTCGTCGGTGTGCCCAAGGCCCTCGAGATGATGACCTCGGGTCGTCACATCAGCAGCGACGAAGCTCAAGCGGGTGGCCTGGTCGATGAAGTGATTGCTGGTGACGGCCTGGACGAACTGCGCACCGCCGCAGTGGCCTTCGCCAACAAGGCCGTCGCCGAGAACCTGCCGCTCGTGCGTGTCCGCGATCGAGACGACAAGGTCGCTGAAGCCAAGGGCAACGATCAACTCTTCGCCGACTTCCGCAAGAGCATCGCCCGCGAGACGCGTGGCTTCATGGCGCCCGAGAGCAACATCAAGTGCATCGAGGCCGCTGCCAACTTGCCCTTCGAAGAAGGCATCGAGGTCGAAGGCAAGCTCTTCATGGAGCTGATGACCGGCCCACAGTCGGCCGCGCAGCGCTACTACTTCTTCGCCGAGCGGGCCGCGAACAAGATCCCCGACATTGCCAAGGACACGCCGTTGATCGATGTCCAGAAGGTCGGGATCCTCGGTGCGGGCACGATGGGTGGCGGGATCGCCATGAACTTCGTCAACGTCGGCATTCCCGTCACGATCGTCGAGCGCGACCAGGCGTCGCTCGACAAGGGCCTCGGCGTCGTTCGAAAGAACTACGAGCGTTCTCGCTCGACCACGGCCGAACAGGTCGAAGAGCGCATGGCGCTGCTCACCGGCTCCACCAGCAAGGCCGACTTCGCCGACTGCGACATGGTGATCGAAGCGGTCTTCGAAGACATGGAGTTGAAGAAGTCGATCTTCGAAGAACTCGACGAGATCTGCAAGCCGGGCGCTCTGCTCGCCTCGAACACGTCGGCGCTCGACGTGAACGAGATCGCCGCGGTCACCAGCCGCCCCGAGAGCGTCATCGGCATGCACTTCTTCAGTCCCGCCAACGTGATGAAGCTCCTTGAGAACGTGCGCGGTGACAAGTCGTCCGACTCGGTCGTGGCCACCACCATGGCGATCGGCAAGAAGATCAAGAAGGTCAGCGTGATGGTCGGGGTGTGTCCTGGCTTCGTCGGCAACCGGATGCTGTTCATGCGCGGTGCCGAAGCCGAGCGGATGCTGATGGAAGGCGCCACGCCGGCGCAGATCGACAACGTCCTCTACGAGTTCGGTTTCCCGATGGGCCCGTTCGCCATGAGCGACCTGGCCGGCCTCGACATCGGCTGGAAGGAAGAGAAGTCATCATCATCGACCATCCGCGAGATCCTGTGCGAGAACGGCCGTCGCGGTCAGAAGAACGGCCGCGGCTACTACACCTACGACGCCGAGACTCGTGCCGCCACGCCCGACCCAGAGGTCGAGCAGCTCATCAAGGACTTCGCCGTCTCCAAGGGCCACGAGCAGCGTGAGGTCACCGATCAGGAGATCCTGGAACGCCTGCTGTACCCGATGGTCAACGAGGGCGCGAAGATCCTCGAGGAGAAGATCGCCATCCGTGGCAGCGACATCGACGTGGTGTGGGTCAACGGCTACGGCTGGCCGGTCTATCGGGGCGGGCCGATGCACTGGGCTGACTCGGTTGGCCTCGCCGAGATCGTCTCGAAGATCGAGGGCTACAGCGAGTCACTCGGCGGCAAGCACTGGGAGCTCAGCCCGCTTCTGAAGTCCATGGCTGCTGACGGCGGCCAACTCCAGACTCACACCAGCTGACTGCCGATGACTTGGTGCGTGGCACCAAGTCGTCGTCAACTCGCGAGGTCGGGTCGTGGGCAGTCTCCGGTGAGCGCAGTGATGTGGCGCGCCACCTCGAGCGTGGTTCGGTCGTGGAGGAATGGCCCGACGATCTGGATGCCGATCGGCAGGCCGGCGCCATCCGTCCCGACCGGGATCACGGTCGCCGGCAGGTACCCGACGCCAGCCGGAGCGATCCACGGGAACAGGTCGAGGTACGACTTCTCGACGCCACCGATCTCGATGGTCCGTTCCCACTGGGGGCTGTGGTCGTGGGGGATCGCCGCGCGCGGATGGACAGGCAGCAAGATGGCGTCGAAGCTCGGGTCTTCGGCGCTACCACCGAAGAAGTCGGCCCACTTGGCCCGTATCTGGAGCTGGCGTTCATGAGCGGCGAGCCAGTCACGGTGCCGCGCTGCGGTGCCGCGCTTGACCCGACCCATCGGGGTGTCGGCGGTTTCGTTCGCCATGTGTTCGATCTTGTCTCGCGTGTGTCCACCCGACAGGGCTGCGAACAGCAGTGCGTCGAACACCGCCGTCGCCTTCTCGAGCGAGAATCCCGGCCTTGCCGCGGTGTCGACACTCACCCCCGTCGCGGCAAGCGACGCAGTGATGCGGGTGAGCGCTTCGGCGGTGTCCGCGTCGACTGGGCAAAACGGGTCGTCGAGCCACGCCGCAAGTCGCAGGTCACCGACCGCTCGGCTTCGTGGTTCGGGCAGGTCGAGCCGCCAGGCAGGCGAGGTCCACCGGTCCGGGCCGGCCATCACGTCGAGGCACAGTTCGAGATCGTCGACCGTGCGCGCCATGGGCCCCGAGACCGCCAGGTCGGCCTGGCTGAGGGTGCCGGGCGCTCCGGGGATCTGGCCGTGGCCAGGAACGATCCCGAAGCTCGGCTTATGGCCCATCACGCCGCTGTAGTGAGCGGGCACACGGATCGAGCCGCCGATGTCGCTGCCCAGCTCGATCGGCGTGAACCCCATGGCGAGCGCAGCAGCCGAACCGCCCGACGAGCCACCGGGTGTGCGGTCGACGTCATGTGGATTGCTGGTCGTGCCGTACACGTCGTTGTAGCTCTGGATGTCGCCCGCATAGATTGGCAGGTTGGTCTTGGCGAAGATCACCGCGCCGGCCTCGCGCAGTCGAGCGACCGGTGCTGCGTCGACCTCCGGCACGAAGTCTGCGAGCTCGGGAGCGCCCGACGTGGTGATGCAACCTTCGGTCTGGAAGGAGTCTTTGACCGTCATCGGCACACCGTGCAGCGGGCCGAGTGGTACACCGCTACGAACCGCTGCATCGGCGTGCTGAGCGTTGCGCCGCGCCCGATCGAGATCCCACTGGACGACCGAGTTGATCGGGCCGTCGAGGGCTTCGATCCGTGCCACGAAGTGCTCGAGCGCATCCGCCGAGGTCACGTCTCCGGCCGCAATTGCTGCAACGAGTTCGCTCGCTGACATCCAGTGCAGTTCATCGTGCAGTGCTTCGCTCATGGCATCAACGATCGCGGATTTCGGGGGTTGTCGACGACCTGAACGGCGGTTCATGAGTCGTGGGCGCTGTCGATGGACTAGAACATGCCCGTGCATGTGGCGGCAACGAGCGAAGGTGCGACGCGAGCGGTCGACGACGGCTCGGTCGCGGTGGACATCGTGGGCTCGGGCGCGCTTGCCGTCTACTCGATCGTGGCGTCGGTGTCATTCGCTGCGCTCGTGTTCACGGGGCCCGCAAGCGACGGCCTGCCACGTGGCGCCGCGACCTTCCTCCTCGCTTCGGGAATCATCACGATTCTCCTCGGACTGCGGTCACGTTTCACCATTGCATATGGCGTCGTGCAGGACACCTCGGCGATCGTGTTGGTCCCTGCCGTGGCCACGCTGGTCGCCAGCGGCTCCGACAATCCGGTCAGAGATGTCTTCGTCGTGTTGGCATCGTCCTCGCTGCTCACCGGCTGCCTGATGTGGCTGCTGGGACGGACTGGCTTGTCGACTGCTTCACGTTTCATGCCCACCACGGTCGTGTCCGGTTTCCTGGCTGGTACCGGCTGGCTTCTCACGAAGGGTGGCCTCGAGGTGATGACCGGCACGTCGTTGCGGCTGGGCGATCTCGGTGACCTGGTCGGATTCGACCTGGCCCGATTCTGGCTGCCGGGCGTGGCGCTGGGTGCCGTGATCGTGATCGTTCCGATGTATCGCCGCCTGCCGCCGTTGGTGTCGAGCCTCGCAACGCTCGGTTCGATCACGGTCTTCTTCGTCATCGTCCAGGTTGCATCCTCGGTCTCGGCGATCGAAGAGGGGGGTTGGTTGCTCGGTCCATTCCCCGATGGCGGCACCGTGAGCTTCGTGTTCGGCGACCTTGCGGACACCGACTGGTCCGTGATCGCCGACACGATTCCCCAGCTCGGAGTGGTGGTCATCTTGTCGCTGCTCGGTGTGCTGCTGAACATCTCCGGGATCCAGTCGTTGCTCCGTCAACGAGTCGACCTCGACGGCGAGCTACGCGCGGTCGGACTCGCCAACATCGTCATCGCGCCCATCGGTGGCCTCGTCGGGTACCACGGACTCGGAGACTCGGCGCTCGCCGATCGGCTGGGGGTCCGTCGGTCGTGGTCACCGCTCGTCGTCGGTGGAATCACGGGCCTCTTCGCCTTCGTCGGTTCCAGCGCGATCGGGTACATCCCGAAGTTCGTCGCCGGTGGCCTGCTGATCGGTGCCGGAGTCAGCATGCTCATTGCCTGGATCGGGGAGTTGCGTTCGACGACGGGTTGGTGGGACCGCTGGGTCAGCATCGTGATTCTCGCCGTGATCTGCTTCGTCGGCATCCTTGAAGGGATCGTCGTCGGCATCGTGGCCGCATGCCTGTTCTTCGTCGTGCGCTACAGCCGTATCGACGCAGTCCGCGTGGTGTCGACCGGGCTCGAGCGACGCAGCGTCGTCGACCGCTCGGCCGCCGACGAACAGCGACTCGCGGAATCAGCCGCTCTACTTGCAACGTACGAGCTACACGGCTCGCTGTTCTTCGGCTCCGTCAGCGGTGTCGCTGAGATGATCCGCGAACGGCTGAACCGTCCGGCTGCGCCGATCACCGTGGTCATCGTCGACTTCGCTCGGGTGACCGACATCGATTCGTCGGCCTACACCGTGCTCGCCGAGCTGGCAATCGACGTCGCCGCAGCTGACGCTCGGTTGATCTGGTCACAGCTGCCAACGGGAGCGAGCACGGTGCTGGCCCGCTCTCAGTCAGACGCCCTCGACGAGGAGCCTGACCTCGACCGAGCGCTGGAGGTGGCGGAGGACCACCTGCTCGAGCGGAGGTCCTCCGAGGCCAAGGGAGACGACGGCCACGGCCACGGCGACGGTGACGGCGGTGCCGACTCTGGTTACTCGGCCGAGCTCCTCGACTACTTCGAAAGTCGTCGCCATCAGGCTGGCACGGTGTTGCTGCAAGAAGGTGAGCCGAGCGACGAACTGTCCGTCGTGATGGCCGGCGAGGTGCAGGTGTCCAGAATCGATCGCAATGGTCGGGAGCTTCGTCTGCGAACGCTCCGTGCTGGTGCGATCCTCGGCGAGATCGGATTTCTCACGAGGGAGCCCCGTTCCGCAACGGTGACGGCAGCAACTGATGGTGAGTTGTGGGTCCTGACCGTCGAGGCCCACGAACGACTCCGCCGGGAGCGACCTGAGGTCGTCATCGAACTGTACGACCGAGTGCTTCGGTCGACCGCCGCACGAGCTGCGGCGATTCACCAGAGCCTGACGCAAGCGCTGCACTGAGAAGCGTTCAGCTGCTGGGGTCGAGCTCCGCCGTGAGGGGTGGCGTGTCGAGTCGAGCTGCCCAGGCCTGGGCGTCGGCATAAATCTCGGCGATCGTCGCCTCGTCGAGTGGGTTGGTGTCGGCGAGGCCGACGGCGGTGCGTAGACGCCGATACAGCGCGATCACCACCCCGGTTCCGGGTCGGGCGTTGGCGTGGCGTACGGCAGTGACCCACCGACGGCTGCGCTCGACGTCGTGACGGACGTGAGCCAAGGTGATGTAAGGCAGGAGGAGGTCGGGCAAACCATCCACACCCGAGAGCTGCAGGAGGACGTCGGCGTCAGCGAGATGTCGCTGCATTGCTGCACCATCGCCGATGGCAGCAGCGCCCGTTGCGAGGTAGAGGTGCATCCACCAGTCGCTGTCGAGACCGAGCAAGGCAGCCTTGCTCATGCATTGCTGGGCAGCTTCGAGCGCGGTGCCCGGGTCGGAGATGAGGTTGGCGACCATCTTTGCCTGCAACGTCATGATCGTGGTGTTGTCGACCGGACGAGAGGCAATGCGGGGTTCGAGATCGTGCAGGATCTCGTGGACGTCTTCGATGTTGCCGATCATGGCGGCGTAGTGCGCCCGGTAGGCGAGCGTCGAGTCGACGAGTGTCTCGGCGCCGATTTCGCGGGCGAGGTCGCCTGCCTCGTCGAGGTTCGTGAAGGCCCGGTCCGGATCTTTGAGGACCTCGGTAAAGGACGCGACGATCAGTGCGACGACCAGCTCCTCTGATGCTCCGTCAGGTCGGTAGAGGCGGACCGCCTCCTGTGCGCCGTGCGCCAACCAGTGTCGGTTGCGCGCGGCGCGAGCAGCTCCGGCTGCAGCCAGGTTGAGCGCCGCAGACTGTCGACGCCCGAGGTCGAGTTCGTCGAGGTAACGCTCGACGCGTTCGATGAAAGCGACAGCTCGTTGCCCGGATTCGCGACTGTATGCCCAGCACAGCGAGGCGATCAGCTGTGCGAGTGCATCGAGTCGGCCCGAAGCAACCAGTCGATCTTCGACCGAGCGGTGGTCGTCGTAGTGACGAATCGACCAGCCGGCCAGAGACGCCGACTGATAGCTGTTGTCGGCGCCGTGCAGACGGAGGTGCTCCAGCAGCCAGTCGGTGTGTGCATCGAGGTAGCGGCTCGAGGCAGTGGCGGTGGCAGTGGCGGGGTCGCTGTCGGGCTGGTCCGGGTCGCCGTTGGACTCATCGCTCCACTGCTGGCGCACGAATAGCTTGACGGTCTCGAGGAGGCGACTTCGACCGCGCCCGTCACTCGACACGAGCCCCCTGTCGGCGAGTCCGCCGAGTGAACGCGGGACGCTCGCCGCCGCGCCGGTGATCGTTTCCACATCGTCGAGGTCGAACGACGACGGAAAGGCGGCGATGGCCTTGAGGAGCTCGCGTTCGGGTTCGTCGAGCATCGACCACGAGTCTTCGAGCACTTCGAGCAGGCTGGTCTGACGGCGTCGTCGCCGGTTGCTTTTTCCGCGCGAGAGCAACTCGAACCGTCGGTCGAGTCGTTCAGTGAGCTCGGGCAACCGAAGTTGGCGGAGTTGTGCGGCCGCCAACTCGATGGAGAGCGGAAGCCCATCGAGCCGGGTGCAGATGTTCGCGACGGCGGCGATGTCGCCGTCGTCGAGTTCGGCACCGACGCGTTGTGCCGCTGACAGGAACAGGCGCACCGCGGGCGAAGTGGACGACGACGACACCGGAAGCGGCGCGACTCGGACCTGTTGCTCGTCGGGAAGGTCGAGTGGCTCTCGACTCGTTGCGATGACGTGCAGGCGATTCGACCGTTCGAGGAGCAGGTCGACCACGTCGGCGACGTCATCGGTGACGTGCTCGCAGTTGTCCAGGACAATGAGGAAGTTGCGTTGTGCGGCTTGAGTGGCGAGTGCTTCGAGGAGGTCACCACTCGTCAGACGAAGCCCAGCAGCGCTGGCGATCGCCTCGACGACGCTGTCGACGTCGTTGGTGGGGACGAGGTCGACGAGCCACGTGCCGTCCTCGAACTGGTCTGCGATCTCGGCAGCCACGGCGAGTGCGAGCCGGGTCTTGCCCGTGCCGCCGATTCCGAGGAGGGTGGCGAGCCGCTGGTCGAGCGCGATCTGGGCGATTGTCGCGACCTCGTCGGAGCGCCCCACGAGTGGTGTGCGTTCGATTGGCAGGTTGTGGTGGCCGGCACGAAGCGTGCGCAGCGCCGGGAACTGCTCGGAGCCGACTTGCCAGATGTTCTCGGCATCGGTGAGGTCCTTCAACCGATGCTCGCCCAGATCGGTGAGCCGATCGTGGCCGATGAGTGCTGCGGCTGTACCCGACAGCAGCGTCTGGCTGCCGTGACCGGCCGAGGCGATGCGTGCTGTGCGATTGAGGACGTGCCCGAAGTAGTCGTCATTGCGTTCCTCTGGGACGCCGACGTGGATGCCGATCCGGACTCGGATCGGAGTTCGTTCGGGCCAGGATTCCTCGGCAAGGCGTTGCTGGGTCGTCGCAGCAGCCGCAGCACAGTCGGCTGCGTTGTGGAACGCCGCAACGAACTGATCGCCCGCCATCGAGAAGATGTAACCGCCGTGCTCTTCGATCGATGCGCGAACGATCTCGTCGTGGCGCCGCAGCGCCTTGCGCATGTGATCCTGACTCTCTTCCCAGAGCAGCGTCGAGCCTTCCACGTCACTGAAGTAGAAGGCGACCGTGCCCGTCGGAATGCCGGTGGTGCTGGGCCTGGTGGTGGGACGGTCGTCCATCGATGCGCTCATGCCAACGCTGCGGCCCACTGGCGACACTCGCCGTGGATCTCGTCGAGTGTCGATGTGGCGAGCGGGTTGTCGTCGAGAGCGCCGACTGTGGAGCGGTGGAGACGGTACGCAGCGATACTGATGCCGGTGCCGAGTTTGCCGGGAGCGTGCCGGACGGCGGCGAGCCACCGACCACAGCGTTGGACATGACCGGTTGCGTGGGCGAGTGCGACGTACGGAAGGAGGAGGTCGGGCAGCCCGTCGATGCCGGAGTTGGACAGCAGATCGTCGATCTCGCAGAGGTGCTCGAGGGTGGTCTCGACGTCACCTGTGGCAGCGGTGCCCGTGGCCAGATACAGCAGCATGAACCAATCGCGATCGACCCCGTGTTCGGACATCAGCGCGACGCACTCCTCGATTGCAGCTCGCGCAGCAGGCGGGTTCGACACCATGTTGACCATGAGCGTTGCTTCGAGTGCCATGACGAGGGTGTTGTCGGGTCGCTCTCTGTCGAGGAGCGGAGCGAGTTGGTCGAGGACCGGCTGTGCCTCGTGCGAGCGTTGCACCATCATCAGGTAGTTCGCACGGTAGGCGAGTGTCGCAGCGACCATCCGATCGGCACCGATCTCATTGGCCACGGACAGGGCTTCGTCGAGGAGGGCGAACGCCTCTGGGGGGTTGCGCACCACAGCGTCATAGGTGGCAGCGATCAGCGATGCGGCCAGTTCCGGTGAAGCGCCACCAGGCCGGAGGAGCTCGACGGCTCGCCTGCCGCCGTTGCGGATCCAGTGCGGGTTGCGCGCTGCTCGGGCTGCGCGGCCGGCGGCGAGATGGAGTGAGCCGGCCTGGTGATCGGTGAGCTCGGCGGTGGCGAGGTACTGCTCGGTGCGAGCAATGAGTCCGGCCGCCCGTTGGGCGGTCTCTCGGCTGTACGCCCACCGGAGATCGCAGAGCAGTTCGGCGAGCTCGTCCCAGCGCTCTGCGGCGGCCAGACGATCTTCGGCGGCGCGATGATCGTCGTAGTGGCTGATTGCCCAGCCGGCGAGTTCCACCGACTGATGGTGATCGGCATCGCCATGCCGCCGGAGGTGTCCGAGCACCCACGAGGTGTGCGCATTGGAGTGGTCCTCTTCGCTGTCGGAGCCATCGGTCCACCTGTCGCGAACGAACAGTTTGACGGTTTCGAGCAGGCGGTTGCCGCGGTGACCGTCGCCTGAGATCAATCCGCGGTCCGACAGGCCGCCGAGGGAACGAGCGACCTGCGCCTTGGAGCCCATGAGGCCCTCGACGTCGCTCAGCGTGAACGTCGACGGGAAGGCAGCGAGGGCGCTCAGCAAGCGTTGCTCGCTGTCGTCGAGCATCGACCAGGACTCGGCGAGGACCTCACGAAGGCTGTGCTGGCGGCGTCGGCGGCGGCTGCGACGGGTTCTCTCGAGGAGTTCGAATCGGCGATCGAGTCGCTCGGAAATCTGAACGAGCGACAGCTGACGGAGCTGGCCAGCAGCGAGTTCGATCGACAACGGGAGTCCGTCGAGCTGCTCGCAGATGTCAGCGACGATCGAGAGGTCGTCGTCACCGATGATGACTCCGACGCGCTCGGCGGTGGATCCAAAGAGCTGGATCGCCGGCGACGTTGCGGTGGGCTCGACAACGAGGGGGGCAACACGCACCTGGTGCTCGTCGGGAAGATCGAGGAGTTCACGGCTGGTTGCCATTGCATGGATGTGAGTGGTGCGTTCGAGCAGGTGATCGATCACGTCGGCAGCGTCGTCGGTGATGTGCTCGCAGTTGTCGAACACGATGAGCGTCCGGCGGGCATCGAGCTGGTCAGCGAGCGCTCCGAGGAGGTCGGTACCGGTCAATCGGAGACCGATTGCGTCAGCGACGGCCTCGACGACGCTGTCGACGTCGGTCGTGGGAACGAGGTCGACGAACCAGGTGCCGTCGTCGAATCTGTCGGCGACCTCGGCTGCGACGGCGAGTGCGAGTCGAGTCTTTCCGGTGCCACCGATTCCGAGCAGGGTGACGAGTCGGTTGTCGAGCACTCGTTTCGCCACATCGGCGACGTCGGCGTCTCGACCGACGAGCGGGGTGCGCTCGATGGGCAGGTTGTGCCGAAGCGCGCGCATGGTCCTGGGTGTGGGATGCGAACTGAGACCGACTTGCCAGAGGTGCTCGGCCTCGGCGAGGTCCTTGAGTCGGTGCTCACCGAGATCGAGCAGTTCGTGACCTCGAGCCATGGCCGCAGCCGCCCCGGACAGCAATATCTGGCCGCCGTGGGCGGCTGACACGATGCGCGCGGTTCGGTTGAGGACCGGGCCGAAGTAGTCGTCGTCACGTTCGTCGGCGACTCCGATGTGAATGCCGATACGGACGCGGAGCGGGGTGTGTTCCGGCCAGCTCTCGGCCTCGATGCTCGCCTGCGTGACGGTGGCTGCCGTGATTGCGTCGGCCACGTGGTGAAAGGCTGCGACGAACTGATCCCCGGCGAGTGAGAACACGTAGCCGTCGTTGCCCTCGATGCTGTTGCGGACGATGTGGTCGTGGCGCCCCAGTGCGGCCTGCATCGCTGACGGATGGTCCTGCCACATCTGTGTCGACCTCTCGACATCGGTGAACAGGAACGTGACCGTTCCTGTGGGTCTGCGCTGGGCCACGCTCCGATTCTCGCAGAAAACGACGAACGCCCCACCCGGGCGATCCGGATGGGGCGTTCTGTGCCGATGTTCTGTGGTGGTTTCGACCGGCGTCGATCCGGTGACCTCCCACTTTTCAGGCGGGCGCTCTGCCAACTGAGCTACGAAACCATGATGTGAAGGTCGCCCTTCAATCACAAAGGCCACCTTGCACATGCGTGCTTGGTGGCCCCTGTTGGCGGTCCCGACGGGATTTGAACCCGCGACCTCCGGCTTGACAGGCCGGCGTGAACTCCTGACTTCACCACGGGACCAGTATTGCTATGTATTCAACGTCTGCGTGTCACCGCAGGCGCCGTGAAGACCCGAAGGTCTTCTGCACCCCCAACGGGATTCGAACCCGTGCCGCCACCTTGAAAGGGTGGTGTCCTAGGCCACTAGACGATGGGGGCCTGTTCGTTGAGGCGAGTGAACTCGTCTCGTTGAGAGCAACCGAAATCTAGCAGCGACCCAGGGACGTTCCACGCGCGTTCGGCGCAGAGTTCTGTGCGATTGCTGTTCGAGTCTTTGCCGAACCCCGGAGCACCGTCGGCGGTGCGGGCCACGACGCCGATGCGAAGGTCTACGATCGTTGTTCGATGGCTCGACGACCGGTACTGCGACGACTCGCCCAGGCCGTGGGCGTCGGGTACCTCCTCGGTACGTTCCCGACCGCCGACATCGTGTCGCGCCGAGTCGCCGGCGACCTCGACCTGCGCACGGCGGGCACCGGTAATCCCGGCGCCGCGAATGCAATCGTCGTCCTCGGCAAGCGAGCCGGGTTGACCATCATGGCCGGTGACATCACGAAAGGAGCCCTCGCATGTGGTGTCGGTGCGGTCATCGCCGGCCCTCCCGGGGCACACCTGGCCGGCACGGCGTCGGTCACCGGCCACTGCTACCCGGTCTGGAACGGGTTCGCCGGTGGGGGCAAAGGTGTGGCGACCAGTGTCGGCCAATGCCTGGCCACGTTCCCGGCCTACTTCCCGATCGACGTCGCTGTCGCGGCCGTCACGGCATCGAACCCGAGGTGGAACCAACGAGCGTTCACCGCCACCCTTGCGTCGAGCGCTTGCTGGGTGATCGGCGCGTTGGTCTGGTGGGCGAAGGGCTGGCGCAACCTCTGGGGGCCGAAGCCGTCGGCGCTGCTCCCGCTCGCCGCCGCAACGACGAGTGCGATCATCGCCCAACGCTTCCGAGATGCAGGCTCGCCGCCTGCATCTCCGACTCCGTCCGCAGTCCTGTCCCCAGCAGTCCCATCCCCGGCAGATCAGGCGCCATGATCGGGATCTGCGTCGACTCGAACAGTCAACTGCCGGCCGCGCTCGTCGTGCGCTACGGGATCGAAGTCGTCGCGTTGACCGTGACCGTGGACGGCGTCGATCACCTCGAGGGCATCGACATCACCGACGCTGCGTTCTACGCAGCGTGGAACGACGGCAAGGCGCCGACGGTCGAGACCAGCCAACCGTCGCCCGGCCAGTTCGTCGAGGCCTACCAACGCCTCGCGGCGCGAGGCTGCACCGAAATCCTGTCCATCCACATCACCGACTCGATGAGTGGCACCCTCAACTCGGCGGGCATCGCTGCGCGGATGGTCGACGTTCCCGTCCGCCTGGTCGATTCCGGCACGGTGAGCTTCGGCATCTCGTGCTGCGCATGGGCTGCGGCGGAAGCAATCGCCGACGGTGCCGACTTGCAAGACGCCGCAGCCATCGCAGAGCAGCGCGCCGCAGCACTCGGCACCACCTTCGTCGTCGGCGTCCCGCAACTGGTGGAGCGGTCCGGCCGCGCCGACGGCGCGGGGGTGCAGGATGCCGCCGACCAGGGCATCCCGGTCCTGTCGATGGCAGGCGGCAAACTGGAAGTCATCGACACCGTCACCTCGATGGCTGATGCGGTGTCGGCAATGGTCGAGTACGCCATGCACTGGGCGCCGAGTTCGAGTGCCGGGCTGCGCGTCGCGATCGGTACGTCTGATCACTCGAGTGCCCCGGTGAGTGCTGCGTTGACCGACGCACTGCGCGACCACCCAGCGTTGGCGGAGGCGCCGGTGCAGTACACGATCGGCCCGTCGGTCGGCGCCCATACCGGCCCCGGCACCGCCGGCCTCTTCGTTTTCTGAGGCCAGATCGCCCGATCCCTGCCGCAGCCCTCGCCGCTCGTTGGCGGAGGCCAACTCGGGTCCATGCTTGCTTGGTCTCGAACGATCTGATCCTCAGAAAATATCTGGAATGGAACCCTGAGAAATCTGGGAGGGTGCGAACTCCCGCGGTGTCAGCTGGCGGTGAAGCGTCGGCGAGTGGACAACAGGACGACGCTGCCGGCGCCGATCATGGCGATGGCCATCCAGATCAGCGCAGCCGAGGACTGTCCGGTGGCGGGAAGATCTCCACCGAGGTCCGGGCCGATGGTGGTGGGTGTCGTCGGGGCGGTCGGGGTGGTCGGTGCATCACCGTTGACCTGGGCGCGGATGGCGCCGGCTGGCGCCTCGGCGGTGTGCACGTTGATGTAGAAGTTGGCCGGGTCGTTGATGATCGATGTAGCGACATCTGGCTCGACGAAGACGCAGTTGTCGAGGCCGTTCGTGGCCGGATCGAAGTCGACGACGACCGGCCCGGTCGCATCAGCAGCACCGGAGTGGATGTGAGCAACGGTCACGTCGTCGATGTCTGCGGTGATGATCGTGAAGCAAACTCGGCCGGTGTTCGGATCGATGTCCAGTGCAGCGGTTCCCGAGCCGTCCGGGTCACCCGTGGATGCGAGCACGATGCCCGAGAACTCGGTGGTGTCCTCGCCGATGATGATCTCACCCAGCTGAGCACGGATCGCACCGGCGGGGAACGCCTCGTTGTGCACGTTGATGTAGTGGCCCGCCGGGTCGGCGATGATCGTGGCGACAGCATCGGCGCTGCTCTTCACACACGTTGCGCCGCTCGTGCCGGTGAAATCGAGGTTGACGAGGACGTCGCCTTGGACGCCGTCGGCGCCGGTGTGGATGTGGGCCATGGTGGCGGCGTCGATGTCGGCAGTGTTCAGGCCGTAGCAGACATCGCCGTTGGCGTAGAGGATGAAGATGACCTCACCAGAACCGTCCGGGTCGCCGAAGCCCTGGCCGTCGAGGGCCGTGGTCGAGGTCTGCAACGCAACGAAGGCACCGACCTGGCCGCGCATCACGCCAGCCGGGCTGTCTTCTGAGTGCAGGTTGAGGTAGTGGTCAGCTGGATCGCCGATGATGAGGTCGACGTCCGCGACTGTGGCGATCACGCAGTTCGCGGTGTTGGTCTCGGTGATCTCGAGGTTGACCACGACGCCGCCGTTGTTGCCCGCTGCACCAGCGTGGATGTGTCCGAGCGTGAGTACCTCGTCGGTGTCATCGGTGACCGTGAAGCAGACTTCGCCCGTGGCCGTGTCGATGCTCAGGGCTGCGGAGCCGGTGCTCGTCGGGTCGTTGCTGACCGGGTTGACGCTGTTCGCGCCGGCCAGGTCGAAGCGAGTGCTGGTCGCAGTGGATTCTGACAGCTCGGAGATCTGCGCCCGGATTGCACCGGCGGGGAACTCGTCGTTGTGGACGTTGATGTAGAAGGCGGCAGGGGTCGTGGCGATCTCGGCGACGAGCGCCGGGTCGGCGGACGAGCACTGTTCGCCGGCGTCGATCGAGAGTGGCACGACGACGTCGCCGGTCGAACCGGCCACGCCGCGGTGGATGTGGGCCATCGTCGGCGCTGCGATGTCGGTCGTGGTCAGCGTCGAACACACTTCGCCGGTCGTGGTGTCCAACGACAGCACGACCGAACCTGCCCCATCGGGGTCACCGGTCTGTGAGGCTGCGAGTACCGCCGTGCTTTCGGACGGTGTTTCGGCGAGGGCCGTGGTCGACGAGGCTGCGAAGAAACCAACGGCGAGGCCGACCCCCGCAAGGTGCTTGGCTCGCTTCGTGAACGAGCTGGTCGGGCGGATTGGATGGCGCATGACATTGTCCCCTCGAATAGTGATGCTCGTTGTTCGCTTCGCAATCCATCGTGGATCACGAACCATCCGAGATTGTTTCTCGACGCCGCCCGGGCGGGTAGGCGGGCGGGCAGAGGGTTGGGCAAACGGGCGGGCGTGGGCAGCGCCGCCGCCGCGTTTCAGACCTTGGCGAGAGGATTGCGTTCGGTGCGTCCAGCGCGCTCGCGCAGATCAGCTGGCACGACCGGCAGCAGCATGCCGTATGGCGCTGCGTTGTACAGGTGATGGATGCGATGCGCTTGCGCGAGTCGATCGAAGGTTGCGACGCGACGGCCGTCGAACCAGCCGAACCGGCCGTGGATGTACACGTCGTGGACGAGCGCGTACGCAGCGCCGTAGGCAGTCACGCCCATACCGACCGGTACGAGCGAACCGAACCCGTTCCAGTTGAAACCGGCGATGAAACCGAGGTTCACCACCGCGGCGAACATCACCGGATACCAGTCGTTTGCTTCGAATCGCTGTAAAAGCGGTCGATGATGGCTGCGATGCAGGAACTCTCCGATGCCATGCATCACCCAGCGGTGCGTGGCTGCCGTGACCGGCTCCATCAGCACGAACGCCACGACAACGATCAGGATCGTGGTTCCAGATGGCATACCCGTCACGCTACTGTCGGATCAGGTGTTGTCAGGTGTTGTCAGGTGTTGTCGGGCGTTGTCAGGCGTAATGGTCGAGTGCTTCGGCGAGTGGAGCGTCCATCACACCGTGTTCCCCGGCCACGGCTTCGAGCCAGTCGGGTCGGAACACCGTGCACACCGCGATGGGTTCATCGAGGTCCGAGCCGGCGATGGCGAGTTGGACGAACGAGCGGACGTAGTCGGGCGGACGGAGATCGCGGCCCAGTTCGACGAGCGCGTACGGATCGGGCGTCGCTGTGGATGCGGGTAAGGAGAAGAAGCTCTGCGAGGTCGGTCCGGTCGGCCCGCCGGCCAAGCCCGGGCCGTCGAGCACGATTGCACCGTGCACCTGCGTTGCCCGGGCGCCGGCGAGTTGCAGCGCGATGTAGCCACCGAGACCCCGGCCGAGCACCGTGATCCGCCCGTCCGGACTATTGTCGACGAGCGCAGCGAGGGCTGCGTCGGCGTCGCCCAGGAGGAGTTCGGCGGTGTAGCCACCGCCGCTGGGGATGCTCGACGCACCGTGTCCGGTGAAGTCGAGGCCAGTGATCGCGCCGGACCAGCCAGCGGCCCATTCAGGCACCGACTCGGGCGTGTGGTCGCCGAGGCCGTGCAGCAGCAGCAGTGGCCGGGAGGCAGGGTCGATGGCGTCACGGAGATGGTGCAGTGCGAGGTCGACCTTGTTGTGCCGCAGCATCGTTGGCGGTGTCCTGTCGGCTGCAGAAGCAACGCTCATCGGGGACCTCCGAGGAAGTCGAGCACGAGGTCGGCAACGAGTTGTGGCTGCTCGATGTGGACGAAGTGTCCGACACCATCGAGCACTTCGCAATGTCCTTGCATCGGCATGTAGGGCAGCACCTTCTTCGGCGGTGTACCCCAGCCCATCTCTTCCATCTCGGAGCCGAGGATCCCGAAGAACGGGATCGGCAGCCCGGGGAGACGCATCAGTGTCCATTCAGGTCGCCAGGGGCCGAACCCGCCGAACCGCATCGACGAGTCGATCTTCCAGCGCCAGCCGTCGTCGGATTCGAAACCGCCGGTCGTGACGAGCCGACGGAGCCATTCGGTCTCCAGTCGCGGGTTCATCCGACCGCGACGCTGTGCGAGTTCGTCGATCGTGCCCGGCTTGCGTTGCAGATCTGCCGTCCGACGGCGATGGTCGAGCCAGCTCTCGATGTCGCTCGCCATCATCTTGGTCCGCTCGTGTTCGGCGATGTCCGGGATGTTGCGCTTGTATGGGATGCCATCCATGTTCACGAGGTGGGTGAAGCGGAACGGTTGGGCGTCGGCGAGCTGAGTCATCAAGGCTCCGCCCTTGGAATGGCCGACGACCGGCAGGGGAGCGCCGGGCTTGACGTGGTCGAACACGGCGAGCGCATCGCGCATGTCGGCATCCCACGAGTACAGCTCGGCGTGCTCGGAGTCGCCGTGACCGCGTTGGTCCCAGGCGACGACGCGCCATCCGCCTGCGGCGAGACAGGGGGCGAACAGGTCGTAGGTTCGAGCGAAGTCGAAGCCACCGTGAACCGCGAGGAGCGGCGGAGCGTCGGCATCGCCCCACTCGTGCACGGCGATGCGCACGCCGTTGGCGTCGATGTCGTAGGTCCGTGCGGGAGCCTCGGCGCCGGGGTAATCGGCGGGGACGGCGGTCGTCGTGGTCACGCTGCCGAGAGTACGCCGTGGTGGGTGCACGAGAGGATTCCGAGCCATGTCGGTCGTGTGCCGTCTATCATTGCGGCCATGACGGGAATCGATCTGGCCGCACGGCCGCGTCCCCGTCGGTCCGGCCTCGTCGTGGCGAGCCTGCCGCTGATCCTCGCCGTGGCCGCTGGCGCCTGTGGCACCACCGACAAGGCGTCGAAGGAACCGCTTCCGCCGATCCGGACGACCACCTCGACCACCACCATTCCCGGCACGACGTTGCCCGAAGGCGTGCGGCGCTTCTGGGTCATCGAACGAGGCGACACGTTGGCGAGCATCGCTTCGGCGACGGGAGTGACCGTCCAGTCGATCATCGACTTGAACGACATCAGCGACCCGGATGCGATCCAGGCCGGACAGACCATCGAGATCCCCGCTGGCATCGTGGTGCTCAACAGTCCCGGCGGATCATCGTCCACCACCGTCGCTGGCTGATCCACGGTCGTTCGGTTGCAGCGCCCCGGGGTGAATGTCGCAAGCGTGGTCGTCGAGAACGTGATCAGCGCAGAGTGTGGGCGTTCATGATCACTTCGCGAGCGAACGGATCGAGCTGGCGGCCCGACAAGCGCTCGGTCACCTGGATGGCATGCGTCGGCTCTTCGACGAGACCTGACCAGCGGATGTAACCGCCCATCACGCCGACGATGCGGTCGCTGACTTCCTCGGCGTGGACGAGCACTCGGATGTTGTGGTCCAGCAAGTCGTGGATCTCGGTGTACAGGCGCTTCAGGTAGGCGTCCAGGTTCTCCTGGTTGAAGGCACGGTGCCGATAAGGGAGCTGGAGTTCGTCGTAGTTGTGCAGGTTGCTCGGGGCGGAGATGATCGAGATGACACATCCGAAACCGTTCTCGCGCAGCCAGATGATCTCTTCTTGTCGGCGGACGCGACGATGGCTGTCGCCCACGCCGCCCGGGCGCTCACAGATTGCGAGCTTGTCTTTGAGAATCCAGGTGAAGTTGCGCGGTGTGATGCCGAGCGCCCACTTCCCGCGCAGACGAGGGGGCATCAGTGTGCGCCTGTCTGTTGCGGGCAAGGAAGTGAGCAGATTCGTGAAACCGTCGTCATACCGAGGTTCGATCCTACCTGCTGGGCGGCGATGGGGAGAAAAGCCGCAGACGTTGGTGCGAGCGTTCGACCCGCCATCCAGCGCGCACGTCGCAACCGGTGGCGGCGCCTCGAGCAACGGCCATGATGCGCTCGACGGTTGCCAGGTCGGGAGCATGGCGTTGCTGGCCAACCGCACCGGGCTGGTTCAGAGCAACGTCTTGTGGACCGCTGTCGATCGTGTCGATGATCCACTGGCGCAGGGCCCGTCTGGCAAGAGGAGCCGGCGCAGCAGCGATCGCTCGTGCGTCAGTCGGGTCGATCTCCGCTGCGAGTTCGCCGAGGAAATCGTCATCATCGCGCAGTAGGTCACTCGTTCGAGTCAAGAGCAGGGCCACGTCGCGTGTGGCGACGTCGTCGAGCAGTGGAAGTACCTCGTTGCGGACACGGTTGCGGCGAAATCGTGGGTCGGCGTTGGTGGCGTCGATCGCGACGTCGACACCGAGGAGCTCGCACAGCTGGTGGGTGTCGGTTCGGCGCAGCGCCAGGATTGGTTTGCCCGGTCCCGGACGCATCGCGGCAAGACCTGTCGAGCCCGAGCCGCGCAGCAGGTTGATGAGCAGTGTTTCGGCCTGGTCGTCCGCAGTGTGTCCCGTGAGAGCGTCGCTGCCCATGACGCGCCGCCGTGCGAGTCGGGCGCGTGCTTCGAGGTTCGGTCCGTGGTCGAGCACGATCCGTTCACAGTGGAAGTCGATGCCGAAGTGCCGTGCGGTGGTGGCAGCGATCTCGGCGTCGGCAGCGGAGTTGGGTCGCAGACCGTGGTCGATGTGCACCGCCTCGACTCGCAGGTCAGCGGCGACGGCGAGTGCGACGAGGGCAGCCGAGTCGGGGCCTCCCGACAGGGCGCAGCGCACCGCGGTACCAGGTGGTGCGAATGTGCAACGGGCGAGAAGTGTGGCCAACAGCGATGCGGGTAAAGCGCTTGCCGGCGCCACAGCTGCCGGCTCGGAACTCACGAGGTGACGCGGCTCAGAGGTCGGACTGCCGGCGACGCTTGCCGCCGGGGTACTTCTGCGACGAGACGCTCTTCAGGTAAGCGCCGATGAGGACGACGAACAGGAGGACGGTTCCACCGGTCAGCGCGACGCCGATCCACCAGTGCCAGATTTCGGCTGCGAGCATGTCTGCAGGTTAGCGACCGATTCAGCGTGACCTCGCATTTCCCGAAGCGTGGTGTCGGGACGAGTTCGGTCATGTGATGGCGAGCCCGGCGATGACACACAGCACGATGGCTCGCGTCGACCACGCCGCGGTCCGAATCCAATTCGTCGACACCAAGCGGCGGTGGAGGACGGGGTCGAAGCGTGGCCCCAACTGGCCGTGGAGCCGGGCGGAGACCAACGCGGTCGTTCCGTAGGCGACACCCATCACGACCAGTGCGACGACGGGCAGCAGTCGGCCGCTGTCAGCAGGTGGCGAAGCGACGAGGAGGAGCGCGGTCACGCCCTCGGCGAGCATCAACGGACCGACCACGAGACTGATCGTCGAAGTGTGGCGCCCGGCGAAGCGCTGCCACAGTTCGTGATCGTCACCCGGCTCGATCGCATCGAAGATCGGGTAGTGCACCAGCTGGATCACCCAGATCAGCCCGGTCATGGCCCATGTGGAGGCCAGTGCGACGAGAAGGACGACGGCATCGGTGGAGCTCACGATGCGATGGTGGCCCGGCGGCCCAGGCCGTGTCGTGTCCTGCTGGTCAGCCGATGACGCCGTCGCCGTCGAAGTCGGTGTCGAAACACTTCTCGATCTTCGACAGGAGATCGGTGGGCATCTCGTTTTCCTGGCACTTCTTCTGGATGACCTGCTTGAGTTCGGCGTGGAAGTCGAAGGCGCTCAGGCAGTCGGGGCAGCCGTCGAGGTGGTGGTGGATGGTCTCGCGCGCAGCGTCGGACAGTTCGGAATCAAGGAACAGGTCGAGTTCCTTCAGGGTCTGATCGCAATCGGGAGTGTCACATTCGTCCATCAGTTGATCTCCTGCCCTTCTGCGTCGGTGCCGACTGATTCGGGTTCGGATTCGGGTTCGCGTTCGGCGAGTCCTCGTTCGAGGGCATATGAGTGCAACGCCTTCTGCATTGCTTTTCTTCCCCGATGCAGCCGTGACATCACGGTCCCGATCGGGATGTCGAGCATCTCGGCGATCTCTTTGTAGGCGAACCCCTCGACGTCGGCGAGGATCACTGGCAGCCGGAAGTTGTCAGAGAGCGCTTCGAGTGCCTGCTTGACCTCGTCGTCGGGCAGCATCTCCATCAACGACTCTTCGGCAGACCGACCGATCGAAGCGTCCTGAAACGTACCAAGCCTCTTGTAGAGGTAGAGGTCCTCGATCTCGCCGAGATCGGACTCCTCGGGGCGACGCTGCTTGGCTCGGTACTTGTTGATGTAGGTGTTGGTCAGAATCCGGAACATCCAGGCCCGCAGGTTGGTGCCCTCGGTGAAGGTGTGGAAGCTGCGGAAACCCTTGAGGTACGCCTCCTGCACGAGGTCCTCGGCGTCGGCGCGGTTGCGCGTCATCCGCATGGCTGCGGAGTACAGCTGGGGGGCGAACTCCATTGCTTGTTCTGCGAACACTGCCTGGTCAGCCATCGGGGCGGACCCTACCGGATCGCACTGCGCCGCTTCAGCTGGCGGGATTCGTCAGGGCAGAACGATCCGCCGTTGGACCAGCGTCGGTATCAGGGTCGGAATCAGGGTCGGGATCGAGTTCGTCGACGACATCGTCGATTGCAGCGGTGAGTCGCTCGAGCAGGTCGGCCAGTTGCCCACGTTCGTCCGGCGCGAAGGATCCGATGATGCGTTCCATGGCGATGGCGCGCCGTTGAGCGACAGCTTCGTGTCGACGTTTGCCTTCGCCCGTGATCTGGACCATCACGACTCGCCCATCGTCGCTGGACGGGTAGCGCTCGGCGAGACCGTTCTTCACGATCCGTTGCACCGCCCGGGTCGCCGTCGATGGGTCGATGCGAAGGCGTGCGGCGAGGCCCTTCATCGTCCGATCACGTCGCAACAGCAGGTCGAGGGCATCCATCTGGCCCTGCTCGAGTGGGTCCTCGCGCCCGAACAGGTAGTCACGCAGGCGAGCCGAGCCGGCACCGCGACGGAGCTCGATCCAGGCCATGCCGATCCGCACCGTGTGGTCGAGGTCGACCGGATCGTTGAGATCGAAATTCGGGGTATCGGTGGACACGGACATCGCACTCTCGACCGTAGTTCTCGACCGACGCCGACAACGTGACGGAGGGCACGTCATCGACTGGACTCTGCTGGCCGAGAGTGAGGGATCGTTCTCGCACGCGTCGTCGTGGAACACTGACGAGGTGACCACAGAGGTGATCAGCGCTGGTGACCCGACGAATCCGACCGCTCTCGAAGCGCTGCACTCGCTTGCCACCGCCGACGTGTCGATCACCGAGGCACTGAGCCATCGTGAGGTGTACACATCGCGCGGTCTGTTGAGCGTGCTCTGGCACGAACCCGCCGTATCGACCGAGGTCGAACCGGCAGCGTTGGTGCTGTGTGGTGGCGCGATGGGAGGGTTGCTCGGTCCTGGACACGGTCTCTATCAGCGACTGGGCGAGGAGTGGTCGGCACGCGGCGTTCGAGTGCTGCGAATCAGCTACCGAGAGCCGAACAACCTCGACCTCTGTGCACACGACCTGGCCTGCGGCGTCGAGTGGGCTCGTGACGCAGGCGCCGACCGCGTCGTCGTGATGGGCCACAGCTTCGGCGGCGCCGTTGCGATCCGGACCGCAGTGGTCATGGCCGCCTCGGTCGCCGGTGTGGTCACGTTCGCGACGCAGTCGGCCGGCTGCGAAGTCGCCGCAGGCCTTGATCGTCGTCCACTTCTGCTCTTCCACGGCGACAGCGACGAGATCTTGCCGGCCGAGTCGACCTTGATGGTGCAATCGCTTGCCGGGCATGGCGATGTCGAGATACTGCCGGGCGACGGGCATCTTCTCGCCAACAGCGACGATGCGATCATCGAGCGTCTAGGGGTCTGGCTGCCAACGGTGCTCGGGATCTGACACCCAGCACGATCCGTGCGGGGCGGCGGATCAGTCGAGGGTCGCTGTGGCCACCACGTTGCCGGAACCGTCGAGCAACGTGACGAGCAGGGGACTCTCGGCAACGCCGCGGATCACGACTTCTGCCGGGCCGGCGACTCCGTTGAAATCGCATCGAGTCTGGGAGGAGCATGTCGCAAGGACGGTGCCCGTCGACTTGATCGGTCGGCTGAAGGCCAAAGAGCCGGGCCGACCGTCGAGGCCGGTGACGCGAACCTCGAACTCGAGCGTCCCGTCCGGGTTCTGCCACTGGGTCACGAGGCGCCCTGAGAATGGAGTCGCAGCGGCGGTCGTGGTCACGACCGTGGTCGTCGCCGGTGCGATGGTCGTCGCCGGTGGTTCGGTCGTGGTCGGTGCGATGGTCGTCGCTGGTGGTTTGGTCGTGGTCGGTGCGATGGTCGTCACTGGTGGTTCGGTCGTGGTCGGCGCGGCGGTCGTCGCTGGTGGTTCGGTCGTGGTCGACGCAGCGGTTGTTGTCGGTGCGCGGGTTGTGGTCGGCGCAGCGGTTGTTGTCGGTGCGCGGGTTGTTGTCGGCGCGGCGGTTGTGGTCGTCGCAACAGCGGTGGTCGTGGCGGCGGCGTCAGAAGCCGTCGTGACCGGAGCCGTTGTTGCCGGTCGAGCCGTCGTTGGCGCCGATGTGGTCGCCGGCTGGCGCGGCGGTTGGACGGCTGGACGTGTCGTCGTCTGGGGCGACGGGGACGTGTCGACCGGATCGATCACCGTCGTGCTGGTCGTGCTGGCCGCGACGGGGGCGTCGTCGTCGGCGTTGGCCGGCGGTGTGGCGATTGGTGGTGCGGCGGACTCGTCGACGTCAGGCGAGGCTGGTGTCGGCTCGTTGTCGGGCTCGGGCTCCGGGGCGGGCGAGGTGGCGACGGGTCCGGACCCTGAGCCCGAGAAAATGGGTTCGGAGGATTCGCCGGATCCGGTGACGATGAGGAGTCCGCCCGCAGCAACGGCGACAACGAGTGCGGCGGCGGCAGCAACCGAGGCACGCCCGCCGCGCATCGACAGCACTGCGAGCACCCCACCTGCGGCGGCGACTCCTGCGGCTTGTCCGATCTCGAAGCGGGCGCGAGGAGGCAACAGCGTCATGTCTGCACCGAAACCGAAGCCGGCGAGAACCGCTGGCGCGAGCAGCATCGGAAGTTGACCGCCGGTCAGCGCTGCGATCTTGCCTGCCAAGTCGAAACATTCGTCGCATTCCTCGAGATGCCAGCGGACGGCTTCGATGAGATCGGCTTCGTTGCGACCACCGTCGATGAGCGCGGTGAGATATTCCTGCACCTCGTGGGTGTGGGCTTCGCCCGCCAGAGTCGCAAGGTACGCAGCTCGCAACCCGAGTTGGGCCCGAGATCGCAGGGAGGACACCGCGTTCGAGGATCGGACTCCGAGCATTTTGGCGACCTCGCGGGACGCGAAGCCCTCGACGTCGGTGTACCAGATGACGTTCTTCCACCGTTCGGGCAGCGTGGAGAACGCCTCGGCAAGCGCGGGGTCGACGTCGGCCGAGTCCATCATGGTCGACTCACTACCGAGCAGGTCCTCGCCGGTTCCTGCCGCTCGCTCGCGTTTGGTCCTTCGACGCTGCTCGGCAATGACTGAACGGATCGCAGTCGCAAGGTATGGGCCGAAGGCCGACGTGGGTCCCTTGTCGTTGTCGATCGCGGACATGGTGCGGCGGAACGCCTCGGCGACGGCTTCATCGACGTCGACGGCGCGCTGGCGGTGCGCGACTCCTGTCGCGAACCGTCGGTATCGAACGAAGAGCTCGTCATATGCCCCTCGATCGCCCGCACGGGTCATGTCGAGAAGTCCGGTCGTGTCGGCGGCGCGGAGCTCCCTGTTGCTTCGTGTCACGTGGTCCGGCCTCCGATCCCTGACATTCTGGCATTGTCGAGGCAGAAACCGTGCACGGTCGCGAGTTCATGTCGTGCCGCAGACGGAGGGCGGCGCCAGGGACACGACACGGTGCGCAGCTCGCATGCCATCCCATCTGATCCGAACTCACTTTCCCGAGAGGCATGTGAGTAGAGACAGGCGTCGACCATCAACTGTGTCGCGAGAAGCCGCATCATCTTCTCGACGGTCGTCGACGAGGGAGCTCGGCGCGTGACTTCGAGATGACTTCGAGATGACTTCGACGCACTCGCGCTGCGTCGCACGCTGCGCACCTGCGCGATTCGACGATGGCGGTCGATGGGGATCTCCGTAAGTCTCGACCTCGATCAGAGATTGAGACTTGCAGGGCCTCGGCGGAACCCGGCGTGGTCAAAAATCGTGGACATGACCGATCAGTGGACGAACGAGTCGACCAGCGGACCGGTCAGCGGGCCGGTCAGCGGGTTTCGCACGACTGAATCAGGCACATGTTGGGCAGGAGGGCCGCAGAAGGGCCGCAGAAGGGCCGCAGAAGGGCCGCAGAAGGGCCGCGGATCGGACAAAACTGCTGCAAACCTGATCTCGGCACGATGATCGAGGGGAAATGGCAAGGCGCCGACACAGCCGCCGATCTCGAGACAGGACGGTCGGAAACCCGCGCAAACACTACGGATCGGCGGCATCGGGACATCGGGCACGGACCTGCTGAACGTGAGAATCTGCCTTTTTGAGATTTTTTTTCGAATCTCGCGACACAAAGGGGTTGTTGTAGCGTCCCTCTGAGGGTGAGTACGCTGCACATAGAGTGGCGGTTTCCGGTAATCGGACTCACCAGGCACACGAAGTGAACGCCGAGAGGGCAGGAGTAAGGGATGAAGGAACCAATGAGCAGAACGATTTACATGAGGATGGTGCGGCTACTCACTGCAGTCGCTGTAGCGGCAGCAGTGCTCGTCGTCCCGTCCGGCTACGTCTCAGCAGGAGAGCCCACGCTCACCAAGTCGCTGTCCCAGACGCAGCCTTTCGCAAACGCCGATGGCACCTTCCCCAGTGGCTCGACCGTCACCTATGAGGTGTCGATCGGCTGTAACGCTCCCGGTGATTGTGACGACTTCGAGTTGCACGACTTCTCGCCCACCTTCACCGATGTCTTCGGCAACCCGGCTGTGTACGAGTTCGTCTCGGCCTCGCCCGGCGGCGCCGGACCCGACTTCGACATCGACACCAGCGACCCGGAAGAGATCATCCTGTCGTTCCCCGACGGCTTCTCCGCCGG
>ENA-ORXT01000827-ORXT01000827.1-marine-metagenome-genome-assembly--contig:-NODE-827-length-45462-cov-6.669120_pt1 | contig 45462 bp, 32 predicted proteins | sample MGYA00237868_ERZ511482 | MGnify/ENA metagenome assembly ERZ511482
TGATTTGGTTTTCAAACTCAATGTCTGATAGTCTATAATGCTTTTCCATTTTTTTCCTTAGTAGTGATATTTGCAAGAAATGATCAATAATTCATCCTCCATAAATGAATAAACCAAGCGGTGCTCTTTATCAATTCTTCTCGACCAATAATCTTTTAATTCGTGTTTGAGAGACTCCGGATTTCCTATTCCTTCAAATGGAATTCTCATCGTTTCTTTAACCAGGATGTTTACTCTCATTAACTTTTTCTTATCTGTCTTTACCCAATAGAGATAATCTTTCCAAGCTGTTGGAGACCAAGATAACTTCATTCTTCAATCAATGATTGATACTGCTTATTGCCATTCTTCACTTGAGATATAGCATTAATTAAAACATCTCGATTTTTTCCACTCAATAAATATTGAGTCTCCTTCAATGAATTATATTCCTCTAAGGATATTAATACCAAATCCTTCTGATCCTTTCTTTTAATTATTACCTCCTCCACATCATCAACGACGGAGTCAAGCCACTTCTTCAGGTGCAATCTCAGTTCTGTATAGTTTACAACTTTCACTATATCAAATTAGATATAATAACGTAATTAGGTACGTTTTTATTCAGCTATCTTTTCTAATGTATCCTATTTATCTCAAATGAGTTCAAGCAAATCAGTACTGGCAATATTTAAATAAATCAAGATTCATCAAAAAAATTGATATTTTAATCGATAAAAGCCTAAGTGTCAATGATTAATGACTTAAATTTCTGATAATTTTAAAATCAATAAAATAAAAACATGAAAGTATTGAAATCACTTCTTTTGACTGCTCTGATCTTCAGTTTTGGAAATTCATCGCAGGCACAAACTGTGGATGAGATCATTGATGGCTATTACGAGGTTACCGGCGGTAAAGAAGCTTGGGGAGAACTGAAAGGCATAAAATATACTGCCAAGGTAAATCAAGGGGGCATGGAAATACCCATTGAGATGGTACAGACTAAAAGTGGGGTTTCTTATTCAAAAGCTAGCCTACAAGGAATGAGTTTTATGCAAGGAGTATTTGATGGTGAGACGCTTTGGAATACAAACTTCCAAACGATGAAGCCTGAGAAAGTTACTACAGAGGATCTTGAAAACCATAAGTTAAGTTTGAATGATTTCCCTGATGCACTTCTTAATTATAAGGCCAATGAATATGATGCAGAATATGTAGGGACGGAAACTTTTGATGGTACGGATTCATATAAAATTAAATTGGTAAAAGAACCTATGACTGTGGATGGTGAAAAAGTAGATGATGTAGAATTTTACTTTTTTGAAGTAGATTCTGGAGCTTTGATCGGAACACAGAAAGAAATGCTTTCAGGCCCTATGGCTGGTATCATCTCTGAATCTAAGTTCAGCGATTACGAAGAAGTTGAAGGTTTATATTTTCCTATGACTATGACACAGGGCGTAAAAGATGGAGAATCTTCCGCCATCGTTGTTGAATCTATAGAACTAAATCCAGAGGTTGACAAATCGATGTTGATTTTTCCTACGGAAACTACGGACGAAGAAGAGAAAAAATAAAAACCAAATTAAGCTCCAAGGCTCCCATAGCCTTGGAGCTTTTACTTTTCAATAAAATAACAAGATGAAAAAATTATCTCTGCTGATAATACTCCCTGTATTATTGGCCCTACAGAGCAATGCCCAAGATGTGATGCTCAAAGGCAAAGAAATGTTTGGTGACATGACTGCCAGGCAAATTGGTCCCGCGCTTATGAGCGGTAGAATATCTGATCTAGAAGGTCACCCGACGAATTCAAGAATTGTCTATGCTGGAACTGCAGGTGGAGGTGTCTGGAAATCGACCAATGGTGGTGCGAGCTTTAGCTCTATCTTCGATGATTACATACAATCCATAGGGACTGTGACGGTAGACCCTCATGACCCCGATAATACCATCTGGGTAGGAACAGGAGAAACCTGGACTAGAAATAGTGTAAGCCTAGGTGACGGTATTTATAAGACCTCTGATGGTGGACAGAACTGGAAGAAGTTACCTTTTGAAAATTCAGAACGGGTATCCAATATCATCATCCATCCAGATAACAAGGATGTCATTTATGTCGGCGAACTTGGAGCTCTATGGGGAGACAGCGAAACTAGAGGTGTTTATAAATCTTCAGATGGCGGACAAACTTGGGAAAATCTATTGTTCATAGATCAGACGACCGGCTGTTCAGAATTGGCGATGGATCCAAATAATCCTGACATACTTTACGCATCCATGTGGGAATTTAGAAGAACTGGTTGGTCATTTAATTCTGGTGGTACGAAAAGTGGACTATTTAAATCTACGGATGGTGGAAAGAATTGGAATAAAATTCACGGTGGATTTCCATCCGGTCAATTGGGTAGAATCGCATTTGCAATAGCGCCATCTAATTCAGACATCTTATACTGCGTCCTTGAAACTGAGAAAGAAGAAGACAAAGGATTGTATAGATCAGATGATGCTGGGAAATCTTGGAATAAATTGAATGGTGATTTTGGACTAGTTGTCCGGCCATTTTACTTTTCAAAAATTGTGGTAGATCCCAAAAATCCAGATGTATTGGTTAAGGCTGGTTTGTTTGGCTCCATTAGTCGAGATGGAGGGAAGACGTTTAAAGATGCGGGAAGAATGCATCCAGACATTCACGATGTTTTATTTGACCTGAAGGATTCTGAGAGAATGTACTTTGGTACAGATGGTGGTGTATACAGAACTTGGGATGGCGCGAATACGATGGACATTGTTACGAGCTTACCAGTAAGTCAATTTTACCACATTAGCGTAGATAATGCGGAGCCTTATAATATTTACGGAGGCTTGCAAGATAACGGCTCATGGTATGGGCCATCGAATGCACCCGGTGGTATTGAGGCTAGAGATTGGAATACAGTAGGATTTGGAGATGGATTTAGAGTTTTAAAACATTCAACGAAGCCGATCATCTATTCAGAGATGCAAGGTGCTGAAAATGTCTGGCGATATGACACTGAAAGAATGCAGAATAAGACGATCCAACCACTAGAAGTGGAGGGTGATCCGAAGCTAAGATTTAACTGGAATGCGCCAATCTCCTTAAGCACGCACAAGCCAGATCGGATTTACATCGGTAGTCAATTTGTTCATATGTCCGAGGACATGGGGAATACGTGGAAAAAGATTTCAGGAGACTTAACGACCAACGATCCTGCCAAACAAAACCAAGAGGATTCCGGTGGATTGTCGAAGGATAATTCCGGAGCTGAAAACCATTGTACAGTGTTCACTATTTCAGAATCTTCGCTGGATGGTAATATTGTATGGGCTGGAACGGACGATGGAAATGTGCAGGTAACACAGAACGGTGGTAAATCATGGAATAATGTAACGAGCAACATTTCTGGCCTTCCGGCAAATACTTGGTGCTACCATATCGAACCAAGTGTTCACGACAAAGGAACAGCCTATGCTGTTTTTGATGGGCATACCAAAAATGATAAAAATCCTTATTGCTATAAAACTACAGATTTTGGTGTGACTTGGACATCGATAATCACAGACGAAGTTCAAGGATTTACAAGAAGTTTCCAGGAAGATTTTGGAAGTCCAGATTTACTTTTCTTGGGAACAGAAACAGGATTGTATATTACCATCAACGGTGGTAAAAGCTGGAGTAAGTTCACCAACAATGTCCCAGCAACTGCAATTCATCACATGGAAATGCATGCAGGCACCAATGATTTAATCATGGGTACCCATGGAAGAGGAGTTATTATCCTCGATGATGTAAGTCCATTAAGAGCCTTGACGCCAGAAGTTTTAACCAAGGATGTACACTTTATCCCAGCAGATGAATTTACGATGGTGGAAGAGAGCAACTTTGGTGGAACAAGTTCTGAATTACAATTTGTAGGACCCAACAGAAACAGGAATGCGAAGGTCATTTACTACCTTAAGAAAAGGCACACCTTTGGCAAGATGAAGATGGCGGTATTGGATCAAGACGGTAATGTTGTTTCGGAGCTTTCCCCAGGGAAGGCAAAGGGGATCAACATTGTTGATTGGGATTATATGATGAAGGCACCAAAGATGGCTGCCGGAAAGACTTTCACTTTTGGAGGGTTTACCTCTCCTCGAGCACCTGCCGGAACTTACAAGGTCGTCATGACCAAGGGCAAAGAAACTTATGAAACGGAGTTGGTTGTAAAGTATGATGACACTTCCCTACTTACAAAGGAAGAAAGAGAGACACATACCAAAGTAACCAAGAAATTATACGATCTAAGTGAGGATCTAGCCTACCAAGTTTATGAGATGGATGAGATGATGGCATTTGGAGAAAAGCTTGCAGAAAGTAATCCGGCGATGAAAAAACCAGTGGATGCGCTTTTAAGCTCAATAAATGAACTGAAAAATAAAAGTGTCATTACTACAGGAGATAATTATGTCGGAGCCGCCGAGCCACAATTAAGAGAAAAGCTAGCCAAGCTATATTCCAAGGTTGCTGCCGGATACACACCACCCTCCGCTTCAGAAATGGAAAATATGAAATTACTTGAGGCGCAATTTAATGAGGGCAAAAAAACCTTGGAAGGAATCAAAAGTGGAGCTTGGAGTAAGTTGGTCAAGAAAGCAGAAAAGGAAGGTATGGAAATTCCGGTGATGAAAGGAAGGGACGAATTTTTAGGAAAGGTTATGAGGCCTTAGTAATAAGGTCAGAATATAGATTATGAATAAGCTCATTGTTAAGGCAATGGGCTTTTTTTAGTTTGAAGAAAGGGGGAACCATCAAAATGACTGAATTATGGCTTTAAGACAAGAATCAAAAATAGAAATAAGATGAAATATTCTAAAATAATTATGCTTATCCTCCAGAGAATTTCTTATTCAAGAGACCTAGATTCATGACTCTCAACAACATCATAAAAATTAAGACTTTACATGATGAGATATCATCACTAATAAAAAACCCAATTGATTTCTGCCAAATCCAATATTACTTCTTTTAAAAGGCTTAGCAGTTGATACGCTTTTGAATCAGGATTATGATATCATTGGATGTGCTTGAATTTTATTTTCATCTAAAATAAACGCATACTACATGGTAGTATATTTCCTTTTGCCAATGGTATCATTCTTATGAGAAGTGCTGACCACTACAAAACAAAAATTCATAATTTATTTCACTATTCGTTCAACAACTTTTTGACCAGTTTTTATATCTATAATTTCGAGTAAGTAAGTACCGCTTGGTGCATTGGCAACTTCTAATTGACTTACATTTGATTCAGAGCTAATGAGCATTCCGTTTAAGTCATACAAGTTGATCTGAAAATTCAATTGACCTTCCACGTCAATATAAATTATATCTGATACTGGATTTGGATAGATACTAATTTTTGAATTTGATAATTCATGAGTGGAAAGAACTCCATCGCAATTTTCATCAATATCATTATCAGGTATTTCCATTGCGGCTGGATTTATCAGCGAATCAAGGTCATTACAATCATCCACCAGTAAGAATCCATCTTGGTCTAGATCATCGTCTAAAGTTCCAGGATCGCAATCATCATCTATTCCATTGTAAGGTTCTTCTTGCTGATCAGGATTTACATCAGCATTGTTGTCATCGCAGTCCACATCAGAGGTAAATCCATCACCATCTTGATCAACGGCAGCAATTGAATAAACATAGAGCTCTCTACCAAGGCTATCGGTTGTACCAAAAAAGTATAGCTTATTGTTTGCTGAGGTAATGTGTGAAATGTCATTCCCTGCTTCCTCCCCAATTGAACTGACCTTAACTGTGCCGTCTGGTGTACCATCGGATTTATAGAGATCGTTATCAAAAGGAAAACTTTGTTTCCTACCTACCATAAATAGGCTGTCATTATGACTCGTTAGCCAGTATCCATTATTGATTGAAGGACCTGGAATTTCATCTGGATTAAGTAAAGTAATTGTGCCATCTACAGTACCGTCTGTTTGTAATGTAGCTAAGTCAGGTGCTCCAAAAGGCTGTGAACCATGGTACCCACAGAAAGCCAACTTACCAGCGTGCTCCGTAAAATAGCTTGGGTTAATATCTATATCCTCCTCTTGCTCTATTTTAAAAGTACCTGAGGTTGTACCATCCGAACTCCATAAGTGACGATCATTATCTGCATCTAGTCCTTGAAATAAAATTATATCCCCGACTGTTCCAATGGTCCGTAAGGATTCAGTCCTTACAAACCTTTTAAAATCAGTTTGTAAAACTTGAGTTCCATCTTCTTTGCCATCCGTAACATACAAGTCAGTATTATTCGTTCCTTCTCCAAACCAGAAGAAGAGATTAGAATCTGCAACGGTCATTTGGATACTTCGCCTCGAAGAATCATCTACGTTGGATGAAAAGAATTCATGTAGAAACTCAACGTTACCTTCACCATCATAACTTGCTAAATGTGAGCCTGACATTTCTTCTGGCCATACAATCATATATATTAAATCATTAAACACAATGGCATCCTTTAAACCATCCCTTAATGACCACTTCAGCTCTAATATTTCTTCAATATTTTCAGTCTGTGGATCATAACTGTAAAGGAATTCTGTAAAATCAGATCTCCGGTTATAATATAGTTTATCCTTGTAGGCTAGATATAATTCAATCGCACCTGCTTCTTCTAAAACTACTTCAACGGTACCCGTGCTATTAACTTTAAGAATTCTAGAGGTATCAGAGCTTGTGAATTCCACCATGAAAAGTTCTCCTTCATAATTTACTACTCCTGGTATAATTTCACTATTTGTTAATTCATAAGTATATTTTGAACCTTGAAAAGTCCCATCAGAACAATAAATATTGGCTTCATTATTAATGATAATGGTGCTTTCAAGGGTTCCAAGCACGGTAGCTTCTTCAGAAATACCATTCAATGGACCTTTAGCAAGATCAACAATCAATTCAGCCATTTGGCCGTAGCTAGATATTGAAAATATTAATAGTAAAATAGATAACTGAAATTTCATAATTTTGAGTAGTTGGATATTTTATTAAACTAGTTTACTTGAGATCTTCTAATTCTCTGACCAAATTTTCAAAGTATTCGGTACACTCGAGCTCTTTTAAGTCGTAAATTATTTCCACAATGGTATCAGAGCCAACATAACCTTGATGGGACACAATAAATCCTGGAAATTTATAGGGCCGTTGATATGTATAAATAAAAGGTAAATCTTCAGCAATATAAAAGGTAAGACCCGAACGGTATTTATTTTCAAGAATATATTCTGTGCAATTAAATGTCCCAATAGTTTTCCGTCTTCCTGTTGGTTTAGGCTCTTCCAAAAAAGGATTATCTTCATGCTTAAGTTGTTCTTCAAAGTAATCAGAATCTCTTTTCACAAACCTTCTATTTGATTTCCGTTCAGTTATTTCTACTCCAAAGTAATTTTGAGATAGAGCGTATTCATCATTAAATATATGATATAAATTATCAGCTTCGGCATCGATTGCCTTTTCACTCCTTATGAGGTCAGGATGAGTTTGTGCTTTACCATCCATTCTAGTTATATCATACTTAATTTCCTTGACCTCTATTATTTCATAACATTTTTGACCAAATGAAATTTGACTTAATATGAGTAAAACCGCAATGCAGAAACAGTAGTTTGTGCCTTTCATTTCAACTGATAATTTGAAGTGAAATATACTTAAGATTTCACAAATTACTTGAAAAATTTTATAATTTTAATATGGGTTAAAAAATAAGGCTATAAGAAAGATTACTCAATCCAAATCTTCTGTCGATAACTCTTTTCTTCAGCACTGACCTCTAGGAAGTAAAGACCCGATGGTACGGACTCAATGAATATCGCTTGATTTAAATCTGCCTTTGTATCGGAATAAATAAATTTGCCTTGAGCATCATAAATTCTGACTGCTACGGGGTCTTCCAAATCAGATGATTTTATAAAAAATTGTCCAGAACTTGGATTAGGAAAAATATCAATATTTTCTGAGTAATTATTTTCAAAAAGTCCGACTGGCATCGGTGCGAGTTTCATCATCCAGAGATCAAAGCCCCCTAGATTATTAGTGAAATTTACATTACTTGAATTGGTATTTCCAGTGACGATAAATCCTCCATCTGTTGTCTGCTTAATATCAAAGCTTTGGTCAATACCCGAGCCTCCAAAATTCTGCTCCCATTGAATATTTCCAAGATCATCAATCTCAAAGATCCAAATATCAATCAAACCGATGTTTGAACCGACGTCTCCATCAGAGGATCTAGACCACCCAGAAACGACGAATCCTCCAGTCGAAAGATTTTGAACGGATAGTGCACGATCCTGCGCTTGTCCGCCATAGTTCTTTTCCCATTCTAAATCTCCATTGGGATCAAGTTTCAATACCCAGGCATCTTCACCGCCGTAATAATTAGCAACATCGCCATCGCTTGATCTTGTATAACCAGCAATAATATACCCGCCATCCGGTGATTGCTGAATAGATCTTGTCGCTTCATCTTCGAATCCTCCATAGCTTTTTGACCATTCCAGATTTCCGTCTTTATCCATTTTAAGAACCCAAAGATCATTCTGTCCATTGTTACTTGTTAAATCTCCATCTATGGAGTTACTACAACCGACGGCGATAAACCCAAGGTCTGCTGTTTCATGAATATCAAATACTTCTTCCGACAGGCTCCCACCATATCTCTTCTCCCATTCCAAATTACCATCTGCATCTAGCTTTAAAAATTGACCATCACTGGCATTATTATTACCCCCGAGTCCGTTGGAACTACCGGCAATTACATAACCCCCATCAGCAGTTAAAGTAACCGCATGTGCTAGCTCATGAAAATTATCTCCATATTGTTTTTGCCATTCAATTTCTCCATCAACATCCAATTTTACAATGGCAAAATCATCCCCACCGTTGGGTTCAAGAGACCCAATGACAATATAACCATCGTCTGCCGTTTGCTTTATATCTCTGGCTCTTTCAAATCTCTCAGTGCCTATAGTTTTTTCCCATTCTATTTCCCCCACGGCATTCACTCTAAGGATATACCAATCATCAGAGTTGTCTCCGATCTTCTGAGCACCCACAACAATGTATCCACCATCACTGGTCTGGGCTACTTCTGTCCCGATCTCGTTTTCAGCGCTTCCGTAGTTATAAATCCACTCGATCTGAGGCTGGGCAATTGTTGTATAAGTGCTGAGTATAAAGCTTATAACTAACAATGAAATTAAAATTATTCTGTTATTCATCTTATTGTATTAAACTGGAGATCGAATGATTCCTATTTTGTAATTCTTCCCAGATAAAATCGAAGGCCAGCTCCTAGGGAATATGAGAGATGTGATTTCTCTGTTATGTCACCAAATTTTACCGTTGGCGACTTCCTAAATATCGTCTTAATGAAGAGAGACTTATTTTCTGAAAGTTTTTGCTCTCCGGATAAACCAAACTGGAAACCAATTTTATTTTTAAATAAATAATTTTCATTCTCAACAATGGGAATATCACTTCTTTTAGTACGGCCGGTAAAATTGTGCCTGATGGCGTAAGTAATCCCTGCAGAGGCGTTTATGGTAGTTTCATTAAGGATAAATTGTCTTCCTACATTCAAAGGGATGCTCCAATACATATGTTTATTCCAGTGCTTAATTCGTCTTGTTTCGTTTGTTACAACTGGTCGCATTCCTTCTATAAATAATGTATCCGAATCAATCTCAGGGTTGTACTCATAATAAGCCTTTTCCACAAGCGTCAATGTTGTATCGCTACTTAAGAGATAATCAAAGCTAAATTTTTCTCGCATTTCTTGATACTCCAATCCAAACTGAACAGACCACTTTTCATTTATAAGCACACCAATTTCCACACTAGCGGCATCATGTATGATGGCTTTTTCTAGCCTTATTTTCTCGCCATAATATTCATCGGGATTCACATCAAAAGGAGAAGTAAACTTCCGTTGTAAAAACCCGGCGCTGATGTTTGGTTCAAAGAATAATTGAACTTTTTTAAACTCCTCACTGGTTGTCGCATCTAACTCAGCATGTTCTATAGACAGGTTAGGTATAAAACTATGCACTATAGATGATTTAATTAAGTGGATGTTGTTTAATGTGATCGGCTGGTGTGTCTTTAATTTTTCATTTGAAATATCCTGATTATCTTCACTTGATGTAATTCCTGAATTTTGCTTGCGCAAAAGTATATGGTCATCAGAAGACAAATTTTCCTTTGAAGAAAAAGAAGAGCCTTTCTCAACATTAATTACTTTCACTGGGACGAAGTTTTCTGTCGGCAAGATCGGCTTCTTCTTCACATCACGAGATTTTTCTTGAGCGATAATTTTTGTTGCTGAATTCTTAACTGTCTTCCATAGATTCTTTTCAGAAGGGGTCGTTTTAAAGGTCATTGTCTCATTGGAGTCGGAACTGCGATTTACTTCTACAGGTCTCTTTATAGGAGGATTTATATCTTTTACATCTTTTATCTTGGAGATGATCTCTGCTGATTTAAGGGCATCATTCTTTTCAGCATTGACTTTGCTATTTTTGGCTACAGCCGAATTTATCTGTTGCTCAGAGTAATTATTACCCCAACCAATAAATAAGATTAACAAACCTAAAGGGAATAATAAAAACCAAGCTTTTTTTGAAGATTTTTTCTTTTTAGATAGCGACGCCTCAAGATCCATTAATAGATCTTCCTTCTGCCAGTCTACTTTGTGATTCTTTAATTTATTTTTAAAATGATCTTCCATAATCTTAAGCGTTAACTTTTATTAATTCATCCAATTTTAAGATTGGGTAAAACCTCTGTTTCCTTTATTTTATTTCTCAGTAACTTTTTAGCTCTTGTGAGTTGTGAACGAGAGGCGCTTGCAGTAATTCCGAACATGCTCCCTATTTCATCATGCTTGTACCCTTCGATCACATGAAGGTTAAATATGACCCGACAACCTTCTGGAATTTCCTGCAATAATTTCAGTATATCCTCGGCTTCTAGTCTCTCTATAATTGTAGACTCCTTTGAAGGCTCTAACGCAAAAATCATTTCATCACCAAAACTTAATCTTTTTTCCTTCTTCAAGTTCTGCAGCGCTCTGTTAATCAGAATCCTACTTATCCATGGACCGGGCATACCCATTTCAATATCAAACTGTTCAATCTTTTCAAAGAATTTCATGAAACTGTCTTGAACTAAATCTTTGGCGGAAGATAGATCTTTTGTATATCTAATGGCAATTGACATCATGTCATCTGCATAGTGAAGGTAGAGTGCCTTTTGAGCTTCCCATTTACCCTTCTTTGCTTCTGATACTAAGCGTGATATGTCAATCTTTTTGGCCAGACTATTTTAATTTAATAACAAGGTAATATTCCTAATGAATTCTTGCTCTGAACGAACCTTCCATTATGCCCTGTGAAGTTTCAAAGGCATCAGACACTTCTCCACTAAAGGTACCCTCAATGAATTTTCCATCATTCAAATCAATCGTAAAATTAAGACCAACTCCCACAATAAATACCTCTCTAGATCCATTTGTAAAAACTACATCACCTAAGGTATTACTCCCTTCATCGGATTTAAAAATCTGAAAGGAGATATCCTCCCCGTTTAATGTACTAGCTCCCCTTAGTTTAACTACGAGGTTGTCATCAGAAATTATGTTGGCATAGGTAAATTTATCAATGACTATATCATTTCCTCCATCAATGCCATATTTAATAAAGGTGTCATCCTCCTCACAGACTATAATGTCGGGAATATCATTTTGCCCTACGCTATGGTTGTAAGTTATTTCACCATAGCTTCTCGGGTTAATTCTTACGGCACTTGCGAGCACACTTGAAGTATTTTCAAATAGACAGCTTGGTGATCCAAAAAATGTATTTGAACCGCTATTAAACCATCTAGTCAATCCATCTATTTTGAAAGCAAGATTGTACCAATTAGGGGCCAATTCCATATCAGAACAATCATAAACCTTTGTTCGCAATAATTCATAGTCCCAATCATCTTCTACAATACCTAGAATCAAATCGCTGATATCCGTGTCTTCAGAAAATGAACCTATTTCAATGGAACTATCCGAGCATTCTGTTAAATAATGTAAAATGAGCGATTCATTGGCGCGAGTCGTAATCTCAAAAGATGAAGCTTCAACAAACAGTCTATTTACTCCAATTAATTCATTATCAGTATTGGTGATATAAATAACAATAGGGGATAAATAACTATCAGTTGGTCCTGATTTTAAACTAATATAAGGACCTTCATCCGTAATGTCATCTCCTGTTAACCCTGGGAAAGTCTTTCGCATAAGTGTAAAACTCAAAAAGTTCCAAGCAGGATCCGCTAGGTTGTTAATCTTTGAAACGTTTTTATGAAATTCTGGCGCTTCTAATATTATATAGGCTTTATCTAAAGGCACTGATTGCTTAGGAAATATAAATCTTCCTTTTCCATCTGTATTGACTTCATCAAGTGTCACTCCATCAACTATCAATCTTACAGATACATTAGCCACAGGCTGCGAGGATAAATTATAATTTAACTCACTAAATTCCTCAGAAACTACTCCCTCTACTTCCACCATCGCAGAAGATTGAGGAAGAGGTGGAGGCGCAATTTCATCAATAGTAATTGAATCATCGTTTCTACAAGAGCCCAATATGACTAAAAAGAATAAAAGGCTAAGTTTAATATTTTTCATTGCACCTATCGTTTATATGATTGTGTATAATAACTGTTACAATCTTATTACACTTGAAAGTAAGAAAACGCTTGAAGGAAATGGATTTTTTTTACTTTAAGCCTTTTTTTAAGACTAGGCAATGGTTTATGGACTATAAGTATGTAGACAAAGTTTACGTCCTCCGTAGTAGTTCAGAATTCAAGCAAGACACAAAGGACAATTACAAACAAAATGTTATTGATTGCTCCGTTTATTTAAAAGGAGAAATTGAAGGTTCCGTCGTATTCAAAAAATAGCTACAGATATAATCAAGGAAGGCTTCGGAGAAGAAAATATTTCGATTGGATTTCTTATTACTGGCAATCCACTCATTTTATTTTCTACAACTAAATCATGTCCAAGGTAAATTCCGAATTGATCCGTGGAGATAAATTTTCATGATCTCACCTTATAAACTTTGATCGCATGGGGAGCGTTGCCGCAACTTCCATCACTTTCAATTGTTGTGGGGTAAATTTAAATTCTTTCAAATAGCAAGGCTTGTAGTGGCCCATATAATTTTCAATCATCGGCTTATATTCTTTTCCTGCTTCATTCTTTAAATTCAGAGTTTCACAGGTTACATAATTTACATAAACTTCAAAGATGGCACCGTGGTCCCCGGGTGTGTCGCATATTCTATCCCCCAAGAGATGACAATTCTCTTTACTGAGATCATCCTTACCATACTGCGCTTCCTCAAAAGTATGGTACAAGCCCCAAAAATGTCCCATCTCATGAGCAAGAACTTTTATATCTGAAATATCAAATCGACTCATGACAATATTATTGGTGCGTTCAGAGAGGATATATGAAAAGCCTCCTGTACGACCGCAGCTGATACTTGTAGCGGAAATATTACAGAATTCCTTTTTATGATCGAATATATATACACTTAATAAATCAGGCGCATCATAGGTATCTGAGAAATCATTGTAAGGTGCATATAAATCTTGAGAAAGGTCTTCCAATTTCAAATTGGATAAAATGACATCGGTACGATCTATAAAGAAAACCACATTTGCGGAAGCAAATGATTTATTTAAATTATTTATGGCTCGACGAATAACTATTTCATCAATTTCTACATCAATGGAATCTTGTTGAATAATTCCAATTCTTCTAAATAATCTTGCAAGGAGGCTTTCTCTGATATAAAAGCTTTTTAATTTACTTGCCCTTTATCATTAATAAATTTACTAACTAGATCATTCCAGATATTGTGATCTACGGATGGTGTTTCAGATTTCCCTATCTGATTTATTTCTACCTCATTCCCTTTGACCTTTTTCACAAAGCTTAACAGCCTTAACCCTAAGTCATTCAAATTCATATGTTGTTCTTTTTATTACCATTACAAATTAATTATTTAGACCAAAGAAGGCTTCAAATGTAATATGGTTGATTTTTTAAATTTGGGTTGTTGGATCCCAAATTGTTGGTATACAACTTTGGGTATTCCCAAATCAGCTACATAGATTTCAGAATTTTCAGCAAGTCCAAGAAGTATTTTTTTTAAGGCCGCCAAGGTTAAGATTTTGTCAGCCTTAAAGTATGGTAGCTTAGAGTCCCCGAGATAACCAGTCGGAATATCCAATGAAATTTTTTGGCAATCTAAAGTATTGGCTTGATTTATTCTCCGCAATAGTCCTTCAGGCAAGGGTAGTTTTTGGGAGAAGCCTAAATAAGCATCAACCCAGAGCTCTGGGTCTTCTATGGGCTTATCCTTCACGCCAAATTTTAAGGCTCGGGCTAATTGTAGCTTGGGTAATTCTTTGGTGACTTCTGTGAATAGGTCCAAATAAACTTCATAGCCCCAAGCTGCCAACCTTCTTGCAGCAACTAGTCCACCGCCACCATTATTACCATTACCAATTCCTATCAGAATTTTATTATTTAAATTTGGATGTGTATGTGATATTAATTTTGCCAGTTGTAGTCCGGCATTTTCCATCATAAGCTCTATGGGTAAATTGAATTTTTCGACAGCAAAATAATCCATCTCTTTAAATTTTTCAAGATCTAAAGCTTGCTGTTCATCAATAGGCAAAGAACTCATCTCCATATTTAAAATAATATTCTGCTTTTAATTTAAATGTAGATTTTGGGGTGTAATAAATGAATGGTCTTAATTAGGCGTATGTTCATGGTCTGGGATCTTACTGGCTTTAGCGACCTCTTCCGCCACCTTGCCTGCTACAGACATATCCAAAGGAGATGGAATGATCATTTCCTTACTTGGGTTCTCTACACAATCAGCAATGGCGTGAGCTGCAGCAAGTTTCATGGTCGCAGAAATTCTTGGAGCTCTAGCCTGCAATGCTCCTTTAAAAATGCCAGGAAATGCGAGCACGTTATTGACTTGATTATCAAAGTCAGATCTACCAGTTGCAATAATAGCGGCACCTCCCTTTCGGGCTTCATCTGGCATAATCTCAGGTGTAGGATTTGCAAGAGCGAAAATAATCGCATCATCTGCCATTGTATTGACATCATTACTATCAATGAGATTTCCCACACTAACACCGATAAATACATCCGCTCCTTTAAGGGCATCTTGTAAGCTTCCTGAGATATTTGATCGATTGGTGAAACTTAAAATCTCCTTCTTTGAGTCATTCAAGTTATCCCGCTCCTTACTGATAATACCTTTGCTGTCGCAAACAATTATAGATTTCACAGGATCGCATTTAGTGGGATCCATACTGATGCAATTTAAAAGTCTGGCAATGGCATTACCAGCCGCTCCTGCACCATTGATGACTATTTTCAAGTCTACCATTTCTTTACCTAAAACCTTCGCAGCATTTAACAACCCTGCCAAGACAACTATGGCTGTTCCGTGTTGATCATCATGCATGACCGGTATGCCAATATCTTGCAACGCTCTTTCGATCTGAAAACACCTTGGAGCAGAAATATCTTCCAAATTTACACCTCCAAAGTTGGGAGACATGAGCTTGACTGTTCTAATTATTTCGTCCGGATCTTCTGTATCCAAGCATATGGGAATGGCATCGATCCCTGCAAATTTCTTAAACAACATTGCCTTTCCTTCCATTACTGGAATTGAAGCTAGGGCGCTAATATTTCCTAGGCCCAAAACTGCAGTACCATCAGAAACAACGGCAACAGAATTACCCTTCATCGTCATCTCATACGCTTTTTCTGGATCTTTCTGGATTTCCAAACAAGGTTGAGCAACACCTGGGGAATAGACTAAAGATAAATCATCCTTGGTCGCAACATCCATTTTGTTAGATATTGAAATTTTACCTTTTAACTTTTCGTGTAATTTGACAGATTCTTTAAAATAGTCCATTAACTGATTTTAGATGATATTAAAATGAGCACCTTTGAATAAATAACTAGGCAAAAGCAATGTAATATATACCTTAATTTTATTTCTTGATTTTACAGAATTAATATATCATTAATCTCTTCGCATTACATTGGGTTTGAATCAATACTGAAAGCTTTAAAGCATCTGCGAAAGTTTAAAGATAAATCGACTATCCTCCTTAGAGAAATACTGACCAAAAGACATGACTATAAAATCCACAGGATTTAAATAAATTCCTCCTCCATACGAAGAATGATAGGTATTAGAATTCTTTCCTTCTTCCCATACTCTTCCGTAGTCAAATCCGGCATGTATTCCCAAGGTGAATGGAACAACATTATTCACAGACCTAAATAACTTCAGTCTTATATCAGTCATATGATAAAAAGCGGCGTCACCTCTAAAACGTTCCTCCCTAAATCCTCGCAAATTATTAATTCCGCCGATCGTAGGCGCTTGAAAAAAGTCATAGTCACCCCTTATACTTTGATAAGCTACTTGAGAAGCTAATATTAAATTTTCTTTCTTATCCAGATTTTGGTAAATGGTAAAGGCGGTACTCAAATCCCCAAAGGTAAAATCAGTATTTTCTATGTTGGTTTCGACATTATAAGAAAGGTGAAATTTCATTCCTCTATGTGGATCAACATTTTGATCTAAGCTCTCATATGAAAACCTCGCCAGAAAGCCAGCATAATTTCTATCCTCATAAATATTACTAGGGAGATCATTTCCACCAAGATCACCAATAAATTTACCCGGTGTATTTTGAATTCTCGTGCGCTCAATCGTCGGACCAAAAGTAAAGGAACCATCATCATTGGAAAATCGCTTTCGCAAATGTAGTCCCGCATAAACTTTACTTTGTCTTACTCTATTAAAGTCTAAGTCATCTGGATCAACATTTACGGTTTCATTTCCAAAACCAAAATAGTTGAAAGCAAATCTATTTCTTCTTAAAGTCACTTGGGTCAATAAATCCCATTCGCTCACGCTTTCTAGGTATTCTCCAATATAATTAAAGTTTATGGCCTGTGTTCCAAAGGAATAATCAAAGGTAAAATTGTGCCTTTGACCAAACGGATCTTTTTTAAATGAATTATGAACAAAAGATAGATCCACACCGGCAATAAATCCATCGTCTAGATTATAGCTAAGCACCGGCAGCTGTAACCAATAGTCAGGATTATAATGAAAACTCCGACGGTCATAGGTATTCAATTTTACCTTTCTAGAAGTAAAATCTTTACCTTCCGTTCCTAGTTTCAATTTATTTTTTTCTTCTGAAGAATCGTAGATCAATGTTTTCTTGGATCCAGATTTTACAGTGGATTCTTCGATAATTTCATCATCACCTTCGCCACCGATTATTCTGAGTGTCAAACTCTTATCTACGTCTCCAGATATAATGAATAAATCATCATCCTCCATTCCATACATATGTATTTCCTTGGTAATGTCATGATCAAAAACTCTTTCAAAGACTACCCCTTTTTTGTCACCATCCTTATTAAGTCTAAATACTTTGACACGAGTCTGAGTATCACTTATTCGATCTATTTCAAAACGATCTTCTTTATCTGTTCCGAGGATGTCCACTACTTTAGATTTTAAAACATAGGCTCTACGGGCAATGTCCACCAAATTCTCTCTTCGCTCTTTGGTGAATTCAAGTATTTCTTTCCACTCATCATCTTTTGCTTTGTCTGGAATACGAGAAAATGCCAATTCAATAACTTCATCGGTGACATTTTCTTGAATATACTTTGCTTCCTTTTCCCAATCTTCCCATTCAAGTTCTCCTAAAAAGGTCTGATCGAAAAATGTCGCATTCCAACCCTGCCATTTCATATTTTTGGTGTCGGGCGTATATTTCTGGAGTTGTCTCATGAAAGGATTTACCGCCCAAACAACCCAATTAAGAAATCCATCATATTTTGAAAAAGCTTGATCTCTATCTCTAGGAATGGGTCGATACATATATCCATCTCCATCGTCGTCATCAAATCTTGCCCATCGCCACTGATCCTCGTGCCTATCCCAATCCTTTATCATGTAATCCAATATTCTTGAACGGACGAGCCATTGTTGATCCACCCGATGTTTTCGACTTTTTATTATTTTTTCAATAACATCCTTGGTACTCATGATTTTTTCTGAATTGCCAAAACTCTTTTCATTACTCCAATCTCCATCAGGTCTTTCTTCAAGCAGATAAATATCTCCGCCAAATAAGTCATTGTGATAATCCAGAATAGGCTGCTTCGGCACATAATATAGGTGAGGATTGGTGTGGTATACATTGGCTGCATCCGCCAAGTCTGGGACCATTAAAGCGGCGAATGGATGCGCTGCCATAAAATTATCCTGCAAAATATTTTTAGCGCCTATCATTTGATTGAGCGGATATGGCAAGGTTCGAGATGCATCTTTAGTAAGTGCTCTCATAACAAATTGATGCCCAGAAGGCGATTCTAATCTTAGAGAATTGGTTTGATTACCTCCTCCCCTTTTTACTGGATATACACCGCCTTCATAATCAGCTAAGTCCAATACATCAAAAGGGTAATCTTTCAAATAAAGGTCAGAATAATGCGTTCCTAGTATTGCTTTATGCATCAGACCTACCTTACTGAATTCATAATTATTTGGCTTTCTGACTTTTACGGTTTCCATTTTTTCAAATTCTGGATACGAACTAGGGATATTATCTTTTGAGATTTCAAGTTCTCCTTTGATCTTTTTTCTGTAGACTTCATCCAAGGTTTTTTGATCATCATTCAAAGCATAGAAATGAGTCCAGGCACTTCCATCTTCATAAAAATCAATCCTTGAATATCCCAGTCGACCATAAGAAAATTCAGTTCCCCCTCTGATGGATGCTGCATTTTCTTTGGAGCCAGACCCACTGACAATAAATTGTTGATTGTCTTCTTCTGAATATTGAAGTGTATGTTCATGTCCAGCGGCAATGATATAACTACCATTCTTTCCAACAGCAGCTATGATATCATTTCTCATGTCTCTGTACTTCGCATTGGCTAAATCTTGCGGAACTCCAACTGTCCCTCTGATAAAAGCAATAACAGAACCTAATACAGGCAAAGGAACATATAGTCCTTTATTTAAAAAACGCAATGGAAAAATGTGATTTTCTAAAGTGTAGTTTCCTCCATGTTGTCCACTTGAATGCAATGGATGATGCATCGCAATTATTACATTACGATTTCTTAATTTTCTCACATTTTCTTCAAAATCTCTGAAAAATGCGGCTCTGGTTTTTATATCACATCCATCATTGATCGATTGATCCAGATTCCAATTCCTCAACCACCATTCGCTATCAATTAATACAATAGCCAATTGATCGTTCACCTCTACAACCTCAGGATCACCACATCCATCGCCAGGAAAGAAATAATCCTGCCATTCATCATCGTCATCATCATCGGTTCCGTTTCTCTTTCTGTTGAGATTTTTCTCAATATATTTTTGCTGTCTATTGACACCCTTCAAGCCATATCTTGCCCAATCATGATTGCCCGGAATAAACATAATGTTTCCGTCATAATCCTCCAGCATGTCTAACTGAACATCTAATTTATATTCTGCTACACTTCTCCAAGCTTTCTCTGATTTAGGTGGCATCCCAACTGGATAAATATTATCTCCTAAAAAGATGATGGAACTATTTTCCGATGCCTTATCTAACTCCTCCTTCAAGGGAGCAAAGAGTGGAATATCTAATCCTTTGTAGGCATTCCCTGTATCTCCTATGAGGTATACGCTGTGCTTGATTTTTAAATCTGTGGTAGGTACCTCTTTTTCCCATTCCTTATAATCATTGGCATAGTTTAATTTATAATTGGCACAGGATTGAAATATAATCACCAATAATAAAAGTGGTATGATATTCCGGATATATTTATTCATAACCATAGATTTATTTCAAAAGTAATAAAGATTAAAAAAATCAGTTTTTTATTAATTCAAGATAATTTATTGAAGAGCCCCTTCAAAGAATATGTGACAGGCCATGAACAAAATAATAGACACGATCAGTCCGTAAAGAAAAATATTGTAAGCAATCTTCAAGTTTCTGTACTTATAGTGCATTCGCCTTCCCATCGAATGTAAATCCCAGACGATCGTATGATATAAATAATTGGCATCCGACATAAGCCGATCCATCGCCCATTCATAATCTTCTAGGGCAACGGAATGGAAATCATCAAAATTTAATAGCGAAGCTTTTTTACTTCGGACATCATCTCTTAAAAATTTCCCTTTTTTTAGTACTGGCCGAGAGGATATTATGGCAAATCCAATGGAACCTAGATTCGTTATTAACAAAATCACCACAGGAAATACTAAGTGAGGATCCTCCGACATTTGCCGATAGAGCGTTCCCAAAACTACAGAAAGGATAATGGAATTTACCGTGATTAAAATACTCGATTTGGCGTCTAAGATTCGTGCCCGAGTATACAAGTTTTTTGAAGCCAATCGAAACATTGTTTCTATCCCTCTTTCTGGTCTACCCTCTACCTTGGCTAATTTCTTTTTTAATTTTTTTAATTGCTTTTTATCTATGCCCAAGCCATCTAATAAATAGGCCTCACTATCGTTGTTTAATTTTTTAATCATTCCATTGACAACTCCACTATTCAGTTCTTTTTTAGCATCAAGTAATTTTTTTGCTGATGCTGTTGCAAATGTATGATCCTTTAATTCTTGAGCCTTCCCTTCGATCCAAGCTTCATCATTCAAGTAGCTGTTTACATTATTCTTCTTCTCATCTGATTTTATTTCCATCAAACGCTTCTCCAACTTTTCATCAGCCCAAAAACTATAGACAACATCTCCAAGTATTTTTTCTTTGGTACTTTCTTGCTTTTTAACGGCTAAAGATTCTAGAAGTTGGCTCAGGGCTTTTTTAGAATCACCTCCCCAATTATCCATAAGAGAAGATATATTTTCAAAAGCATTATTATAATTAGCATAATGTCCTGCATGATAAACCCAGACAGCTTCTTCCAAAAGTAAATGATCGTCCTTATTAATACCTTCCTGCTTTACAAGCTGATTTAGAATGACTAATTGCCTATTAATATTTTTAGCCTTATGAAACGCCAACTTGTCTTTACCTTTTGTGAGTTTTTGGAATTTCTCTTCAAAGATTGGATTTGCAGTATATGACTCCATGAGTTATTTATAAAATTTTCAGGCTTTATCTTTTTGCGGCTTCATGTTTAATTCCTCCATAATAGATAAACACTTTTCAGCGAGTAAATTTAAGATTACCTCCAGTGAGTCCTTAGTTAAAACAGTTAATTCTTCATTATACATCCGCGAAAAGACAAATCCAACCTCCAAATCCTTCAAACTCCAATAGCCCATTTTGCTTGTTGTGTTATCCAACATTAACTTCCTCAATAAGTTAACAGGCACTTCCTCCATTGAATTAAAGATAAAATCGCTGTTCAAGGAGAAGTGCAAGAAGGTCTTTTTCCGAGATATTTCTATTTCGAAGGTTCCTGCTTCATCCACTGAATAAATTATTTTGGCTTTCTTTTTAGTGATGACTTCAAGCGCAATATTGCTATTTTGGCAAAAGGTCTTTATGGCATATTTAAAGTAGTAGCCATTCTTTTAAATTATTTTAGCTCCAAGCTTGGTAAGTTTCAATAAATCGGTATCCACTATTGATTCTGTGAGCTCATCTATTTTGTGCCAAGACCTATCTCTATTAGAAACTTCTTGATACTTCTCTAGCTCAACCAATACTTCCAATAAATAGGTTGGTACTTCTTGTCCATTTTTATTATAGGTTCCTACGAGAATGGGATGTGGAATTCCTAATACTCCAGCCTCTTCATAAGCTTCTTTTGTTGCCGAAATAGAGGGTACCAATGATTTTTCTACCGTTCCTTTTGGTATCACCCACTTGGTATTGTCTGTATTTTTTATAAGTAGAATTTCTAGCTCTTTATCTATATATCTGTATGGAATGATTGCAGACTTTTCTTTCATATTGAAGGCATTGTGATTTCAACCGTGGATGAAGATAACACATATTATGAATATATCGATACGAAGAAGTTAAGCGAGAATTGGCGCTATTTGACGGAGATATAGCGCTATGAGCGCTCATGCAGAAGTCGGTCTTTTACGAATATGTCACTCCGCTAGAGCTTCAAGAGAAGTTGAGACACCTCACGAAGATGCACGTCTGATGAAGTTTTGGAAGAAGTCGATCTACTTACGAATAGATCGCTCCGCTGAATCTTTGGCAATAACGGGTAATTCACTCCGAAGTAGCTTAGAATAAATCGGTAAAGTCAGCCACGGGGAAAGCGGTACTTACGAGGCAAACAGAATAGAGGAAGGATTCTTCTCAATAAAGCAAGCCTCAATTCTAAATGATATACCCTAGCTCCAGCGGAGCTAAATATTCGTAGCTAAAAATAGCATCGCAAAATCTAAGCTCCAGAGGAGCAGCATATCAATCCCACCTATATTTAGTTTATGGATATCGCTCCCCTGAAGCTTTGGCAATAACGGGTAATTCACTCCGAAGTAGCTTAGAATAAATCGGTGAAGTCAGCCACGGGGAAAGCGGTATTTTCGAGGCATGCACAATAGAGAAAGGATTCTTCTTAATATAGCAAGCTTCAATTCGCATTAATCTTTGCTAGCTCCAGCGGAGCTGAATAATCATAGCCAGCGTCGCAAAATCTACGCTCCAAAGGAACGGCATATTAATCCCACCCATATTGAGTTTTCAAATTTTTTAGTGAAAAGAAAATTTATAAATGATTTTATGGAAAAAAAAACTGCGATCAATTGAAGTCATTCCAGTTTCATGTGCTTATAAACATCAAGCTTCTTATCAGGTACAAATTTTATCGAATCTATAACTTGAGAAATCTGTAGATGGTTGTAAGGCCCTTTTGTCAAGTTCTTGCACATGCAGCATAATTTATTTTTAGAACCATCAACCAAAAAATAAGCTGTAAATGTTTCAACGATCATATAGGTCTGATTCCATTGAATCATTTTAACATTAGAAATATAGGGATCAGGTTCACCGCCTAATTTACACATGAGCACGTTAGAATCATCTGAATTACCCTGCGCATTAGATTCTGCATATCTATATACCCTATAATGATCTGTAATTTCGAATGCATTTGTCGTGCAACTGCCTAGTGAAACTGTAAGCAGAACCATCATCAAATTCAATTGCAGATTAATCAAAATATTATTTATTGGAATTCTTTTTTAAATATAATACGACCTTTCCGTGGTCATTTCTAGGATTATGGATATTAGATTGTTGTTAATAATTAGGTATTAACATCTAAAATATAAAACGCCCCTTACTTAACTCTTTTAAATTTAATTTCGGGATCTTTATTGGTGAGGATATCACGCCACTTCTGAAAAAAGCTTCTTTCATCATAGCCCTCTGGGTTTTTATTGACAAGGCAATCCGGTCCTCTTCCCTCCCCTTTATATTCGAGATTCACCCGATCGTTTAATCTCATGATCAAACAGCTATCTTGAAAATTCGAAGGATCATCAACGCTTGCAAATCTGTAATAAAAAACGCCATCTTTTTCTCTTGAAAAACCCAAGCTTGAACTTTTCCCTTCTTTCCGGAAGGACATACAACCGGTACCCTTCATTCTTTCTTTTAACTCATCAAATTTTGAAGGTGATATACCGATTTCATTCATTTCTTCTTGATTCTCAGAGCTCTTGTAATCGAAGTGTGAATTAAATGAAGACCCTCCTCGATAACGCCTATTAATAGAAATTTCCGAACCTTCCTTAAAGGTAACATCCAATAATCTATTGTTGGGGAGAAAGAGCATTGCTGTCTGCATTTCATGAATGGCGGCCTGATTCAGTTGATAATTGCGCTGTAACTTTTGATCTATACCTTCAAAGATTGGTTCATCATATGATTCGATATTATTAGGATCAAAGAAGTAAGGATCCTTACCGTCAAATACTCTATCCATGTCAATGATTAATGATCCAAAAATCAAAAAAAAGAATACTATAAACGCAAAAAGTATGATTACAACTTTTATAGATTGGAATAGACAGGTCATATTGGAAATTGAAGTTAGTATCTACTACTATCAATGCGTAATATCAAAAAGTAGTTCCATCTGCAGGGTGAAATATTTACTGAAATAGAAATTGTGTAACTGTGATTAAATTTTTTAGATATAGGGTAACGGTTCCGAAGTATACTCTTTACTCATCTCTTGTGTCTTAAAATTTAAATCCATGAAAGAAATTCTGTTGAGAAGATGCATCGTCCAGAATCTAGTAAAATATAATAATTTACATGGCCTAATCATAGGCATTTATAAATTCAAAAGGATACCGATCGCTGACTTAAATCAAAAGGAAATAAAATAATTTAAATAAATCATGTCACACAATCTTAATCCCAGACTTATATAAAGATATAAGACCTCTTAAAAAAAACTAATCATTTTAAACCAAATTCATAATTTAATCAAATTATAAAATATGAAAAAAGTAATACTTTCAATCTGCCTATTTTTTGCAATCAGCAATATTTCAATTAGTCAATGTGATACAGATTATTCTGAACATGCTTCTGCCAAGGTATTCAAGGGCCTTGCTATATATTTGCGACCATCGCAGCCTTAGAATCTTTATCAGAAGATCAAATTGATCTTTCAGAATGGCACATGTACTCGGAATGTGTCCTTGAAGGAATTACTGGAGCCCCAGATATTTTAATTGACAAAACTATGGAATTTGCAAGTGAAGTTGGTGCATTAAAACATCAAGACTTCTATGACCCATTTGGGGTTGATGGTCAAGGCTGTATTAATTCAAGCACAAATTCATCCACTGCAAATACACCATGTGTTTTCATTTGCCACGACAACAATGGCCCTTTTCCTTTTTGTGAAAATAATACAGGACCTGTAGGAATGATCTATGATCCATTTGCAGAAGCGAACACTTCAACATGTTCCCTTACATCTGTAGATGATGGCACTATTTACAATTTCAATTCCTTTGCTCCTGCAGAGTATTATCTATTTTCTGATTTAGAAAAAGTAGATTTAGATCCAGAAGATCTAGAGAGTCAAGTTAATGACATATTATGCGATGAGGAAACTGGGGTCGTTTTAATTATTGATGATTATAAACCAGACGGTTCTTCTGATTCAACAACTCAACACGCTATTTATGTTCATGGGAATGATGGAAATGGAAAGCATATCTATAAGGATAGTTGGCCTGGAAACCCAGATGCAGATCGTATTCAAACAATCGATTGGACTAAGGTAGTTAAAGCTTTTAAGATTACTGGATCCGTTACGATATCAACAGAGGTCAATGACCCTCCATGTGATTGTACAATTGTCGATCCCGGAACCATAAGCGGTCCGACCGTAGTCTCAACCACAGGAGACTGCTCTGACCTTGACTTTACCGAAAGCATAAGTTCGGATAATTTAGATGTTTCAATTACAAGCACTGGACAATTACTAGTTACTCCGAATCAATCTGACTGCGGTGACACTGGATTCATTTCAATCGATGGCTGTAGTTCATTTTACGCCAATTTCGATGTAGATCCTGAGCCTTTACCCGTTCTAGATATTTTTGTATTAGCTCAAGAATTGTGTCCAGGAGATGTAATTGAATTAGATATATACGATAACAATAATGCATTTCCAGCGACAACTTACAATTGGAACATTATTGCGGGAGGATCAATTGCTTCAGGGCAAGGCTCTCCAGTAATTTTTGTTTCCATACCTCCATCCAATGAATCTTCAAACAATAATAATAAACTAATCGTAACGGTTACAGCCGTAAATGCATGCGGTGTTTCTGAAGTATTTAGGATCAAAATTCCAATCTCTGATGATTGCGGAAACCAAGGTGGTGGTCAACATTTTATTGGAAATCAAAATAACAATCACAATGAGTTATGTTTTGGCCCAAATCCTGTAGATCAAACGACTTTCATCTATAACCCAAAAGGCACAGAGATCCAATCGCAAATATTTAATATTGAAGGACAATTAATTATTCAATCTTCAAATAATTCAATTAATGTAAAATCACTACCCGCAGGTGTATATTACATTCAAATGATTGACAAAATAACTGGTGTGGATGAAATTTCTAAGTTTATTAAACAATAGATTTTAGTTAGACATTCCAACTCTCATGAAGAGGAAATCATAGCCATGGTTTCCTCTTTTTTTTATTGTATAAAGATATCTATCATTTTATTTTATAAATATATCTATCATTTTATTGTGAACCATAAAGCTTAACTGAAGTCTCCCATTTCCGAAAGGAAATAGAACCAGGCCTTCTACTCTTACTTCTAGTTTACTGCATTTTGAAGACGACCACCTAAGCTCAAGCGTAATCTCCTTGTTCTTTAAGCGTTTGAAATTAAAATGTGTATTAATGGATGATAACCATTAAACCGCTAATGGATTTATATCTTTGAATTATTATAATTAATTAGCAGTTGGAATCACTCAGACTCATCCTATCAAACAGAAACTATTTTTCACCGGCATGGGTGTTTGCCTCTATTAACATAATGACTGGGACTTGGGTGCTCTATCTCCCACACATAAAGTCAAAGTTTTCATTAAATGATGGTCAGATAGGGCTTGCTCTATTTTGTTTGGCTTTAGGATTGTTAATATCCATTCCTTTTATTCCTTCCATTAATAAAAAAATAGGTGTTGGTCGTTCGACTAAAGTGGGCATAATATTATATGCATTGTCTTTCAATCTTCCCTTACTCGCTCCCCATTACTATGCGCTTTGCGGCAGTCTTCTTTTGACGGGAATATTTTCTGGATTTACAGATGTTTCAATGAATGCATTAGTTTCAACCATTGAAAAAAAAGACTCCATTCATATTATGTCTTCGGCTCATGGCTTCTTCAGTTTGGGTGGATTTTTGGGTGCTGGCATTGGAAGTATATTGCTCGGATTACTTTCAAATCCCGCAATGCATATGTTGATAATTTCTTTATTCTTATTACTTACCAATTGGTATTTTTCAAAATATTATAATAACATATCTGAAAAGAAGATTACGGAGATTAATAGTGAAAATAAAATTAGAAACATCCGCCCACTTTTAGGCTTGTCGGTAGTCGCTTTTATTATCATGTGCAATGAAGGTGCTGTCGAACATTGGAGCAATTTATTCCTCTTTGATATTGTGCAAGTACTAGAAAGTCAAGCAGGATTAGGTTTTATTGCTTTTTCTCTTTTCATGACCATCGGCAGATTTTTGGGTGATGGCATAAGTAAAAAAGTAGGGTCCATTAATATTATAAAAGGTGGAACTGCAATTGCTCTTATTGGTTATATTTTAATATTAAGCACCCATTTATCTTTATCAATCTTAGGATTTGGAATATTGGGATTGGGTCTTTCTGTTGTTATTCCTGAAATATTTAGGTTGGCAGGAAACACAAAAGGAGTGCCAGCATCTGTAGGGATTTCTATGGTCTCAGGGATTGGATTTGCGGGCTTTCTTATTGGACCCGTATTATTAGGATTAATTTCTAATTGGTCGAGTTTAATTTTAAGTTTTGCTTCTTTAGCCTTCTCAATAATTGTCGCTTTCGTTCTGGTATTGGTGGGTTTGAATAAGAAATATTTTTCTTCTTGATATACGCTCCATTTATATCAGAACTGAACTTTATATCATCACGCTTACGCAAATTTTCTAATTTGCCGATCTGTAAAAAGTCATTTGAGTTAAAGATATTTTAATTTTTCACTACATAATTTTCTGTAAAAATTCTTTTGCAGTTTCTAATTCAGGATCAGATTTTAAATCTTTTTTCAGTACTTCCTCCACCCATTTAGAACCACGACTATCTATGCTTCTGCAGAAGCCTTCTAGTTCTCCGACTTCTAAAATGTGTATTCCTAAACTGGATAGATACTTTGATAATTTTTTGAAAGATTTCTTAGCATCCCCTTTGGGGATATAAGAACTATCAATTTGATTAACATGCATTCCGGCGGAAGATTTTTTAATGATCTCCGAAATTAATTGTGATTTTTCCACAGGTAATATTGGAGACTCTACGCTATCAAGAATGGATTGTATTTGGTCTTTTACATCTTCCGTTTGAAGAACGGGTTTTATGCTATTAATAACCTCTTGTACCTTTTCCAAAGGACCCTTCACTTTTCCCCAATCTCCTCCGTAAATGTCGACAATTTTTTTCAGTGGTTCTTCAAAGTTCAGAATATCAAAGCCACAAATAATTTCTATTGGCACTTTTAACTGAGTCAATGCTTGTAAGATTTTTGGGATTCTTTGTTTGCCACCACAATGAATAAATTTATAGTCTCTAAAAACTTCCTTTTGATCTTGCAAGACTTGGTCAAAAACTACAGAATAAAATCTGCAGTCAGCATCGCTTTCGCAGACAATCACTTTAGAATGAAAGATTCCATCTAGAACATTGGTGTGTCTTAAAAGGCTATCATTCCAGATGGATTCAATCTCCTTTGGATTTAATTCTGAAATTCTGTTGTCTTTGCCATCACGTTCAATTCTTAAGATCCTTAAATTGTTCTGTGCCGTATCTAATAGTCCTCTTAAGAAAGCACTGCTGTGTGTCGCCAAAATTAATTGCCGATCCTCCGGCAGATCGCTCCCAATCATCTTACCCAATAATCTTGATTGCGGCGGGTGCAAGAAACTTTCTGGTTCGTCTATCAGAACTACTGAAAATTCTGTAATGAAAGTATTCATTAATATTCCTACAAAGCTTTTCATCCCATCTCCCTGATCTTCCAGCAAAGGCAGTTCTTCAATCTTTTTAACGTAGCTCAGAGAAACTCTATCCTCATCCCCTTCAAACTCCGGTCTTTTACCAATGTACAAAGGTAAAGTATCCCCTGCTGCCCGGTGTAGAATTAAATCTTCTCCAAAGGCTTGATGGAACAATTCAGAAAAATACATTTCCAATTTATCATCTCTTTGCATAAAATGAATGGGATGGAAAAATTCAGAAATGGCCATCTTTACCGTTTTCGGCGCTTTAACTGTTGTCAATCTTTCCACGGTTTTCAATTGATTGACCAGCAGCTTTGAGAACATTCCAATATCCTCTCCTTCCCAGGCGTTTTTAAATGCATCTCGGGAGGAGGAAATACTGTATTTCTTTTGGCTCATCGAGTAGGAAGTATCACTGATTGAAACCCTTCCTTTTTCTTCTAAGGTTTTAAAAATGGTCTCAAAATCTACACTTCGTTTGATTCTAATTTTATCCACAACGATGGCCTTGGGATCTGCTGATTTAAATTGTGACGTGATTTCATCAAGTAACTTAGATTTACCAGAATTATTTGGGCCAACAATTACAATAATATCATTTTCATTGATGTCTACTGATTTTCCATTTTTGAACAATATGTTCTGGAGATAAATTGGTTTCATGCTCTATTTTATGATTGTTATCGGAAGATACTCAAAAGGTCCAAAAAACATGATGAAATATTTATTCTATTAACATTTTGCTATGCCGTAGCAATGATTTTCTATATGTTTTGCTGGGTCGTGGAGTATTCACTTTACCTATAAAATATATACTATATTCAGGATTTGAGCCAATTCAGATTTTGAGCCAATTAATGTTTTGCTCCAATTAATATTTTGCTCCAATTAATATTTTGTTCCAATTCATATTTTGCTACGCTGTAGCAATGATGATATTGATGATTTTTGCTATTCAGATTTTGCTCCAATTCAGATTTTGCCCCAATTCAGATTTTGCTACGCTGTAGCAATTTTTTATGCAGGAATCTTATCACTATTTTACAGATATCATTTCAGATTGATTCTAGCTGGCTCCAGAGGAGCCTTATATTAATAGCCTAAAATACCAGAACAATTTTATCGCTCCAGCGGAGCGAAATATTAAATAATCTTCATTCCTGAGAAATATTCCACAATTATTCTTAAACAATCTATAAATGCAGGATCCACAATATCTATCTGTTTTCTAATATGAACTGTCCATATTCTAAATAGGTAAACAAAATTGCTTTTGCAATGTGCCTGCCATGCCTCCCCTCATATTTTTTAGCTGCATCGTTGAAGCGATTTGTTTTTGTGGCATCTCAAGATTTTTCTGACCACATCATTTCAGATTGATTCTAGCTGGCTCCAGAGGAGCCTTATATTAATAGCCTGAAATACCAGAACAATTTTATCGCTCCAGCGGAGCGAAATATTAAATAATCTTCATTCATGAGAAATAATCCACAATCGTTTTCAAACAATCCGTAAATGCAGAATCCACAATTTCTATCTGTTTTTTAATATGAATTGTCCTTATTCAGAATAGGTAAACAACATTGCTTTTGCAATGTGCCTGCCATGCCTCACTTTATATTTTTTAGCTTCCGTGTTGAAGCGATTTGTTTTTGTGGCATCTCAACATTTTTTTGACCACATCATTTCAGATTGATTCTAGCTGGCTCCAGAGGAGCTAAATATTAATAGCCCAAAATACCAGAACAATTTTATCGCTCCAGAGGAGCGAAATATTAAAATTGACCTCATGAAGCAATTGTTATTCAAAAATGTATTCATCTTTATATACAATTGAATGCTCTTTTAAAAAATCTACATATTCTTCTTTGAACGTGTTCTTCAAATGATATTCTTCTTGATGCTCAATGTAATTTATTATGGCATGGATCTTTGATTGGCTTATGGTGAATGCACCGAAACCATTCTGCCATAAAAATTTATCTTTGACAAATTTCTTTTTATTTATCCATTTAGTGCTATGGGATTTTATATCTCGGACGAGATCAGAAAGATTACAATTTGGCTTGGTTCCAATTAATAAATGAATATGATCTGGCATTCCATTTATAAACATCAATTTTTGTTCTTGGGTAGAGACAATGCCTGTAATGTATTTATACAATTCTTGTTGCCAATCTTTGGATATTAAATTTGATCTTCCCCTTACAGCAAAGACGACATGGAAATATAATTGGGTGTAGGTGTTGGCCATTTTAGTTCTATTTTTATTGTTATATTTTCTCTATTGATATTAAGTTCAAATTAAGTTAATGCACCGATTAAGATTTTGAGCCAATTCAGATTTTGCTACAATTCAGATTTTGAACCAATTCATATTTTGAACCAATTCATATTTTGCCCCAATTCATATTTTGCCCCAATTCATATTTTGCTACGCTGTAGCAATGATGATATTGATGATTTTTCTATTCAGATTTTGCCACGCTGTGGCAATTTTTTATGAAGGAATTTTATCACTATTTTACAGATATCATTTCAGATTGATTCTAGCTGGCTCCAGAGGAGCCTTATATTAATAGCCTAAAATACCAGAGCAATTTTATCGCTCCAGAGAAGCCCAAAAATCTGAAAATTATATTTTAAAATGATGCGGCAATCTTGATCGTATCAGATTCTAATATGCTTACTCGGTGTAGCTTGTGTTTGTGACAATCAAAGTTTAATTTTTTCAAAAAATAATCAGTAACATCATGATATACTGTTTGATGGAGCAATGAAAGGACTAATTAAACCAGGCATTTATATCGAGATGTTGTATGTGAGAAAAGATTATTACTTCATGCAAAAGATTAATTGCATGCTTTCCAAAGTTAAGAAACATTTATAGCTTCCTCAATTCACGAATGCATGTTTGGGTGGATAGTGAATGCGGGCTCTCATTAAGAGTCTATTACGCTTCGATCATAGAACGAGCAAATCAGGCATGACTGTGATCACCCTAAGATGCCTTTCGAAGTATTAAATAAGAATAATAACGATGGTAGAAATTATGGTGGCCACAAAGCCAACTAGAAAAATACGATAAGCAATATGTAGGTATAGATACTTCTTTGCCAAAACTTGTCCGAGTATATAGAAATTCTGACTTAAAGCGTCATAGGCATTCTGATCATTTTTTTGAAAAACCCGCATTCCTTTTACATACTCATCCAAGGACATTTTATAGAAATTTTCAAAAATAGAAATTCACCATAATTCTTAGCACCCTTTTCCAAACTTGTAGACTTGATGGTGTTTTTGGGAATGGTGGCTATAATTGCAAATACCATTGTCAATATACAAGTCAAGGTAATTATCGCAAACAGCACTTTTAAAATTTGATATTCACCATTCATTAAATCCGGCAATAAGGTACTCAACAAAACTGAAATAATGATGGCGCTGACACTGATCAAAAGGTTAGATTTATTATCAGCAACCTTGTTCAATTGAATATGGCCATTCATTGAAATCCGATACATCGACTCGATGCCCCGGCCAAGTTTGAGTTCTTTCTTTTTGGATTTCTATTCCTTCTTTGGTTATTTTTCTTCTTCCATTTTCAACTAATTATTATTGATTTTCATGAATCTTTATCCAAGATGGATTTCCAAAATAAAACACGATCATTATCGGAGGATAATTCTTCTATTTCATAATCATAAAACGGGGACCTTTGCCATTCCTTTGCTCTTACTAATTCAATATTCGACCATTTCAAAATAAAATCAACGAAGTTCTTTGCCAGTCTTTACCATGTAATTAGCCATAGGCATTACTTAGATACACAACTTTTGATTGATCATCGACCCATTTTTATGTTTCTGACTACCATCACCTTAAATCTCCTCCCTTAAGTAAGAATAATTAGGCTCACGATGATTTAAATATCGTCAAATAACGATCGCGCAATGACCGGAAAATAAATAAACAACTTAGAAAGCACTACCCCATCAACTGAGTTGTTGAAACCTGCTGAATGTCCAATAAATTCTTTGCTCCTTAATATATTTATCCCACCTTTGCTTCCGTTGAAAGCAAGAAAAACATTAAAAAAAATAGGCATCATAATGATGCTCCTTTTACTGCTGGTTATCATAATCCTAGCTGTTGGTGATTATGCACTTAATCGCTATTTAAACAACGGAGGTAAAGAGACCATCAATAATTCTTTACCCATCAACGGTGAGCTTATTTACGATAAGGTAAGTGTCCATCCGTTTCGAGATTTCCCAAACATATCTTTAAAATTACACGGACTTCAGATAGGAAAATCACAAGACACTCGATACAATCAAACAGTCGAGCTTGATAATCTTTATTTGAATGCTTCCTTAAGTAGTTTACGCAAAAAAGAACTCAGCATAGAATCCATTGAACTGGTCGGTCTCAAGCTAAATATATTTGATGGATCAGATGGTTATTCTAGTATTAAGACACTGGTCAAAAAGAAAACAAAGGAAGCGACTAAAGAAAAAAATAAGGGAAATTGGATCATAGCATATGATCAGACGGATTTGATAATAAAGGATTTTCAACTACATAAAATTGATGAAATCAAAAGGCAAAATGCTTTTCTATTTATAGATGAATTGAAGGTCAAAAATAACGGGCTTGATTCCGTACATAATCTTTCATTAAACATAGAAAATTTCGTTGCCTCACCTGATTTAAAAAAACAAGTAGATTGGCTCCCTTTACAAGTAAGGGAAACCAAAGCAGAACTACTTTTGGATAAATCATTTTCATCGGCCACCTTGCTTAGTCTCCAATTTAATGAAGGAACGATTCAAATGATGACAGACTCCACAGGTCTTTCAAACCATTCTGCACTCATAGGGTCAAAGAAGTCAAAATCGGAAGGAAATAATAAAAAAGAAGAAGGGATAGATTTTCAGCTTGAAGGAGCTGATATTTCCATGAATGATATCGACTTTAAATTAATTGACCACTCAAGTAATAAACATCTGGCAGCCCGCATTGTAAATCTTGTCACTGAAATTAAGGTCAACCCAGATACCTCCGCACTCACTGATCTCCACCTGGAGGTGGATCAATTGGCTTTCAATACGAAAAATGGAGCCTTGCTCAAAAACAGCGTAGTCAAAGGTCAAATTAAAACAAATTACAATCATGAAGGAATAGAAATTGTATGTCCAGTGTTAAGCATCAATGATGATTTATTCGATGTTCAGGCCATGATACCCCTGAACCAGAAATCTCCTACTACCCTGTGGATTGAAAAGCCAGATGCTGTCACCAAGAAGATTAGACCCCTGCTTACAGAAAAAATTCAGAAGAGTATTCTGCCGTACGATGTCATTGGTTCAATAAACGCGAAAGCACATATCATGTTCACGCCAGGTGTAAAAAAGCCAAGGGTGAATTTGGATCTAGACGTTCAAGATAAAACAATCATCGTCAAGGGTCAGGTCATTAAAAATGCAGATGTATCAGCCACCTTCGTGAATGGCTTTTATGACGATGCTCGACAACATACAGAGCACAAAAAGAATATGCGGCTGTTCTTACATAAGGTAAATGGAACCTACAATGATTTTCAAGTCAATACAAAAGATGCATTGATTACCTCCTCAGCTGATCAAGGAGCTCGATTAATCGCCAAAGCTGAAGTTACAGGTGAAGCCGCTACAGCAAGCCAATTCCTAAAACACGACAAATTTACTTTTCAAGAAGGCGCTTTTTCATTGTCAACAGACATCAATGGCTCCCTGAGAAATTTGGATGATTTAATTGCTGGAACAGATCTCAATCTTGCGATGAAGGATATGCAGGTATTTTACCCCATTGGCAATACTACTATACCTCTGCGCATTCTTGAAATCAAGAAAGTAGGAGAAAAAACAATTTTTGAAATAGAGGGCTTAGAGGTCGACGAGGGATCGCCTATCCGCATTCAAGGGGAGGTTGATCATTTAGCTTCTGTTCTATTTCCGGGACAATCAGGACAGTTGCAAACTAAAGCCAACATTAGAGCCAGTTCCATTAGTTGGGAAGGTCTGATTGCATTGTTTGGCCAAGATGGCATTATCTCTACGACTAGACAGGAAAACAATCTCAAGGCTAAGCGCTCCATGAAACAAACCATTTCTGGGATACAGCAAAGTTTTCGTCCTGCAGTGAAAGTGACCATTGATACGGTCCATTACGGTCATGATGTTCAACTACTAGACTTTCATACAGGCTTAAAATTCGAAAATGACAAAACGCTAATTCTTGAAGAAACCAACTTTAAAATAGATAAGTCCAATGTCACGCTGGATGGAAAAGTCACCATCAATCGGCTTGACTTTACAAAATTTGACTTTGACATTGATCTTCAGAATCTTGACTTCGATGTTCTATTGCCAAAGTTTGATTATTTTGGCGTTCATCTAATGAAGCAAATTCATGATCAGCCCGATAATCTAAGCATGCATGTGGAATTATCTGGAGAGCTTGATGATAACGCTGGGCTTAAGCCTGAATCATTGGATGCCTACATTACCTACGAAAGTTTTGCAGAAGATAAATTTAGTGGGAGCGTCAGATTAAAAGCAAATCCTTCCACAAAAAAAGTCGAAGTTATTTTTGGCCATTCTGGACATCCCAGAAACTTAAATTATATTTTAGAATCTGATGCCTATAAATTTGACAAAGGTTGGTTTAACATCACCTTTGAGTTTGACGACAACTTTGAATCGGTGGCGCAGATGGTGGAGGAGTCGAGGATTGGACTTACCATTAGTGATGCTGAGGTTTATATTACTGAGTTAGGCATAACGGTTCCACTGTCGCGAATAGAGGTGGCGTCCATGGATAATAAGGCCTATTATTATTTATTGCTTAAAAGTGATACACTGCAACAGGAACTAATGTTGGATGGCATTGTGGATAATATTCGTCACTTTGCTTTCAAGGATACCGATGATTCATATGCAGTGGAACTCAACATTAGTTCGCCTCGTATTGTCTGGAACGACCTTAAACAGGTAATGGCGTACGGTAACAGTACCCCACCTCAACAGAGTGGTAAAATCATTGTGGAAAGTCTCGTGAAAGTTCTTCAAGATTTTAACCCCAGTGTAAAATTGAAGGTAGATAAATTAGAATATTCAGATCAACTTTCTTTTAATGATATTTTTGCACATGCATATTTACAAGATGACATATTAAAAATTGATTCCGCGAATGTCGCCTATGGCGACAGTCACATTGAAGCTAATATTGATTTAGATATATCGCATAAAGATCTGCTCCCTTTTGATTTAAAGCTTGGGCTCACCAATATAGATATCGCCCAAACCTTAAAACACTTTGACTACTTTAATGCAGATGAGTTACGCTCCGCCAAACAAATTGACGGGAATGTTTGGTTTGATCTAGATATGTCTTCGGTCATTGATTTGAAAACCAATGGCTATGTAAGCTCAAAAACTAAGGCTGACATAAAGGTCGATTTACGTGATCTAGTTATTGAAGATTTGAAAACAATTAATACAGTTGCAGAAAAGATTAACCGGGTAGATCGTTTCAACGTGCTCAAATTTGCTCCAATCGAATGTCAAATCAAGGTACTCGGTTCACGCATCACCGTTGAAGAAACTGAAATTCAATCCAATGCCATACAAGCTTTTGTAGAGGGCACCATTGACAAAAACTCTCCAGAAAATCTCTGGGTTTCTATCCCAGTAAAAAATGCGAAGAAGCCAGATCTAGAGAGCATTTCAGATAAGACTGGTTATGCTGGAACAGGTCGTAAAATATTTCTTAAATGGGTAAGCAGTCAATCAGACGAGGATGGGAAAATCAAGTTACGCTTACGCAAAAAACAATTCTACAAAGTAAGATCGAAGGGTATAAAATTTAAAGACTTTAAAAAGGAAGTGAGGAAGGAACGGAGAAGGATAAAGAGGGAAAGGAAGGGCTAGTTAGTCATGTTTCGCTCCTCTGGAGCTAGTGACGCATGTTTCGCTCCGCTGGAGCTAGTTACGCATATGTCGCTCCGCTGGAGGTAGGGTTATATCACACGATAGGGTTACGCATGTATCGCTCCGCTGGAGCCAGGATTATTTCACACGACCAGGTTACGCTTATGCCGCTACGCTGGAGCTTGGGTTAAACACCACCGGGTTACGCATATGTCGCTCCGCTGGAGCTTGGATTTTCTTTTTACCGAGTTAAGTATATTTCGCTCCGAAGGAGCTAGAGTTTTGTCCCGCAATATGGCTACAGAATATTTTATCACGCTGCAACATTGAATCATCAGATAATGAGACTTAGCTTTAATTAAAAAATGTCAGTTTGTATGAAAGTATATCAAGATTGCACACGCTCGATTTCATACTGATCCCAACAAGCTCCAGAAGAGCTACACATTCGTAGATAAAAAAACACCAACCTGCCTAAGCTCCAGCGGAGCGACATAATATTATAACGGCTTCATTCCAGATGAATGTCCCACAATCGTATTTAATGAATCCGCAAATGCAGGATTTATAATTTTTAATAGTTTCACCATATGAATTATCCTTATCACGAAAAAACCTGCAACGTATAATCTTATCCAAAAATCAATGCCGTATTATTTTCTCTCTTGCTATCATTTCATTTTTATCATTTAAAATAATCAAAACATATTGACCTCTGAACGCAGGCGTTGATAATTGGGTTGATACGATGCGTTCCGCTATGACCAAACGACCTTGAAGATCATACCAATGTGCCGTAGCATCTAAAGGTATTTCCTCAATGTTTAAATATTGAATAACAGGATTTGGACCAATAATAATGGATGATTCATTTTCTAATTGACTCAGAGAACTCATAAGACCATCACTTGTTATTTTTGTACTCAATAAAATATTATTTCCATTAACTACAGCTCCCCCGTAAACAATAATCCCATCAGAAACCGGAACAATCGATTGAGATAGACCAAATATTATCGGATCCAGATCAAGTGACCAGAGTGTACTTAAATCTTCTCTTGAAACTCGATCTATCCGGAGTAAAATGGGAGAACGGTCGATTACATCAGCACTAAGAACAAATAAGTCATTGTCTTTTCCTAGCTCAATAGAGAACTTACCAAAGGGTGCCCTATCAGTCGCCAATGTTCGCAATTGCACAACCTCATTATCCCAGGTTTTTTTTGTCAATTCGATAGATTCTATGTTTGGCGACAAAAGACCAATAGCAGTGGCTTTTACTTCGTAAACATAATTGGAATCTGTTTCTGAATAAAAGCTAAGTCCGACTTGTCCATATAGTGAAGGTTCAAAAACAGAAGATATGCTACCTAATTCTGGCTCCACCTTATGAATCATAGTAATATCATTTAAGCTTGAGCCACGGGCTGCATAGAGCTGTACTATGGTATCTAAGGATACCATATCTGACAAGCTATTGAGTAAAAAGTCCTCCGCAGTACTCGTAAATGAATTTAAGTCCCTATCATACTGATATTGCATAATTGGACCGATGCTCGGTGTTTGAGTCGCAGGATCAAAGAGCGTGGTTTCAAAAAATTGGGTACAATACCTTCTGTTCACCGTCCCAACGCCGGAGTTATTATTGAAGTAAATAGCATCTGTCGTGACTCCATTTATTAAACTAGTTGAAAGGAAACCAAGATCCTTGCTATTTACTTGAGTGCTATTTTCAAAAATTAATTCTCCTGTAATATCATATTGCTGGATTTTCCATCGTCGCAATTTCAAATCTGAAGTATCAATGCTGAATGGTACATTGAATTCGTATCCCATGAGGAAAAAGTTTTCATCATACACGAAAATACTGGGTGAAAACGAGCTGCTATCCGTATCCAATTCAATCACATTCAATAGCTCTCCTTCATCGTCAAGTAAAAACACCTCGTTGTCCTGATCAATCCAATTAGAGTAAACGGCGTGAATGTCACCGATAGTCGCTGTTTCTAATCTTTTTTCCGATAGAATAGGTTCATTACTTAAGACACCATAGTTTTCAATAATTTGATTTTGAGCAACAGTGATATAATTATTCGTGAGGAAAAAGAGAATAAAAATAAGGTAGAATTTTATCGACTTCATTAGATGCTTTTTTCTGTAAACATATAATTGCCTAAAAAGTTTGACTCAAATCATTACATATTCACTTCAAGTCTATAAAATTTCTATTATCCTTTGTTTAGGAAAGATATTAATAACTGACCTCAGAAAACAAGTACTTAATGATCCCTTATTTCATTAGCTATTGTGCATTTTTTATTTCTATTTGAGTCACTGCTTTCATGAATTTCAAATGCATTGGACAGAAGGTCGTGACAACTAAGTCTTTAAGGGTAAATTATTAATCGAGATAGTTTTCAACTACCCTATTTCGCCATTGTATTGACTTCAATAAATTTACTAATATCTTTATAGTGCTTATTCCACGGAAATAAGAATTGCCTCATCATGGGTACATGTTTTTTTGGTAGATAATTTATCTCTACCGTTGGCTGATAACTGTTCAACTTCATTACAAAATCTTTGTTTTGAGAAAGAATCGATGGATATGTTATGGTGCCTGCATAAATCAAGAAAGGTGGTGCTTTTTCAGATAAAAAATAAATGGGGGAAGCATCTTTCCAGCTGTCTTCATTTTCGGTCCAAGTAACCTTATAATGGTGGAACCCAGTAGGAGGATTTTCTTTCAAGTAGGAGTACATATCTAATGCTGCCGCATCATTGAGGATAATACCTTTGACCAAATCTCTATTCTCCAGATATTTAGGATTTGTACCTACCAGAGCGATTAAGTGGCCTCCAGCAGAATGTCCCATTAAGAATATTTGATCTGGATTTCCAGCAAACTTTTCTATATTTTCATAGGTCCATTCAACAGCTGCTGCGACCTCCTTTGCCATGGTATCATAATTACCATTGGGACTTAGAGTATAATTAGGAACGACCGTTACAACTTCTTTCTTGGCAAAATTGCGACCCAGAAATCCATATATATCTTTCTTCCCCTCATCCCAATATCCACCGTGAATGAAAATGACCACAGGGTTGTCTTTAGATTTACGCGGCTGGTATATATCTAGCTCAGGAAAAGACTTTACTAAAGCTTTAGAGCTTTTAAGATAGGATAGATCACTTGTTTTTATTGAAGCGCAACTGGTAAATAAAAAAACAAAAAATAGAGGTGATATAATTTTGAATAGTTTAGTCATTGGTATGTGGTATTACTTTTCAATCCAAACGCTTTTAATTATTGTTTGATTTAGCTTCGTATGAAACCAAATATCAATCCAATATGTTTTAACTCCTCCGTTTATTTTAACTGCGAGTAACCTCAGTCTTTAAAAAACGCTTGTTTAAAAATAAAAAAATTAAGTGAATACTCATGAGTCAAGAGCGTGGCTTCATTTAATATTTATCGCCCTTATGGGGCTAAGGTAAGTTTACCACGCGGTGATAATATCTCGTGCCACTGGTGATATCCGCATTTGTGCAAACAAAAGCAACGCTACCACCCTAAGCTCCAGCGGAGCGACATAGAAATCCAATCTAGGAATGATGTCACTCTCATAGTAGATTATTTCTTTAACACATCTTCAGGCAATAATGGAGTGGTTATTAAGTTTATAAATTATTGTTTAGGTAATAAACGAGCAACTTAAAATCTATATAAAATGAAAAATCATTACCTGGTTCTATTACTATTAAGTCTTTTTATATTCAATGCTTGTGGACCCGAAGAATTTATGGAAGGACCCGGATCTAATCCTGTTTTTACAACTGGAAATTTAACTGGCCTTGTGACCGATGAATCTCACCAGCCTATTTCTGATGCAGTTATTACCTTGGAAGGTCTGACAACTTCAACAGATGAAAACGGTGTTTTCCGTTTTGTTGATGCGGAAACAATCTCCACAGGTTCCCTGGTTAATATCCGAAAAGAAGGTTTTTATGAGGGCTTCAAATTTACCAGTTTTCAGTCAGGCCAGAATAGTATCTTAAAAATTCAGCTCGTCAATAAAACCACTGTTGCCTCATTTCAAAGCTCTGATGAAAAAACGATCAACGTTAATGGTGCTCAATTATATCTCCCAGAAAATATCACTACGCGGGCTGATGGAACTCCATATGATGGTGTCGTAAGCGTAAAAGCACATTATTATGATCCTACAGATGAGAATACCATCTCAAATATGCCCAGTGATCTGCGAGGTGTAGATGCGACAGGATTGGCGGTGCAACTCACGACTTATGGAATGATGGCTGTAGAATTAACTGGAGCCTCCGGCGAGGAATTATCCTTGAAAGAAGGCATGACCGCCAGGCTGACCTTCCCGATGCCTGAAGGCATCAATGGTCTTGATCAGATTCCTATGTGGCATCTAGATGAGGCCACAGGTATCTGGATCGAAGAAGGTCACGCAACCAAGGTTGGTTCAGCGATGGTTGCAGAAGTTCCTCACTTTTCATTTTGGAATTGCGATGTCCCCTTCCGCCTTGTCCATCTCCAAGGACGCCTTGTTTCTATTCCTGGAGACCTACCTATTAGCGGGTTACAAGTTGTTATCACAAATGAGGATATGATGATCTCCGGCTACGGTTACACGAATAGTGAAGGCATTTTTTTAGGCCTTGTGCCACAAGGAATTAATTTGACCATGAGCCTATTTATTTGTGGTGAGTTGAAATCATTCAGTGACTTAGGTGTGCTGATAGAAGATACTGACCTTGGAGTTATTTCGTTGGACTTAGGTGATCAAATAAATCTGAATGCTACTTTAGTAGATTGTAATGGAATAGTTCTTGAGGAGGGTTTTGCTATAATAGAAACTGCCTATTCTTTAGATATTGCATTAGCTAATGCGGGGCAAATAAATTTTACCTTATCTCCATGTGCTGCAGGAGAAGGAGTGGTTCAGGCATACGCCAATGATTTGACAAGCGCCTCGGAGGAAATCACTTTTGGTTTAAACGAGCCTATCGTTAATCTTGAAACGGTAAAAGTATGTGATGGATCAGTTACTGAAGGCATCACGTTCTCCTTTAAAGGTGCCCCACCCGTAACTATCTCTGAAGCAACGGTTTCGTTGGTCGATGATACTTATCTAATTATACACGCCGTGGAACCAGGATCGTCTCCATTAAGAAGTATACATATCCGCTATTTTTTAGAGGGGGCATCTTTACCGCATGCATGGTCTCAAGATAGAATTATGATTAGAGGCAAGTTTAACAACATTACTTATCATAATGCTACGATTGATGATCCGGTGGTCGCAATTAATAGTTTATCAGGTCTCCAAGTCGGAGATTCCGTTTATGGTGTCATAGAAAATCATCCTACAGAGGAGTTTAACATGGCCTATAATTTCAAGATTGATCAAGTCATTAAAACACCTCAAGTCACCGGCTATGTTTGGGTAGACAATGACGGCGATGGGATTAGAGAACCAGGAGAAGATGACCCCATTCCTGATGGAATGTCTTTATATGTCATTCAGACAGATAATCAAGGAGAAAGTGGAATCCATTATTATCATACGGACGTTAATCCTGATGGCTCTTATTGTATAAAAGGACTTGCAAAAGATAATGAATATCGTGTTGCTGCATTCGGGCCTGCTGATAACTTCAAAGTGACTGCCTATCAACAAGGCACAGACACCACCATGGATAATGACTTCATTCTTACTTGGGAAAATGATGAGAATGTTACAAGTTTCAATACTCCATTCACCTTAGGAGATGAAGAAATACTTCCCAACATTGGATTGGGCCTTTTGAAATAGATTGATTTGATTTTTCTAGTTTCTTAATTACGGTCGGGTTACGCTTCGTTCATAGAACGAGCAAATGTGGCCTGACCGTGATCAATAGAAGATTCCATTCGATGTATTAAATAAGAATAATAATGACCGTGGAAATTATGGTTGCTACGAAGCCAACTTCCATTTTTAATGAATTATTAGTGATTTTCGCGAATGTCTATCCAAGATAGACTTCCATAATAAAACACAATCATTATCGGAGGATAATTCGTCCTTTTTTTGATCATAAAATGGCTTGTCAAAACAGATCCGATCATATATCGCCCCTCAGGGGCTAAGGTTATTCCGTTATACCTAGTACGGATATATCGCTCTGCAGGAGCTAAGGTTATTTCAATTTACCGAGCTACGAATATATCGCTCCGAAGGAGCTAGGGTTATTTCAATTTACCGAGCTACGAATATATCGCTCTGCAGGAGCTAGGGTTATTTCACTTTACCGAGTTACGGATATATCGCTCTGCAGGAGCTAGGGTTATTTCACTTTATCGAGCTACGAATATATCACTCCGCAGGAGCTAGGGTTATTTCACTTTACCGAGTTACGGATATATCGCTCTGCAGGAGCTAGGGTTATTTCACCTTACCGAGCTACGAATATATCGCTCCGAAGGAGCTAGGGTTATTTCACTTTACCGAGTTACGAATATATCGCCCCGCAGGAGCTAGGGTTATTTCACTTTATCGAGTTACGAATATATCGCTCCAAAGGAGCTAGGGTTATTCCTCTTTACCGAGCTACGAATATATCGCCCTTCTGGGACTTGGGTTATTCCTCCTTACCAAGTTACACATGCGGCGTTTCACTAGAGCGAAGTTGTTTCACTCTACCTAGTACAGATTATATTATTGACAGCTCAGTTTAACAAAGATCTTTGTTTGCTCCAGAAGAGCTAAATATTCGTAACCAAAAGCAACGCTACCACCCTAAGCTCCAGCGGAGAGATATAGAAATTTACATCTACTTAGCCCCAACCTTAATAGTAGCAGTCACTGACTCACCATCCGGATTGATCCAAATTGGAAAGCCAAGTAGATAGGTATCTATCCTATCTAGTAATTTTTGTTTAAGTTTAATAGGGAGTTCTTTACTCTTTAAGTGCGTGAATCCATACTTATCTATCTCTACCTGCAAAACTATTTTTCTACCTTTTAACTTGCTCCTAATTCCTACAAGATTTACGACGTTTTTCAAATACTCTTCTATTGAAACATCATAAGCAAATGAGACATTCGTTTCACGATCAAATTCAAAATTAATCCTCAGGTTGTTCACGAACATCTCTACAAATGCGTTTGATGCTATACTATTGAGATCCAATCTATTTTTACGTATCAAAGGATTATGCTCTTCCACCTCTTGACTTAAATCAGAATAATTAGGTATGCTTTTGCAAATCGTTTGGGCATTCCTTTCATTGGCTGATTGACGATCAGTAAAAATTTTCACAAATGCCTCCTCACTATAAAGGACGCTTTCATCCGCCCTAAGGATTAAATTAATGGTTGGATAATTCCCTGGGTATTGATATATGAAAACATCTGCGCTCAAGAACTTTTCGTCCATATATATTTCTTGAGTTACCTCACTCGTATCAATGAGCATAAATCCCCTTTCTGTAAAACAGTCCTTGAATATCTTTTCAATACTATTTATATCCTTTATCTGAGTAACATATCTTTCTCCTAACAATGGACTTGATTTTATCAATACCTTCTTCGTCTGACCGAATGCTAGGACGCAGAACATTTGTGTGATTAAAAGGAGGAGTTTTTTTTCATTTTAATATTTTGAAAGTTTCAGGTTGTGCAATAATTGTCGCCTGTAGTTCTGCGAGAAAAAACAGATGTACTTTGATTATTTATTGAGTCTTTTTTTCTTTAATGTCCCTTAACAATTTCACAACCTATACGGTCACTTTTGTGGAGCAAAAATACAAAAATTCCATTTGTAACCTCTGGCGCATTACCTGCTTGGTTGTTCATGCAAAATTTAAATCATTCATTATCTCTGTGATGCCCTATTTAACGGCCACTGATTACGGTCGCTATAAATACTCCGTCCGAAAAAATATTTATAAATCCGCCTTTTCCTTTTAAAACAATATATTCGTAAGGCAAAACGAATTTGCAAAAGCCAGAAAAATAAAGAATTAATTATTGACACCTGATGAAAAAAGGATATTACTACAGAAGGCTGCTAATGCATCTAGTGAAGGCATAACCATAAGTTCTATGACAGAACCTGACCGACCGCTAATTTTTGTTAGCGATGGATTTTTAAATATGACAGGTTACAGTAGAGATGAGGTCATAGGAAAAAATTGTCGCTTCCTTCAAGGTCAGGACACCAATGAGTCTGCTGTTGACCGACTAAGAACGGCGATTGCAAATGGTGAAGCCTGTACCGTTGAGCTGCTAAATTATTCCAAGAACGGGACACCCTTTTGGAATCGTCTTTCGATTACCCCTATAAGAGATGATCATAATACTGTCACACACTATGTGGGTATACAATCAGATATTTCTGCATTAAGAAAAAACATAAATCGGCTAATAAACGCAAATAATGATCTCGAAATGTTCAAGCACCGAATCATAAACGATTTGGATCAAGCGAGAACAGCACAGCAATTTTTATTGCCGGATA
>ENA-ORXT01000830-ORXT01000830.1-marine-metagenome-genome-assembly--contig:-NODE-830-length-45349-cov-8.815493_pt1 | contig 45349 bp, 35 predicted proteins | sample MGYA00237868_ERZ511482 | MGnify/ENA metagenome assembly ERZ511482
GGCAAATCAGCGGCCATATGCTACTCGCTCATCGAAACCTGCAAGCTAAATAATATCAATCCACAAAGCTGGCTGACACATGTTCTGACAAACATCCAAGACATCAAAATCTCAGACCTCGACAAACTCATGCCGTGGAACTATAATGAGGAAGGTTAAGCGATTACCCTTGAGTATATCTATATTATATGGAAAGTTATTGCGAAACTTATTACGAGTCCACTTTTAAGGATGAGGCCCATGACACTTACGACCTTCAGAACGATCAATCTGCGCGGCATCACATTTGCGGGCGCTCTCCTTTTAGGCTCTTGCGGAGGCACTTCCAGCAACCCACCGACAGTCAACCCACCGATAGTTGGATCCCCGCCAACGAGCGCTGCACCGAAAGTTGTTGTCACAAGCAACTCATTAACCCCCGACGAGGGTCAAACCTTTACTCTGGACGCTCGATCATCAACAGACCCGAATGGCAAGGCGCTAACCTATACGGTGAGCCAAACCGCTGGAGTTGTTGCCCGCGCAGTTGATGTTAAGAATGCCGACAATGGCCTTTTTACATTCGAAGTCCCTGAAGTAACAAACACCCAAACATTGGCATTTGACCTCACGGCATCGAACGGCACTGACACGAGCACCGCACGTATTGACATTACAGCGACGAATATCGTTCTATCGCCACTTTTCACAAACCGCGGTGGCGCAACGCTTAAAACAGGGGATTCCATAGCCGAACCCCACACAGTTAATACTCGTTTTAAAATTCCTGGAGGCTATCGTGTTAAAGACGGAAACATCACTGAAACAAATATACAGACCGGTCCCTTCCCTACAAACTCAGGTACTATTGGTGCTGAAATTGAGGTGATATACCGGAAAACTGCAGGCCGCGCCAAAAGCTCATTTGACACTGGCATTCCTCCGGAAGATGACTACACACTCGAACTCACCTCTGCGGACTCAGGTTTGCCGTTCTTAGGTGAAGCCGCAAATAATGACAATTTTGGCTTCGTAAGCACGCACTTCAGGACCAACTCTGTCGACATATGGCTCACCAAAGACATGCCTGAGTTTTATAAATCGCAATCCATGGAAATCGATAACGTCTGCAACGTCAAAAGGTTTCCCGCTGAATACACACATCCAGATTCCTATTATAGTGGAAACGCTTCCAATTTAGCTGATTTAGTTGTTGGCTTAAAAGAAGGCGGAATTGAAGTATATCCACGAAGAGTCAAACTGGCCGAAACTACAGCGGTCACAGGGCGAGATTACTATCGCTACGATGAAGAGCCGTCCTATAAATTAGTGGATACTGGACGATATTGCCATTTAACAAAATATGCCAGTGGTTTGATTGGAATAGATAGTGAAAACGGCACGCTTTCAATGTGGTCTCCACCAGAGTCCAAGCAAGTTCACTCTATAGATGATCGCGCCGAACAAGTGATTGAATCCTTGGATTTAGGTATTGCTAAAGGTTTGGAAATCGTTGCAGTTAAATCAGGAACAGACTTAATTTACTCTCCAAACGGGGAAGCTGTATCCCAAAATTATATTATGATTGCAGTCTCCAACGGGAAACATGACGGGGATCATCGGCTCATAACCTATTTCTCGGACGCATCCCGCCCCACCGCAGCTGATCGTCAAGAGTTTTCATGGACCAAGGGCGTCCCCACGGACATCATACTGACGCCGCTACGAACGAGATTTGCTGGCAATCAGGCAACCCCAGATATTGTCGTGACATCCGCTGATCTTCCATACCTTATCGTCATTGAAAATGAAGATATCGTCTATGAAGATGGGTCTTACAGTTTCTATTCCACCCCGCGCTATATTGAAGCCGAACTTGGTATAGAAAAATTAGCTGGGGGACGATTCATGATTCCCTCTGACGACAAAAGCATTGTAATCATCCAACCCTAACGCCCCATGAGTCCTTAACATGCGAGGCGAGTGGCATTCAGTTCAATCGTGAACTCAAAACAAACTTTCTAAGCCCCTAGGCGAAAAACAAGTTCCACATTACCCGCCTAGGCATGAAGGCGAATAGCCTCGGTATCGTTTATTGTATCCCCGTATTCAGGAGATCAAAGAGCTTAAGCACCGCATTTACAGCTTCCGTCATGCTTTCGAGAGGCGGATGCAGGAGGCAAGATTGGATTATGGATTGCGTTATACGCTGATGGGCCACGAGAATAATCGACCGCAATATCGTGACGGATGATCACTCGCCTATACGCAAAAAGAGCTTCTAAAAATCGTTTATCCCGTAACGGATAACGTCACCCAAAGCTTGCCTAACGTGGCGTAGGTTGAAGCTTTTCTAAGTTATCACCAAGCAGTTCTACGAGAATTTTTTCAGGGTCTTCCGATTCACCCAGTTCGCGCTTTAACCGCCCCATTAGCGGCCAGAATTGATCGCCTTGATGGCGTATTAAGCGCCAAGAACCCGTAGTAGGCCGCGGTTTTGCGTTATTGCAAGCGTCGATGTTCGATTGTGTTTTTCTTGATCTTTCTTCTGCGGTTTGAAATGGATTGAGCCCGGCCAAAGTAGACGTCGGCCGGCGTAACGTTTTTAAGATTTTGTGATAACGCTCATGACTTTAGTGATCTACGAAGCCCTCGTTCTGACGCTCCAGGTCGCCAGGCAGAAGGTAGTTTTCCAACAGGATTCTGTTTTTAAGCGTTTGATGCCCTCTCTCGGTTTTGCCCCGTGTCTGCGTATGATAGTGTGAACGGCGATGTATAAGTACTCTACTGTTGCGGCGGCCTAAAGCTGTCGCGGGCGGTGGGAAATTCGAAATGATGAAGTTGGTTGGTCTGTGTCAAGTCTCATCGAACAAAAGGAAAAATTAAAACAATGACGTGAATGAATCTCAATCAAATTTGCGCCACGCAAATAAGGTTACAGATAAAGTTTTAGAGCAACTCCGACTTGATATAAGAAATGGACTATTCTATCAGGGCAACCTTAGCACTGCTTATCAGCATTGGCTTTTAGGAACCGTAAATGACATCTTCCGCACAATTAACATCGCTTTTCTCACTTAATGGACAGACTGTTATCATTACGGGCGGTGCCGGCATTTTGGGCCAACATCTTGCCAAAACCTTCGCGCTGGCGGGTGCCAGTGTTGCGCTCGTAGATATTAGCGAAAAGTCTGCGAAACTAGCGGATGAGCTGTCGACCTCAATCGGTGACACTGAAGGTATGATTAAGGGGTACACCCACCGAATATCCGCCTCGGTGCCCTCAGATGATCTGGTGGCCCAAATTTCCGATGATCTTGGGCCCATCAATCATTTAATGAACAATGCTGCCTCTAAAGGGTCAGATCTTGGCAGTTTCTTAAAAGGACCGGATGCCTTCGGCGAAAAAGCATGGGGTGAAGTTATGGACGTTAATCTCAGTGGCACATTCTTTTTGTCAAAATCTGTTGCGAAAGCCATGCACGCGCATGACGGCTTAAAATCAATGACTTTCGTTTCTAGCATTTACGGTCTCGTTGGGCCTAATCCGTCTTTGTATGAAGGATCCGAATATGGGGGCGAAATAATCACCACCCCCCCGATATATACTGCATCTAAAGCCGGAATTATTGGTCTGGTTCGCTATCTTGCCGCCTATTGGGGACAAAATGGCATCCGAGTCAACGCCTTGACTCCCGGCGGCATTTATTCCGGGCAAAATGACACCTTTGCAGACAAATACGGCGCACGTACGCCCTTGGGACGTATGGGCCGAATTGAAGAAATTGTGGGTCCAGCCGTATTTTTGGCATCTCCTGCAGCGGCATACATTACCGGAACCAACTTGGTGGTTGATGGCGGATTTACGATATGGTGACGAAAGATATGGCTAAATCTGACCATCCCGTGCTCATTCCAGCGCGCGGCGGATCAACTCGCTTGCCCGGTAAGAATCTTATGCAGATTTTGGGGCAGTCCCTAATTGAACGTACCGTTATGGCCGCGCTCCCGCATGTTCCGCGTGAACTCATCTATGTATCTACGGATGATGATGAGATTGCGGACGAGGCCTGGCGGCTGGATGTACAGGTGATTGAGCGCCCTGACTATCTTGCAAATGCGACGGCAACGGCTAAATCTGTGGCGATCCATGCACTCGAGACTGGGTTAAAAGGCTCAAACACATTTATTTACATGCAACCAACGTCACCCCTGCGTAGGTCCTCTGATTTACTCGCTTGCATAGAGACATTCGAGTCGCATCCCTGTAATACTGTTGTCACCGTGACGGAGTCCGCTCTGCCGCCTGGCCGATTCTGGAAAGAGGAGGAGGGTCGGATGGTGCCCTATTTCGAAGGCGCCGATCCTTTTTTACGCCGACAGGAACAGCGGGTCGCATATTGTCCGAATGGCGCGGTTTATGTTTGCCGTACGCAATCATTTCTGGAGTCTACGGAAGACAGTTTTTTAATCGATCCTGTGATTACACATATAATGCCAGCCGCTCTTTCGATTGACATAGATACCCTATACGATCTTACCCTGGCCAGAATTTGGGCGAAACGAGGCGTGAATGGTGATAACTCGTGAAAGATAAAACACTAGTGCTGATACCCGCGCGCGGAGGCAGCAAGGGGATTCCTGGTAAAAACCTTCAAAGGTTGGGTAAAGCGACTTTACTGGAATGGGCTGTTAAAGTGGGTCAGAGTTGGGGCGGTGCAATGGGCGTGTCCGTGTCGACGGATTATGAGGACATTGCACAAGCTGCTTTGTCAGCAGGAGCAACTGTTCTGCGACGACCCCCAGAACTTTCTCAAGATAATTCAACAGTCGTGGATATGGTCCATTACCATCTAAAAACGCTCGAAGAAGATGGGCGTTTTCCGGAGGTAATTGTATATCTTGAACCCACATCTCCTTTTCGCACCGTGCAAGAGATAAACGAATGTATGGAAGCTCTTCTTAAAAATAATTACGACTCCGTCGCGACGTTTACGGCCCTTAATTATCACCCAAGCTGGCTACTCACCTGTGACGAGACTGGCCGCGCAGAATACATGGAGAAGGACCAGCCAGTCTGGAGTATCACAAGTGATACGCCCCACACTTATGCAATAACGGGCGGAGTATATGTTTTTCGTACGCGCGCGTTTCTGGAAGCCAAACCCCTCGGAATATTGTTTGGAGATAAAGGCCATATTATTCAGAAGAGCCCGCCGATTGATATCGACACAATCTTTGAACTGGAAACCGCCCGAACTTTGTTGGAATATATCGATACGTCCGAGCTGGCAGCATTAGGATTGGTCTAGAGCGTCTCAAAGTTATTCAGACACACGATCTCGGGGCATTCTGATAGTCACGCATCTTTTTGATTTTTAGACTTCACTGAAATTTCATATCGTCCAGAGTGTGTCAATGATACTGGCATTAGCTTTACGCAGGTATGCATTAAGTTTAAGAGAATACCATTTTTTCGGGTCTGACGTCAGCGCCTATGAGACAAATTTGAGTCGTGGCTAAGCATGGGTGTTTGTTCACCTTTATTCTTATAATTTGAACGATGAGACAGAGGTCGTCAATGTCCGGCGAGCGCATCGCCAAAGCAATTAGACGCAGAGTAATACCCTGCTATCCAGCCGGTTGGTGACGCGGTTTTTACCAATGTCGAGTGTGGCAGCGCTGGGAGGCACTCGAACGGGTTCCAATTTAGGAGAAACAAATTACGGCGTGTCATCTAGAAACGGTAGGATCAATTTGCCCTCCCGGGCTCGACGCCGCTAATCGGAAAATGGCTGGGGATCATATCATTTCTGCGTTAAGGCTTTGAATGAGGCGATATTGCGCTACGGCCCGCCCAAGATATTCAACACGGACCAGGTCAGCCAGCTCATATCCTTCAATTGGATGGCAGTGTTCAAAGTACGCTGGCGTTAAAGTCTCAATGGATGGCAAGGGCCGCTTCATGGAAAACATGTTCATCGAGCGGCTCTGAAGCACGCTCAAATATAAGTGTGTTTCTCTGCATGCTAGGAGCGGCGGATATGAAGCCAAAGTTGTAATCGATAAATGGATAGAGTTTTACAATCACAAACACCCCCGCAAGGTTTATAAGGGTTAACGCCAGAAGTAGCTTACTGGATCAATAACCAACGACAAAAACAGATCAAGTGGCGCAAAGAGTAGCTCAAACTACATCGTAAACTATCCAAATATTGGGGAATACCTCAGTGACTAACCTGAACTCGAATTTTGCTTAACTGTCATTTCTCACTCTTCGGAATAGGAGTTGAGAGAATTACTCTTTCTCTCAACTCCGAGATTGAGAATGACAGACGTTTGTACTGCTCTCTCCTATTCTTGCGGGTGCCAATTCGGCTGGGAATATACCGCCACAAGCCAACTAAACCAGAGATTAGCCCTCGCCACCTTTCGCCCCGTGCCCCCGCGTAACTGCCTCTAATAGTGAGGTAAACCGAGGCACCAAACGTTGCTGCCAACAAAAAGGGAAGATATAGCAAAGGTGAATTTTTCGCGTACAGCCAAAGAACATTTCGTGCAGAATGAAATTCCCTAAAACCTGAATCGTCCTTTGTCGAATAAGACCTTACATGTTTGCACCGAGAATCAACGAGTTGAATGATTTGAGCCCCTAATATATTGGCCCTCCAACAGATATCTAAATCTTCAAGATAGCAAAAAAAACGTTCGTCAAAGCCTCCGATATCAACATACAGGCGTCTATTATATATTCCCGCCGCCGCACACACGGAGAAAACTATCTTGTCATCATCAGGCAAATTATCAACGGACTGCCCTGTCCCGCCCGACCACGCCGCGCCAAAAACGGATAAGGCGTCGCCAAAGCCGTCAAGGATATTCGGCTGAGACGCGTCAATTAGAGTTCCCCCAAAAATACCAGCATCTGGATACTTGCCAATAGCTTCTTTAACGCTCTCAACAAAATTTCTAGCGGGAACAGTGTCAGGGTTCAGCATCATCAACCAAGGCGCTTCGCACCCTATTGCGCCTAAATTGCATCCCCCTCCAAACCCGATGTTCACGGGCGAGGTCAAAATTGTAAAACGTTTATCCGTTAAGGTCAGCGCCCGTGCCCCACCTTCGGGGCACGCATTGTCGACTATGACGACTTCGAAATCCTGATCCGTTTGACTCATCAGTGCATCAACGAGCCTGATGATATGTGGCCCGCTTTTGTAATCAACGATAATAATCCGAAAAAAGGGCACTACAAAATTCATAGGTCTTGAAATAGTTTTCATCCCATTAACTGAAGATAAGTATATTAGTAAAGCTTGTTGTGTCAACGGCAGTGTATAGATATTCCATTGAAGCGGAAGCATAAGGCTGTCGCGGGCGGTATAAAACTTGTCCGGTTGACGGAAATTTTGATGTGCGTTTAGGCCTTGCTTTCAGCAAATTGGTAGCTGTCCCCGTCAATTTTAAGTATGCTGACATTGGGGATGCTGACATGGTGGGTGAGCCTATCAATCAACCCGCCCTTCAGGCGCTCCGTGCCGAAGGTTTCCATCGATTCCTCGAACTGCAAATTGCTAATGACCAGAGTTTATCCGCATTAGTAGCGAAGGGAGATCAGTTCGTAAAGAGGCTCCGCCCCTGTTTTGAACAGCAGTACAAAGCCAATGATAAGCAACGACATTTTGGCGAGGGATTTTTGCAATCTGAGAAGCCATTTCTCGTCACCTGGCTTCATCAGCTCAAAACTTTGCAGTTGTTTCTGAAGCACCATAGAGCCGATCTTCAATAGCGTCGAGCCTTGCCGCTATTAACTCCAATTCACGGGATTCGATTTGTCGACGTCGGCGTTCAAACACGTTCATCCAACGACGGATGCGAAGACGCAAGAAAATGCCTAGAAACATTAGCCCCAACAGCACGGCTACTGACAACACTATTAACACACTTAGATGTTTAGGGCCTAAAGCAATGAGCATACAGAAAACAGTCAAAAAAATTCCAATATATGTGAGCGTAGCACATATATGCCGCCATTGTTCAATTTTATCAACCGCTGCGACAATATAGGGAATTACCTTACTTGGCTCTGTAACAGGGATTGTGTCTACAGTGTCACTAGACATTAAGATTCGCCCTGGAACGTCAAGCCCAATTTCGGCGAGGTCATCGGTCATTCTTCTCAAATTGGCGTAATGTTTAAGTAGATAGTTCGGATCAGGCAGGATGGATCCGGGTTCATGCACGAGAAGGTCTAAGGCCTTCCGCTTAAGAATAAGTGCGTCATTATGATGGGCCCAATGGCTTGCGTTCGGATCTGGACCTGGCGTGTTTCGAAACGACACACCGAGGCTTTGAATATTTCCGCCCGTTAGCGCCAGAACAGCCGCCAACGGTAGCCCTAATGTGGTCAGCACATTAGCGAGAGGACGTGTCCGGCTCGTGCGCCACAGAGCATCAAGCGGGCCTCCCATTGGAACGGCATGTATGTGGTTGGGGGCAATATTCCCTAGCAAATGACGCGCTAACGGGCCTAGTTCTTCCGTGACCACTAAATGGCTGCCCCGCGCAATCGCTTTCCCCATGGCGGAGATTATTGTCAACGCAGCGGGCATAGAGCTGAATTGCCCAGGTCCGTCGGCAGAAATGATAAGACCTGATGGTAACGAGTCGATAAGCTCAGTGTCCATCAACGCTGTACCTAGGATTAGCGGACATGCCCCCGACCTAATCGCGGATATCCGAGCATCGGCGCTGTGAGGGCCAGAGCCCACAATTAGCAGGTCACGAGTACCGGCGAAATTTTGCAAAATGTCGAGGGATTGTCGCCACTCAGCCTCCACGGTCTCGCTGGTTTGAAGCTGGGTACTAACAAATCGGTTAATTGTATCCGTTGCACTGATATCCATAAAGGGATCTATAGCCAGCGCTGCAGTTCGCAAATATGGAGAAGCGCCAGTCAGCGCGGCGCTGTTCCAACCCAGCACCCGTGTCGCACCGTGTAACAACCGCTTAGGAGCAAGGGCTGTAATCTCGGCCAGAGTTTCTTTGCGATGCGCAGAATTCAAAAGATTTTCGCTGACGGGAAGAATGATGCGGCCACCTGTTGCCTTGGCCCACGGAGCAAGATTCCAATCGGTCAGGCGCCGGACTTGACGCAGATCCTCTACGTTTTCAATACGAGGATAGGCCACAACATAGGGAGTAGGAATCGCGCGAGCCGATATCATAAGTCATACCTGTGCGCGGGACTGCCAAAAAACGTACCACCGGCGGCATATTGACCGAGAAGAAGACTGCCTGCTCCTATTGTAGCCCCATCGCCGACCCGCGCACCATGTCGGGCAATTGTCCCTGTACCGAGTAGGCAGTGGTTTCCGACGGACACATCGCCTGAAAGGATACAGCCTGGCGCGATATGACTATGCGCTCCAATCCGGCCATCATGATCGATCACCGAACCAGTATTCACTATGACGTTCTCGCCTGTCTTCACGCCAGTATTAAGGATAGCTCCTGCCATCACAACGGTTCCATTTCCCAAGCATACCCCTTCAGCGATTACCGCGCGGGGGTGAACAACAGTCAACGATGTCAGTCCCATATCACTAAACGTGCTAAATAATCGCGCCCGCAATCCTGCGCCGCCGCGCACCGAACCCACTCCCATGACAAAATGCGTGATGCTGTGAAGTGCAATTAACTTCACCGCGTCATCGTCACTTCCTAGCACATTTGGAAGTAATGGGTCCGGATCAAAAAATCCTGAAGCAGGCGTTCCTAAAGCGGACAAAATATCTGCGACCACTCGCCCGTGTCCTCCTGCTCCAACAATGGCGATATTCATACGATGCGATCTGCGAAGGATTTACGGGCCGTGGCGCCGCTATTTAAGAACGCTGCAATCGCAGTCGCGATTTTGCCCCCCGCACCTCCGCTGCAATAGATATTTTCAAAGTCGCGCCCATTAATTGTCTGCGCTCTCTGTAGCGCAGCCTTGATATTCTCAATTGTGCCGTCCGTATCAATTATGTTGGCGGAACGTTCACGGCCATCTTGGCGCGAACCGATATTGACTACAGGTAGGCCCACAGAGGCGGCTTCAATAATTCCTGAACTGCTGTTTCCGATCATCGTAACGGCGTGTTCCATAACTGTATAATAGGCCTGGGCGCCAAAATTGTCTACTTGCAAGACATTTTTCCGACTGGACGCGAAATCGTTTATTGCAGTTTGTACTTGGGTTCCCCCAGTGTCCGCATTGGTTCCTGAAAAAACTATGGTCTCTTCGACCTGTTCTAGAACGCGTAAGAGATTGCGCAATTCGGCCATTGAGTGGTTAAAATCTAGCGTGACCGGATGATAGGTCACCATGTAGTATGGCTGATCCATATCCAGCCCAAACCTAACTAATATATCATCTCTCGAAAGTCTTGCTAAGGATTGGATACTGTCGAGAGCTGGAGCTCCTGTAACAAAAACCCGATCGTTCGCCTCGCCCATCTGCCGAATGCGGGCTCCGGAACGCTCCGTCGCAGCAAAGTGTAGTTGACTCATCTTTGTCATCATATGGCGAAAAACATTATCGATCGCGCCTTCAGTCTCCTCCCCTCCGTGAATATGCGCAATAGGAACTGCGAATGGCACTGCGGCCATGGCGGCAGCCAACATTTCGAAGCGGTCGCCCAGTATCAGAAGCACATCGGGCTTGTGCACCTTTAAAATATCAGCCATAGCGTGCGTCGCGCGTGCCATGCTTCGGGCGATATCCTCGGGCAGATCGCGGTTTTCCAAACAGGAAAAATGCGCCGCAACTGGATACCCGCTGGCTTCAATCGACCCCATCGAAACGCCGTGCCGGATCGACATATGCATTCCGGTCACGACCAACTCAGGAGACAAATCGGGATGTGCTTCCAATGCTGTGAGGACAGAGCCGTAAATACCAAAGTCAGCCCGTGACGTGGTAAGAACGAAGACTGTGAACGGAGAGGTCATAGGCGATTAGCCGAAATCCGAAATACTGATCAGCGTTTCCGCAGCAATGTTGCGAGATGCCTTCCGTCCCACGACCCATTCCGCGTGTTTTGGAGCGAGACCAGTGCCAGGCCGCTTCATAATCAAATCGACATTCGCGATCGTTTCACCCGACCTTATGTCACGTGCGGCCACGATGGAGCGGCGAGCCACTTCGGCGGTCGATATCTCGGACGGTTGGGGTCGCTTAACGCCGTCACCTATTGCCGATTCAACAAGTCTAATTTTGGTCAAAAGTTCGGTAAATTCTGACGGGTTAAGAGACGCTTTATGATCGGGGCCCTCCATCGCGACGTCCAGCGTGAAATGCTTTTCGATTATGCGAGCCCCGCGAGCAACGGCCGCCACACTAATAGCGTCTCCCAACGTATGGTCTGACCACCCGACGACTTTGTTAAAAGCTTGCGCAATGGTATCCATGGCGGCGAGATTAGCTTCAGCTGCCTCTGCCGGATAATTACTGACGCAGTGAAGAATGGAGACCGCAGGATCGCCCGCGTTTTTTATCGCTACCACCGCATCTTCAACCTCACCCATCGTCGCCATACCTGTCGAAATGATCATCGGTAAACCTTTGGCAGCAATATGCCGCAGCAATGGAAGGTTAGTCAGGTCGCCAGAACTAATCTTGAACCCAGCAACATCTATCTTTTGAAGGAGGTCAGCTGAGTCCTCGTCAAACGGGGTAGAAAGGAAGATTATCCTCTTCTCGTCGCAGTAGGCCTTGCAGGTTCGGAGATCGTCCTCCGAGAGTTCTAGATTCTTCAACATGTCAAATTGGCTCTCATCAACTTTGTGATTACGCGATTGATAATCAGCCTTTTTGGCGGTGCGTGTAACGAGACGTTCAGCCGAAAATGTCTGAAACTTCACAGCATCGGCCCCGGCCGTAAATGCAATATCGATCAAATCTTTGGCTATTTTGACATCGCCATTGTGATTAACACCGATTTCGCCAATGATAAAACAGCCTGTTCCGGACGGTGAAAAGGCATTCTGTAACGTGTTTGCCATCTGGTTCCTACTAGGTCAATTTATGTCATCACATGATATGACTTCCATATGTTATTTGGACTATGCAGGATGCGGGAGATAGGTGCAAGCGACGTAAAATTTTCTAACGTATATTATTGCTAATAAATTGATCGACTGATAAGTACGATTTGTCTGAAAGACGGGAATTTTGAGAGAAAGATAATCTGAGATTGAAATGCTCATTTCTAAAACTGCAACAAATCGCACGAAATCGCTTTTTTCATTTGATGTCGAGTCAAATGATGTGGCCATTCGAGAGGCATTAACAGGCAGGCGAATACTTGCTGTTGGGGCCGGTGGCTCAATCGGCTTAGAAACCGTCAAGGTAATCGCGAAGTACGCCCCCGCATCAATTCACATTGTGGACCAAAATGAAAACTCGCTTGCAGAGTTAGTAAGGCAGTTCCGGTCGACCCCTGGCGCACTACTGACGGAAGATTTTCGGACCTTGCCGCTCGATTATGGCAGCGCAGCCATGCGGCGATTCATGGAGCAGGAAAATTATGACAGAATATTGAATTTTGCAGCAATCAAACATGTTCGATCTGAAAAAGACGTTTTTTCAGTTCTGCAAATGCTTGATACGAATATTGTCAAACAAAATATATTTCGCGAGTTTATCGCAGAGACCAACCCGGTAGCTGATTATTTTAGTGTTTCCACTGACAAGGCCGCAAATCCGGTCTCCTTCATGGGCGCAACCAAACGCATTATGGAGCATGTCTTGTTTGACGGCGCGCGCGAGGCAGGTATGGCAGGAAAAATCACTACAGCAAGGTTCGCCAATGTTGCATATTCTAACGGGTCTTTACTTCAGAGCTTTCAAAACAGATTAGCGCATGGACATGCACTGGCTGCGCCGGATGGAATTAAACGCTATTTTGTCAGTTTGGAGGAATCCGGTCAAATTTGCACTTTAGCTTCGATTCTGCCGGATCATGCCCAAATCGCCGTCCCGAAACTTCACCCGCATGAACATCTTGTGACATTGCAATCTGTGGCGGAACGGTTTCTCGAAGCCAACGGCTTAAAACCGCGACTATTTTCTGACGAGTCTCAAGCCATCCGCGCTGTGGAACTTTGCCGCCTTAGAGGTGAGTGGCCACTATTGATTACCCCATCGAACACAGCTGGAGAAAAGCCATTTGAGGAATTCGTGGGCCGCGATGAAGTATACAAGGAAATCGGGCTCTCGGCGATTGGTGCGGTAAGCTATAAGGCTCCAAGTACGGGACAATCGGTTCCCGATCTGATTGCCCATCTGGCTGCTGTTGTCTCAGGCGAGATCCGAGCCGACAAAGATACTATAAAAGCTATGATCGCCCGGTTGGAGCCCCGCTTTTTGGACGACCACATAGACAGCAAAGCTAATTTGGATCAGCGCGCCTGAGTAATGCTATGAATGATCTTCCTTTCATCCCGCTCGCCATTCCTAACATCACCCAAGCTGAAGGTGATAACTTGCAAGAGTGTATCCGGTCGACATTTGTCTCTACTGTGGGCCCATTCGTAAATGAGCTCGAAACCCGTATCGCAGCACTTTCGGGCGCAAAATTCGGAGCTGCAATGGGCGCGGGCACGATGGCATTGCACATGTCGCTGCATGCGTACAATATCGGCGTAGGCGACTTGGTTATCCTGCCAAGTTTTACATTTATCGCCTCCGCAAATAGTATTGCTCATGTAGGGGCAAGGCCTTGGCTGTTCGACATTGAGGCGAACAGTTGGACGCTTGACCCAGCCCAAGTCCGATCCGCCCTGGAAAACAAGGCAGAGAAGCACGGCGACGATTGGTTTCACAAAGAAACCGGCGAGCGCATCGCGGCAATCATGCCCGTTTATACCCTTGGCACGCCAGCAGACATGGACGCCATTAACTCGATTGCTAACGATTACGGCCTACCTGTTATAGCCGATGCAGCCGCCGCTATTGGCGCAAATTACAAAGGTAAGCCCATTGGAAGATGCGCGAACCTGACATGCTACTCGTTCAATGGCAATAAGACGATCACGAGCGGCGGCGGCGGAATGGTGGTAGGAGATAATGACGCCATTATGGCCCGGATCAAACATGTCTCAACGACAGCGCGCGCATCTAAGGCCTACGATCATGACGAGATTGGCTATAACTACCGGATGACAAATCTGGAAGCCGCAGTCGGTTGTGCCCAGCTTGATCGGCTGCCGGAGTTTTTGGAGGCGAAAAGATTGATCCGCCAGACTTATGACGAAGCCTTCAGCCATATTCCCGGCGTTTCAACATTTCCCTCGCCGAAAGACCGAACCTCTACTTGTTGGTTCTCCGGCATTGTGATCGATGAAAATAAACAACCATCAGCCCAAGCCGTATGCGACGCCCTTCTGGAACGGCATATAGAAGCTCGAACATTTTGGAAACCCGTTCACTTGCAAAAACCGTTCTCTGACGCTCTATCGGAGGCTCAAGGTGTCGGTGGCGGGATATGGCAACGGATTGTAACCCTCCCCTGCTCCACACAACTGACGACAACTGATCAATCGCGCGTAATCGATACGCTTATTTCTGTATTGGCCATCTGACATGTATCCCCGCGATCACTCGATTTCTATCGTTACCCGGACATGTGACCGACCGAATGCGCTTACGCGGGCCGCTCAGGGTCTGCAAGAGCAGACTGTGGATTTCGAATGGGTCGTCGTCAACGATGGCAGCACCGAATTGGACATGACCACATTTTCCTCTGTCGGCACAACCCGTTTAGTGATCAACACAGGACCAAGGGCAGGCCGCGCTGTCGCGGCACAGGCAGGAATAAAGGCGGCGTCTGGCGATTATATAATGTTACATGACGATGACGACAAACTCATGCCCGGCGCGCTCTTGCAGCTCGCAGCCAGTCTTGACGAGGACCAATTTTACGTTGCTGTGACGTGCGGCTACGAGACATTTGAAGAGCGTCTTGGCGAAAGCGATGCTCTTCTTCGCTCTCACAGCCCCAAGCTACCGCCACAATTATATGATATGGCAGAGCGCAACAGAATCCTAACAATCGGAACATTATTTCGGCGGGATGCCTATGACAGAGTTGGTGGCATACGCACAGATATTAGTGCTCTCGAAGATTGGGATTTGTGGCTACGTCTTATGACGATTGGCGATTTCGGGATCGTGTCAGATGTGCTTGCTCGCCAATATATTCGGCCTGATGGCACACGCGGGGCCACAGCAAACTCCGAAGATTTACTGCATGCACAGGCCCGCATTCGATTGCAAAATGCTTATCTGCGTGATGATATCGCCTCGGGACGGATAGGGTTGGGAAATCTGGTCCATCGTCCCCACGCTCAGTTTGTCGAAGAAATGGTGGACCGAATGAAGCGCGCAGGGACGTTGAAGCGAAAATTGTTACCTTGGACACGTCCCGATAAAAACACGTAGACCTAAAAAAACCGCACCGCGACGCTTGCGCCGGGGGCCCTTTTGATCGCAAATTAGAAAACTGGAAAACAATTTATGGATATTCAGGACGCGACCTCCTCGCAGGTCGGATATAAACAAACACTCCGCCAAGGGCTAGAGCAATTGGAAAAATCGGTTACAAAGATTATATTGGTCATCAATGATGACCGCACTTTGATTGGCACATGCACGGATGGTGATTTCCGCCGCGCTATCATTCGGGGGGCTGAACTTAATGACCCAATCGGATCCATTGCCAACAAAACTCCCTATATCATTAGACAAGGTGAACTAGTAGACATCGAATCCGAGTTATTAAAACGCGACGTCGAATACGCTCCAATTGTAGATAAGGACGGCAAATTATTAGGCTTGGTGGGACAGAAACATCTACCAAGCAGTTCAAACAAGGTGGCGCCAATTGTTTTAATGGCTGGGGGTATAGGACGCCGCCTCATGCCTTTGACAGAAAATTGTCCAAAACCGCTTCTGCGTATGGGTGGCAAGCCAATTTTGGAACATATAATCCTGCGTTTCAAAGAGCAAGGTTTCCGCCGTTTCTACATTTCCATCGGATATCTAGGGCATATGATTGAAGATTATTTTGGTGATGGTAATCATCTCGGTGTGCAAATTTCTTATCTGCGCGAGACAAAGCGGCTCGGCACAGGGGGGGCGCTGTCTTTGTTACCCAAAAACATGCATATGCCATTTATCGTAATGAACGGCGATCTGTTGACCGATATGAACTTTGAAGACATGATAAATCTGCATGTTAAAGCGGGCGCGGCCGCGACGATGTGTATTCGCGAACACCGGACCAATATCGCCTTCGGCGTTGTCGAGAATGATGGAAACCGCTATCTGGAAACTAGAGAAAAGCCTACCATTACCCATCACATCAATGCAGGTATCTATTGTGTCTCGCGTGAGGCTTTAAATGTTGTCCCGAAAGATATCTTTTACGACATGCCGACCCTGTTTGCCGATTTGATGAACGATAATTACGAATGTACAGTGCATTTTATGCGGGATAGCTGGATTGATATTGGTTCACTGGACGAGTTCGAAGCGGCACAAAGCCGCTTCAATTCGGACGGAACAGAAGCAGAGTCGGAGTAAGCTGGAAATTATCATGGCATCACATTTAGAGATAGAGAATACGGACCATAAGTTGGCCATCGTAGGCTGCGGGAACATCGGATCACGCTTGCTACAGTCCGCCGCCGCTGCTAAAATTGCGGAATTGACGGTTTACGGCGTTGAGCCATATGAACCCGCTCGTGAAATCAGCGCGGAGAGATTTGCCCAAATTGACGGCCCCGATGGCACACCGCACACGCTTCGTATGGTCGGCGCGGTCGACCAGTTACCGCCTAAAGTGAGTCTACTGATTATCGCTTGCTCAGCGCATCAGCGCATGGGGGCGTTATCATCGGCCCTTGAGCACACCAAACCTAAGGCCGTGCTGCTGGAAAAGGTATTGTTTACCCGCACGTCCGATTATTCCCGTGCCGAGACGATGCTGGATGGTATTCCGACCTGGATTAACACGACACGTAATATCTGGCCAGGCTATCTCAAGCTCAAAGATATTTTAACTAACGACCCCGTCATACTGAATGTCACGGGTTCAGATTGGAGCTTGGCATCAAACGCTATTCACTTTCTGTCACTAATCGAAACGCTCGCAAACGCCCCTGTCACGGAACTCACTTTGAGTGACACGGTCGCTCGCGACAGCAAACGCGTCGGTTACCGGGATCTCACGGGCACGATGCAGGCGGAGCTGTCTGACGGGTCTCGCGCAACACTCACGTCATCAGCCGGGGAAGACAATCCGATGTCCATTAAGCTGAGCCAGAGTGGCCGCGAATACACGCTCGATGAAGGGAACGGCACCATGAACGGCGAACCTTTTGAAACTCTGTTCACCAGTCAGTTGGGTGGCGCAATAACCCATATGCTCTCCCACCGCACGTCTGATCTCCCCACATTAAGGGACTCATCTCGCCTTCACCGACTCTATCTCGACGCCCTTCGTCCCCATATACATCCACGGGACCCGTATGGCGACATATGCATGGTCACTTAACCAGCACTCAACCCATAACTCAGGAAAACAAATGACCAAAGTTGCATTGATCGGCGCGGGACCAATGGCCCAAGCCTATGGCCAAGTTCTCAAGGCTTTAATGATCGATTGTCTCGTCATCGGACGCGGGCAAAAGTCTGCCGACGAGTTTACCAGCGCAGTAGGTTTACCCGTTTTGACCGGATCCCTCGAAGCCAATATGCCGGCACTTGTCGGAGTAACTCACGCCATTGTGGCTTTGCCCGTGCCGGTATTGGCCACCCAATCAATGGCTTTGATGGATGCGGGCATTCGCAACCTACTGGTTGAGAAGCCCGCCGGCATAGATGTGAGCGAAATCGAGTTCGTCGCCAGACGGGCCGGAGCTACAAATAGCCAAGTCTTCGTCGCTTACAACCGTCGCTTTTACGCATCGGTATTAGAAGCGAAACGTCGAATCGCATCAGACGGCGGGCCGACCTCATTCCGTTTCGAAATGTCGGAATGGTCGGCCCGAATTGGTCAATCGGCGCAGTCTGACACCGTAAAGTCCGCGTGGTACTTAGCTAACTCATCTCATGTGGTCGACATGGCTTTCTACCTTGGAGGGTTCCCTAAAACACTTCAAGTTCAATCGTCAGGGTCAACAGGCTGGCACGAGCCAGCCATTTTTGTCGGCCACGGCGAAGCGGTGACTGGCGCGCTGTTCTCCTACCATGCTGACTGGAATGCTGCGCCGCGATGGATGGTGGAAATTTGTACATCGGGGCATACATACATGTTTCAACCGCTCGAAGGTTTGAGGGTTAGGACGAAAGAAGGATTTGCCATACTCGACATTGATTGTCCAGGAGCGGAAGACGACACGATGTTCAAGCCGGGACTCAAGCGGCAAGTTGAGGCCTTTCTTTTGAAAGAACCGACGCCCGACCTACTTAACATTCAAGATCAGCTCTCACATGCGCGCGATATTTATGCGATCATGACGAGTTAACTTTGCAGCGCCCCGACACAAACAGGATTGAACAATAATCAATTTTCAAGCCGATCGGCTTTGCAAATAAAAAGCAGGTTTATATTAAGCGCTTAATCGCTTACTCAATACTGGGGCATTACTTAAGACACCGCTCCTTTAGCTATTTTGGTTGGCGAGGTTTAATCAAAGCAAAATAACCCGGATTACCTCGCGCGCGAGACAATAAAGGCTTAGTCAGAATTTCATCATGTATTTCATTAAGACAGTTCTAGTTTTCTTAATGCGCACCTTATCGCGCTTTGCACCAATCGGTAGCCGTATATTCGATTTTCTCGAACGCATTCCGATGGCCAATGATCGGCGGGAGCGTCTCTATTTTTATGTATTCAACAAAGTCAAGCTTCGTCATTACCTAAAACGTCGTCGTTTTCGCGACCGCCGACTTCGCCAAGCCTACAAAGCCCCCTCTCGCTCAATCGGCCAAATTCTAACGTCGGGATTAGTTGGGTTTTTGCGCGGATTGGAGCAAATTGGAATGGGAGCTATAGTCGCCTTTATACTCCGTCGTATCACTTCGTTACATGTCGATCATGTGAAAGTCCGCTCGCTCTATATGAGGGTGTTCGGAGAGGAAAGCGCTGTCCGTATGGCGCTCGAAAGCCGCATCTACGTTGCAGGAGACATCTTAGCGGGACGGCCGCTAAACTGGCCCCAAACAGTTGCTACTTATAACAAATTTAAAGTCCTCCACATCTTTCTCGAACCCGGTGGGCGATTACCGGAATGGATAGGCAAATCAGAATTTGGGCGAATGAAATTTATCATTTATTCGTTTGCGGATGTTGATGACCAGATCAGCGAAGCCGGAATTACCAATCGTACTCGTCAGTCGACGCTGCGTGACCGCTTCAACGATATATCTGAAGAAGGCGAAGCCCTTTTTCGCAATGCGACTGGTTTCGCGGAGCGTCTCACTGACACGATCGTGCAAAAATTTCCAATGGAAGGGTTGTCGATTGTTGATAACAAATCACGACTACGCAATTGCCTTGTTACCGGACTGGATACATTGCTTTCGTCTCGCCTGTCGTTGTTGCAATGTTACGCGGCTGCCATACACGATATACCGGATAATCAACCAATTGTTTTCTGTGCCGAGACGCCACAATATATCCTGCCGGGATGGTCTGTGTTAACCAAAGGACGACGTCTCGAGCTTTTTGGTGTTTCGCATGCTGCTCCAAACCGCGCCGCTGCGGAAGATTTCGCCTCAGATCTTTATGTTAGGGTGCTTGCACTCCCACCGACGCGAACCAGCGCCGACGGCGATGAATCGCCAATTGAAGGAATACTTACCCGCTGGACCGCGTTCATGAAAGTGACCGGATCGGGAGTCGAGGCTTACGCGGGCGATATTGCTAATAGAGCCGGCGATGGATCAATATCGTTAGTCTTGCATGCGGAATCAGCCAAACCTTACCAGCAGACCTTACAAATCATCGGCGAAGCTCTTAAGGGCAAGCGAGGCCTTGATGAACAAGCGCCCTTCGACACCGTCATCTATTTACATGCAGCCCTCTCGCGCGAATCCCTCATCATACCCGGACTCATTGGCGGCGACACCCCAAAAAAACAGACAGGGCTTACCGAGTTTGCACTTGATATGGGAGGATTAGAGGTTCTGACGCGACCTTACATCACCAATGCCTACGACTTAGAACGCGTCGCGCAATACATTTTGAACCTCTCCGGTAATTTTTCCGTAGCGGGTACTGATATGACGGACTTCCTCGCTGTCCCTCTCGAGCGTTACCTGCGGCGTCACCTTCCTTGGATCGTTATTGCTTATATGTTGGGTCAGCGCCTCCCCACACAGGTAAAGCCTGATGCCGTATTTGCGTCGACCTCTCGCCACTGGATGTCGCGGTCGATTTGCGCCGGTTTTCTGGATGCACAAGATACAATAGCAGAACTTTCGCCGTCTAAAGTCGAAAGCCCCAGAGCCCCCCTCATCGATGTCCAAACGATGAACGTACTAGATCACCCGAAATACAAGACTCCTATGGCATCACATCTGACGCTCATCGACAATCAGGCGCGTGACATACATGTACGCGCCTTTGACATTAGCGCTGACCGCACCCGGCTAGTAGGTGCCCCCCCCAACGATTTAATAGCACGCAAAATCTCTAGTATCGATACGACCTCTGTCCGTCATGACCTCAACATCCACCCTGATGCACGAGTCGTGACACTGATTAGCCAATTACAGCCTATGGACCGCATGTTGCAAATTGCGTCTCCACTTGCTGAGTTGATGACTGACAGTGACGTGGTCGTCGTCATCCGTCTCCACCCGCGCGAAGGTCAGGGCCGCCTGTCTGCATATCAGACATTGTTCGATAATGCCGGGCTTGGAACCAAGATCCGGTTCTCACGCACCGAAACACCGGAAGCCATTCTCGCCATCAGCGACGTATGTGTTACAATTTATTCGAACATGGCTCGCGAGGCGGCATTAGTCGGAATTCCGATTATAAGTATTGAATTCTTTGACTGGAAGCCGCCAATTTCTTTATCCGAAGAAGGGTTGGCTCTACCTGCCGAGACGCCAGAACATTTGATTGCTCGCTTGCGCAGTCTAATTGCAACGGACCAGAAACAAACTCTTAAGAACCCATATTTGGAAGCGAACCCACACATAATGGAGGCTACGGCTGGCGCTCAAATCGTCGACTATGCCCGCGAACTCACCGGCGTTCGCGCACGAAGGGATATTCGACGACGCACAACGCGTTTTTCCAATCATCCTTTGTTAGAAGTGTTTTCCAGCGGGCATTTTGTATGTGCCTCAGACGTAAAATTGCGCTTCGTACCGTCTATCTTTTCACCATTTGCAGATTTGAGCGTATTTACGAGCGACGTGTCCGGTGACCCGGGCTTCTTGCCTCAAACTTCCAACATTATTACCGGAGTGTACAGCTCAGGGGAGGACAAACGGTTAAAGAATATTGTCACCGAAGCTAATGGTTTCACGCAGAATCTTTGTTCCGCCCTATTGGACTGGACAAGCGCGCTTGGCCCTGTCCATGACGACCTTGTACGTTTACGCCAATCCATCTGGTTACAAATGCGTCCAACTGCAATCCGGGGGTATAGAGCTTTCAGTACGCGTAGGCGCGGGGTTGAGACTGGTACATCGAAAGCGCTAATCCTGCATTCCACTGATGATTCTGTATTGCGGGCGATGTGTATCGAGGCCCTCGCTCTACACGGCACAGGCGCTCCGATATTTGCTCTACGTACTTTTGATGACTTGTCTTACGAGCTCATAGACGCCGCTCGGATTCAGGATGGTCCGGACATTTCGCCTGTGGCCAAAAGACTGCCCGCTCCGGCTAAGTCCTTCGTGACAAAGTCGAGCGCTAGCCTAGTCCGTTGGTGGTTCGGCATGATGGAGACACCCGAAATTGCGTCAACAGGACGGCGCATTCTTATTACAACCGATTGGCGGCTCAAGACCGTTCCACCGACCCTAATCCCACTTATATTAGCCCAAAAATCCCGCGGCACTAACATCGTAATCGCTAACATTGCAGACCGAGGGCTGGAAGTCATTGGGAGTGACATCAACGCACATTCTAAGGAGAGTGACCACGCTGAAATTATTTGTCCCGAAACGGTCGCCGCCCGTTATCCAACCCCGCCCGGACGTGTTCTCAAACGCCTTGCTCGTGATGCGCGGACAAGCATTCTGCAAGGGGAGTACTTTGCCCAGCTAGATCCGGAGTTGCAAATCATGGCCGGCAGGATGATCGACGTCTTTGTGCGGGGCCGAATGGTCGAGATCTTATTGTGGGATCGTTATTGTAAGGCATTCCTCTTGTCACCCCAAGGCGCCTCAATAGCGTGTCCAGGACGTCAATGGCATGCCCAAGTCGCCCATGACGCGGCGGATTTGCATGGCCGGTTCTCGATGACAGTTCAAAACAGCTACATGACCGACGGCTATACTTATACGCGACCGACGGGTCAGTATTTAACGGCAATTGATGAATGGTCACGCGACCTATTCGTAGACGCCTTCAAATTAGATCCGAGCACCGTTCATATCACATCGACTCCGCGTTTCGACTATCTGTCAAATCTCGAATCCCTGAGCCAAGCCTCGGCCCGGAATGACGCCAAGCTAGAAATTAATGACGCCGTAGTTTTGTTTGCAGCCCAAGATCGATTCGTAGATGACGCGTTGATAATTATCGGTGAACTGGCGCGGCTCACCACTGTGGGCGATCGGCCCATTCAGGTGATTGCTAAGTTACACCCACGCACCTCTGCCGAGGATATAGCCATGTACCGCGCTGCCGCCGACACTGTCAATCCTGACCATCGAGTTCGGATCGTCTCTGACACAAGGATCGAGACATACCTCGCTGCCTGCGATGTCGTAATCACTATGTTTTCGAACGTCGGGACGGAAGCGGCGATTTTGCAAAAAGACCTTATTATAGTTAACCTAACAGGCGGCTCCCTCCCATTACCGATGGACGAATTCAACATTGGCCATGTTGTCGCGCGGCGTGAAGATATTATGCCGTCCGTCGAACGTTTCTTCACTGACCAGGCTTTCAAAGACGTCCAGGCTAAGCGAGTAAAGCGGTTCAGATCTGCAAACCCTCATATGGTCGAAGGAACGTCAACCCATATGCTGGACGATGTCATAGCCCGCGCGATACGTTAAAAACCGTCGTCCATCTCAACCGAAAGCCTCGAGGATTGTTCCGCCGGACGGGCGAGACTCTTGCTCCTCATAATGTGAAACGCCTCATCACTATCGATTGATATGAGTTCACCTGCATTGTTTGTGAAAAGATGCCCAGCGAACATATGCGGATAACGTTTGGGATAAGCGCGGTAAATGATGGCAAGCGGGCCATTTTTTGTTGCCCGTTCCTGTACAAGAAGGCGATCGGCCGGCAGTAGCTCGAGAAAGCTTCTGAATTCTAGAAGGGACAAGCGCGGCTGGTCATCTTCCGGGCTCAAGATGAGAGGCAGCAACGCCATAGCACGGTCTGTAGCTTTGAGCCCTGCGGAGTCGGCGAGGCTCGAGGCAGCATATCTCAATTCCTCACAAATGGGATCGCTTAAATCCGCCCAAGATCCAGCTAAAGCTCGGTTCAAATGCTCTGAATCGACAGAAAACCCTGTGGGAAACGGGACGGGAACGCCCAACAATGGATCGGCAGAGAGGTCGTAAAGGTTTGAAAGTTGCTCTGCCAATCGGCGAGTTGGGCCACCGGTGTCAATGATTGCCAAGACTCGCGGGAGAGGCCCGTCTACGTCCACAAAATTGAGTCCGTTAACGTCTAAACCAGATGCGGTATCAAATTCGCCGCTTTGCGCGAAGAATTCAAATAATCGTTTCATTATAGGGCTATAAGAGACGATGATAACTAATTGTTGCACGATTTCGGCGGAAGCAGCGTTAAAAATGCGGAAAGCGATGAAGATCACGGCAATATCCGTGAATTTCAAATTCCCTTCAATGAACATCCAGAACATATAGGCGCCGACCGCCGCGAACACGATAGTGGAAATTATGCGAGACGTTAGCTGCGAAACTGGGGCGAGGGTTACACGGTTTTCATAAGCATTCAGGAATCCTTGGACGTCGGCACGCGCAACGTGGCCCTTCTGGATGTCCGCCTTATCGCCCCAAGGCGAGGCCAACAACGCTTCCACGGCGTCACGATCAGCCCGCCCTTTCTTTGCCCCTTCTGCAATCAACCGTTCCATTACATCGATGCCATATCGACCCGTGCGCAAATGAATGGGAATACTTGCGATTAAAATTATAAGAGCGATTGCCGCGATCACCGGATAAAAAGTAAAACCGGCGCCTATGCATAGCGTGGCCACAATGACCGGGCGCGGCAAACCTATAAATTCTGTCAAAGCGAGAGAGGAATAGCGGCAATCCCGACGTAGCGCCCGGCTAATCTCTTTTGATCCTCGCCCCCTGACAAACGGATGATCTGGCGCCCAAATTAGCCCTTGTAGGGTTCGCGATATATTATCTCCGAATGTGACCTTCCGGCACCGCGCCGCCATCCAACCTGCGGCGTAATGTAGACCCGCCGCCATTAGCATCAAGACAAAAAAAGCTGTGACGCCATAGATAATTTGTACATTGCCTGAGGTACTAATAAGGAGGTTTTCTAAGAACTTAGGAAGGTCGCCTCCACTAAGGACGGCTATCCCACCAAACACCACGCCATATGCCGCAATTTCAAGAGCGACAGCGGCTAGGCCCGTGGCCATCAACCCCACCATAAACCGCTTATAATGCCGAAACGACAATCTGGAGACGAGCTTAAACATTCTAATATAGCTCAAGTTGCTCTGCGCTTCTGCGGTGACGGGCAAGTGATTTAGCGGAGCGTCGGGAATTGGGGATTTTGGCACAGGGACGGCGACTTTCAGGAATTTCACGACGCAGCTTTTGGAGCTAGGGCGCGATAGTTTTGAGTAAGGCTCTATACGATGTTTAAACAGATGTTCATAGTCTCAATATGAGGTGAGAACGGCTAGATTAGCGAGACTTCACCTGCTATACACCCGCGTGTCTTCAAAGAGCATATATTATCTGCGCTTTGAACAATTTTGTGGAACACTCCTTATGACCCGTCAATCCCCATCCTCGCCGATATCATATATGGCACCCCCGCCAAGCTCTCTTCGATATCGCGCAGATATCGATGGGCTGCGTGCTATCGCTGTTTTGTCAGTTATGATCTATCACGCATGGCCGTCCAGTCTGCCGGGCGGTTTCATTGGTGTGGATGTTTTCTTTGTTATTTCAGGTTTTTTAATTACCTCGATCATCCTAAAAGCGCAGACTAGCCCGGGCTTATTTCTCAGGACCTTCTACGAGCGTCGCATTCGGCGTCTAATTCCCCCTGCCTTGCCCGTCATCTGTTTCACATTAGTCGCGTCTTGGTTTTTGATGCCGCCTGACGCTCTCGAAGAAGCGATGCGGAGTGTGCTTGCTTATAGTGCCTTTGTCTCGAATTGGTTTTTTCTATCGATTGCCGGATACTTTGATGGCTCCTCCCATCTTAAACCTCTGCTCCATACTTGGTCTCTCTCAGTTGAAGAGCAATTCTATTTACTCTTTCCTCTGCCAATACTTTTGTTACACCGTGTCGGGCGGAGCGTTATCACGCTTTTATTTATCGCGGTTGTTCTAATTTCTTTCGCTTACGGGCTTTTTTTAATTAACTCGGGGGAGACAGATTCCGCATTCTTTAACAGCTTTGCGCGGTTCTGGGAAATCGGAATCGGGGGGTTCTTAGCGTGTGTCGCGACTAACGGCCCACGCCGGATGATCATGCGGCATGGGATTGGCCTCTTGGGGCTGACACTCATAGCAGCGCCCATGTTTCTGATAGGGCCAGACACCGTTTTCCCCGGTTTAAGCGCGCTTAGCCCTGTCATCGGTACGGCTTTAGCAATTTATGCGGGTCTTCCGCATGCAGAAGAGGCCGCGCTGACTGGATCGCGCCCGCCCGGCCTCGCCGCGCGAATTTTGTCATGTCCATTGCTGGTCTGGACAGGGCTAATCAGCTATGCGCTTTATCTGTGGCACTGGCCGCTTTTCGTATTTTTGCGTTATGTAACGGATACTCCCGCCGGCTGGATGTTCGTTGCCGCAGTGGCGCTGACGTTTATTTTGTCCATCCTGTCATACGTCGCTATCGAGAAGCCGTTCCGCTCGAAGCGTGTTTTTCGCACTTCACCGCGCATTTTCGCAGGATTCGCCATGAGCACCGTTGGCATCGTCGCCGTGGCTATGCCCTTAGCATTTGGATCGATCCAGACTGGCCGCTTCGACAATGCGGAAGATTACTTGGCCGCTCATCGAATTCAGGAAGCAACATGGAGGCGCCTTGCTCTGCGCGGCGTTTGCCACCTAGATCATCGCGCCGAAATGGCGGCGGCCATTAGCCGCTGCGTCACGGTCGACCCTCACAAAAAAAACGTCCTGTTGGTAGGAGACTCACACGCAAGCCATCTTCTACACGGACTACAGGTCAACTTTCCAGATGTGAACTTCTCGCTGATTTCTGTAGATAGCTGTTTGCTAAGTGATCGAAGTTTGGAAACCAGACCCGCCTGCGAAGAACTTAACGACTGGTTAACTAACAGTGAGCACACAGGCTTCGACGCTTTGATGTATTCGTCTCGTGAATTTGCCATTGGGCTACCAGAGTACGGGTTCGCAATGCTCTCCGAGATTTCAAAGCGCGTTCCCGTCGTGCTGCTGGGTCCGATCCAGTATTATGAGCCTAGTCAGCCGACACTCTATCCCCGTATGGTCGGCTTAGTCAGCGATAAAGAAATCCTATTCCGGTTCGACGCGGCTGTTCAGCCTGAGCAAGCAATCGCGGATCAAACAATGGCTTCGCTTGCACAAGCTAAACCCGGAATTCGGTATATTTCCCTCTATGACATAACCTGTCCTTCAGGCGTATGTCGTCACTTTGACCTCACAGGCATGCCGCTTTTGGCCGATGCGTCTCACCTTAGCGCAACATCTTCACGCGAGATAACGGCAGAATTGGCATCGCGCCTTCCCGAACTACTAACACCAGCAGAAGACGCGGCGGTGCGGTTCAAATCCATAATAACTAAAGTCGGGGAAGGCGTGCACGGATGGGTCGCTGAAGCCGGCGGGGAGCTCTCAGTTGTCGCAACATCTAAGTCCGAGCCCCCCTATCTGCGTTTTCAGTTACCCAGTGATGGACGATTGATGTATAAAACTATAGTCGAATCTAATGAAGCTAATTCGAAGCGTTACTCACTCTATGCGTCATTGACACTGGATTCCTTTGAGGGCGAAAACAAGCCTATAGACATGATTCTTCAAAATGGGTGTGACCATGTCGTTGTAGATGGTGCTTCAGTTACAAAAGAAATTAAACCAGGCTTACACCGTTATGTGTTTCAAGTTACTCTCAGAGATCCGCCGCAATGTTTGATGCTCCGCTTGTGGTCGCGTCAGGGCCAAAGTCTAGATGCTCGAATAACCGAGTTCACTTTGAAAATTGCAACGCGTGACCCGTCTTTATTGGAGGTGGAGGATCAAGCCAGATAACCTACCCAGTCTCGAAAGTTTCGAGCCGCTTCGCCCTGCTAAAGCTTCATGAGGAATTATTGCCAACTCCGTTCATTTATGTCATTGCATGCTATCACTAAGGAAATCCTATAATGTCAAAACTTTTGGATCAGTCACGAAATTACAAGGCCCAGTTCGGGCTTGTTTTTCGCTCTTCTGCTATCTTTTACATTCCTGCTGATGTTCACACGACGATTACTTTTAGTAACTATTGGAAATTTAAAAATAATCTGGACGTCGTGTTAGCGGCTACGGTGCGTGACATGGAGGGACGCGTCCATAGCCGGGCCGTCATAGATTTTTTCGGGGGACTCGTTTCCAACATTGACGATTTTCCCGTCGCGGAAGGGTCCATTGAAATTGAAGCGTTCGGCAACACCAATCTTCGTATTCCTTACGCTGCGATCATGGCGGTCTATGAGACTCCCAACTCAATCTCCATGGTACACTCATATGGGCGCAACCACTCGCTTATTGAAATTGAGGACGGACAAGCCCTGACCGCTGGTCATGAAGGGTGCTGGACGGTCAATCCGGATTCGAATGTTCAGAATTTAGCTTTCTTTCACTGCGGTCATACGGGCTTAGACGCCCAATCCGGGACAATTGAATTGATCGACCAATCGGGTAATAGGCACCAACAAATGTTTGAAATATCCGAACAGGGTCCTTTCGCGACCGTTATGTTCGATCTTGATATTATCATGCCAGACTTTCGCGATCATCTCTCGGGGCAGGACGGGTGGGCGAGTTTGAAGTTCACGAATACCTCATCATTTACCCGACTGCTGATAATGTGGCGCGACCGCCGTGACGGCCAAGTGCAAACTACGCACAGCAATTTCGACTATAAGAGTTGGGGTACAAATACTATTGAGGACAGTTTGCCTGCCTTCATGCGGGTCCCGGCTGACCTCGACCGATGTACCGATGTTAACATGTCAGTCTATCCCAATATGCTCGAAGGACAGTACCAAGTCAAAGGCCTTTCCAGCGGCGAAGAGCAGACATTTTCCGATGCAATTAATGCAGACGTAGAACCAGGGCAGGGTCTTCGTTTTGAGCGCAAAGATGGCCCTTTCCCTTCGCGGCTTGTCACCGGGTTACGTGGCCAAATGAGCCGGGACGCGCTCCGATTTGAATGTTCACTCGGCGTATATCACGCAGAACGTCCCCCTAAGCGCTTTCACTGGTCGCCGGTTTCAGCACGACTGAAATGCAAGATTCATTTGGAGCCATTCGAAGAAATCTATCCGAATGCGGGGGCTGTTGAATTGGTTTGGCGAGTGTACACCCCGAGCAATGTTGAATGGATCGAATGTAAACAGTGTTTTGACTCGCTTAAAGACGTCCCGAGGATGCAAACTATTCAGGATCTGTTTCCCGAAATTCACGCCCATCTGGGCGAAGATTTTGGCTATATATCTTTATTTAGCGCTTACGGTGGTTTCCTGCTGTTTACCTCGTTAGAAAAAGGCAAATCTTACACAATTGAACACTCGTTCTGAACGAAGAATAATTTATCCTGTCTGGTTGGTTGGTCTGAGCATTATTGTAGGTAGCGTTCTGTCAAATTTTGCGATGACAAATCCACTGGCGGCGCTTAAAATTCCACGTCGCCTACAATGCCACTTTCAACCGCTGGTAAATCACCGCTTAGTTTGGCGGCATCAACGTCTGACACCGCTTAACTATCCTCAGTAACGGACGGCACATATTCGCGGTGCTTAATTCGCATTGTGCCATCTCCAGTTGGTGCGCCCAAAAACGTTCCGTGATCATCAAGGCGGAGTTTCCGACCCTCAGATAATTGCAAAACGAAACTATCCATAAACAAATTGACAATAATGCGAACGACGGGCTCGGGCTCCCCGGACATTTCAGCAATTTCCGAAATCATGTATTGGAGCTTTAGTGTCGGCTTCGGCTTGGACTGAGTTTCCGCCTCGGCGTCTATAACCGGCTCGTCTGTATCAACATCGTATGAATCGGGCGCATCTTTATCGACCTTCTTTATTTTTTGCGCGGGTGTGGACGAGGCATTTTTGGTCTTAGACATGCTGACAACCTACCCAATCGCTCTCTGGCTTGTCACCACAAAACTGCAAATTTTTCTAACTGAATTATTTAAAATGCAACCCTCTCAAACAGGCCGAATATTCCATTCTGCAATTTGATAACCTAAATCTGCACTGGGGGATCCAATATCCCATGGCCCAGCTACGGACGGCTCAGGGCTCGCTACACTAGAGTCTGCTGAAACAAGGCGGCCGTAAGCTCCTGTTTTGAGTTTTATTGTTTGCCCATCGGCGGTTTGCTTGGCAGGGTCAAGGCCAAGAGCGGGAAACACAAAACGGGCAATACCGTTACTGGTCATGACCATAGAAACACCGTCACAGCGTTGCTGGTTCATAAGGAATTTACGCCAAGAGGCTATTAGCGATCGAATATCCAACTTCCAACCTAGGGGCAAGTGAGCGCGCTCCTCCCACGCGTTTAGCGCATCGGGCCCAATCCGCGCGGCGACCTCAGCCTCGGGCCGGTTCTCATCTGGACCGTAATCGAGCTCAGTCAAAAAGCCCAGCGTTTGAACCTCAGGGGGGCTTATCTGCTTGGAGAGGATAGTATCTAATGTAGCCCGCGTTCGCCGTAGCGGGGAACAATAGGCCCGATGGATCCGAATTCCTTTTTTTTCAAAATGCTCGGCGAGTAACATTGCCTGTACCTGGCCACTGGAGGAGAGCGGCAGGTCTGTCCGTCCCCCTACGCGCGTGACGACATCACCCGGATCAAACGTATTACCGTGTCGGCAAATGAAGAGGTCGCTCATGTGGACTGACTGATCAAATCGATAACAGCCGCTAGCGGGCCCGGTACTTTATAACAAGCACACCTGTATCGGATTTCGAAGCTTTGAAATACCCATTCTGCCCAAAGCGCACCTTATTTCCAGCGTTCAATTCAGCCAGAAGTGTGCGTAGAACATTATCACCGACGGCTTCGACTAGAGGCCTCGGATATCGGGTCTCTAAGGAAATCCGGTCAAACACCTCCGACGTTCTAATCGTCGGAGCGACCGACTTTTTTGCTGTGTCCGATTTTCGCTTGGGAACTTTCAAAACTGTCTCTATTTCTCATCCCGGCAGATTGCCTCGGGACCTCGTTGAGGTTTACACTATAGTTAAGCGCCATTGATTTCAAAGCAAAACTACCGCTAATGGATCTTGATTGATTTTGGCTTCACTGCACGAGTAATGTCGAATGCGGGTCACCGTGCTGTGCCAGTTGGACTTCCGCCAAATCTATGTCTGCCTGCGTATCTATCCCGCCAATAGATATTTGCGGCGAATCAACACGAATGCACGCTATGCGATATCCTGCTTGCAGTAACCGCAGCTGCTCGAGGCCTTCCAACGCCTCATAATTACTAACGGGTCGTCGCGCGAAATCCGAGAGTACGTCCCGGCGATAACCGTAAAGACCGACATGACGTTTTACGGGAGACATATTATTTTCAGCTCTCATCGCTGCTTCAGTCCGGATAGCCGGAATAATTGTCTTAGAAAACCAGATTGCAAAACCATCATCGCCTTCAATTAACGTCGTACCGGAAAACGGCGCGTTAAGTTTGTGGGCGCGCAGGGCATCCAGCGCATCCCAATCTAGCGCAACATAAGCGGTGGCGGCATCGGCTCCGTCGCGTGTCAAAGCGGTAGCGACAGCTCCTACATGAGAGGCTGGTGTAAATGGCGCGTCGCCTTGCAAATTAACAATGTGCGTAATGCGGTGACCCTCGGGGTCGAGTAAATCTGCGGCTGCAAGGGCGCGGCCGCTCCCTGTTGCAATGTCGGCGGCTGTCATCACGCAGCGGATTTCCTGAGCGTCGCAAAATCCTGCGATACGTTTATCATCTGTGGCAACTACAGTTTCAGCGGTTAATCCCTGCTGCTCATAAAGGTCGGCCTCCGCTTGACGGGCATTGGCGACAGTACGAACTAACATGGGCACGCCGGCGATTGCACGTAGTGGCTTGCCAGGTAAACGGGTCGAACCGTACCGGGCTGGAATGACAAGAAGAAGGGACATAGAGGAAGCTCCAAAAGCAAACTGTTTTGTGCTCTCAACACAACGCCAACTCAGATGCAAGTCTCAATAACGAATAATCCAGACTGCCTATACCCTGTCGCAAAGCCGGGCTTTTTCTAATTTTGCAAGCGCGAAGGCAGGTGAGCTTGATCGCTTATGGGTCATCTTGACAATGTATGGCTCGGTCTGGGGCGCCGGATTATTAGCCGCATAGAGCGCCCGGAGGGTCTCGTCAGGTAAAACAGTTTCAGGATGCTTTATTGAAGGTGACGGAAATCCGGCTACGCAGCCCCCTACCCGAGCAATTGCGAACCGTTTGCCAGAAACATTAGCGGCCCGTCCATGCCAAGTTTGATTGAAAAAGAAATAGATATCACCCATGCGTCCGATGATTTCCTGCGCACGATTTCCAATTTCTTTGCGAGCGGCTCTGTTGGCCTTAGCATCCAAAAGTAGCGCAGGATCAATACGCCGCTGCCCGGCGAGAAATTCAGAATATTGGGGCCGCGCAGTCTCAGAAATCATCATATCCCAGCGGGGGTCCACTTCCTCGAGATGGGATCCGGGGACGACCATTGTACCGCCGCTGCCCGTCCGGGTCAAATCATCGAAGAACACTCCAAACGTGAATTCACCGACCCCATCTCGGTGCCACTCATGGGGGATTTGAACCTCATCAACGCTGTCGTCTAACCCGCTGGACCGACGTATGAGGTCAGTCCTGAGTTGAAAGCCAGGCCCAAGTACATACCGCCTTAGGGCTTTAAGACGGGGGTCGCGCATCAAATCTCCAACGAGCTTGGCGAAGGATTGCACCTCAAAACTAGGAAAAAACCGCGTATGCATTTCGGGCGTGAGGACCGTTCTAAATAAACCTTGATCAAATCGGTTCACTTGGCGCACGCCCTGACGACGCGCGCGCGCGTCCCGATTAAGCACGTCGAGCAAGTCCTTCCGGACGGCGCGAATTCTATCACGATTATAAAATCTAGGCAGTTGAACGTAACCATCGGACACAACCGATTTAACGATTTCGTCTGAAGCATCAGACTCTACCGAGAGAAAATGTTGTTTCACAATTAACCCCTTCTCCTTCTACGCATTTAAGGCTAAACATAGCTACTTGTAAGGACTTTAACTCTCATGCTACCATCGTCACACATTATTTAGCAAACACAGTCATAATAGCCTATGGCAATTAAATAGGTCATAATATCGCATGAATACCCATGACTTCCACTAAACTTGACAGAGAAAATTCTATCATTCCCTCGGGCCTTTTAGTTATTTATGCCGATGTGAACACTACCGCCTTTAGCAACTTTCGGGATACCCTTAAGTCTATGCATACGCCGGTCAATGAGATGTTCCTAACATACAATACGAAGGACCGTGACCTTGAGAACGTGTGGGCGCCATTAGACATCGTTGATGGTCAGGTTTTTGATAGTTTTCATCGCCGCGCCTATGAATGGCAGGCAAACCTTCCGGCCTGCGTTCTAGCGACTGGCCAAACAATCTCAGACCAATTTTCTTATCCCGATCACACAATTCCTAGCCATAGCCTTTGGGTAACTCGAATGACACCGTCGATCCAGGCCCGGTTCGCTGTGATTGAACTCGTCATAACCGCGTTAGACCGCTTTAAACCTGAAAAAGTTTGCATATTCGGTGTGCCTCTTCAGCAGTCTTGGATTGTGACGATTGCAGCACGGGCGGCGATTTCACGCGGGCTTGAGATCGTTCCCGCAGAAAAAATACTATCCGGTACCGTGGCCGGCCGATATGTAAGTTATAGAGAACGCGCGTTAAAAAGCATTGATATTCGCCGGGTAGACTTTGCCAACCGCACACTCAGCCGTGAATTGAAACGGGTAAACCGCCTAACAGCGCGCCTAATAGATACAGCCAATAGAGTGGAGTCGACGAACAAACGTGTTCGTGTGCTGAATGACCAGAACTTGGCAAAAGCTTCCACGCTAAACGATATTACGCCCTGTGATGACCTTATTTTACGCTTGAAGGAAACTATTGAAGCGGCTTTTCAGCCCGATATGGCATCTTTTTCCGACCTCGGTATGCTTGAAGTAGAGTTGGAGCGTCAGAGGGAAATGTTGGAAATTTCCCAATCCATTAAGTCGGATTTAAAGGAAAAGTTAGATGTGGCCAAGACGATGCTCAAGATACGAAAGAAAGAAGAGCGAGATGCCGAAAGGGCGGAGGCTCTGGCGCGGTCCAAGGCCATAAAGCTAGCGCGTGATACTCTTGCACAAGAGCGCCAGCAGATAAAAGAAAAGCATAACCAAGCTTTGCGGGCGAATGATGAAAAGGCAGAGCAGGCAAAAATGAGCGCGGAAGCAGAAGCGCATTCCCATTCCGACTCAGATAAAGCGGAGCGCGAAGCGCTTGCAATAGCTGAGTTAAAGCAAATAGAAGCCGAGCGGCGGGGAATAAAAGAAAGTCGGAAACAAGCCTTGCTAGCTAATGCGATGAAAGCCGCTCAGGCAAAAGCGGCCGCGGAGGAGAGTGCGTTGGTCCGGGCGCAGGCTCGAAATATCGCACAAGAAACGCCTATTTTGAAACGCAGTCAAGAAGCGATCCGAGAACCAGCGATACAAGCTAATGCTGAATTAGCGGCTGAAGCGAAATCTGAAGCGGAGGCGAACATTCGGGTTAGGGCAGAGCTTGAGGCTGAACGCGATTTGGCGCGGCAAGAGCATGAACAACGCGCCGAAGACCGACCCGCGCATTTGGCCCGTATTGAACGCGCGATACGGCTCGAAGCCGACCGCGTCGCTCTTAAAATGAAAAATCGCCGTACTTCGCTTGTAACAGGAAAAGGTAATTCTTCGACTATGCGTCAAGGACAATCGTCTTGACATCAAAATCAAAATGGGGGCCACTCTGGCCGTTTCGCTCCGATGTGGTGAATACCAATGTCCCAGTCTTGCCACCTGCTGAGGAGACTACCCCTTTACCACCCGAGTTAATGGAATCAGGTCTCGTTGGAATTGACGCCGCCAACCCGTTGGGAACGACGGTTCAAAGCGCTATTGACCAGATGGCAAAATCTCTCCGAGACGCCCTCCCAGATACGCTAGAGGAAAACCGGATGCTTTACCTGTCGCGCGGTGACGGAAAAGTGCGCTGGTTCCCTGATCCTGTGAAAGGATATAACATTCAAAAGGACGAGTACGCCGAGAACGTCCCGCAAGCGATGTTGGAGGCATGCAAAACACTCGGTTGGGCGGGGGTTATCCTGTATGCGGGCCGCGCACCTGCATTCAACGTCCAGAATCGAAGCTTTGAATCAATTTATCCGGAAACCGCATTGGAACTGGATTATACCGCGCTCGGCAGCCACGCATTACGTTTGCGATCCGCATCGCGCAACCTCTTTAATGCACGCTGGAATGCAGCTCGGAAGGATCCGAATTGGCATAGGGAATTCTCCTACAAAGGTGTAGATTTTCACGATCAGCTTGACCCGCTCATGGACAGTTTTATTCCGGCTATGTCGGCGACATTCGTATCTGAATACGCCCGATGGAAGGCAGTGTTCCAAGTGCTTAAACCAAAAGTTGTTTTCGCGGGGCGCCTAGATACAAACTCTCCCTTATTAAAGGCCGCGCGCGAAGAAGAGGTCTTAACGGCAAATATCAAGTTGGGTATCGGCGAGGAGATGCTTGCACCCTTTTATTTCCGTGACAAGATGGGTGAGTTTGACGCGTCCGTTATGCCCGATTTGCATTTGCTATGGGGAGACCGACAAGCCTCCATGCTTGACCAGAGGTTTATCGGGCATCCGTCGGATTGGGTATCTGTCGGCAGAACCCGAAATGATAGCTTCGTCACGGACGCCAACGTAACAATTAAAGGTCGCTTATTGGAATTTATCAATCTCGAGGACGGAGCTAAAATCATTATTTATGGGGCTAATCACCGCACATTCTACGCCCGTGATGCCGGTGATGAAGATGGTATTTGCTGTCTTAGCTGGGCTTCATACACCAAAAATCTGAAAGCTTTGGATAAAATCGCAAAGAGCCGTCCTGATTGTTATATTGTGGTTAAACCGCATCCGTCTGATGACATTGCCAAGATTGAACACTTCGTATCTGGGCTAGGCGAGCGTACCAAGCTCGTAACTAATGCGTCGGGCCTACACAATAACGAGATTTTGGCCGACTCGATTATGTTCGTGTCTTCTGTAAGTTCTATGTTCTCCGAAGCGCTCGTGTCTGATTGCCTTCCTATTAGCCTTTGGCTGGACGACGTCAATTTTTTATATGAAAGCGGGCGGCGCGACATGTTTGATGCCATGGCGGTGACTGTCCGGGAGACGAACGAACTCGTCGATACCGTCACTGATTACCTTAATAATTCTTGCGAACGCGATGCAGAGATAGTGCGTTTGCGAAGTGGTCTGAGCGGATATTTTGGCGAAATTGATGGGCGCAACGCTGAACGGGCCATAAATGAAGCTCTCAAGGTACTTAACGCTCGCAGCTCAGCGAGAAGGTAACAATAGGGATTTTCCCACTATGGAATATGCCCTGCGCTAAACCTTAAAAATAAAAACGTCAGCCGTGCTGCTTTGAGGAATAGATGCCTTTTGTAACTTGCACCAAATTTTTCAGTTCGTATAACGGTCGACCAAATTTCAATTTAGAGGCCCCCTTATGGACACAACACTCAAGGCTCTTATGGATCTGTCCGGGCGGACGTTCTTAGTATCCGGCGGCGCAGGACTCCTAGGGTCCCAAATCAGCCACGGCCTCGCCGAATTGGGCGGCAGAGTTTTGGTCGCTTCGCGCGATGAAAATAATTGCCGTGATTTCGCCGCTGAACTTACCGAAACCTATGGCGTGCAGTGTAAGGGTCTTAGCGTTGATATTGGCGATAGCGATACTGTTGCAGCGCTAAAAGAGGCCGTGGCGCAGCACACCGAAACACTCGATGGACTTATCAATTGCTCTGGGTTTGGCAAGAAAAACACATGGGATTCTATCACGGAAGAAGATTGGCTATTCGACATTAATATCTCGCTCACCGGCGTCTTTCGCATGACGAAAGCCTTCGAGCCGATGTTGAAATCGCCGGGCGGAGTCATACTGAATGTTGCGTCAATGTATGGAATAGTTGCGCCGGATTACCGGATGTATGATGGCGACAAGTATGCGAACCCGCCAAGCTATAACGCCGCAAAAGGTGGTGTCGTACAACTTAACCGTTATCTGGCTAGTTTCTTGGCTTCGCGCGGCATTCGCGTTAATTCAATCAGCCCAGGCCCATTTCCTTATGAAGCCACCCAAAAAGAAAATCCGGCTTTTATTAAACGGCTAGGCGATAAGACGATGGTCGGACGAATCGGCTACCCGCATGAAGTAAAAGCTGCTGCTGTAATGCTGTGCACCGACGCGGCCAGCTATATAACGGGCCAGAATATTTCTATCGATGGGGGTTGGACGGCTTGGTAAGCGTGATGTCGCCCGCTCCTCTCCGTCTGGCAATTGTCGGGGCCAGCCCAGGAAACGGCCACCCGTTTTCTTTTTCTGCAATTATCAATGGATACGATGCGGATGGAATGGCGGCGTCAGGTTGGGATGGAATTCATCGATATCTTGACAAGCAGGATCGAGCGGATATCGGGTTCAACAATGCCCGCGTTACGCATCTTTGGACTCAGGACCAAGCAATATCAGACAAAATTGCCAAAGCCTGTAAGATCGAAATTGTCGTGTCCGATTTACAGGATTTGATTAGCGCCGTGGATGGTGTCATTATCGCCCGGGACGATTATGAAACACATGCAGAAATGGCAATGCCTTTTCTTGAAGCCGGTATACCAGTTTTCATAGACAAGCCTCTGACTCTGGACCAAAAAGACTTCGAACTCTTCCGTCGCCATCTGGATTCTGGCCTGTTGATGAGTTGTTCCGGGCTGCGCTTTGCACGTGAATTGGACGAATTCCGCGGGAACCCGTTAGCTGTCGGAAAACTTGTGTCTGTCCAGTGCGGTGTCATCAATGGATGGGAAAAATACGGGGTTCATATGATTGATGCTATTTTGGGTGCGTTTCCGGATGTCGTGCCGCAATGGATTGTTCGAAATGGGCGCAGCCGGGTTATCGGGTGCAGCGACGGTGTAACGCTGAGTATTGCTTGCTTAGGAGATAATGCGCCGATATTCGGGCTTCAGGTCCTGGGGGAACAGGGTGGTCGTCAGATCACAATCTCTGACAATTTTACCGCCTTCCGCCGCACGATGCTAAGATTCGTGCGTCAAATCGAAACGGCTGAACCGCAAGTGCCGGTCCACCAAACGCTTCGATCACTTTCTATACTGATGGCGGGATCTAACTTGCGCGAGGGTGTCTTAACCCCGATAGACCGGCTTTAAAATGATAATAGGCGGTTCTGCATTGATAGATCAGATCAGCTTCAATAAACCAACGTAAAAAAGAGGCAGACGGTCCGTCTCTGTAAAACTAGGACATCAGCATTACAACGCCTGACTTTCCAATTAACGGACGCTGCGCCCGTATCACTGGCGGTTTGGGCATCAATGGACAACATATGGTGCGCGGCTCCGCCAGGCTTGCGCTAGGGTCGCTGTCTGGACATGGCGCCTGGTACAGCATGCCTCACGCAGGACGCCCCCCCCCTATGACTGCCCTTCCCGAAATCTTGAGGCTATACATACACAATAGGCATCGACGGAAACGCGCCGAACTCTATCAAACGTGTTGTCACGGAACTCGGCCCTGTCACTTATTTGCTGCCTAATACCGTCTTGAAAGGTAGCGACGTCAAGAAATTTATGGCAGGATCCGCATGAGGTCCCCCCGATAATTGGACAGTGATTTGAGCTATAGATTTGTGTTGTCTGGTTTCAATTATAGGAGATCAGAACAACAAAACGTAAGAACTATAAACCCGTATTCAAAGCACGTGCGGCACTGGAAGCGATCAAATGCGAACGCACGGCAGCAGAATTGCCAGCCAGTATGGTGTTCATCCCACTCAAATTCACCAGTAGAAGAAAGCGCTACTTAACGGAGCGCCTGAGGTTTTCAAGCGTGGCAACAAATTTGCGCCGCATACAGACCCAAAGCAGATAAAAGACCGACATGCCAAGATTTGTGCGCTAACATCACCGATATCTTGATGCGCAAGGGCTTTGCGGATCTGGTCGCAATTATGAATGGGCCACGCACCGCGTTCTGTCATGCCGGCTCCCTAATATATTGAATGATAACCTCTGTGTCGAGGCTTTGAACGAAGCCATATTGCGCTTCTGCCCGCCCAAGGTATTTAACATGGATCAGGGCAGTCAGCGTACATCCTTCGAATAAAAGGGAACCCCGCGCGAAGCCGGGGTTAAAATTTCGATGGATTGCAAGGGCCGCTTCATGGACAACATCTTCATAGAGCGGCTTAGGCATTCACTCAAATATAAATATGTTTGTCTACACGTTTGGTGCGGAGGCCGGGAAGCCAAAGTCGGAACCAGTATATGGATGGAATTTTTAAAATATCAGGCGACGACGTACGGTCCATAATGGCTTGAGCCGGACATCGAATATTGGACAAATAGACAACAACAGGAAACCGATCAGATGGCGTAAAGAGTAGCTCAAAAATAGTCTCAAACTGTCCAAATAATTGGACCACCTTAGAAATTCAAAAGTCATTCTTGACAATCTTGAGGCTCTGCTGTCAAAGCAGCTTACGCACATCGCAGATAAATCACCATTGGCAGGCGCGATTGGCTATGCCCTCACGCGCATTCCGAAAGTAAGGCCATATCTGGAACACGGGTTGGTAGAGCTGGACGATAGCACCGCGGGACTCGCAATGCGCCCCATTACGACTAGCCGAAAGAACTATCTGTTTTCTGGTTCAAAGATGGGCGGAAAGTCCGCTGCCATTCGCTGTCACCAATCGAGACCTGCAAGTTGACCGGCATCAACCCACAAACCTGGCTAATTCATGTTCTGGCCAATATCCAAGACACCAAGCTCAAATCTCGACAAATTGTTGCGGGGGTGCTATTCCGTGGAAGGTTAAACGGCTATTAAGTTCCCTTATCGCTTCCTACTTAAGAATGAGCCGTTCACGAAGGAACGGCTCGATACTCAATCTCTAGACGACTACCCGCGTAGTGGGTAAGTCGACGAGCGCCCGCCCGTGGAGTACAAGGATTCGTGATAGGCAGCGTTCCTAGCGTCATCATCATCGCCATCCACTAGCACGACAACCCGCCCGACTTCTAATTCGCGCTCGTAGTATTCTGCGTCAACTTTATCTACGCCGTGTTTCTGCATCGCACCAGCAATACCGCCGGCGACTGCGCCCGCGGCGGCACCTGTTGCTGCAGCTCCGCCAATTGCGGCCTGCGCAATAGCACCGGCTGCAACAAAAGGCCCGACACCAGGAATGGCGAGCGCCGCGACACCTAAGATGGTGCCTGCACCCGCACCTAGAGCTGCTTTGCCTACAACGTCTTTAGCGGTTTCATGTGTCTCGTCACCCGCCCCATCTTTAATGACAGTATCACCGTCATGCTTTGCAATCATCGAAATGTTGTCATCATCAATACCTGCAGCTCGCAGTTGAGCGATTGCAGCTTTCGCATCTGCTTCATTATTATAAAGGGCGGAATGGATCTTGTTTGTCATAATTATATCTCTCATTATTTAGTTATATTGAAACAACGTCTATCACCGCGAATTTGTTCCGAAATTTTCCTAAATGTTTTTTGGAACCCAAGGTAATTCTATATTAGCTTACTTCTTAGACAGAGAGGTCGGACAAGGGTTGAAGATTGGCTCGATCAATTACCCAATTAGTAGTACTAACGTAGGATCTCCAAAAAAAAATTTGATCAGTTTTACCCTAAGCTTTTGCCAGTACTTCGTTACGCTATATTTTGTGACTTTAACGAAATAAATTTGGACTTATCGGTTCACTCCGAATTCACGAAAACTTTGTCGCGGGGAATGTACAAATCTTGGGTGAGACTTAGCACGATATCAATACATTAAATGCCAGGAGTCGCATCTCAGCCACATATCTCAATATCTTCAGTCGGATTTGAAATTCATACCACACTGACGCCGAGGCAATATCGGCTAGTTGTTCACCCGCTGGAATTATATGTCAAGCCAAGCCCTGCACCCGAAAGTACTGCCTAACTTTATGGACTTAATACAGCATCCTCCTTCGGCATAACACTCAATGGAGCATCAGTTTCTAGGATGACCAGCAGATACCGGTTTCGGCTAATGTTTTGCGGCGACCAGTTGAACCCGCAGCCTTAAGTAAAACACCGACTGATGTCGACTATAGGGGAAATTCCGACACTATCATTATAATAATTAGGCTGAGAGTGTCACTTTCCCTTTAGCCGCAAGAGACCCATTCCCCGCTAGGTTTATCTCGTCGACGTGGCGCCGCAAAACTCCTGCGGGAACGCCTCGGCCAAACTTCGGGTATCTGCATTCAACATGTGGTCGCGTTCGCTCAACCATACGTGAGCCGCTTGACAGTCCGTATAGGCCTCATAATAGGGTCCGCCGTCCGTGTAATGAAGTAAATTCTGATCCGCCGGGTCACCTACACTGTAGTCTATCAAGAAATTCCATTCAGGCGGCAACGCTCCTATTAGATCATCACTCTCCAGCCAATGAAAGCGGTGCAGATCCAGTCCGCTAGCGGTATTGACGTATTCTGGTGTCAGCGCTTTACATTTGGCGGTATTAATCAGCATCACACTCGACCAGTTTTTCTTCTGGTACTTCGCCTGTTCCTGCCCGAGAAATTTAACGTCTTCTGTCGGATTATGGTCATGCTGAACACACATGACGGCGTAGCGATCGTCGCGAAGAGACCATAATTTGGCAATGTCCGCCTGCACCACAATGTCATTATCCATGAAAATTACCCAGCCGTCATACCCAGAGAGATAGGGTACGAGAAACCGGGAGAACGAGAATTCGGTTGACTGGTTACCTTGCAGCGGACGGGTCATTAGCTGGCTCCTCTGCAACGCTGAAATGACTAATTGCGTGACAGATAGCGGGCGCGACGCATGGCGTTGCATCGAATGCACAGCGACTTGCGAAACTATTGGTAATCTACGGTCATAACCGAGAAAAATCCTAATCGGCTGAGCGTCTGTATAGGTTTCGTTTGTCATATCGGTCCTGTGAAATCTATGTAGGGACAGTGCTCATGGGATCCCCACAGTTAAGACTTAAATATAGCCTTGCGTCATGAGCGCTTTGAGATTCATGACGCCAATCGGGTGTGAGCCCTCTAGCACAAATGCATTGCCAACACGTTTGGTCATCAAATTTTTTATTACATCGCTCATCATCATATCTTCCGTTAACGTCATTGGTGAAAGGGTCATGACATCGGCGGCGCACTTCCTAAACATGTCAGGGTTCATGGCGCGTCGAAGGTCGCCATCCGTAATCATGCCGATAAAATTGCCGTTTGATTCGACCACAGCCACACACCCATTCTGACCAACGGACACGGCGAGAACAACATCTTCAATCCCAGAACTTGCTCGGATTGTAGGCGGTTCATGTGGGTTCAATAGGAGCCAATCGCCCACGGTCTGCAAGCCGCGCCCTAGCTTCCCGCCGGGGTGATGACGTCCAAAATCATTCCGCGTAATTCCTTTTTCCGCCATGGTGGCAACTACCAATGCATCACCGAGTGCGAGCGTGTTCGTCGTCGACGTGGTCGGGGCCAATCCATTTATGCAGGCTTCTCGGCTTTCAGGGAGTCGTAAAATCACTGTGCTATTACGCCCCAATGTGGATTGCGGGTTGCGTGTAAAACCAATCACGGGGATGGCGTATTTGCGGCAATAGTGGAGTACATCAACCATTTCTCGGCTTTCACCAGAGTTTGAAATGGCTATGACGGCGCAATTCGCTGTAACCATGCCAAGATCTCCATGACTCGCTTCGGTTGGGTGCATAAAAAATGATGGAGTCCCAGTTGACGCAAAACTGGCCGCGAGCTTCTGGCCGATATGTCCGGATTTCCCGACGCCGACCACGATCAAATAGCCTTTAACCTCGAGGACGAGCTCTATCGCGTTTGAAAAAGCGACCGCACGGTCTGGATCATTCTGCAATCCGTTAGCCAATGTCAAAAGACTCTCGGCCTCCATGCCGATGACACGGACCGCTTCGTCAATTCGTTCGCTAGGGGTCATGAAGTCTCCATAATCCGCGACGCATTTTGAAAAGTGCCATCGCCCGTCGCTTTCTAAACGTTAGGCCAAGCCTGAGACTTATGCAAGAGTCACACAGCCACAATGGCATGCAGCGCTTCGAGCTGGGTCAACAGTTCTCGTGCATCGGTAATCGGCAGACAGCTAGGTCCATCGCAAAGCGCCGAATCCGGATCCCGGTGGAATTCGAGAAATACACCATTCGCACCGGCAGCAACGGCCGCCCGGGCTATTAAGGGAACACCTTCGCGCCGACCACCAGTAGTTGCGCCTTTAGTGCGTGGATCGGCACCGGGCAACTGCACCGCATGTGTTGCGTCAATAGTGACTGGCACGCCCAGTGATTGCATCAGGCCTATACCTAGCATATCGACCACCAAGTTGTTATAACCGAAGCTCGTCCCTCTCTCGCACATGATGATAGGAAGATCAGGGGCGACCTCACGTACTTTACAGATAATGTTGTGGACATCAAGCGGGGCCAAGAATTGTGCTTTTTTCACGTGAAGAATTCCGCCCGCCGCCGCAACGGCTTTCGCCGTCGCCACCACGAGATCGGTCTGGCGGCAGAGAAAGGCGGGCAATTGCACGATGTCGGCGACAGATGCAACGGCTTCGGCCTGATCGATTTCGTGCAAGTCGGTACAGATCGGAACTCCGAGTTCGGCTTTAACTTTTTCCAGAATTGCCAATCCGTTCTTCAACCCCGGACCACGGAAAGACGTAACCGAGGATCGGTTCGCTTTGTCGAAGCTAGCTTTAAACGCGTACGATAGATCAAGCTCGTCACATATCGCTTTTAATTCTGTGCCAATTTCCATAGCTAGGCCGACATCTTCCAGAACATTAAGTCCTGCAATGACCGCAAGATTGGCCCCTTTGCCTATTCTAAAATTGCCCGAATTCGACGTAATGCTAGCCATGCGGAATCTCGCGTTTTAAATATTTATTCACAGGAAAAGTGGGGTTATAACAGCCAATAACTATACTTTGCAATCAATTTTGAATGTCTGCAGTTAGATATTAACCGTCTTCAGGTAATATCCCCATTTTTAGTAGGGGCCTGAAGTAGATTGGTTTTTAAGCGACGTGTTTCATGTGCCTCTCAAGTTTTAGGGCGGGGTTATGCCGCAAATGGCCATTTTGGGCGTTTCATTATTTAAAGTCCAGAGTCAACTTGTGGCTGATAGCTGCGCGGCTTCGATGCTAGCAAAAATATGTTGGTTGAGCCAATCATATCTGAACGTGTGGTTGTAGCGCTCGGATGACCCGCGAAAGGCGGTAGTGACAGATCCACCTCAATGCACAGCCCTTTGCGGTTGAAGTCGTCAATCACGTTGAACGTCCGGATCGATTGCCCATTTAAGAGATAGCCATGCATAAAATCCATCGACCACATCTTATTTGTGGAGTCAGGTACAGCCAAGGCCCCAGGTTTCTCTCGGTTTAGCCGCCTTTTGGGCTTGATACGCAGGTTTAACTCCAGCTCACAGTAATTCCTGTAGATACGTTTGTGGTTCCAGCCAAAGCCTTTGATGTTGTGTAGGTATTAAAAAGCAAAGTTTAAAGCCTCACATCTTCTCTTTTTCGGTAAGCACTTGTAGCCATTGGGCAATAACCGCATTCGCATGACTGAGTTTGGGTTCTTACCGATAAAAGGTCTGGTTGATGGTAAAGACCGCACACGCCGCGCGGATTAAAAGCAATCCCTCGGACACGGCCTGTTTGGCCATGTCCTTGCGGCATGACGCTCTCACCACTTTTTTACCATGGCCTCGTTAATGACATCATTCTGAAGCTGAACATCAGCGTACATCCTCTTGAGCCGAGCATTCTCAGCTTCAAGCTCTTTGAGGCGCGCAATCATAAATGTGGCCATACCGCCATATTTGGCACGTCATTTATATAAATACGCTTTACTTATGCCATGTTCTCGGAAAAGCTGCGGCACAGGTGTACCCGCCTCGGTCTGCTTTAGATCGTCATGACCTGACTGTCGGTATATCTCGGTTTCTTCATCGTAAAACCACCTTCTGTTAGCATATAGAAAATTCTACTTCAGATCCCTGCTAAAAAGACGGGTATTACCCGACGGGATTCGCCCCCCTACTCACCTTTCGACTATCTAGAATAGATGAGGCGATTTTAAGACCCTCAAAGGAACGAAAAATTATTGGTAATCTCGGATTAATGAAAGATGATCAAATCATATAATTATCTTGAAATATTTCCGCCTGAAAAGGATGAGCAATTTTTAAAAGCTCATCCCGCCGGTACTCCATTGACCC
>ENA-ORXT01000834-ORXT01000834.1-marine-metagenome-genome-assembly--contig:-NODE-834-length-45221-cov-14.153265_pt1 | contig 45221 bp, 42 predicted proteins | sample MGYA00237868_ERZ511482 | MGnify/ENA metagenome assembly ERZ511482
AAAAAGCCGGGGCAGTTTTTGATTACCTACAATGTGAGTGTTGAGATTGAGGGGAGCGAAACGCCTGCGCTCGTGGCGGACTGGCTCGCAATGCAGATTGTGGGGTAGGGGCGTCGGCCGCTAAGCAGTCAGAATCTCTTAACTGCTATTCCTAATTTACAACAATAATTCCACTGCAGGATGGTCGGCACGAAGAATTCCAACTAATAGCCATTGCCAATTCCTTCGACTGTGAGTGCTGAAAGCCAGCGCCATTCCTTTCGATGCATAATCCTGATTAAATGTTTCTGACATCGAATCCAACGCCGCTTGCTCAGAGCCGAGGCTTTGTCGCCGTCGGAAGAATGTCGCCGATGACTCCCAGTCATCACAAGTGCTGTTCCATTCTTTATCATTCTCATCTGTCCAACGAAAATAAAAACTATACGGGCATTGAGCCATGGGCTTTGCATCATTCGAAAATAAAGACATTTGATTTGCTCGTTCAGCATGTTTTTGAGCGGTTTTGGCCAGCTCTCCGGGATGACGGCGTTGATAGTAAAACGTTGACTTTTGAGGTCGGATTAAAGTGAGAGAATCTGAATTTTCTTCTGGCTCAGTAAAACTAGGGTATATTAATGAGTCAAGCGATGATGCTCTGTCTTTTTTCTTAGCCTCGCCAACTATGACAATAGAGTTATCTTGGACCTTTTGACTCTCTTTTCGGTCATCATCGGTAGGCTTAATAAAATCATATTCTATCCAACTCCACCTTTTGAATTTTTGAGCATCTTCCAGAATTCTGAAGGAGACTGGGTACTGTCGCCTCCATTTGCCGTCTTGACCTACACCAGCACAGCAAACGGTTTCAAAGTATTTGCTACTGAGGTGTGGATTTGCCTTAATCAGGATTAGACATTTGTCTTTTTTAATCATTATGCTGCGGTTGCATATTTTCGAACGCCTAAATGTCTGGCTTTTCTACCCCCGCGCCTTTCAATCTCATCTGTGATGCATTTCCGATGGCATGTTTTATGATCGCGCTCATAGCATAAGAGGCAAACCGATTTCTTTTCAGACAGTTCTACAATGAGTTCCATTGCTGATTGTGCGGTTTCGGATGCGAGGACATCTCCATAAATTTTGTGAAATTTTGCCCATTGGCCGCTACGCGCAGCGGTTCGGCCTTCTTTAGGGTCGCCTAACTCTCTTAAGTGCAAGTACTCTATACCCGCTGCATTCAATGCTTCAGACAAGGCAGTTTTAGAAAATCCTTTTTTTCTAGATTGAGCGCGATCTCTAACATCAATCAAAATCTGAATTTTAGCATTTGAAACTGATGTAATGAAGTCCTCGATGCTAGAACTCTCGTAGCCTATAGTACTGATCATAACTAAAACTCACTTTGATTCACTTTTTATAAACAGTCCTACACAGGGATTCAAAAAATGTTAACAGTTAAAACGAACGATACGTTGTCGGATTATAGGGCTCGGTGTTCCTTAAACCTTCCGCCCCGGCGCTGTCCCGAGCATCTTGCATATCACGCCGAGCATCACTTCATCCGCGCCGCCGCCGATGGAGGTGAGGCGGCTGTCGCGGAAGCGTCTTGAGACGGGGGTTTCGTCCATGTAGCCCATGCCGCCCCAATATTGCAGGCACGTATCCGTGACTTCACGGGCGAGGCGGCCGCCTTTGACTTTGCACATGGAGACGAGCTTGGTGATGCTTTCGCCCGCCGCATATTGGCGCGCGCATTTCTCGACCGCGGCGCGGTAAAGCTCGACTTCGATTTGAAGTTCGGCGAGGCGAAAATGGACGACTTGGTTGTCTAAGACGGATTTGCCAAAGACCTGCCGTTGGCGCGTATATTCAATGGTTTCATCGATACATTGCTGGAGGCCAGGCACGGAAATCACCGCGGCCCAGAGGCGCTCTTCTTCGAATTGCTGCATCTGATACACAAAGCCGGAGCCTTCTTTGCCGATGAGGTTACGCGCGGGGACGCGGACATCTTCGAAGAATATTTGCCCGGTGTCTGAGCTGTGATTACCAATCTTTTCGAGCTTCTTGGCTTTGATGACGCCGGGCGTGTCCATGGGAATGACGATCAGGCTTTTGTTGACGTGCTTGGGTTCGTCGCTGGTGTTGACCAGCGCGACCATGAAATCAGCCTGAAGGGAATTGGTAATCCACATCTTGCCGCCATTGATGACATAATCATCGCCGTCCTTAACGGCTTTGGTTTTAATCGCGGCCACGTCTGATCCGGCGGAGGGTTCGGACACGCCGATGCACGCGACCATGTCGCCGGCAATCGCCGGGGCAAGATAATCGCGGCGCAGCTCGTCGCTGCCATATCGGGCGAGGGCCGGAGTGGCCATGTCGGTCTGAACGCCAATCGCCATGGGAATACCTGCGCAATTGATATCGGCGAGGGCTTCGGCGGCGGCCATGTTATACGTGTAGTCCAGACCCATGCCGCCAAATTCTACAGGCTTATGAATCCCGAGCAAGCCTGCATCACCGAGCTTTTTGAAAACCTCATGGGCGGGGAATATCCGCGCCTTCTCCCACTCATCGACATAGGGATTGATATCCTTCTCGATGATTTTTCGCATGGTGCGCTGAATTTCGCGGTGTTCGTCTGTGTAAATATCCATATGCAATTTATGGCATATAGAAGCGGCGGTGACAAAGGATTTAGTTTAGGTCGATTTTTGCAGGGCCTTCACGTCTTCGCGGGAGAGGCTGTAGCGGGAATAGCTGAATATTCCGATAGCCGAGAATATGAGGGGCACAATAATACTCATAATGGCGAGGCTATCTATGGCGGGGGCTAGTCCGGCCAGGTAGCCGACGAAAGGCAAGGTGTAACCGAGCATCATTACCATAGAAAACAGGATGGCAGCGGGCGTCTTATCCATCTTCTTGGACAGCGCTGTTGTGAGTCACACAGCCGGTATCAATTTCAGAATTGGGATGACCGCTATGAGGAATTGAGCATGGTCGGCAATATCCCGATCAGCATAAATTTATGGCGGCGGCCCCATTTTTGGCTCCGGTATTTATCCGAGATTTGCCCCATAAGCGGATCAGACACGGCGTCGAAGAGTATGGCTATCCAAGTTGCAGCGATGATCGCAATTCGTTGACGCCCAGCACGTTTGAAAAGAAATAGATAAAGAAGAAATGGAACAACATGTTCTTGATCGCGACAATACCTGTCCCGACACCGTAAGCGGCCCGCATGGGCGTGCTCACTTGTTTGGCAACCGTCCCCTTAGCCATATTATTCCCCATTATAATTTTGATTTACCCTAAGAATTGCCCCTATATGGTTTTGAAGTCTAGCCAGAAAGTTTCATTATGACCGACATACCTAAATCAATCCCCCGCGTATCTGGAAATGACTTTCAACCTGAAATTATTAAAGCCCGGCAAGATTTTATAGAGCAGGAAACCGGCACAAAAGTCCCGCATATCTCGCATATGTCGATAGACCCCTCCACGCTTGCGGGGAATGTTGAAAACGCGATTGGCGTCACGCAAATGCCGCTTGGCCTCGCGGGCCCTCTCTTGGTCAACGGGGAGCATGCGCAGGGGCATTTCTATGTACCCATGGCCACGACCGAAGGCACACTGGTAGCCAGTTACTCGCGTGGCATGCGGATACTGACGGCTGCGGGCGGGGTGAAGACGACTATCATAGAGCGTTACATGCAGCGCGCGCCTGTCTTTCATTTTGAAGATGCCCGCGCGGCAAAGGCCTTTGGCGTTTGGCTGAAAGACAATTTTGAGAAAATTAAAGAAGTCGCCGAGTCGACCACGTCAGTGGGTAAGCTCTCACATATCGAAGAATACGGCGTGGCCAAGATGTGGTACACACGGTTTAACTACACAACGGGCGATGCGGCCGGGCAGAACATGTGCGGTAAGGCCACGCAAGCAGCGTGTAAGTGGATTGAAAAAAATTACACTGAGAAGATGCGTTTTACGCTGTCGGGCGCTATTGAGACCGAGAAGAAACACTCGGGCATGAACCAGCTTCATTGCCGGGGCGCGCGGGTCGTGGTCGAAGCCGTCCTGCCTCATGATTTGATGAAGCAGATGACCCGGGCTGATACGCGCGATATTTACCGCGCGCGGCAGGTCTCGACTGTGGGGGCGATGCTGACCAGTGCCAGTAATAATTGCGTGCATCCGGCGAACGGTATCGCGTCCATGTTCATTGCGACGGGCCAAGATGAAGCCAATGTGGCCGAAGCGATCACTGGCATCACATATGTGGAATTGCTTCCGAATAATGATCTTTACTGGTCGATAACGCTGCCGTCTTTGGTCATTGCTAGTTATGGCGGCGGAACGGGTCTCGCGACCCAGCGCGAATGTTTGGAAATGATGGATTGCTACGGTACAGGCAAAGTCGAGAAGCTTATCGAAATTATTGCGGGCGCTGTTCTCGCAGGCGAAATCTCACTTTCCTCCGCTGTTATTTCTGATGAATGGGTGGAGAGCCATGACAAACACGGGCGTAACCGTCCTTAGGGCCTTGTCAGTTTTGGAGTTACCCTATGACCTACAAGCCCGACTTTAAGTTACTAGGCGTTCAGCTGACAGATAGCATCGACGCCGTTCGCAGGACTGGCGTTGAAACCGTTGAATTTGGTCCCGGTCACGCCACATTGCGAATGCCGCTTGCTGGTAATGTCAATCATGTGAACATGATGTATGCGGGCTCGCTTTTTTCGCTTGCAGAACTGCCAGGCGGAGCCGTTGTGCTGGGTGTGTTCGATCCCGCTGTGTATTTCCCGGTCGTGATAGAACTGACTATCCAATACAAAAAGCCAGCAATGACAGATATCACTGTTAAGGTCAGCCTCTCGGACGCTGAAATTGCCCGTATTTCAGCTGAGCTTAAAGAGCGCGGGAAATGCGTTTATATTTTGGAACAAGAGCTAAAAGATACGAGCGGGGACGTGGTCGCAACCTCGAAAGGCGTATATCAAATTCGAAAGTTTTGAGAGACGTCCTTAAAACGGCATAAACAGCGTCAAAGCCAAAATTTAACCAGTTTCCTGTAGGCTCATCCAATAAGAGTGGGGAGTATACACACGCCATGCGCGAGGCCAGCTATAAGCAGTCTTCCAATTTTGGGCGCGAAAATAATTCGAAGCCGCTAATTTCCAGCACGCGTATCAAACATACGCTATGGGCCTTGATGGCCTAACTATTACGAATAGGATCACAGGCCCATATTTAAAAACTATCAGGATTTTGGAGCCTCTGGGAATCCGATTTCGCGGATTTTGCTAGCCGGATTTCTTTTCGGCTTTATGTCAACCATTATGATTCCCCATGCCTCGACTTAAGTTACGGGCACCTTAACCGTGAAAACATTCAAAGTGGAATGGCTACCCAAGGGCGGAAAGAATTGCGCAGGTTATAAGATTATCGACCGTTCTCGACTGTCGCAGAACAGGCTTTGCAAGACCTCTCCTGAGACGCGCGCGAAAATTGGGAATAGAGGCACGATCGAAATCGAGGGTATAGACAATTTCCTTGGCTTTCGCGCTGTCAAAATAATTACATAGCCCTAGCGGTGATCAGCGTATATCCGGCTGATATATTTCAGGGTCGGACGTTCAGCCCAATTCGCAACCGTTTTCGTCACATTTGGCGGTAAATTGATAAGTCTATAAGCGGGATGCTTAGGCGGATTAACGAGGGGGCCGAGAAGGCTCGCCGCAGTGATATCGGCGCGTGAAAACGTGTCGCCGACTAAATATTGTCGTCCATCTGCAAGCAAACCGTCGAGCCAATCAAGCTCCCCGTCTAATATCTTTTGAGACTCAAGAAATTGGGCGTCCCCAAGGTCCATGCCTTTAATCATAACATCGCAAACCATATCCCATTTCAGGCGCACAATCGTTTTTGGGATAAAGCCCAGGCCTTTTTCAAAGACAGGGCGCACAGTTCTAGGGTGGTGGACGATAGCTTCTGAATAAAACATCCGGCGCACATGTATCCCTGTAATATCATCGAGGCGAGATTCGACATCGCTCACAGCCGGGGCGCCCCCTCCAAGGCTTTGCTCGCTTTTAACTTCAGCCCAGTCAATCACTTGCGAGGAGCCTTGGATAACGGCGTCTCCGTCTGTCAGATAGGGGAGGCTCCCCCGTCTGAGGCCAAGCTTTTGTGCCGTCTTAAGATGTATTCCCGGCGCTATGGGTTTGACCACATGCGCTACGCCTAAGTACTCAAGCGCCCAGCGGGCTTTTTCGCAATAATGGGAGATTGTGAAAATATAGAGTGTGGGTTTGCTCATTATTATGCCTTTTATTATGCCTTTTCATATGGCTTCAACGTCTATGTTTTTATTCATAACGCAACCTAAGCTCATTCTGCATTTGCCATCTTCACATTCCGCGTTATGATTACATAACTTATATGGGAGCTAATCATGACACAAAGTAAACTAAAACGCGCAACGGCTTTTGCTTTAACAGCGGCAGCTTTACTGGCAACCGCTTGTAATACGGTCCAAGGCGTTGGCCAAGACCTTGAGAGCGCAGGCGAAAAAGCCGGGGAAATTACCAAAAAGAAAAACTAGGCCGACCTTTGGTTATGGTCTCAGATTACATGCCTAGCCCAAAACAGGGACGAACCGGATCGGTTACCCAACAGATCCGGTTCTAGAGGCCAAGCTTAACCCAACAAGCTTGGACTTTTGCACCCCTAACGTGGTCTCCTTAATGTAATGATCTGTGTCAGTATTGACAGATTTGACCGAGAAATAGTACATTTACGGTCAAAATTTATACATTACGGGCCATTTTAGTTGACCGTATTTGTCAAAAATGTTACGTGATTACATAATTAAGATGAGGGGCGGGGCATTTTGGGTACAGTTTCTGGGGCATACTTTAAAAGCATGATAGATGGATGCGTCGTTAATGGCGTAGATTCCAAGGCGCTTTATGATTTTGTACCGGGGGGCAAGGAGGGCTTTGACAATCCTCTTAGCCGCTTCCCGTGTGAGGATTTCATAAATGTTCTTAATACGGCCGTAAGTCTCACGGGGGATCAAAGCCTCGGAATCAAAGCGGGTCTGACAATGAGGCCAGGCAGCATCATGGATTTAGGCAATGCGCTAACTGTTTGTGATAATCTGACTGAGGCTATGGCCTTGAATTATCGTTATCAACCCTTGGTTCAACAACTTGGGCGCACCCAATTAGATGTAAAGTCGAAGGTCGCGGAGCTTTTTTGGACACCTCATTACACCGCCACAGAGCGATACCGTTATTTTCTCGAATATCTTTATACAGGTTATGTTGTCATCGGAAATTGGCTTATTTTCAACGAAGAAGACGCTGTTTTAAAAACAGAGTTCCGCCACATGCCTCCTAAGGATTCCACATTTGCCAAGCAAGTATTTGGCGACAACATTATCTATAACGCGTCGAGGGATTGTTTGTCTTTCAGACCTGAGCTCGCCGTCATGCCGCTCGTGACCGCTAACCCAGAGGTTAAAAACATTCTTTTTACTCGTCTTGATAAACAGCTGTCTGACTTGGGCGAGAATGATAGCGTTTCCGAGAAAGTTATTCATCTCATTCACACGATATTGCCTAAGGGCAGGCCAAGCCTATCCGATGTGTCGGAACTAATGGGCATGAGTGACCGAACTTTGCGTCGCAGCTTAACTAAAGAAGGAACCTCGTTCCGTGATCTCTTGGAGGAGGTCCGTAAAGAGGCCTGCTGTTTATATATGCGCCAAAACAGGCATAGCTATGCTCAAATCGCGCAAATTTTAGGGTTCTCAGATCAGAGCGCCTTCAGCCGGGCCTTTAGACACTGGTACGGAACAACACCAAAAGCGTTTCATGCGGATCAAAATATAAAAGCGCAAAACAATATAGATATTATGGCGCAAACTCTCGCGAGTTGAGCGTTTCTGTATTGAACCGACTCTCACTTTACGGCAAACCGCAGCTATGGGTATTCTAACTAATCTTTTCGGGGCTGCGGCGAGGCTTTTTGGCCCGCCTCCGCGCGTGGACGAGGATGGCCGTCCGGGCAAAATTGACGGGGCCGGGGTGTCAGCAGCCTTAATTGCGTTAGGCGCGAAAATGGCCAAAGCAGACGGAAGCGTTTCACCGAACGAAGTCGCTGCATTTAAGCGCGTGTTTCAAGCTAGCCAGCAAGACGAAGCCCGAATAGGTCATTTTTTTGATCTCGCCCGCCAGACGCCTCTTGGATATGACCGTTACGCCCGCATTGTGGCGCGGAAATTCCGGGCGCAACCCGCCGCGCTGGAAGACGTACTTGACGGATTGTTTCATATCGCCATGGCGGATAGTGTCATCACGGATGAGGAGAACGCATTTCTTCACACGGTGGCGCGGATATTCGGATTTTCCGAACGCGAATTTATGCGGGTTAAAACGGCGCATACGGGGGAGCCGACAGATGACCCTTATCTTATGCTGGGTGTGGACGAGGACATATCCGATGCGAATTTGAAACGGGCTTACCGGCGCATGGCGGCGGCAAACCATCCGGACCGTTTAATGGCACGGGGTCTCCCGCCGGAAATGCAAAAGCTCGCCAACCACAAGATGGCGATGATAAACCGGGCCTACCAAGAGATATTGGACATTAGAAAGCGCGAACGTCCCTTGGAGTTAACAGATTTGTCATGACGGCGGGACTTGACGAAAGCGTCTTTAATACCGACATTAGAAGTGAGGCAAATTATGACTAATACTTATAACATTTCCGGCGGCAGCCAAAACATAGTCCGCAATGTCATGCGCGCATTTTTTGTGCTGGGCGCGACGATAGCGGGTTTCTTTGTGTTTGCCGCCTCAGCCGCCTTTGTGATTTTCATTGTCGGCGGTCTCATTATTCTCGCCGCTCTTGCCTATTTGTTCTTCTGGCTTCGGGCCAAATTATTTCGCAAGCCTTTTGGCCCCAAAGCCACATTCGAAGCCGCGCGCAAGGACATGGAGGCGCAGCTAAACGCAGCAACGCAAGGACATGATAGAAGGGCCGATGATAAAGACGGCCCTATCCTCGATGCCCACAAAACCCCCGAAGGCTGGTCTGTGGATGATTAAGCCGTAAGGCTTTATTTACCATAAATCCTATACTGATCTCCATTATTATGTGGCATCTTGTTTGCATGGTGGGGGCCATATGAATTTGATATTAAAATTTAAGGTGTTTGGATTTTTCGCGGCGTTGATACTTGGCGGGGTTATGCACCTCCTGCTTGGTCTCTTACCGGGCAAGAAGAATAAGTTTGATATCCCAGATTTCCCGGTGATTTCAGGCCAAGAAGATCGCCAGACTGGCTAGCCGCTTCCCATAAGCTTTATTCTCTTATAAGCCCGCTACATGCGACCGCTTGATTTTACCATTATGATGATTTGCTGCCTCGGGTGGGCGACCAACTTTGTGGTAAGTGCATGGGCTCTTGGCAATAACCCGGTTCCACCCTTTATGTTAGCGGCCGTTAGGGCTGCAATTGTTATCGTGATTATGGGTGTATATCTCTTCAAAAAACGCCCAGAAAAATTCGGGCTTTTGCTCATAGTCTGCGCTTGCGTCGGGCCTATCCATCTGGGATTTCTTTACACTGGATTGCAAACAGCCTCAGCGTCGGGCAGTTCAATTGTGTCGCAAATCCTAATTCCTTTCGCGACTATTCTTTCCGTTATTTTCCTCAAAGAGAAAATTGGATGGGTGAGGGGGGGCGCAATCCTTGGGGCTTTTCTCGGCACGATGATCATGATCTATGAGCCAGGCGCGCTACGTCCGGATATAGGCCTCCTCTACATTGTTGCAGCTTATTTCTCCTTGTCAGTGGGCTCGATCATTATGAAAAAAGTGGGAGATATTGACTGGCAACAATATGTGATTTGGATGGCTGTTATGGTGTTGGTCATAATGACCCCCGCATCATTCTTATTTGAAACCGGGCATGCAGAGATTTGGGCGACATCAAAATGGCCGCTTTTAATTGCGGCGGGTTACGCGGCTATTGGCGTGACAATTTTTGCGCATGGCCAATATTTTACAATGATAAAGCGGTATGATGTTTCGCTCGTTGTGCCTTTAACGCTGATGGTGCCTTTATTCGCAAGTGTTTTGGGCGTTATATTTCTTGAGGAGACAATCTACCCACGTTATTACGTGGGGGCTGCCCTCATCCTCCCATGTGTGTATATTATCGCCATAAGACAAAGCGTTACACCTGTCCAGGAGGATTAAATGGCAAAGGCCGAAAACAAACCTAAACCAACGGAGCTGAAGGTTTCAGACTATATTGCGCAAATTGAAAACGAGGGTCGCCGCGCAGATTGCAGCCATATCCTTGCAATGATGAAAGACATATCCGGATGGGAACCTAAAATTTGGGGCACGAAGCTTTCCAGCGGCATTGTAGGCTTCGGCGAATATCATTATAAATATGACAGCGGCAGAGAAGGGGACGCTCTTCGCTTAGGCTTCTCATCCCGCGCGCAGAACATTTCGATTTACATTATGCCGGGCTATCAAGACTTTGACGACGAGTTGTCCCGCCTCGGCAAACATAAAATGGGCAAAGCCTGTCTATATATCAAGCGACTTTCGGATGTGGATGAAGATGTGTTGAAAGAGATTATGCAAAAGGGCTTGGATATCATGGCGGAGAAATATCCGCTTTGAAAATTATTCAAAAACCCAGTCCAAATTTTGATGACCGTACACTTCCGATTGACCTCCTAATCCTTCACTATACGGGCATGGAAAGCGGCCAGCTAGCGCTTGAACGCATGTGCGACGTAGACGCCAAAGTCGCCGCGCATTATATGGTTGAAGAAGATGGCCGCATCTTCCAGCTTGTGTCCGAGGACAAACGCGCTTGGCATGCGGGCGTGTCTGAATGGAACGGCGAGACAAATATTAACGCGGCGAGTATCGGCATAGAGATCGTAAACGGCGGCCATGATCACCCTAATAAGGACGGGAGTCTGCCCGAGTATCCACACGTGCAAATCCAAGCTGTCATTGACCTATCAAAAGATATTCTAAAACGGAACGGCGCGCTAAGCATTCTCGGCCACAGCGACATTGCCCCCGCGCGTAAACAAGACCCTGGCGAGCATTTCCCGTGGCAGATTTTAGCGGAGGCAGGCATAGGCTTTTTCCCGAAAAATATTGCCGAAGATACTCGCGTCCTATTCGACACCGACAGCCGGGACCGCGGCGTCGCTATCGTGCAGCGCGGCCTCGCGCATGTGGGCTACGGGGCGAGGGTGACAGGTGTCCTAGATAAAGACACGAGACTTATCATCGCCGCCCTACAACGCCGCTATCGCCCCGTTCAAATCGATGGCTTGATTGATATTCAAACAATGGAGATTATCAAGGCACTGGCGGAGTTCCAAAGTAACCAAAGCTGAGCGTTATGTAATCATTACGGTTGTCGCAATGATTGCAAACTTTGAAAGATGTAGCATTGAGGGTAGCTATCGAGGCGCGGTTGGAACTTTATGCGGCAGCGAAAAAACAGACGGTATTGGGCTTGTTGGAGAGAGCTTCCTACAGGCGGCTTTCATGTGACCTACACTAAGGAATCGACAGCTACGTCAGTGATTGGCTCGTCAGGGGTCGAGGATGTTATTGATTGTTTGAAGTTCGGGTTAAATTATTTTTTGCACTTTGTGCTGCTTGCCACAATTTGGCATTTTTAATTAAGCGCAGGCTCTGACGCACACCTCTACCGACCACCCCGAACCAAACGTCCCGGTCTCGCTTTTGTCACATTATCATTCGCAATCACGCGCTCGCCTTTGACATAGGTCGCTTTATAGCCTTTCACGGGCTGTATCAGGCGCTGCCCGCCGGCTGGGAGGTCTTGGATCATTGTGGGCATGGAGAGCGAGAGGCCGTCATAATCGATGACGTTGATGTCCGCGCGAAGGCCGACCTTGAGGCGGCCACGGTCTGACAGGCCTAGATAATCGGCGCCATCTGCGCTGAGCATCTGTACCGCACGAGAGAGTTCTATGCCGGGTTTGCCTTTACGCAGACGGTCGCGTGTCCAATGAGACAGCAGATATGTAGGGAAGCTGGCATCGCAGATTGTTCCCACATGCGCGCCGCCGTCCGATAGCCCGGGCAGGGCTTTTGGGTGCTGCATCATGGTCAGGACATTATCGTAATTCATATGGGTATAATTATAGACGGGGAAATAAATGAGCGCTTTGCCGTCGTCTTCGAGCAAGAGGTCATAGGCTGTCTCCCAAGCGTTCACGCCGTCTTTGCGGGCTATACCCGCGATAGACGTCTCAGACGTCTGCTCGTAATCCACAGCACCGTTGATATCGAGAATGAAGAGTTTTTCCGCGATCTGGATAAAGTCCGCGATCATCATATCGACGAGGGGCGGGACGGGGCTGCCAGGGCCAGCAAGCTGCACGGGTGTTTCGGTTAGGATTTGTTTTTTGAACGCGGGATCGCGCATAATGGCAACACGTTCCGCAAGAGGTTTTTCACGGATGCCGAGATAGCTCGGATGCGCCATGAACGGGTGGAAGGTACAGTTCAGTCCGCTGAACGAGCCAATCGCGCGCGGGGCGACTTGGAAACTGATATCCATCCCGTCGGCGTTCATCGCCTCGGCGCGCATAATGATGTTCTTCCAATCATCCGGCGCAAAGTCGCGTTCCATCAAGGATAGCGAGCCGGGACGCCCGCCGCCTGCGCGGAAGAACGCTTCCATGAGGTCGAACTCTTCTTCGAAGGTCTCGCCGGGACGCACCATGTCAAAATCATTTACGACCTGTAGGACGCCGTGGCCGAGGCCCTCAAAGGCGCTGGCAATACCGACGAGTTCGTCTTTCCCGGCCTCGCTCCCGGGTGTCCATTGTCCGTCTGAGCTTTTATGGAAATCAGAGCGCCCAATCGAAAATCCAACCGCGCCCGCTTCGAGCGCTTCGCGGGTCAGGGTTTTCATGTGCTCGATTTCGTCTGCATTGGCGGGTTGATTAAATACGGCGCGGTCACCCATGGCATAAACCCGCAAGGGATCGTGCGGCACCATGACGGCGAAATCTATCGTATGGGGCAGGGCGTCTATGGCATCCATATACTCTGGGAAGGTCTCCCAATCCCATGTCAGGCCTTCGTGTAGCGCCGTACCGGGAATGTCCTCGACGCCTTCCATGAGGCGGATAAGTTTATCTTGGTCTTCTTTCCGGCAAGGCGCAAAACCAACGCCGCAATTGCCGAGCACCGCAGTTGTCGTGCCGTGATTAACCGACGGCTTAAGTTCTTCGTCCCAACTGATTTGTCCATCGTAGTGGGTGTGTAAATCGATAAAGCCGGGGGTAACGATACAGTTTTTGGCATCTATTATCTCCGCAGCCTCGCCTGCGCAATTTCCGATTTCTACAATGACGCCATCCTTTACAGCGATGTTGACTGACTGGCCGTCCCTGCCATCGCCATCAAAAACTAATCCATTCGCGATTTTCAGATCATACATCAGCGCGTCTCCTATCATTCCATCTAAATAACGCGACGAGCGCGAGGCCTGCAATAATATGCCACGTTCCCCACAGCCCTGCAATGACGCCCGCGCCGCCGAGCCCGCCTAAAAATTTCAAGAGGATAACAATTCCAAGACCAGAGTTTTGAATGCCGACTTCAATTGTGAGTGCCCGCCGGGACGAGATGTCGGCATTAGTCAAAACACCGGCCATGTGGCCCATAAAAAATGCGAGGCCGTTGTGGATAATGACGAGCCCTAAAATGCCAGCGCCAAGCGAGAGGAACATGCCGAAATGTTTGCTAAGTGCTGCGACGATGATAGTGATTAGACCTACCGCCGCGAGTATTGCCAGGGGTTTCTTAAGGCGGTCTGCTGCCTTAGGAGCCTTGTGGGCGATTAACATCCCAGCCAAAAGGGGCAGGGCAAGTATTAAAAGCGTCTGGGTCAGAAACGCATACACATCCAGATTGATTTCCTGCAAAAGCGTGCGCGTTGGCGGGTAAAGTGAACTCCAAAATACAATGGATATTGGCGTCAGGAACGCTGCGAATAAGCTAGATGTGGCGGTCAGCGAAACTGACAGAGCTGTATTGGCCCGCCCGAACAATGCCAGCAAATTTGACGTATTACCACCAGGACAACAGGCTATCAGTATCATCCCGAGCGCTAGGCTGGGCATAGGCTTGACTATATACACCGTCGCCAGAGTGAGAAGGGGGAGGCCAACAAGCTGAGCTATAACACCGGCAAAGTAGACTTTTGGATTAGTTTTTAAGAAACGGAAGTGTTCCGTTCGTAAGCCAAGTGCGACAGCGAACATCATGGTGGCGAGAATAATCACCATCGCCACGTCCGAGCCCGGACTTAGTTCTAATTGGAACTCATCAATGTTCATGCCCTAACCTAGCTTGACTCTGACCCGATTTCCAAGCTTTAAGCCTCTTGTCAGAGGGCTGGGTGATCGCGGGAGTAGTCTCGAGGAAAGTCCGGGCTCCAATGTGACAGGATGCCGGATAACGTCCGGCCAGCGCGAGCTGAGGGAAAGTGCCACAGAAAGCAAACCGCTCCGAGTGATTTTTGCTTACAAAATTCACGGGGGTAAGGGTGAAAGGGTGCGGTAAGAGCGCACCGCATGTGGGGTAACTCACATGGCAGGGTAAACCCCATCCGGTGCAAGACTAAATAGGGTGGACTCAGGGTGTCACATCCCATCCACCGGGTTAGACGCATGAGGTCGTTGGTAACAGCGGCCCCAGATGAATGATCACCGTCTCTTTCGGGAGATACAGAACCCGGCTTATAGGCCCTCTGACATATCATAAAAAAAACTCGCCCAAAATGAGGATGAGCGAAGCGAGGGCGGTAGGTTTTTTTGAATGGGCCGCATACGATGAGGCTCAGCTTTAGAGACTCTCGACAAATCAATTCAGGCCTTATAACAAGACCGCAAAGGAGACTCTCATGCGCGTCATTTTTGTAATATTTTTTGGTCTGTTTCTTGCGGCCTGCAATGGTTCAACGCAGAGTAATGTGCCTGAGCCAAGTCCTTTAGAAGGCCTAGATCACCGCGAAGGCTTTTTCAGTATCTATGTGGACAAGAAACAAAACAAAGTCTTCGCGCGTCTTCCCAAGGCGGATGAGAAAGCGGAAGATGACACGGTTCTACTCCGCATGATTTACACGTCTCGTCTTACGGCTGGACTTGGCTCTAATCCTGTTGGGCTAGACCGGGGCTGGGGCGATAGCGGCCAGATTATTGTGTTCCGTAAGATGGGCAATAAAGTTATTATAGAAGCCGAAAACATGTCTTACCGCGCTAACCCGGAGAACCCGCTGGAAGCCCGCGCCGTGAGGGAAAGCTTTGCGCGTTCATTCCTCGCGAGTGCAGATATCGTCAAAGCACGCGGTAAAGGCAGCGTCATTGACCTGACAGATTTTCTAACCCGAGACGCCCTTGGGCTCGTGCAGTATCTGAAGGACTCCGATCAAGGGACGTTCTCCCTCCAAAAAGACCGGACGCTTGTCGACACCAAAAATGTTTTTGCCTTTCCTGATAATGTCGAAATGGATGTGTTTCTGACTTTGAGTTCTTCTAAGCCCGGGCGCGAAGTCGCGACGACTGCGGCGAATGGCAAAGACGTTACGCTCATCCAGCATCATTCTTTCGTGCGTCTCCCCGAAGCGGGTTACACGCCGTTGAAATCCGACCCGCGCGCAGGCGCCATCGAAGAGGTCCATTATGATTATAGCACGGCGCTTTCTGTGCCAATTGAGACGCGGCTGGCGCGGCGTTACCGCTTGCAGAAAAACGAAGCGGGGGAGACGATAAAGCCTATCGTGTTCTATATTGACGGCGGCGCGCCGGAACCTGTGCGTTCAGCCTTAGTCGACGGCGCAAATTGGTGGAAAGAGGCATTTGCAGCAGCGGGATATCCCGACGGCTATCGCGTAGAAATCCTTCCCGAAGATGCGCATCCGCTCGATATTCGGTATAACACGGTGCAGTGGGTTCACCGCCAAACCCGCGGCTGGTCCTACGGGGGCGGGGTATCCGATCCGCGTACGGGCGAAATGCTCAAAGGTCACGTGAACTTAGGCTCCCTGCGCGTGCGCCAAGATAGGATGATTTTTGAAGGCCTGGCCGGAACGGCGAAAACCAATTCTGGCGCAGAGGATGATCCCGTCGAGCTTGCGCTGGACCGCATTCGCCAACTATCTGCCCACGAAGTCGGCCACGCGCTCGGCTTTGCCCATAACTTCGCCGCAAGTACATACGGCAAAGGGTCCGTCATGGATTACCCTGCGCCGGATGTCCGGGTTACAGATGGCCAGATGGATTTCAGCCGCACATACGGCGTCGGTATTGGCCCTTGGGATAAATTTGCGGCGACATGGCTCTATGCGGATATTGACTATGCGCAGCGAGACGCACTGGTGCAGACGGCTCTCGAAGACGGTTTGGCCTATGTTGCAGATACGGATGCGCGCAGCATTGGCACGGCTCATCCGCTCGGGAATGTCTGGGATAACGGCGAGGATCCGGTAGAGGGGCTCGATCAAGCGATGGCGGTTCGCGAGCTCGCGCTCAAAAATTTTGGAGTTGACCGTATTCACCCCGGCCAACCTGTCTCGGATTTGAACAAAGTCTTCGTGCCTATGTATTTGTATCACCGCTACCAAACAGCGGCTGCCGGGAAAATCATTGGCGGTATGTCCTTCAATTATGGCTTGGCTGGGGATGGCCAGCCCTCCGCGCAAATTTTACCTGCGGCGAGGCAGCGCGAAGCGTTGCAAGCGGTCCTTAAAACAATTGAACCCGCTGCACTCGACATCAGTGACGAAACCTTGGCGCTGCTCACACCGTCAATCGTATCGTATTCTTTTGCAGACAGTGACCGTGAGCTATTCCGGCGCACGGCTTATCCGGCATTTGACGTGACCGCCGCCGCCGACACCGCTGCTGATTTAACCTTTGACGTGCTGCTAGACAGGCGCCGCGCCGCGCGCCTGATCGAATTTAAGCGCCGCGATAGCTTGCAGCTTGGCTTTGATGATGTGCTAGACGCAACGCGGAAGAAAGTTATGTCTGGAAATAATAGCGGACGAACGGGCGACATTGCGAATGCGGTCAGAACCCGGTTTGCCTATGCGCTTATGGATGTGATTGGCGGGGAAGCGACGCCTGCCGTTAAGGCTGAAGCGTCTCAAGCTTTAGGTCTCTTAGCCAGAGACGTACGGGGAGCAGGTGCAAATGGGCGGTGGCTCGCGGGTGAAATTAAGCGTTTCAATGACAGGCCGATGACCTCAGTTGCGCCAGTAACCAAAGCGAAAGCGCTCCCGCCCGGCGGACCGATTGGTATGGGCATCTATGAAACCTGCTGGCATTGCGAGCCCTGATTCGGTTTTTCACCTAGAATTTTACGCGTTAATCTCTGCTTAAGTCTTTGTTCTTTGGCTGTTCTTCAATCTGTGGTCAATAGGCTTCAGTGACTGTAAAAACTTGTAATTATACTTAATTTTATACTAAATTGGCGTTGTATCCCATGAATTCCCATGTTATCCCATCAGTAGAGCACGTGGTGGCGCTCGCAGGGGAAATCAATGTTTTTATCAACCGCGACGAACAGTCTGGACGCGAAGGGGCGTATTTCCGTACCTTCCGAGTTCCGCGCTGTGGTTGGCGACGGCGTTTTTGACGGCATTATCGTTTGGCCGAGTTTCGACGGGGATTACCTTGAGGGCGGCGGCATCGGCTTGCTCAAAGATTATGAGCGCTCCCTCGAAACTATGGATTATTACGACGAAGGCCGTATCGCTTTACAGCGTGCGATTTTTGCCGAAAGTCGCCGTCTACCTTTTGATAGCGGCGGGCGCGTTTCGCTCCCTAAGGACTTGGCTGAATATGCGGGCTTAAGGGACAAGGCAACATTTGTTGGTCTTGGCGCGAGGTTTGAAATTTGGAACCCCGAAGCTCACACGGCGCGTAGCGTTGAAATTCGCAGGTTGGCCCGTGAAAACCGTCACCGTCTCAAGCCTGTTCGCGCTGGAGAGGGTGAATGAAGCATTATCCTGTCATGTTGCCGGAAGTCCTAAGGGGTCTCGCGCCGAAAGCCGGCGAAACTTACATTGATGGCACGTTTGGAAACGGCGGATATACCGAAGCTATTTTGAAGGCGGCGGATTGCTATGTGATTGGCCTTGACCGTGATCCGAATGTGCGGCTTCGAGCTGATGAACTCTCGAGCGCCTATCAAAATCGATTTCACCTCATTGAAACCCCATTTTCGAAAATGGATGAACTCTCCCTAGAATCAGTGGATGCTGTTGTCTTGGACATTGGGGTCTCTTCTATGCAACTGGATCAAGCGGAACGTGGGTTCTCATTTATGCGCTCCGGGCCGCTGGATATGCGTATGAGTGGGCAGGGGCCGACGGCGGCGAGGGCGGTTAAAGAGTTGAGCCATGGCGAGCTGATTAGAATATTCCAAGTCTACGGTGAAGAGCGCCGCGCGCGCCGTGCTGCAGACTTTATCGTACGCGCCCGTGAAGAGGGTGATATTCTCACGACGGATGCGCTGGCCAGCTTAATTGAGTCTGCGCTTGGCCGCACGGGCAAAACCCATCCTGCGACGAAGGTTTTTCAAGCCTTGCGTATCTTTATTAATGATGAGCTGGGCGAGCTATACCGGGGGCTATGCGCGGCTGAAAAAATTCTAAAGCCTGGCGGGCGTTTAGTTGTCGTTTCATTCCATTCGCTTGAAGACAGGATTGTGAAAAGCTTTCTTCGCCGCCGAGCAGGCGAAAAAAAGAGCCAATCTCGCTATATGCCTGAGATCGTAGATAACGGGCCCGCGGCTAGCTTTCTCTCGCCAAAACGCTCGATTGTGAAGCCGTCTGACGCAGAAGTTAAAGACAATGCGCGCTCTCGGTCAGCGCGCATGCGCGTAGCAATCCGTACGGACGCTCCCGTATTTGAGGCGAATGATAATCTCTTGCCGGGTCTGCCGTCTGTTGATGATATCAGGTGGTCGGCGTGAGTGTTTATTACCGTGACCAAGCTAAACTTGCGCGCCGCATGACGGCGTTCTTGCTGTTTTTGGTCGGCGTCGTTCTGACGGTGGCTCTTTATTATGTGAAAACTCGGGCGCAATCGGCGAAAACAGAAGTTCGCCAGTTGGAGCGTCAATTGACGGCGGAAAACGTCGCTATAAATGTGCTGCGGGCTGAAATCGCGCATCTTGAAAATCCAGAGCGCCTCAAACGCTTGGCGCGAGAGCAGTTGGGTTTAATGGATACGCTTGCGACGCAGAATTTATCTGAAGCTGATATTGCTGTTGAAATTCCTTTGCGCGCTGCTGAAGAGCTTAATTTTGAACCTATTCCGGACTCAGGGTTATGAGTCGCCGGCCATTAGAGGTTACTAAGCCGCTTGGACGCCGTATGATGGTGGCTGATGATGACTTTGCGGCTGTATCAGAAGGCCGTATTCGCATCCGTATTGGCGCTGCTATCTTCCTGATAGCTCTAACGGTCGTTATTTTGCGCCTTGCTGAAGTTTCGCTCTTGACCCCCAAGGATGATCGTCTGGCTTTTCCTAAAACAATTATGGCCGACCGGGCTGATATTGTTGATCGCCACGGCGAAGTGCTGGCGACGACCCTGCAAACATATTCACTCTATGCAGAGCCGCGCAGGATTTGGAATATTGATGAGACGGCCGCTGATTTATTGTCAGTGCGTCCTAACTTGGACCGAGCTGAAGTGTTGGAGCGTTTAAGCTCTGATCGTGCCTTTATGTGGGTTGAGCGCGGCCTAACTCCAAAAGAGCGCCAAGCTGTTTTTGCGCTAGGGCGTCCCGGGCTTGGCTTTCGTATGGAGCCTAAGCGGGTGTATCCGCGCGGTAACCTGGCTTCGCATGTTGTCGGCTTTACAAATGTCGATATGGACGGAACGGGCGGTAGCGAGCAGGCTTTCAATGACCGGCTAACATCTCCCAATGCGCCTGCAACGGCTTTGTCTATCGATATGCGGGTTCAATACGCCCTCGCGGAGGAGTTAGCTAATGCTAGGATTAAATTTGAAGCGAAATCAAATGCGGGTCTTGTCCTGAATATTAAAACAGGCGAAATTCTCGCTATGGCCTCGCTGCCTAATTATGACCCCAATCAGCCTACCGCGTCTTCGCCCGAAACTCGCTATAATCACGCCTCAATGTCCACCTACGATCTGGGTTCGGTGTTCAAGCCGATAACCATGGCGCTGGCTCTGGAGACGGGTGTGACGACAATTACAGAAAAGCTTCCGGTTCAAAACCGGCTCAAAGTGCGTAATAAATATATCACTGATGATCACCCGAGCTGGACACCTATGGCGATGCCGGAAATTCTGGCTCAAAGTTCTAATCGTGGTACGGCTCTAATGGCATTGCGGGCTGGCGGCGACGCACAGCAGGCATTTCTAAAGGATCTTGGGTTGTTTGACCGGGCCCCGATAGAGCTATCCGAGACAGCGCGTCCGCAAGTGCAGTCGGAATGGCAGGATATTACGACGGTTACGGTGTCTTACGGGCATGGTATTTCCGTCACACCGCTGGCATTGTCATCAGCGCTGGGCGCTTTGCTAAACGGTGGTAATTATATTAAGCCAACAATCCTCAAGCGGGACGCCTCAAATCCGGTTCAGGCTAAACGCGTGATGTCAGCGAAAAATTCGCAGCACCTGCGTGATCTTATGCGCTACACCGTTACGGACGGTACGGGCCGCAACGCAGATGTCATGGGCTACGGCGTTATGGGCAAAACAGGCACGGCCGACAAGCCGACCCTTGAGGGTTATGATGAGGAGCGTCTGGTGACCTCATTCGTCGCAGCTTTCCCGTACGAAGACCCGACTTATCTTGTTTTCATCACATTTGATGAGCCTAAAGCGATTGAGGGCACGCATGGTTATGCGACGGCAGGTTGGAATGCCACGCCCACCACGGGTAAGGTCATAGAGCGTATCGCGCCGATGCTGGATGTGCGCAGAAAAATGAGCCCGATTGCGATGAGCCCGTTCTCTGAAGGTGAGACTTTACCGTGAAGCTCTCGCACCTCATAGGTCCGAAAAAATTCCACGGGTCCGATGTCGACATTCAAGATTTAAGCGCCGATAGCCGCGCGGTAAAAGCGGGTACGCTTTTTGCGGCAATCCCTGGGACTGCGGCGGATGGCCGTGATTATATTGAGAGCGCTATCGCAAATGGTGCGAGCGCAATACTGTCAACGCCGGGTCTACCGGATATGTCTGTACCCTATATTGCGGACGCTAAGCCCCGTCAGGTTTACTCGCAAATTGCGGCTAAGCTATACGCAGGTCAGCCCGAAATAATTGTGGCGATGACGGGGACTAACGGTAAAAGCTCTACCGTAGAATTTTTGCGTCAAATTTGGGCCTATGCCGATAAGCAAGCGGCGTGTTTTGGGACGCTCGGTATTCAAGCGCCGAGCGGCTATCGTCCGCTAACCCATACGACGCCCGATGCCGTAGCTTTGCATAAAACATTGTCCCTGCTAGCCGACGAGAGCGTCACCCATGTCGGTATGGAGGCGTCTAGCCACGGACTTAAACAATACCGTTTAGACGGCGTCAAAATTACAGCCGCTGGGTTTTCAAATCTCACGCAAGATCATTTCGACTATCATCCGGATGTGGACGACTACTTCGCCTGCAAAGCGCGACTCTTCATGGAGCTCACGCCGGAAGACGCGCCTGTCGTGATTAACGTGAATGATCAATACGGACAGAAGCTCGCTTCGATGTGCAAAGAGCGCGGTCAAAGCGTTATGCGCGTAGGCTGGTCAGGCCAAGACATTCGTATTGACGAGATTACGCCGCGTAGTGCGAGCCAGACATTGAATTTGATTTTGCATGGGACGCGTCACACGGTTGAGCTTCCGCTTGCCGGCGAGTTTCAAGCTTTAAATGCTGTTGCCGCGGCTGGGCTTGCTCTGGCCACGGGCATATCTGAAACTAAAGTTTTAGAGGCTCTCGAAACTCTGACGGGGGTTGCGGGCCGCATGGAACGCGCGGGTCAAACGAAAGACGGCGCGCCGATATTTGTTGATTTCGCTCATACCGAAGACGGCCTTGATAAGCTTCTACGCAGTGTGCGCCCGCATACGATGGGACGGATTGTGATTGTTTTTGGCTGCGGCGGTGACCGTGACCCCGACAAGCGATCCAAGATGGGCGCCATTGCGGCTAAGCAGGCTGACCATGTGATTGTCACCGACGATAACCCGCGCACCGAAGATGCGGCCTCTATCCGCAAGCAAGTTTTAAAAGGCTGCCCAAAAGCTGACGAAGTTGGCGATCGCGCTTCAGCTATTCGCGCAGGCATTGACCTCCTTGGGCCAAATGATTGTTTGGTCATTGCAGGCAAGGGGCATGAGCAAGGCCAAATCTTGGGCGATAAAGTCATTCCGTTTTCTGATGTCGAACAGGTGTGCGCGGCGCTATCCGAGGCAGCGGCATGAGCATGCCTCTCTGGACTTCAAGCGAGGCTGCGATAGCCACAGGCGGCACAGCCATAGGTGAATGGACTATTCATGGTCTTTCGATTGATACGCGAAGCATAAAAGCGGGCGATCTTTTTGTGCCTCTTAAAGACATTCGCGATGGGCATGACTTTATTCCAGCCGCATATGAGGCGGGAGCTGCAGCAACATTAAGCGAGCGTCTGATTGAAGGCGCGCCTGCACTCATAGTCGAGGACAGCTTGCAGGCTTTACGTGATATGGCTTTGGCCGCGCGTAACCGCTCTAAGGCTGTTAGGATTGCGGTGACAGGCAGCGTAGGTAAAACGAGTGTCAAAGAAGCGATAGCAGCTATCTGCAAAACGTCAGGTAAATCTCATAAGTCCATAAAATCATTCAATAATCATTGGGGTGTACCTCTGACACTTGCGGGTATGCCGCAAGATACGGAATACGGCGTCTTCGAGTTGGGCATGAATCATGCGGGCGAACTTGCTGACCTGTCGCCGCTGGTTCGGCCTGATGTGGTTGTCATAACAAAAATCGCGCCCGTCCATCTCGCGCATTTCAAGAACGTCGAAGAGATTGCGGATGCGAAGGCTGAAATATTTGACGGCATGATCGTTGGCGGCACGGCTATTCTGAATGCGGATGATGATTATTTCGAAAGACTGTCATCGCAGGCCAAAGCTGAAGGCTTGAAAATCATCAGTGTCGGCGAAGCGAAAGATGCGGATGTCCGCATTACTGATCCCGTAGTGAAGGCCTCCGGCGTATCAGCGACTCTCAGTATTGCTGGTAAACCACATGAACTAAAAATCGCTATCCCCGCGCCGCATTGGATATTTAACGGCGCGTGTTCAACCGCAGCCGCATATGCAGCAGGAATAACTCCGGCGGTATCTTTGAAAGCGCTCGCAAAGTTAAAACCTATGCCCGGACGCGGCGAGACCTTCGAAGCTAAGATCGGCGGCAAATTTGTCACTATTATTGACGAAAGCTACAACGCTAATCCCGAGTCTATGAGGGCGGCAATTGCCGGCTTGACTCACCAAGCAGGCAGCGCTCGCAAAATTGCGGTTCTGGGTGCCATGGGCGAGCTGGGGAAAGACGAAATTGATATGCACGCAGCGCTGTCCGGCCCATTGGTTGAAGCGGGCGTCTCTAGAATTATCACAACAGGCGAATGTATGCGCGCGCTGCGCGGGGCCGTACCGCAAAGCATGCGCGCCGCCTTTACTCAAGATTATAAGTCGGCGCTAAAAGCGCTTGAGGACGAAGTACAAGATGGGGACTTTGTTCTCGTTAAGGGATCAAATTCTGCGGGGCTGGGTAAGCTCGTCGCCGCGATAAAAAATAAAAGGCAGGGATAATGTTTTACGAATGGCTCGCGCCGCTATCTGATGAATTTCAGATTTTCAATCTATTCAATTATATCACCTTTCGTACAGGCGGAGCGCTTATGACGGCAATGTTGATTGCTTTCATTATCGGCCCTCGCATGATTGTATTTTTGCGTTCTAAACAAGGCAAGGGTCAGCCTATCCGCGAAGACGGTCCGGAGGGTCACATCATCAAAAAAGCAGGCACGCCGACAATGGGCGGGCTTATGATATTAATCCCGGTCGTCATTTCCGCATTGCTCTGGGGGAATTTGCATAGTCCGTTCTTGTGGACTGTATTTCTCGTAACCGTAGGCTACGGCGCCATAGGCTTTTATGATGATTATCTGAAAGTCTCCCGTCAGAACCCCAAAGGGTTTAGTGGTAAGTTCAAACTCGTACTTGAGTTCGCCATAGCAGGCGTCGCCTGTTACGTTTTGAGCAAATCCTTCGCGCCGGAGCTCGCAACCGGGCTTGCTATTCCGATGCTTAAAAACACGGCGATTAATCTTGGCGTTTTCTTTATTCCCTTTGGGTGCTTTGTGATCGTAGGCGCGTCTAATGCGGTCAACTTAACCGACGGCCTTGACGGTCTCGCGATTGTCCCCGTTATGATTGCGGCTATGAGCCTTGCGTTCATTGCCTACATCGTTGGTAACTTTAACTTTTCCAGCTATCTCGGCGTGCCCTTTGTAAAGGGCAGTGCTGAGGTCACAATTTTCCTCGGCGCGATCGTCGGGGCAGGGCTCGGCTTTCTGTGGTACAACGCGCCTCCGGCAATGGTCTTCATGGGCGACACAGGCTCGTTAGCTCTTGGCGGCGCGCTTGGCAGTGCGGCGGTTGCCATTAAGCATGAAATCGTGCTCGCGATTATTGGCGGGCTTTTCGTTCTCGAGGCTGTCTCCGTTATCGTACAGGTCGCCTCATTTAAACTGACGGGGAAGCGTGTCTTTCGTATGGCCCCAATCCATCATCACTATGAGAAAAAAGGGTGGGAAGAGCCTACCATTGTTATTCGTTTCTGGATTATCGCAATTATTCTTGCGCTGATTGGACTCTCAACTCTGAAGCTTCGGTAGGGTCATGATTAAAGCCGCCACATTCAAAGGACAGCATATCGCTGTATTCGGGCTTGGGCGCTCGGGTATTACAGCGGCTTTATCTTTGGCTGCAGGCGGCGCGCATGTCTATGCGTGGGATGATAATAAAGGCTCGCGCGATGCTGCCAAACAGAAAGGCGTGTCTATAGCCGATCTCTCCAAGGCGGATTGGTCCAAGTTTCAATCGCTTGTGCTCTCGCCGGGCGTGCCTGATAAATTACCCAAAGCCCATTGGACGGCTGAGCTTGCGAATGCGGCGGGCGTTCCCATTATTTGTGACATCGAAATATTTGCCCGCGAAGTTGCCGCGCGGCCTGAGCGGAGCCGGCCCAAAATTATCGCCATTACAGGGACGAACGGAAAATCAACGACGACGGCACTCATCGGGCATGTTTTGAAAACCTGCGGTAAGGATGCTCAAATCGGCGGCAATATTGGCCGCGGCGTTCTTGATCTGGATAATATGCACGCGGGTACGCATTACGTAATTGAGCTGTCATCCTACCAACTTGAACGCACACACTCGCTTCGGGCTAACGCGGCGGTATTTTTAAATCTGACTCCTGATCACCTTGAACGTCATGGGGATATGAAGGGCTATGAGACCGCTAAGCGAAATATTTTCTTAAATCAGAAACCATCGGATACCGTAGTGGTCGGCGTGGATAATCAACATGGCCGCCGGATATGCTCTGAGCTTAAAGCTGCGAATGGCCGTAAGATTGTTCCAATTTCAGGCCGCAAATCTCTTGCCCGAGGCGTAAGTGTCCTCAAGGGTAAAATGTATTGTTCCGTCAAAGGCAAATGTAACGAAGTTGCTGACATCTCGAAAGCAAGGGCGCTCGAAGGCGAGCATAATTGGCAGAACGCTGCTGCTGCCTATGCCGCCGTAATGTCGCTAGGAATTGCTCCGAATAAAATCGGTAAAGCTATTCTCAGCTTCCCGGGTCTTGAGCACCGCATGGAGACCGCGGGTCAAATTAGCCGCGTGCGTTTCGTAAATGACAGCAAAGCCACAAATGCCGATGCTGCGCTTCAAGCTCTCAAAGCCTATAATAACATATTTTGGATTGCGGGCGGCGTACCAAAGGATGGCGGCATTGAAAGCCTAAAAAGCACGTTCCCGAATGTTAGCCAGGCTTACTTAATTGGCGACGCGGCGAAGTCATTTCACAAAACGCTCAAATCAAAAAAAGTAGACTCTAAAATTTCCGGCAATATGGAGATGGCAATTCTGTGCGCGACACGCGATGCACTGGCTTCCAAAAAGCCGAGCCCGATTGTTTTGTTATCGCCCGCCTGTGCAAGTTTTGACCAATTTAAGGATTTCGAAAGCCGGGGTCAGGCATTTAAAGACTTAGCGCAAAAACTGATTCGTTCCGTCGAGCGCCAAGAAACTTTTGACAAAGCCAAATTTGGTAGCCCAGAGGAAAAGGCCTAATGCTTACGGCGACTATCGCCCCGTCTAGAACCAACCGTTCCCCGCTCGCGCAGTGGTGGCGCACGATTGACCATATTACACTGGGTCTTTTGGTGTGCCTCATCGGTGCGGGGCTTATCCTGTCTATGGCGGCATCGCCCGCAGCCTCCATGCGCCTCGGCCTTGATAACCCGTTTTATTTTTTGTACCGCCATTCTTTCTTTGTAACCCTCGGCCTTGGCGGAGCTTTTGTGCTGTCTATGATGAGCCCAATCTACGCGCGGCGCATGGCGATTATTGCCTTGTTTGGCGCTATAGGGTTGATGATTGTCGTTCTCATTGGGGGCCACGAAGTCAAAGGCGCGCAGCGCTGGATACGTTTGGGGTCCTTTAGCTTGCAGCCCTCAGAGTTCGCAAAACCTGCTTTTATTGTCTTTGCCGCATGGATGTTTTCTGTGCGCAAGCGAGATACGTCGATCCCGGCTGTGGGTATCGTATTTGCGGTTTATGCCTTGTTGATTTTTCTACTGATTCAACAGCCTGACTTTGGGCAATCTTTCTTGCTTACGCTGTGTTTTGCAGCTGTGTTCTTTTTTGCAGGACTGTCTCTTGGGTGGATGCTGGCGATGCTGGGGCTGTCAGCCTTTGGGGCTATCGCAGCTTATTTGGCATTGCCTCATGTGCGTGACCGTGTGGGCCGTTTCATGAGTCCCGACGGAGCGGATACCTATCAAACCGACAAAGCGCTTGAAGCGATTGGGAATGGCGGATTTTTCGGACGCGGCCCGGGTGAGGGCGCGATTAAGTATAGCCTGCCTGATGGACACACAGATTTTATTTTTGCGGTGACAGTTGAAGAGTTTGGATTTCTAATCTCCATGTTTCTTATTATCTTGATTGCGGGTTTCGTTATTCGGTGTTTCAGGAACGCGCTAAAGCTAAATGATTATTTCGCGCAGCTTGCGGTCGCAGGGCTCGCGACAATGATCGGGATGCAGGCGATTATAAACCTGTTCGTGAACCTCAACATGGCTCCGCCAAAAGGGATGACGTTGCCATATATTTCATATGGTGGTTCGTCCTTGCTTGCGCTGTGTTTCGCCGCAGGGCTCATTCTATCATTCACGCGCCGCCGCCCCGGGGCTTATGGCTACGGCGAATAAAGTGCCGCGGCTTTTGATTGCAGCTGGCGGCACGGGCGGTCACATGTTCCCCGCCCAAGCCCTCGCAGAAAACTTGAAAGCGCGGGGCTGGGACATCGCGATGATGACCGATGCGCGCGGCCAAAAACATGCTGGCCGCATTCCGGCCGATCCCATTTTCGAAGTTCAGGCCGCGTCCATTACGCCGCGCCGTCCTATCGCGGCTGTGTTCGGGATTATCAAACTGCTCAAAGGCGTGAGCCAAGCCAAAGCATTTATCAAAGAGTGGAAGCCTGACGTGGTTGTAGGCTTTGGGGGTTATCCGGCATTCCCGGCTATGCGCGCTGCGCAAAGCTTGGACCTACCGACAATTCTACATGAACAAAATGCTGTCCTTGGCCGGGTGAACCGCGTTTTTGCAGCGAAGGCTTTGCATGTCGCGTCGGGGTTTTCTGAGCTTCAAAAGTGTCCCCCTGAGGCCGATCATATTTGCGTGGGTAACCCCCTGCGAGATCAAATCATCAAGGCTGTGCCAGATACCTACGCGCCGCCCGAAGGTGACATCAATCTCTTGATAGTTGGCGGAAGTCTTGGCGCGCGTCTTGTGAGCGAAACCATGCCGAAGGCCATTGCGCTTCTGCCTGAACAGATGCGCAAACGCCTCGTTGTTTTGCAGCAGACCCGCCCTGAAAGCCGCGAGATGGCAGAGGCCACATATAAGGAGGCCGGGGTACGGGCGGTCTGTGAGACCTTCTTCGACAACATCGAAATCCACCTTGCTAACGCGCACTTCATCGTCGCGCGGGCAGGGGCGTCTTCCGTTTCGGAAATTGCCGCGATGGGTAAGCCGTCATTGTTCGTTCCGCTGGGCATTGCAATGGACGATCACCAAACGGTCAACGCACAGGCCTTAAAAGACCTTGGTGCCGCCGACATTTTGCCTGAATCAGAGTTTACGCCAGAGCAAGTGAAAACTACTTTGGAGGCGAGACTAAATGATTCGACCTATCTTAAACGCGCTGCCGCGGCCGCCCGCAGCTCAGCTCGTCCCAACGCCGCGTCACGCTTGGCCGATTTGGTCATCGCGGCCACCCAATAATTCGGAGACGCACGCAATGTCCAACCAGGTGCTTGATACCAAAATGCCCTTTGAAATGGGCCCTATCCATTTTGTTGGCATTGGCGGTATTGGCATGAGCGGCATCGCCGAAGTCATGCTAAATCTTGGTTATGAAGTGCAGGGGAGTGACGCGCGTGAAAACCCGAATGTAATCCGTTTGCGTCATTTGGGGGCGAAGATATTTATTGGACAAGTCGCAGAACAAGTCCACGGCGCAGGCGCTATCGTAATGTCTTCGGCGATCAAAGCCGATAATCCTGAACTTGTCGAAGCTAGAGCCCGCTCTATCCCCGTTGTGCGGCGCGCCGAAATGCTCGCCGAGCTTATGCGCCTGAAATGGGCGATTGCGATTGCGGGGACGCATGGCAAGACAACGACCACGACAATGATGGCGGCGCTGCTTGAGGGCGGTAGTCTTGACCCAACAGTTATCAATGGCGGGATTATAAATGCCTACGGCTCTAACGCCAAGCTGGGCCTTGGGGATTGGATGGTTGTCGAGGCCGACGAGTCTGACGGCTCCTTCCTAAAACTATTCCCAACAGTTGCGGTTGTGACAAATATCGACCCTGAACACATGGAGCATTACCGCGACTTTGATACCCTGCGCGGCGCCTTTGATACTTTCGTTGAGAACCTCCCGTTTTACGGTTTCGCGGTTCTCTGTATTGATCACCCGGAAGTACAAGCTCTTGTGAGCCGTGTCACGGACCGCCGTGTTATTACCTACGGTTTCAATCCGCAAGCGGACGTTAGAGCCGAGAACATGAAGCTCGAAGCCACGGGCACGCGCTTTGATGCCGTGTTCCGCAATATAGACGGCGAAGAGGAGCGCTGGGAAAAACTATTTCTGCCGATGGCGGGAAAACATAATACTCAAAATGCGCTGTCTTGTATCGCTGTCGCCCGTGAACTTGGCATTACCGAAGCCAAGGTTCGCAAGGGGCTAGACAGTTTTGGCGGGGTCAAGCGCCGCTTCACCCATGTCGGGGATTGGAAAGGTGTGACCATCATTGATGATTACGGTCATCATCCCGTTGAAATTTCTGCTGTGCTCCAAGCTGCCCGCCAAGTCAGTAAAGGCAAAGTCCACGCCGTTATGCAGCCGCACAGGTATTCACGATTGTCTGATTTGTTCGAAGAATTCTGCACCTGCTTTAACGATGCGGACAATGTCTATATCGCTGACGTCTTTGCTGCGGGCGAGGCGCCGATTGAAAATGTTAGCGGTCCAGACCTCGTGGAGGGGCTTACGTCTCACGGGCATAAAAGTGCTGTATCCATCACCAATGAAAATCTGGCTCAGACTCTCAAACCTAACCTTGAGAAAGGCGATCTGATTGTCTGCCTTGGCGCAGGCGACATCACTTATTGGGCGAATGCTCTGCCTTCGGCTTTGGATGAGGCTTAATGGCTTTAATGGACAGGCTCCCGGAGGTGCGCGGTAAACTGTCCGCGAATGTTCCGCTTGCACCTTACACATGGTTTCGCGTTGGCGGGCCCGCTGAAGTGTTCTTCATGCCAAAGGACGAAGCTGATCTTGCGCATTTTTTATCAAGTACGCCGGATGACATCCTCGTCCAAGTTTTAGGCGTAGCGTCCAATACTCTCGTGAGAGACGGCGGCGTGCCCGGTGTTATTGTACGTCTTGGCCCTGCATTTGGGAAAGTGAGCATTGAAGGCAAGACACGACTTCGCACCGGATCCGCGGCGTTGGATAACAGGGTCGCAAAAGAAGCGGCTAAGGCGGGTATTGCAGGATTAGAGTTTTATGCAGGTATTCCCGGGACGATTGGCGGGGCTTTACGCATGAATGCGGGGTGCTATGGCGCTGAAACTAAAGATATTTTAATTGAAGCTGTCGCGCTTGACCGTACAGGCCGCCGCCAAATCATGCCTTTAGCTGAGCTTGGCTATTCCTACCGCCATTCCGATGCCCCCCAGGATTTGATATTTGTTGAAGCTGTGTTTAAAGGCACGTTTGATAGTCCTGAAGCGATTACTGCGCGCATGAATGACATCACAGCCAAACGCGAAGAGAGCCAGCCTATTCGCGAGAAGACCGGCGGGTCGACGTTCAAAAATCCAGACCCGAAACAATCCGGCGGACGGGGCGCGTGGCAAGTCATCGACGCGGCAGGCGGGCGAGGCTTCAAAGTTGGCGGCGCGCAGATGTCGGAGCAGCATTGTAATTTTATGATCAATACGGGGGAGGCGAGCGCGGCTGATATTGAAGAGCTTGGCGATACGATAAAAGCGAAAGTTAAAGCTAGTGAAGGCGTTGATTTAGAGTGGGAAATTAAACGTATCGGAGTTAAGGCATGAAAAAACGAGTAGCGGTTCTCATGGGAGGGATGTCTCCGGAGCGGGAGGTGTCGCTCACGTCTGGAAAAGCCTGCGCCAAAGCCTTACGTGCCGAAGGCTACGACGTTACTGAAATTGATGTTACGCCGAATCTTTGGGAGCAGCTGCACGCCGCAGACCCTGATGTTATTTTCAATGCGCTCCACGGGAAGTGGGGCGAGGATGGGCGCGTTCAGGGCGTACTCGATTTATTTGGCGCGTCTTATACCCATAGCGGCGTGATGGCGTCTGCTTTGGCGATGGACAAGCACCGCTCCAAGGCGGTCTTACGAGACGTGGGAATCAATGTCCCGGACGGCACATTGGTCTCGCGGGTGTCGGCGAGCGAAACGCATCCCATCGATCCGCCTTATGTTTTAAAGCCAAACGGGCAGGGCTCAAGCGTTGGCGTTTATATTATCAAAGATAACGCGCACAATTACGGTCCGGAAATCGCGGCCAATACAGATATGGGCGAAATGATTATCGCGGAAAGCTTTTATGCGGGCCGCGAGCTGACAGTAACCGTCATGGACGGCAAAGCCTTAGCGGTCACTGAAATTATTCCGAAATCCGGCTGGTATGACTATGAGGCGAAATATGCAGAAGGCGGCTCGCGCCATGTTGTACCTGCAGACATACCCGAATCAATTGCGGAAATTTGCAAGGCGTGGGCGCTGCTCGCTCATGAAGCCCTGGGATGCGCAGGTTTAACCCGCTCAGACTTCATTTTTTCTGATAAAAATACAGAAAATACAGATATGGTAAACAAAATCGTAATGCTTGAACTCAATACTCAACCTGGAATGACGTCGACATCTCTAGCCCCTGAACAGGCGGCCCATGTCGGCCTAACTTTTGGACAGCTTTGCCGCTGGATTGTTGAGGATGCTTCATGGCCGCGATAAGGAAACGCCGCTCACCTGTTAAAACCCGTCCCGTAAGACGTGTAAGCCCGCTCAAGCCGGGTCTGCATGGTGCGCGCAATTGGGCAACGGCGCAGGTACGCGCGGCGAGCTATACGCGCAAAGGCTTTGCGCGTTTGTCACTCTCAATCGCTTTCATTTTTTTCTTCATGATTTTTTGCGCGCTTTGGCTGGGCGGGTTTTTGCCTGACGTTAGGCAAGCCGGGCAGAATTTTACCAAGGGCCGCCTCATGTCGATGGGGTTTGTCGTCGATCAGGTTGATGTCATGGGCGAGGGACGTTTGCGCGAAGCTGATGTTCGCGCCGCGCTGGGCGTCCGAGAGGGGGATTACCTTTTTGATTTTGATATTGATGCGGCTCAACTCCGTGTTCAAAGTCTGTCTTGGGTGGACCATGCGGTTGTGCGCCGTTTGTGGCCTGACCGGATTGTGGTGCAAATTATTGAGCGCCGCCCATACGCGCTGTGGCAGAGTGAAGGAAAGCTGGCGGTTATTGATGCAAACGGCGTGGCTATCACGGATGCTGATCCTATGATTTATACTCAATTAATGATGGTTGTTGGGAAAGAGGCCTCCAAAGAACTATCTGAGTTTCAGAAGACGCTCTCCGATTACGCGGGCATTGCGTCGCGCGTGGATGCCATCGTCTATGTGGGAGAACGCCGTTGGGACTTGCGCATGAATGATAGCGATATTCGTGTTAAACTGCCTGCAGACAACCCGCGCGAGGCCTTGCAGACATTGAAACGCTTACAGGCAAAAACGCAAATTCTTGACCGTGAGATTGATGTTATTGATCTTCGGCTCCCCGGACGCATGACAGTGTCGCCGCCTTTCGCCAAAGGGGCCTGATAGAGTCATGTTGTTTAAAGGGGCGCGTGGAAGCTCAACAAAACCAGATACAGCCGCTATTTTGGACATTGGATCCAGTAAAGTCGTCTGCCTAATCGGACAGGCGGAGCCTAATTTTGGCGTACGTCTCATCGGATCTGGCTTTGGCGTTAGTGCGGGTTTGAAATCTGGCGCAGTTGTTGACATGGTCGCCGCAGAAGCGGGTATTCGTACGGCGATTGAAAAAGCTGAGCGCGCAGCGGGCGTGACTGTGCAGGCTGTTTCGGTCAATGTGTCCACACGTTCCATGCGTTCGGAGCACCTTAATGTGCAAACGGAATTTGCCAGCGGGGAAGTCGCTGATCGGGACCTTAAACGCGTGTTAAACTCCTCCCTGACAGAACTTGCGCAGCCTGAAGACGCGATTCTTCACGCACTTCCTCTTAACTGGAGCGTGGACGATGAGAGCGGTATTCGCGATCCGCGCGGCATGTTCGGAAAGCGTCTTGGCGTCGATATGCATTTCGTACTTGCAGGCGTTGGCCCCTTGCGGAACCTCGCCCACTGTATCGAGCGTTGTCATTTACGAATTAACTCCGTCACGGTCTCTCCCTATGCCGCCGGACTTTCTGTTCTGACGGACGACGAAAAAGATCTCGGCGTGACAGTCATTGATATGGGCGGCGGCATTACTACGGCGGCCGTTTTTCGCGATAACACGCTTGTTCACGTGGACGCTTTGTCCGTGGGCGGCCAGAACGTGACCAGCGATATTGCCCGCGGTCTTGTGACTCCGATGGAAGCGGCCGAGCGGATTAAGACAATTTATGGGTCTGCTTTGCACGGTACGGATGATGACCGCGTCATGGTCCCATGTCCGCCTATGGGCGCGCAAGAAGAACTGCACCGACAGCCCAAGGCATTGCTCACGCGAATTATCCGTCCGCGCATTGAAGAGACATTTGAGCTTCTGCGGGAGCGAATCGCTAAGGCAGGGCTTGAAAACTACTCAGGTCGCCGCATTGTGTTAACTGGCGGGGCTTCGCAATTAACCGGCGTCAGAGAACTTGCTGAGCTGATTTTCAACAAACGTGTCCGTATAGGGCGGCCTCATGGGATTATGGGATTGCGCGAGACATTGTCTGGCCCGGACTTTGCCGTGGCCACAGGGCTGCTAAAGCACGAATTTATGGAAAAAGACGAAGCCATATCTGGCCCGCCGGACCTGTCTGGCCGCCGTTACCGCGAGCGTCGTTATTCGGGGAGTAATTTAGGCCGCTCGCTAAAATGGCTCAAGGATAATTTCTAGAGGCTCAATTTGTAAAAATATTGCAAAAAACTGTGGTTTTAATGTGAAGGTTAATACCTGTTTAAGAGTTTTGACCGAACTTAGATTAACGATTCACTTACCATAATTTTTGGGGTTACTATGAGCATCAACCTTTCATTACCAAAGTCCGTAGAACTGAAGCCCCGCATTGTTGTTATCGGTGTCGGCGGCGCAGGCGGCAACGCGGTAAACAACATGATCAACTCCGGTCTTGACGGCGTAGAATTTGTCGTTGCAAACACAGACGCACAAGCATTGGCCTTATCTAAAGCGGACCGCCGTATTCAGATGGGCAGCGGCATTACGCAAGGCCTAGGTGCAGGGATGCGTCCTGAAGTTGGCCAACAATCAGCCGAAGATTCATTGCCTGAAATCCTTGAGCAGCTCGACGGCGCGCATATGTTGTTCGTCGCAGCCGGTATGGGCGGCGGGACGGGGACGGGCGCAGCGCCTGTTATTGCTGCGGCGGCCCGTGAACGCGGTATTCTCACTGTTGCTATTATTACTAAGCCGTTCCAGTTCGAAGGTACGCGCCGCATGAAGCTTGCCGAGCAAGGCATTGAAAAGCTTTATAACTGTGTTGATACGCTGATCACTATTCCCAATCAAAACCTGTTCCGCGTTGCTACCGAAGCGACGACTATGACAGATGCTTTTGCGATGGCCGATGAAGTCCTTCATTCCGGAGTTCGCGGCGTCACAGACTTGATGGTTGTGCCTGGTCTTATCAATCTCGACTTTAACGATGTTCGCACCGTTATGGACGAAATGGGCAAAGCTATGATGGGGACTGGCGAAGCAACAGGCGAGCGCCGCGCAATCGAAGCCGCGGAAAGCGCGATAAATAATCCATTACTCGACGATGTATCGCTTAAAGGCGCAAAAGGCGTCCTTATCAACATTACAGGCGGGCGCGATTTGACACTCTACGAAGTTGACGAAGCGGCCAGCCTTATTCGCGGCCAAGTTGATGAAAACGCGAATATTATTGTCGGCTCTGCGCTTGATGACGATTTGGACGGCATCGTCCGGGTCTCAGTCGTCGCAACAGGCGTTGATACTGAACTCGAACATCATGCGCCCGTTATTGAAACCTCTAATGTGAGAGCGGGTTCGCGGGCATCATCTTCAAGCGAATCATACCAGCAAGAAGAAGAGACTTATGCTGACGAGGCTTATGACGAGTCTGAGTATGACACTTATGAAGACGAATATGAGCAGGAAGAAGCTGAGCTTGAACAGCAAGCGCCAGCCGCTGAAGCTCCTCGTCCATATCCGCCAAAAATTGAGCCTGCCAGACCTGTCCGTGCGCCTGAACCTCGCTATGCTGTGCGCGATCCTGAACCGCAAACAGTCGTCAAGCGTCCGTTTGGTTTCTTTGGCCGGAAAAAGCCTAGCAGCCTGGCCCCTGAAATTGCAAAACCTGCGGCGCCTAAGCCTCGCCGTGATTTATTTGCGGACGATATGGAAGACGAACTTGAAATTCCGTCCTTTTTGAGACGTCAAAACAGATAAATAGCAGTTGATATAAAAATAGCTAAGCCCCTCTTTTTAGAGGGGTTTTTTGTTGAAACACGCCTAAGTTTACGGATTTGTTAGGAAGCGTAACATTGCGTAACAGGCCGTTTCTTGCGACAGACGGCTCGCTCTCATATTAAATGGGCGAAGGAAAATGTATGCGCCCGATTAAACGACAATCGACATTAAAGTCCCCGGCGGTCTGCGCGGGGATTGCTCTACATTCCGGCGCGCATGTTCGTGTAGCCCTACGTCCAGCGCCTGTGGGCACAGGATTGGTTTTCATCCGCTCTGATGTGACGGACCGTGATAATGCTATACCTGTCAGAGCCGACGCGGTATCCGGTGTGCGCAATTGCACAACTATCAGTAACGCGGCGAATGTATCTGTTTCAACGATTGAACACCTGATGGCCGCCCTTGCGGCTGCGGGAATTGATAACCTCTACATTGAGATGGAGGGCGACGAACTTCCAGCGCTTGACGGGAGTAGCGAGCCGTTTATGAACCTCATTGAGCAGGTCGGCGTCCTGTCCCAACCCGCGCCGCGCCGTTACGTAAAAGTTTTAAAGCGTATCGAAGTCGGCGAAAACGGCTCCCGTGCCAGTATTGTACCGCATCACGAACTCTCTTTGGACGTGACCATTGACTTTGACGATGCAGCCATTGGCCGCCAAAGCTTGAAAATCGTCCCAGACTCGCGTTCTTTTCGCGAAGGTATCGCCTCAGCCCGGACATTTGCCCGCATGCACGAAGTTGAAGCTTTGCGCAAAGCCGGGCTCTCAAAGGGCGGATCATATGACAATGCGGTCGTAGTTGACGGAGACACTGTGCTTAATCCAGGCGGTCTTCGATATGCAGATGAATTTGTTCGCCATAAAACGCTCGATTTATTAGGTGATTTGTACCTTGGCGGCCCGATATTGGGCCACGTTCAGACGGTCAAAGCCGGTCACGGCATCAATCACGACCTCCTAATGGCCCTCTATAGTGACCCTAAGGCATGGCGTTTCGTGACAATTTCAGACACGAATACAGGCGCCGAAACCAATAAGGCGCTTGATTCCGCGCTGGCGTAGGGCCAAAACTCTAACTGAGTGCAGAGCCTAACAATATTCTAACTTTTAAGAGCCGCAATTCTCGTCTAGAAGAGCGTGAATTTAACCCACATGGGAATCACCCAAGTGGAAACAGTGAGTCTTCATGACCTTTAAAACCGTATTTCGTAATATTGCCCTTATCGCAGTTGTAGGCTCGTTTCTGACGGCGTGTTCAATATTGGGAGGCGGTAAGAAAAAAGAGCGCTTGGCCTATGTTGAACGTCCTGCTGAGCAAATTTATAATCTCGCTTTTGACCGCATGCAGCGCGGGGATTGGGACCGGGCAAAGCTTTTGTTCGAAGAAGTTGAACGTCAGCATCCGTTTTCTAAATGGGCCCGCCGCGCTATATTAATGACGGCTTATGCGAATTACCGCTCCACAGATTATGAAGAATCTATTGCGACGTCGCAGCGCTTCATCAGTTTGCATCCTGGTAATGAAAGCACGCCTTATGCCTACTACCTCATCGCCATGAACTATTATGACCAGATTTATGACGTGGGCCGGGATCAGGCGACAACTGTCAGCGCCGAAGCGGCTCTCCAGCAAGTCGTTCGCCGTTATCCTGAAAGTGATTACGCCCGCGATGCCCGCTTGAAACTTGAACTCACCCATGACCATTTGGCGGGTAAAGAGATGAGCGTAGGGCGTTACTATCTCAAGCAAAATCAGCAGCTTGCCGCGATTGGCCGGTTTAAAAATGTTGTGAAAAACTACGAGACAACGTCTCAAGTCGAAGAAGCCATGCACCGCTTGGTAGAGAGCTATGTTTCGGTAGGCGTTATCGAAGAGGCAAAACTTGTCGGCTCCGTCTTGGGGCACAACTATCCGTCCAGCCCGTGGTATAAAAATAGCTATGAGCTCCTCGTTGATTATGGTGTGGATCTTGATGCAGAAGTCAAAAAACCTCGTGATCGGGGCTATTGGCGTCGTCTGCGTGAGCGGTTGTTCTAAAGTAGAAACGGGACTTTCATGTTAAGTGGGCTGTCCATCAGAAATGTCGTTCTCATTGAAACACTTGATCTGTCATTTGACGGCGGATTAACGGCGCTTACAGGCGAGACCGGGGCCGGCAAATCTATTATTCTGGACGCGCTCGGCATGGCGACAGGGGCGCGATCTGATCGCGGCCTATTGCGCAGCGGTGCTGGTGCCGCCGCCTGCACGGCGAGTTTTCAGCTGCCCAAAGCACATCCTGTCTGGAAAACGCTAACTGAAGCCGGGCTTGAGGCCGAACCATGGGAAGATTTGACCTTGCGGCGGACGATCAACAAAGAAGGCCGTAGCCGCGCTTTTATAAATGATGCGCCCGTTGGCGTAAAATTACTCGCGGGTATTGGAGAGCAGCTCCTCGAAGTTCATGGACAGCATGATGGGCGCGGCTTGCTTGATCCTTTGACGCATATTGACATGCTTGACCTCTATGGCGGCCACCAAAAACATCTGGCGACATGCGGCGAAGCTTTTTCAAAGCGCCAAGACGCCTTAGCGCTCGTGACATCCCTCAAAACACTACAAACAAAATCAGCTGAAGACCGTGAATTTCTGGAATTTGCGATAGCCGAGCTTGACCGTCTCGACCCGCGCGCGGGCGAAGATGAAACTTTGTCTGATATGCGCAAGTTCTTACAAGGCGCGGAAGGGGCTGTGACTGAATTGACCGCCGCGCAGGACGCGCTCGGGGAAGACGGTGTGTTCGAAAGCCGCCTCGCGACTGCGCTCGCAGGGATTGAGCGTGTGAAAGCGAAAATCGGCTCAGGCAATGAGAAAGCCACTAAGGCTCTAGACCTCGCGGCTTCGGCGTTGGAAAAAGCCATGCTCGAAACGACTGAAGCCCGCGCGGCCGTGCAAGACGCAGCCTTTGCTTTTGATATTGAGCCGGGACAACTCAATCAAACCGAAGAGCGTCTATTCGCGCTGAGAGCGGCAGCCCGAAAATATAACTGCAGCGTGGACCAACTCGTCACAGCTCGGTCTGGGTTTGCCGGAGAGCTTGAAGCGGTTGATAATGTTGAGTTGGATTTATCCCGCGCAGAAGAGGCTGCGAAAAAACATGAACAGGCTTATGTCAAAGCTGCAGCCGTTTTGACCAAAGCGCGTATGGCGGCAGGTAAGAAACTGGACAAGGCCGTCGTCCAAGAACTCCCGCCGCTGAAAATGGAACGTGCTGTTTTCAAGACAGTCATTGAGCTGAGCACTGAGAGCGTAAAGGGCATGGACAAGGTTCGCTTCCAAGTCTCGACAAACCCCGGTACGCCCGTTGGGCCGCTTGAGAAAATTGCGTCCGGAGGCGAACTTGCAAGATTTGCTTTGGCAATTAAAGTCGCATTAGCAGTAACGAATGACGCTGTTATGGTGTTTGACGAAGTTGACCAAGGCGTCGGCGGGGCAGTTGCGGATGCAGTTGGCCGTAGGCTCGCTACACTATCAGAGACGGCGCAAGTATTTGTCGTGACCCATAGCCCGCAAGTGGCAGCTAAAGCCGCGAGCCAATTCCTCATCCAGAAATCCTCTACTGGGAAAACGACTAAAACCCATGTACAGCGCATCGCTGATAATGCCCGAGAAGAAGAAATCGCGCGTATGTTAGCCGGAGAGCACGTCACGAATGAAGCTCGCGCCGCCGCCCGGCAGCTGATTGCGTCATGAGCCTTAATGAGGTGCAAGCCAAGAAACGCCTAGCCGTATTAGCTATGGAGCTCAAAGCCGCCGACGCGCAATATTACTTGGAAGATGCGCCGATTCTCACAGACGCCGAATACGATGCCCTCCGCCGTGAGAACCTCGCCATCGAAGCCGAATTCCCGCATCTTGTTCGCAAAGATAGTCCGTCAAAGACCGTAGGCGCTAAGCCTTCCAGTAAGTTCTCGAAAATCAAACATACCGTGCCGATGCTATCGCTGGATAACGCCTTCAGCGATGAAGATGTGTCTGATTTCGTTGCCCGTGTCAGACGGTTTTTGAGCCTAGCCGACGATATGCTGTTGAGCTTTACGGCTGAACCTAAGATTGATGGTTTATCCGCAGCGGTGCGCTATGAGAAAGGCAAGTTAGTCTCAGGCGCAACGCGCGGCGACGGTAAAATTGGCGAAGATATAACGGCGAATGTTGCCACACTGGATACAGTCCCCAAGACGCTCAAAGGCTCCGGCTGGCCTGACGTTTTGGAGGTACGGGGGGAAGTTTACATCGACCACGATGATTTTGTGACGATGAACGCTGCGCAGGAAAAAGCCGGGAAGGCCGCCTACAAAAACCCGCGTAATGCTGCGGCTGGGTCGCTCCGCCAGATTGACCCGAATATTACAGCCGCTCGTCCGCTTAAACTCTTCGCCTATACGTGGGGCGAAGTGAGTGAGCCGTTTGCTGAGACGCAAATGGAAGCGGTGAAGAAATTTGAAGCTTGGGGTTTTGACGTTAATCCTGAGATGAAACTGCACAAAGATGCGGCAGAAATGATTTCCCATTACCATGAAATTGAAGAGAAACGCGCTGGACTTGGCTACGATATTGACGGGGTGGTTTACAAGGTTAACGATTTGACTTTGCAGGAGCGGTTAGGCTTTGTCTCCCGCGCGCCGCGCTGGGCCATAGCCCATAAATTTCCCGCGGAGAAAGCGATTACGTTACTCGAAGCTATCGATATACAAGTCGGGCGGACAGGGGCGCTGACGCCTGTGGCTCGCTTGACACCCATTACCGTTGGCGGTGTCGAAGTCTCAAACGCGACGCTCCATAACGAGGACGAGATCAACCGTCTCAAAGTGCGGGTGGGCGATAAGGTCGAGATACAGCGGGCGGGGGACGTCATTCCGCAAGTGCTTCGTGTTGTCGGGGATGTTTCAGGACGCTCTGAGGACTATCAACTCCCGGGTGAATGTCCGATTTGCGGGGCGGAGGCGATAAGGGATATTGACGAGAAAACAGGCCGTATTGACGTAGTTCGCCGCTGCACGAATGGATTAGCTTGTCCGGCTCAAGCCATTGAGGGGCTTAAACATTTTGTCTCTCGCCGGGCCTACGATATTGACGGCCTTGGAGCGAAACAGATTGAGCTGTTCTATAATAAAGAGTGGGTGCGGGAACCCGCAGATATTTTCAAACTAGATTATGATGCTATATCTAAGCTCGAAGGATTTGGGGAAACGTCGGCCAATAACCTGAAAGCGGCGATTGATGAGAGCCGTCAAATGGGGTTCGCCAAGTTTTTATATGCGCTTGGTATTCGGCACATCGGACAAGGCAATGCGAACTTGATTGCGAAGCATTACCTGAGCTGGACAGCTTTTGAAAAGGCCATGTCAAAGGCCGAAATTGGTACTGAGGCTTATGCAGATCTAATGGGCATAGATGGCGTAGGTCCGGGCCAGGTCAGTGCGCTTCTAGGTTTCTTTGGCCGTCAACACAATAAAGACATCGTCGCGCGTTTACTGGAGCAGGTAGACGTCATCGACGCAGAGGCGCCGTCCTCTGATAGCCCTGTCTCTGGTAAAACGGTTGTCTTCACAGGCAAGCTAGAATTGTTCTCACGCGATGAAGCTAAAGCCAAAGCCCAAAGCCTCGGCGCGAAAGTGTCCGGCAGCGTTTCAGCTAAAACAGATTTTCTGGTGGCTGGACCCGGCGCGGGCTCCAAACTTAAAAAAGCGACAGAGCTTGGCGTAAAAACACTGACCGAAGCAGAATGGCTCGCCTTTATCGCTTAAATCGGCACACATGCAGTCTTAAACCACGCCAGCACATCACCGTCCAAACGCGGGCCGATCTCTTTTACGACTTCGGCGTGGTAGGCGTTCACATAGTCCAACTCAGTCTTCGTTAGCATATCCACCGCAATCAAGCCCTTATGGAGCGGCGCGAGAGTAAGGTTTTGGAAGCCCATCATGGGGCGTTCGCCTCCGGCGATGTTTTCCGGCTCAGTTACATATTGTAGGTTTTCGATACGAATGCCGTAACCGCCTTCTTTATAGTAGCCGGGTTCATTGGAGACAATCATACCAGGTTTGAGTGCTATTTTATTGGGGCCTTTGGAAATACGCTGCGGGCCTTCATGAACGCCGAGGAACACGCCAACGCCGTGGCCCGTGCCGTGATCATAGTCTAGTCCGTTCTCCCAAAGGGCGGTCTACGCTGGAGGGGCTATCGGCTAAGAAGACCGCCGCATTGGCGACTGATGCTCGCTCGCATTGGTTTGGCGTAACTGGCGACCAGATTGTCAGGGCGCAAAAAAATGCAGAAAGAGAGTGGAACAGTTATCCCTCCATGATACTGAAAGTCAGCGAGAATTATGAGCGTATATCTGCAAGAGTGAATGTTGCGAACGAGCGGCACAAAAAGGCCTTCAAAAATTACGACGTATCAAATTTGGCAATAGGCAAAAACCTACGGTTAACCGCTACAGGTAGATTTGAGGTGAAAAACGTCTTTGATAAACCTGCTATAAGAATTAATTATTTGCATCGTTTTGCGCTTGCCGATGTGCCTGGGCATAGGGTGAGAATTGAAACTAATTTCCCTCTGGAGGACAATCCTATTCAGCCTGGAGAAACACGAACAGTCCCGTTTAAAATTTCTTCAATCGCCCTAACAGCGGTAAGGCGTGATGCAGAAGCTGATGAGGTTCAGTTCAATGATATGGTCGGGCCACATAAGGCAGTTCAGTTGAAGGGGCATCTTACTGGCTTTGTTTATAAAGGTGAGTTTCAAGACGAATTTTATGCCGTTGGCGCAAATCTAGAGGATCTGGCGTATATGGAAAACTATGATGATCTCTTAGCGCGATGCGTGAGCAATCAAGCCGCCGTTCAAAAATACTATGACGATCTTGGAAAGCTCATTCCTCTTTTGAAAGATTTGAAAGAAAAACCGAAGGCGGTGAATATTGAATTTCCGGAAAATCTGGCCAAGAAAGGGCGAGATGGATATTATTGCAACACGATAGCGCCTTACTAACGTCTACTAGCGTACATTATTCCTAAAATTTGGTAGAATGACGCATTACTTCAACGTATTCCTTCCGAGATTAGACACCCTAAAACGTCCTAAGTTTAGCCCCTTGTCTAACGTCTCCTATGGGGATCATCGTGACTTCAGCTTAGGGGGCAAATTGCCATATCATCTATGTTGGGGGTTACATCGGGGATATCTACACAGGTCAATGACATATAATTATTGTTGCCGACTTCGGGATTTTGGACCAATCCGTGTTTAAAGCCCGCTAACCGAAAGAACCCCATTGTCCACGCATAGCTGAGCCAATCCGCGTCCGCATTTGTCAACGCTAATCGGCCCGTATATTTTGAACTGAGTTGTTTCAAGTCAAAAGCCGGTAACTTCATCGAAAACAGTGGGAAATATTACCCCTCTTCGCCGAAATTATCTGTAACCGCTGCCGACGAGGTTTCAGACATTGCCGATTTAATCGCCTTTAGGGCTCCTATCGCGCCACTGTGAAATTCCAGCTTAGATGTCCTAAAGCCTATTGGTATTTCAGCTACCGTCACGGGCCTCGTTTTAAGATTACATTCATGCTATATAGCCCTATGATGACGAGCAAGCTTGATATTTGTGATGTATGCGAACAAAATGCTGAAGGCGATATCCTTTCAAGTGGCCTAGGGCCAGCGTCCTTTTATTATTGCAAAGACTGTCAAGCCCAAGGCGCGGAGCCATTTGGTGTGGTTGCTATATTCCTGAAATCGCAAGGTATCGAACATATCTCCGGCTTTGCCGATGTCAAACGGACATGGAAAGACGGGATATACCTTACCCTTCGGGAAGCTGCCAATGCTTACCCTAAAGAGATGGACGCAGCCATTTCGGCATTTTTTAAAAGCATTGAATAGCTAGCTTGGGATAACTTTCGGTACGTTTTTATTGTCAGGGTCAAGATAGATGGGGGCTGTCTGACGTCAGATACTTTTAGAATATGAAACCCAGCTTATCCCGTCTGCTGACCGGTACTCATTAAATACGTCAGTTAAAAGGTCGATACTTTTATATCACCTCTCTCATTATCTTTCCCACTATATTGAATAGGTGTGTTCTCAATGATGTTAATGGTTATATCATCTGTCCTGTCTTTGCCGACGGCTTAGAGCCTGCCAGCCGTGCGGATAGATTGCCAAACGGAACGCAGGATTTTGTGCGGTTTTTTGAAGTTGATATTGCAGAACTTTCAGACACAAGAAGCCTACCCTCGCGTCCTTCAAAACTCAGAAACCTTCTAACCGCAAACCCGCCGAATAGGTGCGCGTGTGATATCTAATTTTTTAAAAGGGCGTTTAGGGGTTAGCTCGCCATTAACTCAGCGAAAGAACAGGGATGGCACTTCACGTTTAGCAAGCTTGAATAGCATTAGCGCGAACGGTACGGTAAGAGATATTCAGGTTTCAAGAAAGAGATTCAATAATGGACGCAGAACTTATAAGGGTGCTGGAAAATTCAATTACAGAGTACGAGAGAAAAAAAGAATTAGACTGTGTGGTAAATCCTTCGTTTCCCATCCCTTATTTTGGAAATTCAAAAGCGTATTACAAGTCAGATATAAAAATTGTCTCTGTAGGTCTCAATCCATCAAAAAAAGAGATTGGCTTCAAACGATTTAAAGCGGAGGACACATCAAAAATTGACGCAGTCATACTCAAAAATAGTTTAGATGATTACTTTGTAATCAACCCTTATACATCATGGTTTAACCCATCTTTTGAATGGCTTTTACAGGCACTTGGTTCGAGTTATTACGGCGCAGCGTATCTCAATCAGCATAAAGTACCCAGCTGGTATAAGCCCCAACCAAATGTAGCTCTTCATACTGATATTCTCAGCCCTATAGTCACTGACCCTACTTGGAATAAACTAAGTGAATCTGAAAAGTGCGAACTATCAAGCTCAGGTGTTTTGATTTGGCAAAGCTTGATAAAGGCGTTGGCACCAGATCTCATCATAATCTCAACAGCCAGAAAAAATCTTAATTATATTAATGTTGAGAGTTGGGGAATACGGCCAATTCAATATCCTGATGGAAAAGTCTATGAAATTCTATTTGGCAAAATGGGTAAATCTTTAGTGGTCTGGGGAGCTGCGGGCGTGAAGCCTTTTCAAGTTTTAAGAAAATCTCATAAATCTGAGTTCTCAGAGAATGTAAAACAATTGCTTCTTTCCCATCTTCAACACCCTTCACGATAATTTATGTTATTGGATGCTTAGCGGCGCATAGCACAGATTAACGAGGCCACTAGTGGCTTACTTGGATGTGCGATTTAAGACACTCAGCTAAGGTCAGCTTTGGCGATCTTAATGACGTTTTAACCGTGCGATATGTTTGACTAGGCTGGCAATCTGAAAACTTTATAAATCTTTGGGTAAACAAAATAGCAAATTGACTGGTAAACAATTGACTGTTTGATGATACCTATGCTATTGATTTCACAGCATAATTTACTTGCATTTCGCCGCATCCCCGGTG
>ENA-ORXT01000835-ORXT01000835.1-marine-metagenome-genome-assembly--contig:-NODE-835-length-45186-cov-171.484382_pt1 | contig 45186 bp, 33 predicted proteins | sample MGYA00237868_ERZ511482 | MGnify/ENA metagenome assembly ERZ511482
TTTTCGAACTGGCCTTTGAGGGTATTAACAAATCAACGAGACATAAATCGGGAGTCGCTTTGCGTTTTCCACGGATGTTGCGCTGGCGAACAGATAAAAAAGTTGAAGAGATAAATACCTTGGCAGATTTGAAGCAGCTGTTGGCAGTTTATGGTTAGCAGCTCTTGTTTTTATTTGAATAATTACCTTATAACCGTCACTTTTTTAAAACAACTCACCAGTTCATCCAAATAAAAAAGTAGAAGATATTTCTTTTATTTTTTTGAAGCGGAAATTTGGAGCTCGCAAATAATTTAGGTCCCGCTTTCCGTTCAAATGGCATTTGCAAACGCTTCAAAATCAACCGCTGCAAAAATGCCATAACCACTACAATCGGGGCTAATTTGGTGGCCTCGGTTTTTCATAGGCACTTTTTAAAACCCAAATCAATATCATACCGATTTGATAAACTTGTCACCTTTTTTATTTTGATTAGCTTAACTAAGCATCCACGCTTTAGCTTCATCCATTGCTGTCATCAGAAATGTTTTCAGCTCTATACCAGAAGTTACTGTGTGAACTTTGTTTGGCTTGTCAAGCTTTCTGGCAGTTGATAATAGCTGTTAGAAGTAGACCTTAGAAAGAGATTACTTTTAATTAACTGTATAGTTCAAGCCTTAGTTGCAGCAAAGCTTTGGTAATATTTTTCAACTAAGGGACAATGATAAAATAAATTTACCCAATTATAATAAAGCTATTTTTTGATAGACGAGATGAAAAACATAGGTTAAGTGGAGCTAAGACGAGGCTTTTCAACAAAGTGTATCCGAACACGGCAAAGTGAGGTGGTCAATTTATTTTTTTCTCATTCCTTAGCGTTTCAAATTCCGATTCGTAAGTAGCTTTTATGGCAACCCAATTATACTGTTTTACAAACTGCTGAACGTTTTGTTTTCTTAAAATTTGCACATTAAATATCATTCGCTGCAGTTGTTGGGCATAGGTTTTGTTATCTTCATAAAAAAAAGCATTGTGTAATTTTTTTGGAATATGCTCTACATAAGCTAACCGCTTTGGTAATAATGGTATGGTGTTGCAATACATTGCCTCAACCACACTTATCCCAAAAAAATCTTGCACCGCAGTTACTGGTAAAATGTCGGCTAATTGTAGGTGTTTCATATAGTCTTGCTCATCATTACAATAACCAAACTGTATTAATTCTTCTTTAAATAATTCGGGCACTTGGCTAAATATTTTGGGGCTTCTATTAAACTGCTCTCCTAAAACAGCCAATTTAAACTTTACTCCATTTTGTTTTAAGGTAAAAAGGGTACTAAAAAACAAATCAGGGTTTTTATCATACTCCCATCGGTGATTCCATAATATTACGGCATTTTCATTTATCTCTTTTCTTTTGGTTTGAAGTGTATTATGTGCATCAAAACGGCTTAGGTTTAAACCTAAATGCAACACTTTACTTTTTGCTTTAATAGTTTCTACCGAAGCTACATTATTATAGTCGGGAAATTGCTTTAAAAAGTTAGGCAAAGCAGTTGTAAAAGATTGATGGTGATAGCTTGAATTAAACCATAGCCTATCGGCTACCAAGGCGCTGGTGTAATTTATAAATTGATAGGCTGCATCTCTTTTGGTTGCAGTGTCAGTATCAGTTTGCGACCACGGGTATGTTAGTTGGTTTTCGTGAAAATAGACACCAATTGTAGTGGTAGAAATATTATTACCTGCAAGTGCCTTAAACAAGGCGAGGTTTAACATATCGCTTACCACAATTAAATCAAAGCATTTATTTAAAGCTTTAAACTGCTTAGCTAATTCAACGGCTGCGCCTTGCATACGCCATTTCCAATGCCTGCCCGGTAAGGTAAGCTTGGTGTAATTAAAACTGGTATGCTGTACTAATTCATCTAACCATTGTTTATGCGAGCCTGCATAAAAAGGTTCTACAACAAGTATCTCCAAAATTTATTTCTCTAATTTAAAACCTAACCTTTCTTCGAAAGCCTTTATTTGCTCGGCCCCCATATTTTCTGCCATTGCTTTAATGGTGTAACCACCGTAAAGCACATCATCTTTTAGGTACATCCAATCCACAACATCATCATACTCAATTTTAATTTTATCGCCCGATTTTACGTGCGTTAAATGTTTTGGTTGGTTGGCAATAAAACCCATTAATGCGCTACTATTATCGTACCTTAAGTTATCAATCCAAACATGTTCTTCCTGTTCAAAATTACGAATGGCCATTTTTATAGAATAATTATAGTTATCTAAATCTAACTTATTTTCAAAAACGTCTAAAAAATCTACTTTTAAAGTCTTTTTTGCTTTTTCAATTCCCCTTTTAATAGCTTGTTCATTAGCTTTTTTGGTAAGGTCCGTATCGTTTTTTACTTCCGTAGTTTGACAAGAAAAAATTAGTAAACTTAGCAATGCACATAACCCTACAGTTATATTTTTCATTTATTTTTTTATTAAAGGCTGCAAATGTAAAAAAGCCCTGTTAGAATTTTTACTAACAGGGCTACTCAATTTAAATTTCTAAATTTATTTAACAACTATTTTTTTGTTTGTTCTTTTATTACCTTGAATAATTTCTAAGATATAACTGCCACTTTGGTTGTTTTGCAAATCTATCGCTTCATTAAACTTGCCCATAAAATTTTTGATAAACTTGTGGTACACTACTTTGCCTGCTATATCGTAAATGTTAACCTCGGTATCTAAGCTTTCGGCAACATCAAAACTTAAATTAAACAAACCTTGGCTTGGGTTAGGAAAAAATTCGAAACCTGCTAAAGCTAAATCATCTGATATTGATTTATTATTAGGGCTTATTTCGTTCAATTTTTCTTTGTCTTTTTGCTCTAAATCGGTAATCATTACCATTACACGGGTATTTTTATTCAACAAATTTTTATCATCATTACTCTCATTTAAGTCAAATTTTTCTATCCAATTATAATATTTGGGGTAGGCCTCATCAAGGCCACTCTTCATTAATTCAACAGGTGCTTTTTGCTTTTTACCAGCTCTTTTGTATTCAACCAATATTATATCGCCAATTTTTTTCTCGCTTATATAATTGGTAAGTTCTTCAACAGAATCAATCGCTTTATCATCTACAGAAATTATTTCGTCACCTTCTTGCAAACCTGCTTTTTCTGCACCAAAACCGTCGTTAATACCATTAATAATTACTTTATCGCCATCGTCTTTTATCATAGCGCCCATAATTGGTTTGCTGGTTTTTGTAAGAACCGCATCGCCAAAAAGTTTATTAGTTTTTAGCGTCTTATTTTCCATCAACTCCACCTTAGTAGTATTTGTTGCGTTTTCTCTTTTGTATGTTACCGTTATTAAATCACCCGGCCTAAGCGAATTGATATAGTTAACTACTTCATCAGCGGTTTTCATAGTTTTATTATCAATGGCTGTAATAAGGTCACCTTCTTTTAAGCCAGCATTTTTAGCACCAAAACCTTCATTTAAACCCGTTATTAATATACCTGTTTCTGCATCATCAATCATAACACCCATAATAGCTTTGTTGGCAGCATCCTCATCAGAATCGAAAAACTTATAAATTTGACCGTCTGGATCAAAACCCTCTAAGTCTAAATTTTTTAAACGACTTTTCATATCGTTCATCATCATTTCTAAATCTTGCCCTTCCAAATCAATCATGGTATCTAATTTAAAGCTTTTACCTTTTAAATTTTTTGTAAGATCTTCAAAATCTTCTCCAAAAAGCTTAAATATTTGATTGGCATCTTCTTTTCTAATATCAATGTCAATATCAGAAAAATCAATGTCCATGTCTTCCGCTAATTTTTCAATCTTATCTTTAAACTCTTCTAATTGATTTTCATCATCACCTTTTAGCTTTAATTTTAAAGTGGCAGATTTATCAACATCAATTTCTTTATCTTTATCAACCTCAATATCTATATCATCTTCACCAATATTCATATTATGCTCCTCTAATAATTTTTTTAATTCAGGATCATTAGGATCGGTAAAAACTTTATCGATAGAGCGCTTCTCTCCGTTTACATCTTTTTCAATTTTTATTCTAATTTCTTTAGTGGCTTCTTGCGCCACAGCTATAGAAAAACTGCTACAAGCAACAGTTAACAATAGCAACAATGAGTTAATAATTTTCAATTTCTTTTGCATAATAGCTCTCTTTTTTTTTATCAAAAGTAAAAGGGCGAACTCTATAAATGTGTTAACTTCTTTTTAAAGTATGTTAAATCAATAAGATTTCAATAAAATAAAATTTGTTAATTTTAAATATGGTTCAAACTTTTTAGCTCATTATTAACGTTTAACAATTAAATTATGGTATTGTATAAGAAACGGTATTGTTTAAAAAATTGTTAAACTATAGTGCAAAGAATAAATATTAGCTTAGTTATTTTATTGTTAACCATATCGTTAATAGGGTTAACAATGCTTCAATTTACTTGGATAAGCGAATCCTATCTTAACAAAGAAGAACGCTTTAATGACTCGGTAAACGAAGCGCTACACAGCGTATCGCATAAGGTAGAAGAAAACGAGGCGGCTGCTTTTATTAAACAATATGAAAATGTTTTAGAACAAATTCTTTCAGGTAAAACCGCTTATAAACTTGAAGTTGATAGTGTTAGCGGGTTAGCATTTATAACTGATTTTAACTCTTGCCGTAACCCAAGTGATATGAATAGGAATGAAATTTACAGTAATGAAGGTTTATTTAAAGTGCTTTTTGAAGTGAGTAGAATGGGCGACATATTTGCAAGTATGGCCACAAATTATTTATTTAATATAAAACCATTAGAACAGCGGTTGGATTTTGACTATTTAGACAAATTGATTAGTACAGAACTGCAAATGGCCGGAGTTGATGCCGAATTTCATTATGCTATTAGAGAACCTCGAAGCACTCGTTTGTTTCCAAGTAAAACAAATTTTAATTCGGAAACACTTAATGAAGTAATACAAACTGATAACAAAACACTTTTTAAAACATTGCTTTACCGCACCGATCCATTTAATCGATATGCGGAATTGTTAGTCTATTTTCCTAACAAACAAAACTATTTGTTGAGTAATATTCAGTTTATGCTAATGGCATCTTTGGCTTTTATTTTGGTTACCATTATTTGCTTTGCTATTGCCATAAGTACCATTTTTAGGCAAAAGAAAATAAGCCAAATGCGTACTGATTTTATCAATAATATGACGCACGAATTAAAAACGCCCATTTCAACAATATCGTTAGCAAGCGAAATGATAAAAGCTCATAGTTCTGGCACTAATAACACGCAAATGTTGAAGTATAGCAATATAATTTTTGATGAAAACAAACGTTTAAGTAAGCAAGTTGATAAAGTTTTGGAAATGGCAGCCATTGATAGAGGGGAAATGAACCTCAAACTTGCCAACATTAACATAAATGACATCGTGCAAGAAGTAAAATTAAAATCAGAAATAAAGCTGGAGGAAAGAGAAGGTAGTATTGAAACCTTTTTAAACGCAGAAACCCCAATAATTGTTGGCGACAAAGTTCATATTACTAATATAATTCATAATTTAGTAGGTAATTCTTTAAAATATACTAATGATAAGCCCTCAATAAAAATTTTCACTCAAAATATTGATAATGGGGTAGAAGTAAGTGTAGAAGATAATGGTATTGGAATGAGTGAAGAATCTCAAAAAAGAATTTTTGATAAATTTTACCGAGTGCCTACAGGTAATGTTCACAATGTAAAAGGCTTTGGTTTAGGCTTAAGTTATGTTAAAAAAATATTAGAAGCGCACAATGGCACAGTTAAGGTTAAAAGTTCTTTAAACAAGGGAACTACTTTTACTTTTTTCATCCCATCTAAAATATCATTAAATTAAATTAATTATAACATGTCGACAAATAACGTAAAATTATTATTAGTAGAAGACGACCCAAATTTGGGTACTATGGTAAAAGAATTTTTAGAATCACAAAATTTTGATGTTACCCTCGGCACCGATGGTAAAGAAGGCTTAGATTTATATCAACACCAAGTATTTGATATTTGTGTTTTTGATGTGATGGTACCCAAAATGGACGGCTTTACGTTGGCCAAAATGATTAGGCAACGAAACACCAGCATTCCAATTTTATTTTTAACCGCAAAATCGCTAAAAGAAGATAAAATAAAAGGTTTTCAAATTGGAGCTGACGATTACATTACTAAGCCTTTTAGTATGGAAGAATTGAAGCTGAGGTTAAATGCGGTTTTAAAGCGAACTATGAGTGGCCAAGAGGAAGACGAAATTGGCAAAATTTATGAAATTGGTAATTTTAAGTTCGATTTTACAACTCAAATGCTTGATAAAGATGGCGAAAAACAACGATTGACCACAAAAGAAGCACAGCTGTTGCGTTTACTTTGTAAAAATTTAAATAAAGTTACCGAGCGCGAAATTGCACTAAAACGGATATGGGGTAACGACGATTATTTTACCGCAAGAAGCATGGATGTTTTTATTACGAAGCTTAGAAAATATTTAAAGAAAGATCCGGCAGTTGAAATTTTAAACGTACACGGTACAGGTTTTAAATTAACGGTAAACCCTGCGGCAGCTTAATAGCTAAGTCAACCAATACTAAGGTGAATTTGGTAGTATTAAAATAAATTTATATTGTTTATTTTTTTTTGATCTTGTATGGGTATTATGTAGAAACGAAATAGTATCACTTGAACGAACCGTTTTATTGTTAACGCTAACTTATAATTAGGTTTGCAGAAAATTTTGATTACCATAACTAAAAAAGCTAACGGTTTAAAGCCGAAATAAATTGAAAATTACCAAGTCTACAGGCTAATAGTTGGTGACTCGTTATTAGTCGTTTAGTCTTAATTTTGAATTGTAAAGACTTATTTTTGATTATGCGTGGTTTATTATTCTTTTTTGTATTGCTATTATTTGGCTGGTTTGCATTTTCTGGCTTTTGGTACAATTGTAATATAAAAGATAGGTGTGGCGAAAATATAGAGCCAAAAAGTGCTGTTGTTCCTGTTGAAAAGGAAAAAAAGAAAGCCATTAAGCCGGAGCCAGCAAAAGTAAATACAGCAGCCTCAAATAAAATTAATAGAGGTGATGCATTTATACAAAATCTTTCCCCAATAAGTGTTAGTGGCTATCAATTTAAAAATGATAACCGCCAAGGTAACATTTATTTTAGTACAAATAGCCAAACAACGGCTAACCCAATTATTGATGGGGTGGTTTCGCCAGATTTGAAAGAGCTTGTTAATCATTTAAAAAATAGCCCTCAAAGTAACTTACAAATAACGGGTTATTATACCAATAAAGAAGTTGCCACTTTTAATGGCAAAAATTTGGGTTTAGATAGGGCTAACAATGTTAAAAATTACTTTGTAAAAGCTGGTTTAAATGAAAAGCAGATTGAAACTAAATCTTTACAAAACAACAACTTAAAAGTAGTTAACGAAAATGTTGTTGGTGCTATAAATTTAAGCCTAAAAATAGCTGCCAAGCCAAAGGCATCAATTGATAAACCCATTTTAGAGCCAACTGCTAAAACCACAGTGCCGATTAAAAAAGCTACAGTACCAATTGTAAAACCCACACCCAAACCTACAAAAACCCAAACACCTTTGGTAACAAAAGCAATTGAACAAGAAACAAGAACAGTATATTTTAAATACAACAGTAGCGAAATAATAATTACTAAAGAGCTGGAGAAATATGTGGAGCAACTAAAGCTTTATCTAAAACAAAACACTAACAAACAAGTTGTGGTAACTGGCCATACGGATAGTTTAGGTGATCGCCAGCAAAATGTGGAGCTTGCCTTAAAAAGGGCTAATTTTGTAAAGCAATTTTTAATCAAAAAAGGCATCACCGCAAAACAAATAAAAACAAATAGTGAAGGCCCAAACAAACCAATTGCCTCAAACAAAACTGCGGCAGGAAGAGAACAAAACCGAAGAGTAGAAATAACGTTTAATTAATAATATATTTAGAGTATAAATGCGAGATATAATACAATCGTTTACCCAAATAAGTAGTGCAGAATGGCTGGAGATTTTAATTTTATTGGTTGTAGCTGCTATTTTAGGCCTTATTATTGGCTGGTTGTTGCGCTCTTTTAAAGTACGGAGCTTAAAAGGTTTATTGGTTGAAAAAGCAGATCAATATAATTCCTTAACTAAAACACATCAAGAAAAAATAGGCTTTATTAGTGAAATGGAAGCTGAGAATTTAGAAATGACAAACAGGATTACTGTTTTAAATGAAGAAATTAAAAGCCTTAAATTAAGATTAACCAACAACCAAAATAATGGCATTTTGTTAGAAGATGAAACCGCCTTAATAGTTACTGACGAAGGAGAATTGGATGAAACGGAAACTAACACCACCGAAAAATCAACAGGTTGGTTACAACGCTTAAGAAATACATTTTCAGCTAATCAAAATGCAATTGCTACAGAAACAGGTGATGAAATTTCTTTTGAAGAAAAATTAGCTGCTTCTAATACTATGATTGAACGGTTGTTAAGTTCTAACGAAAAGTTAGAAGACGAAAATGAAGGACTTAAACAAAAGCTACAAAATTTAGAAACCTCCATAACAGATAATAAAGTGATACCAACTGCAACTGTTGCAGCGCCTGTAATAGTTAAAAAAGAAGTAGATGCTGAAAAAATAGACCAATACACTAATAGTTTAAAAGATGCGAAAACCACTAATAAAGATTTGTTGAAACGTATTGAAGAACTGGAAATTTATAACGGTAAAATTATTAAACAACTAGAAAATGAAACTGAGGACAAAGTAACAACACAGCAAAAACTGATTGAAAGTGGTGATTACAAAGCGAAGTATTTAGAACTGGCTCCAAAATTTGAAACTGTTGAAATTGATAATAGCAAGTTATCAGCCGAACTATCTCAACTAAAATCTAATGCTAAAAGTGAAATACTTAAAACCGAATTAAAAAGTAAAGAAGATACTTTGGCTGAATGCATTAACGAAAAACAAGCGCTTACCATTAAATTGGAAGATACCTCAAAAGCATTGGCCAGCTGCAATGATAAACAGCAAGCCCTAAAAACAAAGTTAGATGCAGCAATAAACAAAACTAAATTAGACAACCAAACATCAGCTAAAGTGGTTTCAGTAACACCACCGCCTTTACCGTCCAACCCTATAGCGTTTAAAAAAAATGAAGATGTAAGCAAACCTGCTGAAAATATTAGTAAACCCGCTGAAAATATAAGCAAACCAGATTTAGAAACCTCGCACGACATTATGAACCGCATTAAAACCAAAGCTAATTCAATTGATTTTAGTAGAATTGGTGCAGGGAATGTTGATGCAAAAGATGATTTAAAAAAAGTGAAAGGGATAGGGGAGTTTGTTGAAAAGAAATTAAATGCCTTGGGTATTTATCACTTTAAACAATTAGCCAACCTTACCGAAGAAGATATGGATAAAGTTAATGATGCCATAGAGTTTTTTCCTGGTAGAATTAAAAGAGATAACTGGGTAGCACAGGCCAAAAAAATGGCTGGTGAAGGATAGATTTTTTTTTAGAAAAGTATCAATTTTTCAAAAGCATAATTCCCTTCAATATTAATTTGTAATAAATAAATACCAGCTGCTAAGGTTGGTATTTTTTTGGTATGAGTGCCTTTATTATAAAATTCGTTAATACTTAGGCTTTCAATAAATTTACCTTCAATATTTAAAAGATTGATACTAACTTTTTTTGCAGCAGATAAATTTAACTGAATTGCTTTATTTGAGAGTAGGGTTATTTTAATAGAAGCATCGTTCAATAAATCGTTGATGCTTACTTCAACATCTTGCACCAAAATAGTTCTACTAATAGAGTTAACACAACCCAATTCGTTTTCTGTGGTTAGGGTAATGGTGTATTCGCCTGATGAAGCATATTCGTTAGTTGGAAATTGAGTGTTTGCAGAATTACCATCTCCAAAAGTCCAAAACCAGCTATTGGGTATTGGGGTACTTAAATCTTCAAAAGAAATAAAACTACCATTTAGTTTTAAGTGTGTAGCCGAAAATTCGGCGGTACAACAATTATCAATTTGCTGGTTTAATTGAAATTCAATTGCCGCAACATTGTTAAATTCGTTTAATTCATTAATGATGCTGTCGGGGTCAAATTCTGTAACTAAAAAATAAGTGCCATTGCAGGTAGCAGCACTAAATTGCATTTTTTGGCCTGCTACATTTTGCCCATCAAAATGCGAATAACCAACCGCAATGCCTGTTTTATCACTATTGCAAACATAGTTTTGGCCTAAGCGGCTGTTGGGTAAATTTTTGATGCTGCCTATAATTTCATCGTAAGCACAAACCATATTGCTTTCGGTACATTGCAAGGTATTTTCAATACAAAAAGCTGATTTACCAGCACTAACAATTATTGGCCAATTTAAAGGATTTGTGTCAGAACCTTTGATGCGAATAGTATTTTCAACCCAGTTTGTTATTTGAGCCCTATTGTTTAAATTTTGTGTAGTTTGGTAGGGCATAAAACCGGCATCAAAATCAAAAAAACCAGTATTTTGGTTAGGAATTTTTCGATAAACCCGTTGCTTAATTAATTGTTTTGGCCAGCTTTCATTTTCACACCTTGCTAAATTAGGTAAAAGCGTATCACCACAATACCAGTTGCCGCTGGTATAAAATTCTAACGGCCCAAAACCAATATTTGAAATAGCAGTATTAAAATTAATAGCTCCAGTAACTTCCTTAAAATTTTGTAAGGTTAATGTTTTGTCCACAATCAAATCTGGCAACAGAAAGCAGTTATTTCCACCATCGGGGCAAGCACAACCATAAGTAGTATTGGTAGTACAAACTTCTTTTAATGTACCACTTGCTGGGTTAGGAGCTTCAAAATTAAAATGTAATTGCCAATTTTTAAGTGTGCCTGCATTACCAGCAACCAAATCAGTAATGCAAAGTTGCCATAAGCCTGCTGCCAACTGACCGTTGTTTAGCTCTCCAATATTATGTTCTGGTAAAAACTCAACATTAAAAAAAATTTCGGCTGTGGTAATGGAAGTTTCTGCTTTCATATTAAAACAAACGCCTTCCCATTCTTCACCATTACCATTTTGATTGCTAATTAAAACATTGCTGTTATCTGGTGCTACTAAAACAATATTCAAATCTTGCGGACTTGGATGCTCAATGTTTAAGCATATTTTTTGCAAACCAAAAGTAGTATCAATATAAGCTGGAAAAATATTAGCCAAGCTTAAGGTAAAACAAGTATCGGTAGGGTAGTCTGGTATTGCGCCTGTTGCACCACTAAATACGCTCTGTGCATTTACAAAACCATTACAAAGCATCAACCATAAAAATACACAGCAAAAAGAACGGTAAAATTTCATACAAATTAGCTTTTTAATAAACGTTCAATACTAGTTTCATTTTTCATTTTTTTTAGTAAAGATGCTTTATTTACCCGCTCTTGTTCCATAGTGTCTCGGTTTCGAAGCGTAACGGTGTCATCTTCTAAAGTTTGATGATCTACCGTAATGCAAAAAGGCGTACCAACGGCATCTTGCCTTCTATAACGCTTGCCAATAGTGTCTTTATCTTCATAAAAACAATTTAGCTCGTATTTCAACTCATTTAAAATAGCACGGCTGGCTTCTGGTAAGCCATCTTTTTTTACCAACGGCAAAATGGCAGCTTTAACTGGCGCTAATGAAGGGTGAATATTTAAAACCGATCTAATAGCCGTTCCACCTTTTGCATTAGGCACTTCCTCTTCTTTAAAAGCATTGGTTAAAACGCTTAAAAACATTCGATCTAAGCCAATTGAAGTTTCTACAACAAAAGGCACATAACTTTCATTTCTTTCATTATCAAAATATTGTATTTTTCGGCCACTTAACTTTTGGTGGCTACTCAAATCAAAATCAGTACGCGAGTGTATACCTTCTAATTCTTTAAAACCAAAGGGAAATTTAAACTCAATGTCGGATGCTGCGTTGGCGTAGTGTGCTAAGTTTTCGTGATCGTGAAACCGTAATTTTTCTGTTGGTGTTACTCTTTTGTGCCATTTTAACCGTTCCGCTTTCCAATGCTCGTACCATTTCATTTCTTCGCCTGGTGGTACAAAAAATTGCATTTCCATTTGTTCAAACTCTCGCATCCTAAAAATAAACTGACGAGCAACTATCTCATTTCTAAAAGCTTTACCAATTTGTGCAATACCAAAAGGTAATTTTTGACGAGTAGTTTTTTGTACGTTTAAAAAATTAACAAATATACCTTGTGCAGTTTCTGGCCTTAAATACAATTTGCTATCTTCTCCGTTGCTAACAACATTACTCATTTGCGTGCTAAACATTAAGTTAAACTGGCGTACATCTGTCCAGTTTTTTGTGCCACTTACCGGGTCAACAATTTCGCAATCAATAATAAGTTGTTTCAGATCGGCCATATCATTAGCACCCATTGCTTTTGTAAAACGATCCATAATTTTTTGCTTCTTTTCCACATTGGCAACAACCCGCGGGTTAGTGGCTACAAACTGTTCTCTATCAAAACTATCACCAAAACGTTTGGCAGCTTTACTTACTTCCTTTTCAATTTTAGTGGTAATTTTTTCTACGTGATCTTCTACTAACTGATCGGCACGGTATCTTTTTTTAGAATCTTTATTGTCAACCAACGGGTCGTTAAATGCATCAACGTGTCCACTTGCTTTCCATATTTTTGGATGCATAAATATAGCAGAATCAATGCCTACTATGTTTTCGTTTAAATGCACCATCGATTTCCACCAATATTGCTTTATGTTGTTTTTCAACTCAGCACCATAAGGCCCATAATCATAAACCGCTGCAAGCCCATCATAAACTTCGCTTGATTGAAAAATATATCCGTACTCTTTACTATGAGCAACTAACTTCTTAAAAAAATCGTTATTATTCGACATTATAATTTTCTGTATCTGCTAAAAATGCAAATATATGGGTTTAAGTTTATAAAGATCTGCCCTTTCAAACAAAAAAACGAACACATAAATACTACATTCTTCAATAATCGGTTTTATTTAATAGTTATAGCATAAGCACAAATGAAAGTTAGTACCAAGTTAAATATTGGCTTAGCCCTTACCACATTGTTTGCATTAATAACTAATGCACTTTTGGCTCAAACACCTACCATACAAGATTGTTTTGGAGCAATACCCGTTTGTAAAAATGTTTATAGTGAAGAAAAAGCCCCTGAGGGAAATGGTAATTTTACCGAAGTTGAAGAGTATGACGGTTGCGTACCAATAGAAGAAAGCTCTATTTGGTATACTTTTACAGTTAACCGCTCAGGAGATTTTGGTTTTTTAATTACTTCTAATAATATTAATGATGATTATGATTGGGCGCTTTTTGATATTACTAATATTACTTGCGATGATATTATAAACAACTCTAACCATGTGGTAAGTTGCAACAATGCAGGTGACAATTTAGATTTTATGCCAAGAAGATGTAACGGGTTTACTGGTGCTACAGGTGCTACAAATTCAACAAGCGTTGGTTCGGGTTGCGAGCCGGGCAATAGTCCTTTTAATGATCTCGTTCCTGTAATTGAGGGCAACATTTACGCTTTACTAATAGTAAACTGGACGGGTTCACAATTTGGTTACGAAATAGATTTTTCATTAGGTTCTGCTGGCATTTTTGATGAAAAACCACCAGAGGCTTCTAATAATAGCAACAGTTACATTTGCACCCAAAGTGACGATGGTTTTAGTTCAATACCAATACAATTTAACGAAAATATAAAATGCAATACCATTGATGAAAGCAATTTCAGTATTGTTGGGCCAGGTGGGCCATATAATTTCACTTTAGTTTCTGATGAATGTGGTTTAGGTGCAGAATACAGTAAAAATTTTGATTTATTTGTTTCGCCTGTTTTAACCAATGGGGAATTTTTTTTTGAAATGAACCCAATTAACAGTTTTGAAATATTAGATGTTTGTGATAACGCATCTTTACCTTACACCAAAACTTTTAGTTATGATGCATGCGCTTTTGGCAATGTTACCGAAAGAGAATGTGATGATGGTGACCCAGAAACTATTTTTGATAAAGAAATAGTTTTAAATTGTGATAATGAGGTGATTTGTGAGCCTTGTAAAGGTGTTTGTGGTGCGTTTTACGATGAAACCATAAAATTATGCGAAAACGATACCGTAATGCTACAAATGGGTGATTTGGTTTGGCAAGCTGGGTTTTACCAAGAAATTTTAAAAGCCGTAAATGGTTGCGATTCTGTTTTAAGAAGCTTTGTAGAAGAAAACCCTAAAATTGGTTTACAATTAGCAGAACAATACTTCGGTTTTATTGATGAGACCAATACATTAGAAACATCAGTAAATATAGCCAACCCTTTGTATAGTTGGGAACCGGCTGATATTTTAAGTTGTGCCGATTGTGCCAGCCCAATAGTTTTAGCAACTACTTATTTAGAACAAATATTTACCCTTACAGTTACCGATGAAGATACCGGCTGCCAGACAACAGATTTAGTTGATGTTTTAATTACCGACTACAACGCCTTATACATGCCCAACGCCTTTTCACCAAATAGTGATGGTATTAACGACTTTTTAAATTTAAATTATACAGGAGGTTTACAAACGGTAAGATGGATGTTATATAACCGTTACGGTCAAAAACTATTTGAAACCAGCGTTATAAGCGATTATTGGGATGGAACTTATAAGGGCGAAAAACAACCATTAGGTGTTTACGTCTACTATGCGGAGGCTACCTTTCCTAATAATACTTTAATAAAAAGTAAAGGCAATATTACTTTGGTAAGATGAAAAAAATTGGTTTTATAAGATGTTTCTTTGTTCTGCCCTAATTAATTTTAACAACAATAAAATAAGAGTTCAAATTATACTTTCAGCTATAAGTTCTAATAAAAAAGTTTCTCGTTCAATAGACATCCCTTTTTTGTCACTTGTAGCCATAATTTTTTTATTATGTGCTATAGCTTTGTTAATGTTAATCCACACGGCTTTCATGCCGTTGTTTTTTTCGTGAGGCTCTAAATTTGAACTACCAAGCTCTTTGTTAACATCACAAGTGTAACAATAAGAAATCATGTGTTGAAGCTCATAATCTGGTTTATGCCAAGGCCTGTATTCTATATAAGCGCCAAAGGGTTTTATGTTTCTAATTTCTTTAGCCCCAGTTTCTTCAATAAGTTCTCTTTTCATCCCTTCAATTTTATCTTCGCCCAAATCTAAGCCACCACCTGGCAGGCTATAATCTTCATACCTTTTGGTATACATTAGTAAAATGGTATTGCCTTTAGTTGTTATACTTCTGGTGGCTAATCTTGTAAAAATAGATTTATTTTCTAACGTTTCTATTGCAGGATGATAATGGGTTTTTAAAATTTTCATTTACAAAGTATAATCATTTAATTAACAATAGTAAGGGTAGCAATTATACAAAAATTTTACTATTGGTAGTAGGCATAAAAAAAACGGGCATTAAAATTAATACCCGTTTTAAACTATAATAGTGAGACTTGTTTCAAGTTATTATACTTATTTATTGAGGTTTTTGTTAATAACACCTGCAGCCCAATCTTTACCGCCCATACCAAAAGCAATAGCAAATGCAGCAGCAGCACCATAACCTAAGGCATTAAAAAATGAAGAGGTAATATTATCAACAATGCCAGTACCAATACCAACTTGTTGTAATACCATTGAACCAACAATAAATAAAACTAAACCTTTTGCGATGTTACCAAACATATTGGCTTTTTTTACACCATTAGCTGCTAAAGGAGCGGTTACTAAATTTTTCACTAAATCGGATAACCATAAACCAATTAATAGTAATATGATGCCTACAATAATGTTTGGCATATAAGCAACCACTTTACCAAATAATTCGGTAACAGCATCAATTCCTAATTTACTGAAGAACATATTTAAAACGGTTAACATTATCATCCAATAAACGATTTTTGCAAAAACATTACTTAAACCACCTTTTAAACCAGATTTGGCTATGTATTCATTTGCACCAGTTTTAGCTACTAAGCCATCAAAATTGATTGCTTTTAATACTTTTAAAATTACTGCTCTTATTATGCGAGCTATAATCCAACCGATTAATAATATTATTAGTGCACCCACAATAGTAGGTAAAGCGTTTCCTATTGTTAAGGCCATGCCACTAATTGCACTTCCAACACCTACCATTGCTTGTGAAGCTGCACCTGTAATTTCTGTTTGTATCATCTTTTATAAAAGTTATAATTGTTTTAATGTTATTTAGAGTGGTTTTTATTAGAAAGTAACTGACTTTTTTAAAAAAAATTAACAAATAAGTGCAACGGTGTAAACATAATTCAATTATGAAAATAAATTGATTGCGAAAATTATTGATTATAAACATATAATTAAGATTTTACAAAAACATTTGTTTGTAAAAATTTTTGTAAGAAGTTATTTTGGCTTTGTTTTTTGAATTGGTTAGTAAGCTGAAATAGTTGAACGAAAGTTTTTTATTAAAAATAAAATGGCAACTAAGCTTTGGAGGTAAAGGCTTTGTGAATTATATATTTAAATATATAGTGTTTTGTTAAATGGTATTAATTAAATTGTCCATCTACAATGGTTTTTTAATTTTATTAGGTACTGCTTTTTTTTGCTTATTACATTTTCTTTTGGCTTTTCAAAAAGTAATGACAGATTTAAAAACGGTTGGTGATGCGGTAGTATGTATTTTTAAGTGCAGATAGCTTTTGATATAGCCCCGATTGCAACGGTTATGCTGCCTGAAGCGATTGCACTTGTGCGTTGGCGCAGCATTTGAGTGGAAAGCGGGGAGGCGGTTTCCATAAGTCTTGCTGTTTTGCTTCTAAAAATTTTGTGGTTAATAATTTCTGCTATTTAAATATTGGTCTTCAAATGTTGGTAATTTATGTGGCTTGGCGGTTAGGTTGGTAGTGTCTGTTAAAGCTTCCATAAATGTTATGATGGCTTTTTGTTCATAATCGGTTAAATGCAAACTATCGGCTGGTAATGTTTGATTTGGTACTTTAATGCCCATACCTGCGCCACCTCCGTTATTATAAAACTCCATTACTTCTGTTAAGGTGTTAAACACGCCATTGTGCATATATGGCGCTGTTAAAGCAACATTGCGCAGGGTTACTGTTTTAAAAGAGTTTTTATAGTTTTCAAAATACTCTTTACCTCTTCCGTTATGGTAACGCCCCAAGTCTTCATCTAACACAGGGTTTGTTTTATCGTTTTCTGCTGGCACACCTAATACTTCCGATTCTGACTCGTAATATAAAGGCGGTACCAAACCACTAAAGGTTGGCGGGAAATGACAGGTTGCACAAGCTGCTTTGCCCATAAATAAATTGAAACCTTCTACTACGGTATGATCAATATTGTTGGTTTGTGCTCTAATTAATTTATCAAAAGGGCTATTATATGATGTTAAAGTAAGCATATAATTACTTAGTGCATTTATAATACTCCATTTGTCAATTCCCATTTGGGGGTATGCTTTGTTAAAGTAGTTTTTGTAACCTTCGCTTTTGTTTAAACGCTTTGCAATTTCAGTAAAGTTCATTTTTAGCTCTTTATGGTTAACCACTACTTTTTCAATTTGCTTAGCAATAGTGCTTTCTTCTAAGTCCCAAAAAAAACGATCGGCTAAAATAGAATTTATAATAGTTGGGGTGTTACGTTGCATGGCATTGTTACTCATAAAGTCAGCACTTTTGCGTAAACCATCGGTAAACCCTTTTTTGGGCAAATGACAACTGGCGCAAGAGCCTTTTAAATTGTGAGCTATTGCAGGTTCGTAAAATAAAAGTTTACCTAACGCTGCGCGCTTTTCGCTTATGTTTTGTGGGTAAATGTCTGCATAAAAGCCGCCATTTAAAAAACTATCATCAAAAAGCTGCGTGCTGGTGTAATTTACACTTTGTGGTAGGTTACTAATTTTATCAATGGTTGAATAGGCTAATGCTAAATGGCTTTTTAATAAACAACTGTAAAGTGGCTGCAAAAAATTTTTATAATAGGTAAAATGATCAAACTCATCAAAATTATTACATTCATTTAAATAACTTATTGATGCATCAAACAAAAAAGTTAATTCATTAAATACTTGTTTATTTTCCAATTTTAAATCATTATTATAATAATTTAATTGTTTAAACATTTTTTTTAATGAAATGGCAGATTCGTTAATACCATTAGCAGAACCTGGGGTATCAAAATTGGTTAAGCATAATGTAAAAATACGAATAATTTGCCGTCTTGCTGCCTCAAAGTAGTAGCGGTTTTGATATGTTTTTTGTTGATGAACATTATAAATTTCTTTGGAATGATTTAACAATAAGCCTACCTTTTGTTTTAATGCTTTGTAGTCAATATTGTCTTCATAAATCATTTCATCAATAACTTGTAAGCCTTGTGCTTTAATTAAGTTTGGTAAGTTTGCATGCTCTTCAGCCTTAGGCAAAGGTGCGCCATTTATGTAATATTTCACCTCAAGCGAATCGTAGTGTTCAATAAAATGTTCAATTTTTTTATACTGCTTTCTAACTTTAGAAAATTGATTTTTAATATTTGATGTATTATCTTTATTAAACTGCAGTAAATTTAACTTGGCAATATTTTTTACATAAGTTTCAAAATCAATTAGATAATCTTTATGAATATCTTTAATATTTACATCATTTGCTTTTAATTTAGTTATTAATAAGCACAAGAAAAATGCAAGAAATATTTTAAGCTTACGGTTTTTAATTAAATCCAAGTTATAATTTTTATGTAAAGTTATATCAAATTAAATACCAAAAAATAAATTAACCTATGAATTGGAATGAAAATTGTAACAGTTGTTTCTACTTAATGCATCTAACAAAATTATTAGTTATTATTATATGAGATTGAAAATATTTATTTTAGCGCTTACCCCTATATTTTTTATTTGCGAAAGTTTACTGGCTCAATCCATTGGTGATTTTGTTTCTGTAAATCCGAACCAAAGAGATGCCACCTTGCGCTTGCCCGAAACACATACCTTTCAAAAATTAATTCAAGAAGGAGATATGATGACAGGGGGAGCATCTTATAGATCAAATACAGATTTTACTGGGTACGTGCCTATAAATGGGAGTAGTATAAATGGCTATTTAAGTATTAATAATGAAGCCAACAATGGTGGAGTTGCTATGTTAGATATCAACTACAGTCAAAATATAAAACTTTGGGAGGTAACTTATTCTAAATATGTTGACTTTAGTGCCTTCGGAAGAACCTCTAGAAACTGTAGTGGCGGGGTAACGCCGTGGGGTACAATACTTACAAGTGAAGAAGTTTCAACCACATTTAACGATATTAATAATGATGGATATTTAGATTACGGCTGGCAAGTTGAAATTGACCCAGTTGCGAAACAAGTAATTGATAAAAGATGGGCTTTAGGCCGGTTTGCACACGAAAATGCAGTGGTACACGATAACTGGAGAACGGTTTATCAAGGTGCAGATAATTCAACTGGCTATTTATATAAATTTGTTGCCGATTTACCTGCCGATTTAAGTAGTGGCAAACTATATGTTTATAAAGGATCTAAAAATGGAGGTGCTGGCCAATGGATTTTAATACCTAACTCCACAAAAAATCAACGTAATAATACTAAATCTCAAGCTCAAAACGTGGGTGCAACTGCTTTTAATGGTATTGAAGATGTTGAAATTGGACCTGATGGTTTAGTATATTTTACTGTAAAATCTGAAAATAAAATTTATTATTTTGAAGATTCTGATCCTATAAGTGGCACAACTGTTAGTTTTCTAAATAAATACGCAGGCAACAGAAATTATAACATTAGTACCGCAAATGGCAATGTAACTCATAATTGGGGTTATGGTAATGATAACCTTGCTTTTGACAATGATGGAAATTTATGGGTATTGCAAGATGGTCAAAATTCGCATATATGGGTACTAAAAAAAGGCCACACCGAGGCCAATCCGAAAGTAGAAATATTTGCTACCTCACCAAAAGGTAGTGAGCCAACAGGAATTACTTTTTCACCAGATGGTAGATTTATATTTTTAAGTATACAGCACCCAAGTGGTTTTACCTATCAAACCGATGCAGCAGGAAAAAACATACGTTTCAACAGTGATGCTACTTTAGTAATTGCGCGAAAAGAACATTTAGGTTCTGAATGTTTAGGAAGCTGCCCAGATTGTAATGACAATACACAGAATTATGCAGAATCTGGAACAGATTGTGGTGGAAGTTGCGAAAATTGCCCCACGTGTTTTGATAGAATTAAAAATGGCAATGAAACCGGCATTGATTGTGGTGGAAGCAGTTGTGTAAATTGCCCTACTTTAAATATAACAAAAAGTGATGTTACTTGTAAAGGTACTAACAATGGTACTGCAATTGCTGTAGTTACTGGTGGTGCTGGTACTATTACTTATTTGTGGAGTACAGGCGATACCACCGCCCAAGTGGAAAACTTAAACCCAGGAAACTATGCTGTAAAAATTGCAGATAGTAACGGTAACCAAGCTTCAAGAAACATTACTATCTTCGAATCATCTCAACTTAACATTACTGGTACAGTTAGCTTACCTACGGCCATCGCAGCAAGCAATGGTGCTATAAATATTAATGTAACAGGTGGTAAATCGCCTTATTCCTACAAATGGTCAAACAACCCTACTTCAAAAAATGTAGGAAGCTTATCTTCGGGCATTTATACCGTTGGTGTAACTGATGGTAATGGTTGTATTTTGCACAAAGCATTTAATATAGAATTACCATCTTGTTCAAATTTTGAAGTATCACTCTATACAAAAAACATTGATTGTGCTAATAGCAGCAATGGGGCTTTAACTGCTTTAATAGCAGGTGGCACCCCTCCTTTTTCTTATAACTGGTCAAATGGAAGCAATACTAAAACAATTGATAATCTTACCGCTGGTAATTATAATGTAAACATAATTGATGGCAATGGCTGCTCAGTAACTTCATCTGCTACAATTAATACCCCTACAAATTCTTTAAGTATTTCACTTACTGGTATTGATACCGATGCGCTTAATGCTACTACCGGATCAGTGCTTGCAACCATTAGTGGTGGTCAAACGCCATATCAATATCAATGGTCAAACGGAAGTACTTCCTCCACAATAGCTAACCTAAGTAAAGGTGCTTACACATTGCAAGTTACCGACAATAATGGTTGTACCGCTCAGCAAACAGCTACAGTTAGCCAATACGTATGCCCAACCATAAATGCAACAGTAACTACAACAAATATTACTTGTTATGGATCGAATGATGGTAGTGCAAGCGCTACTCAAACAGGTGGTACTGCCCCTTACAATGTTATCTGGTCAAACGGAATAAATGGCGCATCAACTCAAAATTTAACAGCCGGAAAACATAGTGTTACCATAATTGATTTTAAAGGATGCAACAAAATTGTTGATTTTGAAATAGCAGAACCCACACCTATAGTTGCACAGCTAAATATAACCCAACCAACTAATACTTTAAATAATGATGGTTCTGCATCAGTTGTTGCTTCTGGTGGTGGCGGTGCTTTTAACTACAATTGGTCTACAGGTAGCACTATATCTTCTATAAATAATTTGACTAACGCCAGTTATAGTATTGAGGTTACGGATCAATTTAATTGTACCAATTTAAGCAATTTTATAATTCAAGCAGATAGTTGTTCTTATTTATCTGTTCAATTATCAAAAAATGATGTGAGTTGCTTTGGTTTTAATACCGGCACTATTACTGCCAATGTAGTTGGAGCAACTTCACCATTAAGTTATGCTTGGTCAAATGGAGCAACTTTAGCTAATTTAAATAATTTACAAGCAGGAGTTTATAGCGTAACTGTTTCAGATAACTCGGGCTGTGAAGCATTTGCAGAAACTAAAATCCTTCAACCTTCAAAAAATATTAGCGTAAACATACCTTTAACCGAGGTAACAACTGTGGGTGGAAATGATGGAACAGCAATGGCGATTGTTAACGGAGGAACTTCGCCATATAATTACAGTTGGTCAAATGGGGTTAACACAGCAAATGCAACCAATCTTTCGCAAGGAAACTACACATTGATTGTAACAGATGCCAATAGTTGTTCTAATAATAAAACCATTTCTATTAGTGAGGTAAATTGTAGTGCTATGGAAATTGCATTGATTGCCGAAAATAAAGGCTGTGCTGGTGCTGCAAGTGCAACTATTATTGCTTCAGTAAAAGATGCAACGGCTCCAATAAGCTACAATTGGTCAAACAATGCTACTACACCATTCTTAAATAATTTAAGTTCAACTGGTTCGTATAGTTTAACAGCTACCGATGCAAAAGGTTGTAGTACCTCAAAAAGTGTAAATATTCTTAACAATTCTGCTTTACAACTTTCAGATAATGTAACCAACTTAAACGCCTACAATTCTAATAATGGTGCAATTAGTGTAACTGTTAATGGAGGCGACAATCCTTATAAATACTATTGGGGAAATGGTGCTAATACAGCATCTATTTCAAATTTAACCGCTGGTACTTACGATTTTTTAGCAGTAGATGAAATTGGTTGTACAATTATAACCACCAATACAGTTAATAACTACAACTGCGATTATGAAGTTTTATCAATAGTTGAAAACGCATCTTGTAAAAACAAAAATGATGGTAAAATAACTTTAGCTGCAGTTGGTGGTTCGGCTCCTTATAATTACAATTGGACTGATATTGCTCAAAATACAAGAACAAGAGTTAACTTAGCTAATAATACTTATGCTGCAACAATAACTGACAATAAAAATTGTAAAGTACAGATAAGTGCATTAGTAGAGGAACCAACCGCTTCGTTTTCAATAAATGTAAATAAAACTAATGAAACCTATTTTAATGGTTCAAATGGTACTGCTACTGTTACACCAATTGGTGGCATTCAGCCAATTACTTACAAATGGAGTACGGGCTTGGGTAATGCAACAGTCAATAACCTTTCTGCCAATAATTATACTGTAGAAGCTACAGATGCGAATGGTTGCGTAGCTAACAGAAATTTTACTATTTCAGGAGTTAGTTGTGCTAACCTGTCGCTAAATGTAAATAAAAATGATGTTGATTGTTTTGATGAAGCTAATGGTAACGCTACTGCAATTGTTACTGGCGGAGTAGCGCCCTACAGCATCTCGTGGCTAAATGGCGATGTTGGTGTTGCCTCTAATGCTTTAGCTGTTGCTGCTTACGCTACTCATATAGTTGATGCAGTTGGTTGCGAGGCTAATGCCTCTTTTAATATTACCCAACCTACTGAGTTATTATTTACCTCTAATAAAACTAACGTAACTTATTTTGCTGCACAAAACGGTACCGCCTCGGTAAGTGTAAATGGCGGGGTTACTCCTTATACTTATAGTTGGAGCAACGGAGCTACAACAAATGCAATTGCTAACCTTGCACCAGGCCAATATACAGTAGCTGTTACTGACGGCAATAACTGTACATTAACCGAAAGCTTTATTGTTGAAGATGTTGATTGTAAAAGCATTGATATTTCTGGAGTTACAAGAAAAAATGTGTCCTGTAGAAATGATAATGATGGTGAAATAGCAGTACAAGTAACTGGTGGAAATTTTCCATTTTCTTACCTTTGGTCTAACGGAAGTACACAACCTCAAATTACAAATATCCCATCAGGCAACTATACGGTTAGTATTACCGATAGTAAAGGTTGTAAAGATGATAGAACAATAGTGCTAAACAATCCTGCATTTTTTAATGTAAACTTAAATACTACCGATATAACTCAGGCAGGCACAAATAATGGAAGTGCTACTCTTGCAATTGCTGGTGGTGTTCAACCTTATACCATCAATTGGTCGAATGGAGCAACAACAGCTACAGTAAATAACTTTGCACCAGGCACACACAGTTATACCGTTGTTGATAGCAATGGATGTGAAAGAACAGGTAACTTTACTTTATGTACACCACCTTATAATGTTGAAGAACTTTCAATATTAGATAATGCCGCTGTTATTGGTTGGGAAGGTGATCCTTCGGATAGTAACTATAACTATCAATATAAAAATTTAACAGATGGTACTGCTTGGCAAACTGGTAGCACCACAAATACATTTTTGTTGTTAAACAACTTACCTAGTTGCAAAACTTTTGAATTTACGGTGTTCGGCAGTTGCTCCCCAACTAATGGTTCCTCTAGGCAATTTAATACCGATGGTTGTTCTGGATGTTTTGCTACTAACAATTTGTACCATTTAAATGTAAAAGATATTTCTGCTTTTATAAATTGGGATTTAGTCCCTGGTGCTACCTATACCTTGTATTACAAAAAAACAGGTGCCGCAAAATGGTTTAGCTATAACACATCAATAACTTATGCAATATTGTATGGCTTAAATCCTTGTTCTACCTACGAATGGTATGTAGACACTAATTGTAAAAACGGAACGGTTTTTCACACTAATTTAAAAGATAATTTTACCACTTTATGTTTAAAAGAAAATGGAGTAAATGCTATTGAAAGAATAGCAAATATTGAGTTGGAGGTTTATCCAAATCCTGCAAAAGATTTTATTATACTTACAGCTTATACCTCTTTTAATATTGAAGGTAAAACAGCTACCATTAGTTTATACGACCTTACTGGCAAACTAGTTATTACAAATGATGGAGTAGAACAGTTAAGTAATTATCAAATAGATATTGCTAATTTAAGCAACGGTATATATATTGTTGAAGTAAAAATGGGTGATTTGATAAAAGAAACTAAGTTTGTAAAAGAGTAGGGGATTTATTTTTACCTCGTAAAACTCCTTTTTCATTTCTTAACGTCAATTGTTAACTTTACCAAAAACTATGTTATCAAGCTCGGTAAATAAAATTGGTGATCATAAAGAAATTATTTTTACTTATAAAAGCGAATTAGGCAATTTTAATATTGGAATATTAAGCAGTTACGGTGCAACGCTAAATCGTATCGAAATTCCTTTTCAAAATAAAAAATTTAATCTAATACAAGGGTATAATAATATTGATGATTTTAAAAAAGCATATCGTGGCGTTTTGTTAGCTCCTTTTCCGAACAGAATTAAAAACGGGCAATATGTTTTTGAAAACAACACTTATCAATTACCTATAAACAGACCTACAGAAAATAATGCTTTGCATGGTTTTTTATATAATCAATCTTTTAAAATTGTAGAAAAAAAAGTAACCGAAGACAAGTCAAAATTAATATTAAGAAATGATTATAAAGGAGAATTAGAAGGTTATCCATTCCGTTTTTCAACAGAAATAACATACGTATGGGAAGCGCCAAATAAATTAGAAGTTTTTACTGAAATAACAAATTCTGGAAAAAATAATATGCCCTTAGGCTTAGGATGGCATCCCTATTTTCAGTTTCCGCAAAGCATTAATAAAATTGATTTAAAAATGAACACCACAAAAAAGTTTTTAGTAGATGAGCAGATGATACCAACTTTAGAAACAGCGAAATTTTCATCATATAAAAAAATAAAAAAAATTGAAGCCGAAAATTTTGACGATTGTTTTGAAGTGAACAACAGCGCTAATGTACACCTAACTACTTTAATAGATGCGTTAAATGGTATTAGCTTAACTGTTGAACAGCCTACAACTGCATATAAATACTTACAGGTTTATACCCCACCAACAAGAGACTGTATAGCTATAGAACCTATGACTTGCCCACCTAATGCGTTTAATAATCAGTTAGGTTTAATTAAATTGCAACCAAACGAAAAGTATATTTGTAGTTATACTATTCATTTAAAATTTGCTAAAGTGTAATAAAAAATTATTTTTGCACTCAATATTGTAAAATATGCAAACAGCAGAACGGGTTTCTTCATTTGACGGATCGGATAATGTAATTTACCAAAGGCATTTAGTAGCTTACCAAGCTGCTATAGAAAATGTTAGTGGCAAATTATTAGAGGTTGGGAGTGGAGAAGGTTATGGAATACCAATTTTAATTGATTACTGCAAAGATTATACTGCTGTGGATAAACACGAACCCACGGTTAAGGGCGATTTTGGGGATAAATTTTTGTTTGAAAAAATGAACATTCCGCCTTTATTATTTGAAGATGAAAGCTTTGATAGTTTAGTGAGTTTTCAGGTGATTGAACATATTGAAGATGATGAGGCTTTTGTAAAAGAGTTAGCGAGGGTAACCAAAAAGGGAGGTAAAGCAGTAATAACAACGCCAAATCGTTTAATGTCGCTTACTAGAAACCCGTGGCACGTTCGGGAATATACTTGGCAACAATTAAAAACTTTATTAGAAAAACATTTTAAAGAAGTAGCGTTGCTCGGCGTTTATGGTAATGATGAAATAAACGCTTACTACGAGAAAAATAAAACCGCTGTAAACCGTATTACTAAATTTGATGTGTTTAAATTGCAACACCGGTTACCTCGTCAACTGTTGCAAATTCCTTACGATGTTTTAAACCGTTTTAATAGAAAAAATTTAGCTTCTAACAATCAACAAATGGTTAATCATATAAAATGGCAAGATTTTTCAATAAAGAAAGCTGCCGAAACCTGCTTTGATTTGTTGGCTGTTGCAACAAAATAATGCGTTTTGATTTCGGAAAAACGCAATTTTACTTTTAACAAAATACCGCTTTTCATTTACACCTTTTCTTGGTATATTGTTTCAATAAATAAAATTAAAGTTAATGAAATATAAAGGAAGAACACAGAGTAGAAATGTTGAAGACCGTAGAAGTACTAGTAGTGGAATGCCACGTGTTGGTGGAGGAATTGGCTGCGGCACTTTAATTTTAATGTTGTTGGCATTTTTCTTTTTAGATAATCCGTTACAAGTAATAGACCAGTTAGTGCCAAAAGGAGGGGCTGTGGTAAATCAAAACCAAAGAAGTGGCAATAATTCTGGTGTAAGTTACCAAGGTGCAAACGACGAATTGGGCGAATTTGTAGCCGTAACTTTAAAAGAAACAGAAAACGTATGGAACAATGTTTTTAAACAGCATTTTGGCCAACAATATGCAGAACCAGTATTAGTATTGTTTGAAGGTGCCGTTACCTCAGGCTGTGGCAGAGCAAGTGCCAAAACAGGCCCGTTTTATTGCCCTGCCGACAGTAAATTATACGTTGATTTAAGTTTTTATAATGAATTGAAAAACCGTTTTAAAGCACCTGGCGACTTTGCAATGGCTTACGTTGTGGCTCATGAAGTAGGTCATCACGTACAGAATTTATTAGGTATTACAAATCAGGTGCAATCGCAAAGAAGAAAATTAAGCAAAAAAGATTATAACGAATTATCGGTAAGATTAGAGTTGCAGGCCGATTTTTTAGCAGGCGTATGGGCACATCATACCCAACGTAATACAGGTATTTTAGAAGATGGAGATATTGAAGAAGCAATAAGAGCCGCACACGTTATTGGTGATGATCATATTCAATTACAACAACGAGGTTATGTTGTGCCTGGTTCATTTACGCACGGTACTTCCGATCAACGTAAACGTTGGTTTTTAAAAGGTTATAAAACTGGTGATGTTAATCAAGGAGATACTTTTAGTGTAAATACGAGAAGTTTATAATTTGAGTTGTAACTATTTCTTTTATCAACTCTTACATAAAACTTGCTCCTTCATATAACTGCACGAAGGAGCAAGTATGGTTGAATTTCTTGTGATATTTTTAATCTAATTTCTTTCTGGTCTCAACTTTCTTACTTCAGCACCAGTTTGCCACATTTCCGATTCTCTTATTTCTTTCAACTCACTTTCTAATTGATTACGATAATCGGCTCTGCTGTTGGCTTCGATAACACGTTCTGCCTCTTTGCCAGATTCAACACTTTGATACAATTCTTCAAATAATGGTTCATTTAAATCTCTAAATTTATGTCGCCAATCTAATGCACCACGTTGTGCTGTGGCCGATGTGTTGGCGTACATCCAATCCATACCATTTTCTGCCACCAAAGGCATTAGGCTTTGGGTAAGTTCTTCAACGGTTTCGTTAAATGCTTCGGAAGGGGAGTGGCCGTGCTTGCGCAACACATTATATTGTGCTTCAAACATACCTGCTATTGCACCCATTAAAATACCACGTTCGCCAGTAAGGTCAGAGTAAACTTCTCGTTTAAAATCGGTTTCGAATAAATAACCAGAACCTACACCAATACCAATACTAATGCAGCGATCAAAAGCTTTGCCAGTAGCGTTTTGATGTATTGCGTAGCTGGAGTTAAGCCCTTTGCCTGCCAAAAACATTCTGCGTAATGAAGTACCCGAACCTTTTGGTGCAACCAAAAAAACATCAATATCTTTTGGCGGTACGATGCCTGTTTTTTCGTGAAAAGTTAAGCCAAAGCCGTGCGAAAAATATAGGGCTTTTTCTTTGGTAAGATGTTTTTTTACGGTTTCCCAAGCTGCTATTTGCCCAGCATCAGAAAGTAAGTTTAAAATTATTGTTCCTTTGTCGCAGGCTTCTTCAATTGAAAATAAATTTTCATTGGGTTTCCAACCGTCTTCAACTGCTTTATCCCAACTTGGGGAAGGTTGGCGTTGACCAACAATAACATTAAAGCCATTATCTTTTAAATTTAATGCCTGCCCCGGCCCTTGAACCCCATAACCAATTACCGCCAGGGTTTCATTTTGCAAATTTTCTTTTGCTTTTTCTAAGGAATATTCTTCCCGAGTAACTACGTTTTCTGTAACGCCTCCAAAATTTATTTCTGCCATTATATAATTTAATTTTAATTTAAATTGATGGACGCTTTTTCTAATTGTAAATCTTCAATGTGTTTTTGTACGGTTTTCATTGGTTTGGTAATTGCTACTCTACCACTTCGAGCAAATTCTAAAATATCAAAGGGTTTTAGTTTTTGAAATAAAGTATTTATTTCATGCTCCTGTCCTGTTTTTTCAATTACCAAAAATTCTTTTTCTATAGATAAGATGCGGGCATGGTTATCTCTTAAAATTTGTTCTAATCGCATACCATTTTCTACAATGTTGGTAGCTAATTTAAACAAAGCTACTTCTTGAAAAATGGTGTCGTCTTCATAATGATAAAATGCTTTTAACACATCTACTTGCTTTTCTAATTGTAGTACTAATTTTTTTACCAAAGGCAAATCTTCACAAATTACTATGGTGTAACGATGCACGTTTTCAATTTCGCTAACCGAACTGGTAATGCTTTCTATGTTAATATGTCGACGAGTGAAAATGCCGCTTACCCGTTGTAATAAACCAACTTCGTTTTCGGTAAAAATGCTGATGGTAAATTTTTGTTTTTGTTCCATTTTTTATTTTTATTGAGCAACGTTTTTGCGAGCCAGAGGGTATCAATTATAGCCCCGATTGCAGCGGTTATGCCGTTCACAAAGTGACGGCATTTGAGCGGAAAGCGGGACTGCTTTTTTTACGGGTTGTTCTGTTTCGCTTCAAGTTATTTTTTTATTTAAATTTTTTTAAAAATAATGCTTACTCCAATCTAATTTCATCAACTCCACAACCTGTTGGTATCATCGGAAATACGTTATGCTCTTTTTCAACTTTTACTTCCAACAAATAGGCGCCATCGTGCTTAAACATTTCTTCAATAGTTGAGGCTAAGTTTTCGCGCTTCGAAACCGATTTTCCTTCTATAAAAAAGCCTTTGGCAATTTGCACAAAATTTGGATTAGTCATTTGAGTTGATGAATAGCGTTTGTCGAAAAAGAGTTGTTGCCATTGGCGTACCATACCCAAAAACTCGTTGTTTAAAATAATAATTTTTATGTTGCATTTGGTTTGATGGATGGTGGCTAACTCTTGTAAAGTCATTTGAAAACCACCGTCGCCAATAACGGCCACTACCGTTCTATCGGGTGCACCCATTTTGGCGCCCATTGCTGCTGGTAAGGCAAAGCCCATTGTGCCTAAACCACCGCTGGTTATATTACTTTTGCTTTGTGTAAATTTAGCATAGCGGCAAGCCACCATTTGGTGTTGACCAACATCGGTAACAATAACTGCATTGCCATTGGTTTGCTCGTTTACTAGGCGAATTACTTCGCCCATTGTTAAACCAGCCTTTGTTGGGTGTAGCTCTTTATTAATTATTTTTTCTTTTTCAATAGCAGCGCATTTATTAAATTTTGCTACCCATTTGGGGTGTTTCTTTTTATTTATAAGTGGTGTTATTTTTTTTAGAACTGCTTTTGCATCGCCAATTAATGCTACTTCGGCGGGTACATTTTTGTTTACTTCTGCTGGGTCAATTTCTATATGTATTACTTTGGCTTGTGTTGCGTAACGGCTTAAATTTCCGGTAACTCTATCGTCAAAACGCATACCTATGGCAATTAAAACATCACATTGGTTGGTTAAAACATTTGGGCCGTAATTACCGTGCATGCCTAACATACCTACATTTAGTGGATGGCTGGTATCCATTGCTGAAACGCCCATTATAGTCCAAGCCGCTGGAATACCTGATTTGTCAACAAACTTAATCAACTGCTTTTCTGCACCAGATAAAATAACGCCTTGCCCGTAAACGATGTATGGTTTTTTAGCTTTATTTATTAATTCGGCCGCTTGCTGTATCGCTTCGTCTTTAACCTTAAAACAAGGTACATAGCTTCTAAAGCCTGTGCATTTTTGGTAGCTAAAATCAAGTCCTTCAAATTGGGCATCTTTGGTAATGTCAATTAATACTGGCCCCGGCCTGCCGGACATGGCTATGTAAAATGCCTTGGCTAATATTTCTGGAATTTCTGCTGCATCGGTAACTTGATAATTCCATTTGGTGACGGGCGTTGAAATACCGATAACATCGGTTTCTTGAAAAGCATCTGTACCTAATAAATGGGAGGAAACTTGACCTGTAATGCAAACTAAAGGAGTAGAGTCAATCATTGCATCGGCCAAACCAGTAATTAAATTGGTGGCCCCTGGGCCTGAGGTTGCCAACACCACTCCTGGCTTTCCGCTTGTGCGTGCATAGCCTTGTGCTGCGTGTATGGCTCCTTGTTCGTGGCGGGTTAATACGTGGTTTAGTTCTTCTCTAAAATGGTACAAACTATCGTAAACGGGCATAATGGCACCACCCGGATAGCCAAACATTAAATCAACATCTTCTCTTATAAGGCATTGAATAACTGCATCGGCACCATTCATTTTTTGGGTGTTTTTATTTGCAGTAATTTCATCAGCAGGTTTTGTATTAAGATACTCAACCATTTCTTCTGATGTCATGTTTACCATTTCTTTGGAAATTCTTTCCCGTTGTTGGTGTACAAATTTAATGGTATCAAATGATTTTTCTTTTGTTTTACTTTCTTTTGTCATAGTACTGAAATTCTCTTGGTGATCTAATTTCTAAAATTTTATACCCTTCTTTTTGATTTACCTTATTATAACCTGCAATTTTGTCAATATTAACCATGTGTTTGAAATTCCAGCTAATTAAAAAGTCAGCTTCATAAATAGTTGCTATTGCAATATGTATGCAATCTCGTAATGAAGTATTTCCAACAACTCCCTCTTCAATATATTTTTTAGCTAAATCAACCGATTTAATATCATAAATTATTGGCATTGAATTAGGAACTGAAGCATATACGTCCTTAATGCGTTGAGGTGCGAAAATTAACTCCCGCTCTAACAGATTGGAATGCAAAATTTCAAATTCTTTATTCCTTATTTTTTCAAAAAAAGTTTGCGTAGCTTGCTCAAACTCCTCATCAAAATAACCACCGTAAACTGATGTGTCTAAATATAGTTTTAACATTTATTTTAATAACATTTATATATCTGTAATACAGCCTTTGCTTGCCGAACTTACCGATTTAGCATATTTATATAACATTCCATTTTTCACTTTTAAAGCTGGTTGTTTCCAATTAGCTTTTCGTTGGGCTAATTCAGCTTCGCTTATTTTTAATTGTATGATGTTAGTTTCTGCATCAATTTCTATTACATCTCCATTTTGTACCAAAGCAATATTGCCACCAACTTGCGCCTCGGGGCTAACGTGGCCAACAACAAAGCCGTGGGTGCCGCCAGAAAATCTGCCATCGGTTATTAAGGCAACTTTGTCACCTAAACCAACACCCATTAATGCTGCTGTTGGCTTTAACATTTCGGGCATTCCGGGCGCACCAGTTGGGCCTTCGTACCGTATTACTATTACTTCACCAGCTTGTACTTCGCCTTTTGAAATTCCTTCATTACAGTTAACTTCACTATTATAAACACGAGCTGGGCCTTCAAATCGTAAGCCTTCTTTTCCTGTTATTTTTGCCACCGAACCATCTTCTGCCAAGTTACCATACAATATTTGAATGTGGCCAGTTTGTTTTATCGGTTGCTCAACAGGTACAATTATTTTTTGTTCAAAAGATATTTCTGCCACGTCTTTTAAATTTTCTTCAATGGTTTTACCAGTAACCGTTAAGCAATCGCCGTGTATTAATTTTTTGTTTAAAAGATATTTCATTATAGTAGCAGTACCGCCAATATTATGCAAATCTTCCATCATAAAATCACCACTTGGTTTTAAGTTGGCAATAAATGGTGTTTTATCACTTATCCGTTGAAAATCATCTAAAGTCCAATTGATACCAGCAGCATTAGCAATAGCCAAATAATGTAACACCATATTAGTTGAACCACCCAAAGCAATGCCAACTGCAACTGCATTTTCAAAAGATTTTTTGGTAAGAATGTCAGCTGGTTTAAGGTCTTGCTCCACCAAATGCTCTAAATATTGAGCAATGTGTAAACATTCTTCTATCTTTTGATTGCTAACTGCTGGGTTAGAAGACCCCGAAGGCAAGGCCAAGCCTAAAGCTTCTATGGTTGATGCCATTGTATTTGCAGTAAACATTCCGCCACAAGCACCAGCACCGGGGCAAGATTTTTTAATTACTTGCCTGTATTCGGCTTCATCAATATTACCAGCAATTTTTGCACCCCAAGCTTCAAAGGCAGAAATAATTGATAGTGCTTTACCATTGTGATTGCCAGGAGCAATTGTGCCACCATAAACCATAATTGATGGACGGTTTAATCGTAACATTGCCATAATTGCACCGGGCATATTTTTGTCGCAACCCACTACGGTAACCAAGGCATCGTAACTCATTGCTTGAACAACGGTTTCAATGGAGTCGGCAATTATATCTCTGCTTGGCAAGGAGAAGCGCATACCTGGCGTTCCCATAGAAATACCATCACTTACACCAATGGTATTAAATATAAAAGGATGCAGGTTGGTTTGCTTAATTCCTTCTTTAACTTTTAAGGCTAATTTGTTGAGGTGCATATTACAGGGATTACCCTCGTAGCCTGTGCTGGCAATACCTACCAGAGGTTTACGCATATCGGCATCGCTCATACCTGTGGCATACAACATTGCTTGCGCCGCAGGTTGTGTATCGTCGGTAGTAACTTGCCAACTATACTTTTTATTTTTCTTATCCATATTAAAAAAGCCTTTCTGAATTTTCAGAAAGGCTTTAAATTTTTATTTTAAATTAAATATACCTTCCTATCATAAAATACTTACGATAATAATAATAATTGAAATAATTATTAGAGAAGATATACTTTTTGCTTTTATCATTTACTGTACAATGTTATAAGATATTTTTGACTTAAACAAATTTTTCAGCAAAACATCTTATAAAAAAAAAATTTTTAATTTTTAGAAACCTAAGCTAACGCTTAAATTAAGTGTTGTACCATTAAAAACAAATTGATTTACTTCCCACGGGTATAAAAACGACCACCTAAATTAGTAACTGGATTTTTATAGGAATTATTGACATTGGGATAAACGTTAAACAATTTTTTTGCTGTCAAATTTAACGACAAAGCATCGCTGGCTTTGTATGCCAATTCTAAATTGGTAATTAACTTATTGGCAAAATTTTGAATCTCGTAATACTTCTACTCGCTCAAATGCTTCTGTTAGTGTACTTTTCATATTAGCTTCAACTTTACCTTTATCAAGTGTATGGTTTGCATTTAGTTTTTATAAAAAATGGGTAAAAAGACTTAGCAACTTTAGTTTAGAGAAAAGAAAAGTGGAAATTGAAATGTCCATATATCAAATTGATCATAAAAAAATTAATCGAATTGAGTAAAGAAATTAGTGAAACCAAAGCTGCTATTACAAAAGAGTTTTCAACCGTTTTAACAACCAATTTCTATTCGAACATTGGTACGTTTTTTCAATATCTAAAACCAACTTTTCAACGTGTTTTTTGCCTAAATTAGGATCTTTATAAATGCGATGCATCTTCTTAACATAAAATATAAATTTTTTATAAACTATGGTATTTGGCTCTGATTTAACTGGAGATCGTTTTGGAGTTAAAGAAACATCAAATGCATTTATTAGTGCCTCTAAAAGCATTAACTCTTTAAGGTCGTAACTTAGCATTATCTTTATACATTTTAGATCAAATTTCAAAATCCAATCTTTAAATTTAATATTTTGTATAAAGTCTCTTGCTTGCGCTGGTTTATCTATATAAATTAAATATTTTGCTTTATTGTAAGCGTAGGTTTCATTAGCTAATTCAACTGGCATTAACTTATCCTTATATTTTTCAATTAGCTCATTTACATAATCATATTTATTTAACTCTAACCCTATGGATACTACATTTTTGTAAAAGGTGACTGGTAAATTTCCATTAGTTTGCCCATATTTTTGGTTAAGCATAAACTCGTAAAGTTTAAAAAGTTGGTTATGTAGTTTCGATTTTACTCCATTAATACGCTTTAAATTATTTTGCAAAATAGTATATAATATATTCAACATATCAATGGGGATTTTTTTGTCGTTTCGTCTCAATTCTTCATTTAGGTTTTGCAACATAATTTCTTCATTTCTGCCAGATAGTATCTCATAAGCATAATATAGTAACCTTATTAATGGGTTGTCAATTTGTTGATTAGCTTTTAAATAAGTCAAAGCTGCACTCATCATACCAAAGTTATAATCAGTTTCGGCAATGTTTGTGCGGTTGAGCATTAAAACACCAAAACACATTTTTTTTAATATAAAATCTAAGTCAATAGCATCGCTTATTGCCTGTAAATTGCTATCGCCCGTTCTATTATCTTTGTAAGATTTTATATATGTGTCAAAATGCTCTTCAATTTGAAATATAGATTGATAGTAATGATGATCTATTGGCTTCTCCTCTAACAGATTTTTAACTTTATGGTACTTCTTTTCAAAAAAACAACCATCAACCCTATTTATATAATCTTTTAAAATCAAATGATTAAAGTCTTGTTCCTTTTCTTCAATTTCTTGCAGTATTATAAATTTTTCAAAATGTTTTTTTAATTTTGATAAGTCAGATTTATATGTTCTTTCTGAGGATTTGGTATAAACTTTTTCTATAAAATCTGGTTCATTAAACTCTTTTTGCTTCTCCTTAAACTCATCTATAATTAACTCATACACTTTGGGCAATCTTTCAACTGTATTAAAATAGGGGGAGCTTAAATACGCTTTAAATTTTTTGCACTCTTTATTACTTAAAGATATTAATAAACGAATTGTTAATGGATATGTAGCCATAATCAAATATAAGTAGAATAATTTATGCAATAAAATGAATGTAAGAAATAAAGGTTTTAAATGTTTTTTTTGTAATAGAAATAAATATTATAATATTGATTTTCAATACTTTAAATGTTTTTTTTACATTTTATAGTGCCTTTCATCAATGTTTTTTTCAAAAATAATGTAATTGTTTGATGTTTTTAAAGAGCATATATTTGTAGTATAAAAGCAAAACAGTAATGGTGGGTTACCGAAAAGCCACAACAGAGTAGGTCGAAAATACTACCATAAATAATTATGATAAGTGCAACAATTAATTTAAACAGTACACATAAAGACGAATTATTATTAACCGCTTTAATTGAGAAAGTAGATTCTTATTTAATAGATTTAAATGGAGAGAGGAAAATTTTAAAACTGAACAGTGATTCGAAAGGTAAAGCTGAATTTATTGTAGAACAAAGCAGCAAATACATAAACTTGAAAGTTACACCAAAAGAAAAGGAAGGTAGCGACTATAATATGCGATTAAATGTTTTCAGATCGGCTGGCAATCAAAATGTATTGTTATTTATAATAGCAACCATTGATAACCCTTACAGAATAAGTACAAAGGATTTAACTAACAGAAACACTAATCGATATATCATTCAACACAATGAACTCTCTAATCATAATTAATAATTATACTTTAAATTTATAAAATATTAATAATATGTAGCTACTAATTAACACCCAATTTTCACACCTTATTACTAATACTAACACCAATAATTCCCAATTTTAATAAAACATCATCATGCTATTAAACACTTTTTTAGCTGCGCCAAAGCTAAATCATTTAATTGCTCAAACGGACAATATTGCCGTAGTAATTAAAGCGTTCATCTTAAAAAAAAGAGCTGATTGGTTACAGCAATACAGGGAAACATATATTGTTTCTATAGCCATTAATAAATACAGATGTAGCACTCCTAGTAACGAGTTTAATGTACTGCCTTCCCCAAAAGTACGCAGAGGACAAACCGTTACAGTAATGGGGGTAAGGCCACTTAACTTATGGCCCACACCATTCAAGTTCTTTTATATCATATTCCATTATGTATATGGAAAGCGATAAAGATTTAAGAAACCGTGGTGAACAAATTGAAGCCGTAGTTACCAACGAGGCATCAAAAATGGGATTGAAGGTAATACAAACTGGAGCTGTAGCACCAAGTTACAAGCTCATACAACTTAGTAAAAGCTTGCGATAAAATAATGTTGTAAAAATAATTCATTTTTTTTTGTAAGATTTTTGTAAGATTTTTGTTAGAGTGAGGATATATAATTAAATGCAAAACAAACACGCAAAACATTAAAATAAAAACATAATTTTTTAAACAATGGCTTAATGAAAAGCAAACGACTCAAACAATTTATTTATTAAACATCAACAAAAAACAAACGATGACGAACCGACAAGAAGATGCCTTTCTAAAAAGGCAACAAGCCAACGAAGTGGCAAACAAAAGGCCACATCCTAAGCATCAAAGCAATGGTGATGAAACCAAATTTAGACACGATTCAAATACTGGCGAAATTCATAAAAAGAATTGTGAAACAGGAGATCTAAAAAATAAGCAATCGTATTTAGTGAGCTTCACCAAAGGTATGCCTCATAACGAAGAAACAGGTTTAGTAGAAAATCCGGCCGACTTTCCAAAATTTGTAAAAGCAATTGATAGTGGTGATCCGCGAGATTTTAGAGATGTACCACTTGGACATGAAGACCATACTTTAGGTAAAAAGTGTAACTATTCGGCTCCGCAATTTGCTGATTTAAAACCTTCTGATTATGATGAGGAAGGGGGAGGTGTGGTAGTTGAATATGGATTCAGCTTTAAATCTCAAAAAGTAAATGCCTTAAATGAAGACTTAACAAGGCAAGGTAAAGACACGATTAAACTTCGTGCTTGGGAAAGCCAAAGTGCGGGTAATGCTTTTGAATTAGAAGGGCCTGATGCGCAAGCAGTAACTATTCCTCCGGCACCAAAATTGGGTAGTGCAGAACTTACTGCCGAAATGGCGGAGGTTTACAGTCAGGCATTATTACGTGATGTACCTTTTACGGCATTTAATAAAGGAGTTTTAAACGCCAAAAAAATTGCGGAAGCAACTGGTTTATCTTACCAAGAAGTTTTAAACGTTTTACAAACAAAAGCTAGTGACGTTGATAAAGTAAAACGCATCACCCATAAATTAAATCATTTAAACTGGTTTAAGGGAGAAAATTTGGGTAAACTTTCTGATAGTGAGAAAGCACGTTGTAGAAATTTTAAACAAACAGCCCAAACGGCATTTAGAGGTATTACTTCAGGCGATAATATTGGCCCTTATATTTCGCAATTTTTATTGGCAGGAAGCGCAGGTATCAATCCAAACGATGACTGTAGAAGCCCAAACGAAGGTTTAATTGCTTATGGTGCGATTAATATAGACCAAAGGGTTAGAAATGCTAAGGCAGGCAAAGATTATATGACCGATTGGTTGGAATGGTTAGATGTACAAAACGGTGCTGATTTAAGAGGCTTTGAGGAATACGAAAACGATCCAGCAAAGAAACGCAGGTTTATGTACACCCCTCGAGATCTAGCCACTTATGTGCATTACGATGCGTTATATGAAGCATATTTAAATGCCTGTTTGATAATGCTAAACAATCGTATTCCTTTTGATAGCGGTATACCTTATCAAGAGAGCGATAATGTTGATCATCAACAAGGTTTTGCACATTTTGGTGGCCCACATATTTTATCTTTAGTAACCGAGGTAGCAACTCGTGCGTTAAAAGCAGTACGGTTTCAAAAGTTTAATATTCATAGAAGATGCAGACCAGAAGTATTAGCGGCCCGTATTAGTAAAGCTGACTTGCTGCAACAAAATACGCCCGAATTGAAAAAGACTTTTCAAGAGTTGGAAAAAAGTGGTCTTTTAAATGAAATAGGAAAACTAAATGGCGGTAACAACTACTTATTACCAATGGCCTTTTGTGAGGGGTCGCCAATGCACCCTGCTTATGGTGCTGGGCACGCAACAGTTGCAGGTGCTTGTATCACTATTTTGAAAGCCTTTTTCGATCACAGTCACCCATTAGAGATTGTACCTGAAAGTGAAGCAAGCCAACAAGTAGTTCAATTAATTCAAAACTTGGGGCATAAAACAACTGTACATTCAGCAAACCTAGCTTATGTTGCTGCTGATAATGGTAAAAATTTAAAAGTTGTACCAGTATTAGATGAAAATTGTGAAATAGCTAAGTTGACTGTTGAAGGAGAACTTAACAAATTAGCCTCTAACATTTCAATAGGAAGAAACTGGGCTGGTGTTCATTACTTTACTGATTATTACGAATCTATATTAATGGGGGAAGAAATTGCAATTGGCATTTTGGAAGAGCAAAAATTATTGTTCAACGAAAATTTTTCAATGACTTTACCAAAATTTAATGGAGAAACCATTAGAATTTAAGAATACAATAAGCATCCAAACAAAAGCACATTCCAAAATTAGGGGATGTGCTTTTTTTTGTTTTCCACCTTTTCGTTATCTTGCTATAAATAAATTAGCGCAAGAATTATGAATGTTATTGTAAGAAATGTTTTGGCGGTTATTGCTGGTATTGCTATTGGCGGTTTTCTAAATGGTACACTTATTACTTTTGGTGCTTCAATATACCCGCCACCAGAAGGCGTTATTCCTAACAATTTGGAACATATTAAAACCAATTTACACCGCTATTCAAAAGTTCAATTATTAGTACCATTTTGGGCACACGCTATTGGCACATTGGCAGGTGCTTTTGTAACCGCATTAATTGCCGCTACAAAAAAAATGAGCTTAGCCTTACTTATTGGTGCTTTCTTTTTGGTGGGCGGAATAGCTATGGTAGTAATGGTTGGAGGGCCTATATGGTTTATTATATTAGATTTATTGGTGGCCTATTTTCCAATGGCCTTTTTGGGTGGGTTGGCAGCATCTGCACTTATAAAATCTAAAAAATAATTTTATTGTAAGATGGTTTTTGCTTAATGGTTTAAAAGTAATATAATATTTAAATTGTGTAGTATAGAAGTACCATTTTTTAAAAAATGCTTGTTACCATTTATTTGTGATAACAAGCATTTTTTTGTTTTATATGGCCTTGCTATTTTTGCAATACCGTTACTTCCAACATCTTTACATCTTCGCTTGGTCGGTCGGCATTATTGGTTGGCAAGGCGCAAATAATATCTATTACCTCTAAGCCCAATACTACTTCGCCAAAGCAGGTGTAGTTACCATCTAAAAATGGTGCGCCACCAATGGCTTTGTAAATATCTCGTTGTGCTTTGGTGTATTTTTTTTGACTATTGTTTTCTTGGCTATTTAACTGCATATCGTTTTGCGGCTTACCCTGCACTAAAAAAAATTGTATGGAAGAAGAGTTTTTTTCTGGGTTAATATTGTCTGGTGTACGTGCAGCCGACATTGCACCTTTTTTGTGTATGTGCGTAGTGTTTAATTCGGCAGGTACGGTATAGCCTAAACTACCTGAACCATAACCACGACCAGCAACAGCATTTTTACTTTCAGGGTCGCCACCTTGTATCATAAAGCCTCTAATTACCCTATGAAATAAAGTGTTGGTTAAATTGCCGTCGTTTATTAGTTTAATAAAGTTGGCTTTGTGTAAAGGAGTATCATTATATAGTTTTATAATAATTTCTCCTTTGTTGGTGTTTATGGATACAATAGTATCATCTTTGGTTACGCCTTCAATTTTTTTTAAATTAACTTTTTTAGAAGATGAACAACCAATTAGAAAAACTGCTATAATTAGGCTAAAGCTTATTAATCTCATTTTAATAAAATTTTATATTAATAAATAAATACTGATTTTTTTTACGGCGGGGCGAAGTTTCCATTTTAGCCCCGATTGCAGCGGTTATCCCGCATCCCGTTTTTCGGGGGCGGGATTTGAGCGGAAAGCGGGACCAAAATTTATGTGTGTAAAACGGTTTCGCTTCTATAAATTATAAAACGTATAAAACTGTAATTGTTAATTTTACTTTAATATTTTGAACGACATTTTAACATCTTCTGATGGTCTTTCGCCATTAGTTGGTAGGGCGCAAATTTTATCAATTACATCAAAACCTTCTACTACTTCACCAAAAACGGTATAATCTTGATCTAAGAAAGGAGTACCACCTGCTGCTTTGTAAGCCGCTCTTTGCTCTGTACCGTATTTCATATTTTTACGTTGTTCTAACTGATCTAACTCAGCATCGGTAACTGCTTTACCTTGAACGATATAAAACTGGCAATTGCTCGATTTTTTTTCTGGGTTACCAGCACCACCAGTTCGCGCTGCTGCTAAAGCTCCTTTTTTGTGTATTAGTTTTTCATCAAATTCTGCATCTATTAAATCTACATCTGGTAAAGAGCCGTTTCCTAAACGTGCATCGGCTGTTGCACCAATAGAGTTTGGATCGCCACCTTGCATCATAAATTGTTTTATAACTCTGTGAAATAGCGTTCCTTCTATATTGCCTTCTTCAATATTTTTTAAAAAATTAGCTTTATGTTTTGGTGTTTCATCGTAAAGTTTTACGGTTATATCACCTTTGTTTGTACTTATTAAAACCATAGTATCTTTTTTTTCGCAAGCACTAATTAAAATTGTTGCTGCAATAACAAATAAAATATTCTTCACTGTTTTGTTAATTTTGCGCAAATGTCGTATTATTTTTTCAGAAGTTATACCTTTATAATTCAATTATTTCAACATAAATATGTTTTTTAAGCAATTCATCGGCATCAATTTATTTTTTATAGCAGTTTTACCGCTTTGTATAGCACAAACCCCACCAAAAGTTGAGGTTGATCAAGTTTTATTTGACGACACACCGTTAACTTATTTTACAACTGTTACCGTTTTTGATAATGATTTAGATAGTATTGAGCTTCATACAATTGCCTATAAAATAGCAGATAGCTCCGTAAATATTCCTTTTATTACCGATGGCCTTCCAAACAAAATAAAAACGGGCGAACAAAAACGTTTTAATATTAAATTTAATGCTGATAGTTTAGCTAAATATAATGTTGGTGAAGAAGATATTGCAGTAAAAATAGTAGCTCATAAACCAGCTTTTGAAACCGCAATAGTAAATGCGGTGGCTGCGGTTGATGCCAAAAGTTTGCAACAATTTATGGCAGAAGTAGAAGGTGCGCGACATGCTACAAGCAACCCCGCTCATTATTTGTATGTACAACAGTTGTTCGACAGTTTAACAGCTAAAGCTAATTTTAAAAACTTAAATTACACGTACCCTTTTGAAAGTAAAGAAAGTAAAAACTTAATTGCTGCTAAAACTGGAATTGTTGAAGATGATGCGACCATTTTAATTACCGCTCATTACGATACGGTAGCTAATTCGCCTGGTGCAGATGATAATGGTTCTGGCGTTTGTGGCTTGTTTATGGCAATGGAAATCTTAAAAAATTACGACTTCGAAAATAATATAAAAATTGTTGGTTTTGATGATGAAGAAGCAGGCCTTATTGGTAGCACTAACTACATAACCAATGGAATTGAACCTTTAGAAAAAATTGAGGCCGTGTTTAACTTTGAAATGATTGGCTATGCCAGCGACGAACCTAATTCGCAACAATTACCGCTTGGTTTTAATCTTTTATTTCCAGAAGCAGATAGTTTTGTAAAAGAAAACGATAGCAAAGGCGATTTTTTGATATGTGTAGGCAATACGATTTCGGCAGATTTAATAGCCACCTATATTAACGCAGCAGCACAGTATGTGCCTAATTTTAAAGTACTTGCTTTAGAAACGCCTGGTAATGGAGTGCTAACACAAGATCTTAGGCGAAGCGATCACGCCCCTTTTTGGGATAATAATTACCAAGCTTTAATGCTTACCGATGGTGCTAATTTTAGAAATCCTTTTTATCATACCCCAAACGATATTGGAGCTATTTTAGATTATGACTTTATGGCAAATACGGTAAAAGTTACCATTGCGGCGGTTATGCATACGGCAAAACCTATTGTATTTAATGAGGCAAATGTTTTTATAAAAGATGCAATACTTGTTGATACAAAAGATTTAGAAATAGCTAACACAATTAATTTAGCTGTTTTTGGTTTAGGTAATGAGAAGCAGGTTTTTTATGAATTGCCAGCCGGTATTAATGAAGCCACCTTAACGATTTATAATTTAAATGGACAATTTTTAGAAAACTATGAACTTAATTTAAATAAAGGCCGTCTAAGTTTGAGAGCAAATTATAATTTAAACCAGTTTGCTTTTTTTGTTATTGAAATTGAGGAGGGAATTAAATATTCGAGAAAGATTATTATGTTTCCTTAAAACGTAAAATATGAAGATACTTATTACAAAAATTTTAATTGTACTTTTAATAGCTACAGCGTATGCTACTGAGGATGATTTGGAAATAGTTTCAAGTAATCCAAATTTTAAATGCACAAATGATGTTACTGCACTAAGCGTTGGTGATTACGATGTATATTTATGGAGTAACGGAGCTATAAGTCCAACAATTGTGGTAAATACCCCAGGCTACTACTCGGTAACAGTAATTGATGAAGATGGTTGCAGTTCCACTTCAAATAAATTTCGCCTTTCGGGCGAGGGCGATGGTTCAACTTTAGCTACCATAATTACAATGGGCAATACCGAGTTATGCCCAGGTGAAAGTGTAACTCTTTCTGGTAACGAAGGTTATAGGTATGAATGGAGTACCGGTGATACGCTCAATAATTTAATGTTTAATCAGATGCAAAAACTTAGCCTTACCCTAATAGATTCTGCTGGATGCAAATCGTTACCTTCCGATACACTTGAAATTACTCTTTTTAATCCAATAAGACCAGAAATTACCTCAACAGGCCCAAATGACTTTTGTAATGAAAGTGATGGCACAATATTAACAGCCACATTTAATTCCAACTTAAAGTTTAATTGGAATACAGGTGAAACGGGTTCGGTGCTAAAAGTTAAAAATCCTGGTTCGTATTATGGCATTACAAGTAATGAAGCTGGTTGTGAAATTTTATCAAGTCCTATTTTTATAAACCCAGTTAACACCACTGTACCTGCTATTCTATCATCATCCGACTTTACCTTATGCCCTAATGAGGTATTAACCTTAACAGCATATTTTGATAGTAATACTTACGATTGGTCGAACGGAGCAACTACAAAAGCTGTTGATTTTACCGAAGGAGGAAATTATACCTTAAATTTGGTTGATGAAAATGGTTGTAGATCGGTTACTGCACCAATAGAAATTGAAAAACCAGACATCTATATACCAGACATTTTTACAAATGGACCAACTACTTTTTGTGAGGGAGGTGCTGTTATTTTAAAAGCAGATGCTGACCCAGATCATTTTTGGCAGTGGCAAAATGGCTCTCAGGCTATTGACACGGTTGTATCAACTTCTGGCATGTATTACATAGCAGCACTTGATTTTGATTCGGGCTGTAGGGTATATTCTGATACTGTTAATGTAATAGTAGGTAACATAGAGGAGCCTGTTATAAAATACGATAGCAGCACTGTTTTATGCAGCGGAGACAGTATTATTTTATACAGTAATCCTTCTGCTGGTTATTTTTGGGATGGCCCAGATGCAACAGACGAAACCCAAAGAGATTCTATTTTAATTGTAAAAAATGGGGGAGAATATATGTTGGCCCACATTAACGAAATTGGTTGTGTTGCGGGCTCAGAACCAATTACTATTACTTCAGATACTTTAAGTAGTGTACCTACCATTGTAGGAGATTATAATTTTGAGCTAAATGTGTTTGAAGATTATACCACCAATGCTGCCGAAACTACCCAACTACTTTGGGAAAGTGTTGGAGGTATTATTAATTTATCAAACGAAGATACAGTTACTGTATTATGGGACAATATTATTAATGCTGACTTATGCGTAACGCATACTTCAGCCTTTGGTTGCGAGCAAAAGAAAATTTGTATTAGTGATATCACTACATCTATCACCAATATATTTTTAGATGAAATAAAATTATCTCCAAACCCGTGTAAAGGTAATTTTATAGTTAGTGGCATAGAACCCGCAGCCATAAAAGCTGTAAAAATGTATAATAATAATGGTTCTTTAGTAGAAATAAAACAAAATAATAATACCGCAACTTATGAGTTAAATACTGCTACTTCAAAAGGTTTATACCTTGTTGACGTGCTTACTAACAAAGGAAGGTTCTTAAAAAAGCTTTACAAACAATAAATTTATTTGCATTGGCTAATTAAACTGTTATATTTGCAGTTCAATTAAATTTTGGTCGGGTGGCCGAGTGGCTAGGCTGGGCTCTGCAAAAGCTCCTACAGCGGTTCGAATCCGCTCTCGACCTCATT